>Ga0080064_1005727_pt1 | contig 14190 bp, 10 predicted proteins | sample Subgrocontami54m_FD_69260 | JGI IMG/M metagenome (GOLD analysis project Ga0080064, IMG submission 69260) | Subsurface groundwater microbial communities from S. Glens Falls, New York, USA - GMW46 contaminated, 5.4 m (SPADES assembly) (version 2) ...
CCCGGCCCCGCGCCCCCCGGGCCCCCCGGGGCGGGCCGGGTGACGCCCCTCGCGTCCCCCGCCGCGACCCCCCGGGCGCCGACGGTCCCGAGGTACAGAACGAAGTTGCCCCCGCCACTTCGCGAGCTGAGCTTGTTGAATCGGTTGCCAGCGATCTGCTCCACGGTGATCGTGGCTCCGGTTGTGTCGGTCGCCGTGATGACGTCCATGAAGCGTGCGACCCGAGCCTGCGCGACTGTCGGATCCGGAGCTTCAATGGCCAGAGCGACGCCGAAACCCATTGGGGCTTCCTCGCCGCCGGGAGCCACAAAGGCTCCCAGCTCACCTGTCATCCAGCCAAAGATGTCCCGATCGACGTTCAGGCCAGTCTCCGCCTCGAACGAGAGGAGCCCCTGACGGAAGTCGCTGCCGCTCGGCGAGCGTTCGATGGTCTCTTTCACGACGTTCCAGATCAAGTTGATGTGTGACTGCGCGAGGAGGACGGCGCTGTTCGCGGGCGCCAATCGAGCCGTTCGCATCTGGGGGGCCGCGGCGGTAACCAGGGCTCGCTGCGCGGCGGTCATCTTCGAAGGGTCGTTCCCATTGGTCTGGTCGATGCGCAGTCCACGAGCGTCGTATCGGATCGTAGCCGCAGTCCACGCGGTGAAGTCCGGCGAGAAGCCAGCCGTCTCGGGTGTGACGAACGACTGTGATGGATTGTCGGCGTAAACCAGAGCAAGGGGGGCGGTGGCCTGTCCGCGGAGGGCTTCCTGGAACGTCGGGTTCGAGGCGAGGCTGTTCGTTGCGGTGCGGTCCAGGGCGTCGAAGATCACTTGCTGCGATCCCGCGAAGAGCAACCATCCCGACGGCAGGGCCATGTAGTAGGTTCCGCTGTCCGTGACGATGGTGCTCACAGCCACGCCGTTGTGATTGACGCTGCTCACATCACTACCGGTGGGGTTGTTAGGCAGGGTCAGGAAGAATGCGAGCATGGCGGTTGGATTTCGGACTGCGATGCCGGTGAGGATCGGCAGGTCAGAAGGAGGTCCGCTCATCATGGAAGAGCGCGAAGACGTTGTCATCTCGAAGAGGCTCTGCGCGTCTCGAGGCGTGGGGATCGCGAAAAATGCCTCGTGGCCGACCCAGGTAGCCATGCCCTCACGCACTTCGTTCCAGCTCATTCCGCGAATCATGCTGTCGAGCGCGGGCTGGACCTGGGACTGAATCTCGGGATTCTGCATGTAGTAGTCCCAGAGTCGCGTGAGAGGGGCGCGCTGCGCGTCATCGGGGTTGAGGTTGACCACGGAGTAGACGCCTACTGTACGAGGCAGCATCGAGGCGCTGCTCCCGAACGTCGGAGCCTGCTGCGCTCCCACCGTCTGCGCACCCGGGAAGCACGTGAACACGAGGGCCGCGAACATGAATAAACGAAGACCCGAGCTGCTGAGTAATCGCGTGTTCCGCGAAAGAGAAGCGCCGACTCTGCTCGTGCGCAGCATGATTCCTCCTGATAGATAAGCCCAACTTCGTTAGATGAGGCCGTGCCAGCGTAACGGCCGGGCGCGCTTGGTGTCAATGGACGGAGCCCGCCTCAGCAGCGCGTGGTTGGGGTCTGGTAGAATTCCTGAGCCTTGACTCCGTCAAGCGTTTCTGGGGCAGTGGCGCAGCGGGAGCGCGCTTCCTTGGCATGGAAGAGGTCAGGGGTTCGATTCCCCTCTGCTCCACCCACCTCCGTGCAGGCCTCCAGGGGTGAGAGTGCGCGCGGCCACCGAGGCTGCGCGCTTATTTTTTGGTCCGGTGGTGCGGCATGGCTGAGCGGTACGAGCCGCTAAAGATCCAGGAGCATTGGCAGGAGGAGTGGGCGCGGTCCGGTCTGTACCGCGCGTCCGAGAACTCCGACCTTCCCAAGTACTACGCCCTGGTCATGTTCCCCTACACCTCGGGCGACCTTCACATCGGGCACTGGTACAACTTCGCTCCTGCCGATGCCCACGCGCGCTACAAGCGCATGAGCGGCTACAACGTGCTCGCTCCCATCGGCTTCGACGCATTCGGCCTTCCGGCTGAAGAGGCGGCGATCAACCACGGGATCCACCCGCACACCTGGACGATGGACAACATCCGTCGCATGGAGAAGCAGCTCAAGACCATCGGCGGCATGTACGACTGGGATCGCGAGATCGCCACGTGTCTGCCGGAGTACTATCGCTGGAACCAGTGGTTCTTCCTGAAGTTCCTCGAGCGGGGTCTCGCCTACCGCGCCTACGCGCCCGCAAACTGGTGTCCTCACTGCCAGACCGTGCTCGCCAACGAGCAGGTCGTCGACGGCCGCTGCGAGCGATGCGACACGGTGGTCAGCCGGCGCGATCTGGAGCAATGGTTCTTCAAGATCACCTCCTACGCCGACGAGCTCCTAGAGATGTCGGAGATCGACTGGCCCGAGCGCGTGAAGACCATGCAGCGGAACTGGATCGGGCGCAGCAATGGCGTCGAGTTCCGCCTGAGGGTCGCGGGCCACGAGGGCCTGGAGATCCCCGTCTATACGACCCGGGTCGACACGGTGTTCGGCATGACCTACGTCGTGTTGGCGCCCGAGCATCCGCTCGTGGAGACGCTGGTCTCCGCGGACCACGTCGCGGAGGTCCGGGACTACCAGGAACAGGCGCGACGGGCGACCGAGGTGGAGCGTCTCTCGACAGAACGAGAGAAGACGGGTGTGTTCCTGGGCGCCGAGGCGATCAATCCGGCGAACGGCGAGCTGGCGCCGATCTGGATCGCCGATTACGTGCTTGCTTCATATGGAACGGGCGCGATTATGGCCGTCCCGGCGCACGACCAACGTGACTACGAGTTCGCACGCAAGTTTGGGTTGCCTATTCGCGAGGTGGTTCGGTCTCTCCCTCCGGTGGGGAACGACGAGAGCGAAGCCAATGAGGCAGCGGGGCCACGCCCTCACCCCAGCCCTCTCCCAGAGGGAGAGGGAGCGTACAGCGGTGTGGGCGTTATGGTGAACTCTGGGCAGTTCGATGGGCTGCCGTCGGAAGAGGGGAAGGAGCGCGTCGCCGATTGGTTCGAGTCCTTGGGCATCGGCAAGCGCACGGTCAACTACCGCATCCGCGACTGGCTCATCTCCCGCCAGCGGTATTGGGGAACGCCGATCCCTGTCGTGTATTGCGAGAAGGATGGCATCGTGCCTGTGCCCGAGGACCAGCTCCCGATCCTACTGCCCGAGGATGCGGAGTTCCGCCCAACGGGGCAGAGCCCGCTAACCTATCACGAAGAGTTCGTGCACACCACGTGTCCGAAGTGTGGTGGCCCGGCTCGTCGCGAGACCGACACGATGGACACATTCGTCGACTCTTCGTGGTACATGCTGCGCTACTGCGACCCCCACGCGTCCGACAGGCCTTTCGCGCGTGAGTCGGTCGATGCGTGGATGCCCGTCGACCAGTACATGGGCGGTGTCGAGCACGCCGTCATGCACCTGCTGTACTCGCGATTCTTCACGAAGGCTCTTCGAGATATGGGTCTCATCTCGTTCGGCGAGCCCTTCCAGCGGCTCTACAACCAGGGGATCATCCTGGGGCCGGACGGCAGCCGAATGTCGAAGTCGCGGGGCAACGTGGTCAACCCCGATGACTATGTGAACCGGCTCGGCTCGGACTCGGTGCGCCTCTATTTGATGTTCATCGGCCCTTGGGATTCGGGTGGACCCTGGAACCCGCAGGGCATCTCCGGCGTCGAGGGCTTCATCCACCGCCTGTGGGGTTTGGTCCTCGACGGCGCGGGTGACTCTGCTCCCGCCGAGAACGGCCCCGGTGACGAGGAAGCACGCCGCCTGATCCACAAGACGATCAAGCGTGTGACCGATGACCTTGACCGCTTCAAGTTCAACACGTCCATCGCAGCTTTGATGGAAGCGACGAACGGTCTCATGCGACTCCGCGGGCGTGTGTCCCGCCGTGTCTGGCGCGAGGTCAGCGAGTATCTGGCGCTCCTACTGGCGCCCGGTGCGCCGCACCTCGCGGAGGAGCTGTGGCACCGCCTCGGGCATCAGGACAGCGTCCACCTGCAACGATGGCCCGTCTACGATCCTGAGCTGACAGTTGAACGCCAGGTGACCCTCATCGTTCAGGTGAACGGCAAGGTCCGCGATAAGATCGAGGCTCCTGCCGATATCTCGGAAGAAGAGGCGCGGCAGATCGCCACGGCGAGTCCCCGCGTCCAGCAGCACCTGGACGGCGCCACGGTGCGCCAGGTCGTATACGTCCCCGGCCGCCTCCTCAACATCGTCGTCGGCTAGAGCGGTGTCCTGTCCCCTCTCCCTCTGGGAGAGGGGACAGGGTGAGGGCGTAACCCGACGAGCGCACGAACTTCGGGGGCACCCCCGGCTAGAATACTGTTCCTTGGTGCAGGTGGTAGACTGCGGCCAAGCGTTCGGGGGCTGATCCCATGGATGAACGGCCGACACCGGGAATCGTCATCGGGCCGATGGGAATCGGCGAAGTCGTCGATCGGGGCATCACGCTCGCTCGACGAAACTACCGCCTGCTCGCCATGATCGCGGCGTGGGCCGTTGTGCCCGGCTACGCGATTCAGGCCATCCTCACCGCCGCGACCCTCTCCACGCTGTCGAGCTCCTCCTCTGGTTCGTTATCCGCTGTCGGAAGTGCCGTGGCTGGGACGGGGCTCGGAGGTCTCATCGCGGGAATCGCCTCGGCAATTGCCTCGATAGCGTTGGTGGTTGCCTGCGGGAAGCTCGTGGATCCAAAGAGGGAGCCCGATGTGCTCACCCCCGGCAGCGTCTACAGTGCGGCGACGAGCCGCCTGGTTCCATTGATTCTGTTGTCGTTGATCTATGGTGCGACCGCGATCCCGCTATTCATCGTGTTTCCTCTCGGCGTCTACGTGTGGGTTCGTTGGGCCAACGCCTACGTGATCGTGGTGCTCGAGAAGCAGGGGCCGATCGCGGCGCTCGGCCGGAGCTGGGCGCTCACGCGAAGTCTCTGGTGGCATACGGCGATCGTCGTGGTCATCGCCTGGGTCGCCGTCACCTTTGTCGAGATCTCGATGGCCGGTGTGCTCAGTTTGGCGATCCAAGGGATGGCCGTCGTCCTCGAAGCGCCCATCATCGCCGCGGTGCTGAACGCCGTTGTACAAGCGGCGGTCAACGTCACCGTGACTCCATTCTCCGTGGCCATCGCGGTCGTGTTGTACTACGAGCTGCGGGCGCGCACTGAAGGGTACGACCTCGAGCAGCGCATGCTTCGGATCGCGCCAACATAGTGAGATCGATCCTCGCCGCGCTCCTACTTGTAGTCGCCTTTGTAGTCGCCGCGCTCCTCCCCTCTACCATGTCCGCGGCGTCTCTGCACGACGAGCGTGAAGCCTTGAGTCGAGCCATTGGCATCGTCGAAGACTGGCGAACTGCCCCGGACCCGGCCGATCCATCCATCGCGATCGAGGCTCTGGCCGCGCTCGACTCGGAGCCCACGCTCGCTACCTGGGAATGGCTCCGAGCGCCGCTCCTGGAGCGCCCCGTCAACGCGCCGGCCGCCGAGCAGCGCCTGCGCGCCGCCGCTGCTGCGCTGGAGGCGGAGCGGTCCGCGCGCATCAACCCGGAGGCTGCGCGCGCGGCGCTCGACCAGGTGCTGTTGGAGCCTCGCTTCCATCCCACTACCTGGCGTGACCTGACGCCTGGCTGGCTGCTGCCCGTGGTCCTGCTGGTGATCGCACTACTGGAATGGTCCTGGAACATCGTGCGCTGGCCGGTCGATCGACTCCTCGACCTCCTGCCTCACCTCCTCACCAGTCCGCTGATCGTTGTCCTTGCCCTCGCCGCGATCGTCGGCATCGTGTTGCTGTACCGTGCCGGGCTGCGGGCAGCTCTCGTCCGTCAGGCCGAGATCGACGCCGGTCCGGACGCCCTCCCTCCAACGGCTGTGGAGGCCCTTGCGGCCGCTCAACGGCAGGCGGCGGTCGGCCGCTATCGCGAGGCGTGCCATTTCGTGCTCCTCTCGACGCTGCTTGGGATCGAGGAGCACGGCGAGGCGCGTTTCGACCCCTCCGCGACGAACCGCGAGCACCTCCGTCGTGCCAACGCGGCTGGGCCCGCCGTGGGCCGGGCCCTGAGCCCGCTCGTCGCCGCCTTCGACGAGATCTGGTATGGCGGCGACGCGGTTACCGAAACGAACTACCGAGGACTCATCGAGTTGGCCGTCCACGTGAGAGAGGCCGCGGCGTGAGGAGCTGGATCGCCCACAACCGTGGTGTGGTGTTCCTTGCCTGTCTCCTCGTGTTCGGGGCGATTCTGGGCCAGTCTGTCGCTGAGCGCAACGATGAGGACGAGACGACGCTCGTCAGCACCGACGCAAGTTCCAGGGGCGCGCTGGCTCTGGCCCTCTGGCTCGAGCGCCTGGGTTACCGAGTCCAGCGACTGGAGCAGTCGTCGTTGCCCCTAGAAGGCGTGGACCTCCTATTCCTGCTTTCGCCGAGCCGGCCCATCGAGCGCCGAGAAGCTGATGCGCTCTACACCTGGATCGAGCAGGGTGGCGTGCTCGTCTACGTGCCCTGGCCAGGATCGATATCTCTACGCCAGGTGGGGGTCCCGCAGCAAGATCCAATGTCGCTGAAGTTCCTCGTGGACCGGCGGCTGGTGCCGCTCACCGAAACCTCTGGCGTCCTGGATCGCTTCTTTCGGGCGCCCATCGTGTCTGGCTTCAACGTACAGACGCGTTGGGCGCTCGACATCTACTCCGCCGTCATGCCGCAATGGGTCCCGGTCGTATTCGAAGAGGACCGGGTGTTCGCCGCGACGTCCGCTATTGGACGTGGGCGGATCTACGCTGTTTCGTCCGAGTCCCTGTTGACCAATGGCTCGATCGCGCGCGGGGAGAACGCCGCGTTCATGTTGAACGTGCTGGCCCAGTCGCCCCGCGTGCAGAGCGTTGCATTCGAGGAGGCGCACCACAAGCCGATCGCAGAGCCGGACCTGTTCGGCGTCATGCGCACCTCGCCGTGGGGGTGGGCGGTCTGGTATGCGGCTGTCATGACCTTTGTCTTCATGCTCTGGGGCGGTCGACGGTTCGGTCCCGCGGTCGTTCCGGTTTCGGTGCCGTCGCGATCCACAGGCGAGTACATCAGCTCTTTCGCTGGTTTGCTGCAGCGGGCGCGCGCAACGGACTGGCTGCAGAAGCGCTATGCTGCGCTGGTCCGCCGTCGAGTGGCGACCCAGCTCGGCGTGCGCGCTGATCTGTCCGCCGGCGAGCTGGCGCGGCTCATGTCCGAACGACGGCCGATAGACCACGGCGAGCTCGAGGCGGCCGTCATCGCCCTGGACGGGCCGCCAATCGGAGAGCGCCGGCTGCTCCAACTCGTGCGATCGATCGAGGAGATGCTCCGACGTGGAGGGAGATAAGTTGCAGACTGCCAACGAGTCGCGGGTCCGCCAGACTTGGCTGCGGCTCCGCGAGGCCGCTTCCACGGTGCTGGTCGGCATGGACGAGCCCTTTCAGCAGATGGCGATCGCGCTCTTTTCGCGGGGCCACGTGCTCATCGAGGGCGTTCCGGGGACGGGCAAGACCCTCATGGCTAAGGCGCTGGCGAGGCTCGTCGGGGGTGAGTTTCGCCGGATCCAGTTCACGCCGGACATCATGCCGTCCGACGTGGTCGGCACGAGCGTGTTCGATCTGTCCACCAACGGTTTCCACATTCGCACCGGCCCCCTGTTCGCGCAGATCGTGCTGGTGGACGAGATCAATCGGGCGCCCGCCAAGACGCAGGCAGCGCTCCTCGAGGCTATGGAAGAGCGCCAGGTCACCATCGAGGGGCAGACCTTTGCGTTGCCCGTTCCGTTTCTCGTCTCGGCTACGCAGAATCCGGTTGAGTACGAGGGCACGTACCCGTTACCCGAGGCGCAGCTCGACCGGTTTCAATTCAAGGTATTGGTCGACTACCGTTCATCCGAGGACGAGACGGAGGTTCTGAGGCGGCATCGCGATGGCGGGGATTCGCACCGACGGGTCGAAGAGTTGAATCCAATCCTCGCGGTCGGCGACATCGTCGATCTCCAGCAGGAAGTGGAGCGTGTCCGCGTCGAAGACGCCGTTGTCGACTACATCACCGCGATTGGTCGCGCCTCGCGGCGGTCCGCTGATCTGGCCCTCGGTGCGAGTCCGCGCGCGTCGATTTCGGTGCTGCGGGGGGCGCAGGTCTTGGCGCTAATGGAGGGGCGGGACTTCGTCCTTCCGGACGACGTGAAGGCGCTGGTGCCCCCTGCCTACCGCCACCGCGTGGTGCTCAAGCCAGAAGCAGAAATCCAAGGCGTCTCCGCGGACGACGCGGTAACCCGCATCCTAGCCTCGGTCGAGGTCCCCCGCTGAGTTCCTCGCCCCATCGCCATGGCCAGGTCGCCAATTCCTCTCCCATCGCAATGGGCCACGTCGCCAGTTCCTCTCCCTTCGCAATGGGAGAGGTTAGGTGAGGGCGCCCCTTCCTCTCGCAACCCAGGTGGTTGAGGCCGGACACAACGGGCCCTCATCCGCCGTCTCCTCCGGGAGAAGGGCCTCGTGCTTCGCCGGCTGAGGGATACGCCTGCTCCTTCGCTGCGGCTCTTTCTCCTCGCGGCGCTGCTAGTTCCCCTTCTGGGGCTTGGAGAGCTGGCCCCAGCTTTTCTCGGCGTCGCCGGCGCAGCCGCTCTTGCGCTCGTCGGTGCCGTGCTTGCGGACCACGCCGCGTCTGTTCACCCCCGTGATCTCGTGGTGGAACGGCGCCACCATCCACGGCTCTATCTGGGTATAGACAACGACATCGATCTCGTCGTGGAGAATCGGGCTAGGCGTGACGTTGAGGTCCGGCTGCGCGATACGCCTCCGACCGCGTTCATCACGAGCACCCTGTTCGCCAGCGGCAACGTCGCACCCGTCTCCAGCTCGACGCTGACCTACACGACGCGACCGACTGCCAGGGGCCTGTACCGATTCGGCGACCTGACCTTGCGTTGGCGTACCCCCCTCGGTCTGCTCTGGCGGCAACGAACGGTGCCCTTGGCCGAGGACATCCACGTCTATCCGAACCTCACAGAGGTCCACAAGTACGACCTTCTCGCGCGCAAAGGATTGCTCCAGCAGATGGGGCTTCGCGCTGCTCGACTTCTTGGCCGCGGCACCGAGTTCGAGAGCCTACGCGAGTATCAGTCGGACGACGACTACCGCCGAATCAATTGGAAGGCCACCGCGCGTCGCCACCGTCCCGTGACCACACTGTACGAGACCGAGCGAAGCCAGCGTCTCATCGTGATGCTGGACCTCGGCCGCATGATGCTGACCCGAGTCGGCGAGCTGACCAAGCTGGATATCGCGGTCAACACTGCGCTGCTTCTTTGCTACGTGGCGCTCGCCCACGGAGACCGCGTGGGCTTGCTCAGCTTCGCGGACGGCGTTCACGCGTACACGCCGCCGCGACGCGGCCGCGCCCACTTCTATCGCATCGTCGAGCAGCTCTATGCCGTCCGCGCCCAGCCCGTGGAATCAGACTACGCGCTCGCCTTCGGTCGGCTGCGCGCGGATCTGCGAGGTCGGGCGTTGGTCGCCCTCTTCACCGACCTGAGCGATCCAGATGTTGCCCAGCTCATCGCCCGCAATCTAATGCTCGTCGCCCGCCACCATCTCCCGCTATGCGTCGCCATGCGCGATCCAGCCACCCAGGTGTGGGCAGACCTGATGCCGGCCCAGGGCCACGAGCTCTACGGGAAGGTTGTTGCGCAGGGCTTGCTGGAGGAGCGCGCGGTGCTGCTGGATCAGATGCGGCGGTCGGGCGTGCTGACTGTCGACGTGCAGGCGGATCAGCTCACGCCCGCGACGGTGAACCGCTACCTGGAGATGAAAACGCGCTCGCTGCTCTGAGTCTCGCGGGTTCTCTTCCGGCGAGCAAGAGATACGCGTAGAGGGCAACACCGGTGACGAGGCCGATAGCAAGCTTGAGCTGCCAGGCGAAGTTGGCTGGGGAAACGAAGCCCTCGATGAGCCCGGCTATCACGAGGAGCAACAGTGAGCCGGTGACCATTCGGACGGCGCGCCCCGCCGCCGCCTGGAGCGCCTGCCCCCGCGCCTGCAGCCCGGGCCAGACCATCGCGCGCCCTAACATCAATCCGCACCCCCCTGAGATGACGATGACGCTGAGCTCCAAGAAGCCGTGCGCACTCACGAACCCGACGAGGCGGTCGGCCAGGCCGTATGCGATAAGCGTGCCCATGACGGCGCCGATGTGCACGCCGTTTGAGAGTAGGGCAGCGACGGTGCCGAGCCCGGCGAGCATGCCGCCACCTAGGGCGATGAGGCAGACGCGGATGTTGTTCGTCATGATGAGTGAGGCGAGCAGCGACCGCTGCGACAGCTCGAAGTCGAACCAGGTGTTGCCGCCCTTGACCTCCGTGAGGAGGGAGGATGGAAGCACGAGGGCAGCGACGTCCGGTGCGATGATGATCGCGATTGTCATTGCGATGAGCGGCCCAAAGAAGAGAGCGGCCGAGGCGAGCATGTACCGCCACGCGGCGCGGTATTCTCGCGGGAGGTCGGTGGTAAAGAATTGCCGCAGACGTCTCAGCGAGGCAGGCGGCTGCCGATAGATAATGGCGTGGCCGCGCGTGACGAGCTGGTTGACGAAGGACGTGACACGATCCCGCGGAAAGTCGCGCCGTGCAATGGCGAGGTCGCCGGTCGCCTGACGGTACAGGGCCGCGAGCTCATCCAGCTCGTCGACGGTGAGCGATGAGCGTGGGGACGCCGCGTGGTCCAGGAGTGCAGAGAGGCGCTCCCAGCGGCCACGCCGCCGAGACACGAAGGCCTCGATCATGGGACCAGGGAGGACGGTGGCATGCGAGAGGATTATAGGCTCCTCACCCCAGAGAACGTTGAGCTCGAGTTCGACGTGGCGGGGCTCGGCTCGCGCGTTGCCGCGGCGCTCATCGACTACTGCATCATCAGCGTGTGCTATCTCGTCCTGATCCTGGGCGTCGCGTTCATCTCCGGCCTGGCGAGGGCTATTGCGCCAGCTTCCATTGAATCGGGGCGTGGCTCCGCCGCGATATTTGCCCTCTTCGCGGTGGCGCTCCTCGTCGGCTTCCTCGCTTGGTGGGGGTACTTTCTCCTGTTCGAGCTCACCTGGGCCGGCCAGTCGCCGGGCAAGCGTGCGTTGGGACTCCGCGTCGTTCGACGAGACGGCCAGCCGCTGGATTTCACCGCGGCTCTGGTACGGAACATCCTGCGGTGGATCGACCAAGTTGCCATGATTGGTGTGTTCGTCATGGTCTTCGATACGTCCAGCCGGAGGCTCGGAGACATGGCGGCGGGGACCCTCGTCGTGCGGGACCCCAGAGGACTTCGGACCAAGGCGTTGGAGCCGATCGCTCTCCCGACCGTGGCGGACACCAGCGTCCAGGCGCTGCCGAACGCAGCTCGCATCACGATGGATCACTACACGCTGATTCGGGACTACTTCGATCGAGCCCGCGTGATCAAGGGACCTTCCTCTGACGCTCTCGCGGCGACGCTCGCGCGAGAGCTAGCCCGCGTCCTGGAAATTCACCCGACGGATGTGGGTCCGCCGGAGCGGTTTCTTGCCACCGTGGCTCGCGCCTTCGAGGAGCGCCACAGGTACTCGGAAACGCTCCCCTCGTCCTGAGCCTGGTATACTTCTGGTCCCACGCCGAAGTGGCGGAATTGGCAGACGCGCTACGTTCAGGGCGTAGTGGGAGTACTCCCGTGGGGGTTCGAGTCCCCCCTTCGGCACCATCGACCGGGCGATCTGCGCTCGGTCGTTTTTGTATTAGCAGGAGTGTCCGATCGCCTTAGTCGCCGGCCTGTTGGGCATCATCATCAATGTGGTGGTGCCCGTCTTCCTCATCGCCGGCATCGGTTTCAGCGCTAGGCGGTGGCTCGACCTCGACCCAAGGCCGGTCAACCGTCTCGCCCTCTACGTCTTCGTACCTGCGCTGCTATTCAACGCGTTGCTGACGACCCAGATGGGCGGAGATGAGCTCACCCGGATCGCCATTTTCGCCATCGCACTGACCGCGGTTCTGATCATCCTTGGCATGACGACCGGCCGCTTGCTCCACCTGACGCGTTCGGAGACTAGCGGCTTTACCCTGTCCATGTCCTTCTCGAACGCTGCCAACTACGGCCTGCCGGTCGCGCTTTTCGCCTTCGGACAGGACGGTTTCGACCGAGCAGTCGTCTTTGCGTCGTTCTCGTCGATTCTCATCTTTACTGTGGCGGTGTTCGTGGCGGCGCGCGGCAAGCTGCCTTGGCGCCAGGCGATTCTGCCCGCGGCTCGCATCCCGGTCATTTGGGCCGGGCTGGCGGCGGTGGCGCTTCGGTCGCTTGGGATCGAGCTGCCAACGGTTGTGGAGCGCGCCGTTACCGTGCTTTCCGGTGGCGCCGTTCCTATCATCATCCTGCTGCTCGGAATGCAGATAGCGAGCATGCGGCTTTACGCGATCAGACTGCCCGTGCTCGCCGCTGTCGCCGGCCGGCTGCTCGTCTCCCCGGCCATCGGAATGGTGCTTGTCGCGCTGCTGCAGCCGTCCCCGTTGACTGCCAAGGTGCTGATCTTGGAGGCGGCGATGCCAACCGCCGTAAACGTGACGTTGCTGGCTTCAGAGTTCGATGCCGAGCCGGATCTGGTCTCAAGTGTGGCTTTGCTCACCACTGCGGTCAGTATCATCACGGTCACGGGTTGGGTGGCTTACTTACAAAGCCTATAATCCTGGCGATCTATCTTTGGAGATCGACCAACCGTGGCTGTTCTACGCGCAGGCGCCTCGCTCAAGAATGGAACATTTGTTGTGGCCTCTATCCTCGGGCGGGGAGGCTTTGGTGAGGTGTACCTGGCGCGCCAGCCGCGCATGGACCGAGACATTGCCATCAAGGTCTTGTCCCCTTCGGTCGCCGAGGAAGCGGACGTCGTTCGGCGGTTCGAGCGTGAGGCGCTGGCCGCGGGAAGCCTGCTGCATCCGAACGTGCTGCCCGTCTTCGACTTCGACTTCGACGAAGAATCGGGCGTCTGGTTCCTGGCGATGCAGTACATCCCGGGTGGGCGCACCCTCCAGAGCCTTCTCGGGAAACCGATTGATCCCGTCGAGGTTGCGCGGATCATTACCGCGGTGGCCAGCGCGCTCGATGCCGCGCACGAGCGGGGCATCATCCACCGTGACGTGAAGCCAGCCAACGTGCTGATGGACGGCAATCGTCCGATGCTGACGGACTTCGGCATCGCCCACCTTGGCTCGATGACGGGCATCACCGCCCGTGGTATGGCCATCGGCACGCCCGCCTACATCTCGCCCGAGCAGGGTATGGGGAAGATGGTTGGCCCGCAGGCCGATCAGTACTCGCTGGCCGTCATGACCTATCACATGTTGGCCGGACGACCACCGTTTACGGGTGACTCACTGTCGCTCGTCATGCAGCACGTGAGCAACCCACCGCCTGCTCTGACCACGTTGAATCCGGATTTGCCCGCCGGCATCGGCGGAGTGGTCGCCAAGGCGTTGAGCAAGGCGCCGGAAGAGCGGTACACCACGTGCGCCGACTTCGCAGCGGCGCTCTCGGCCGCGGCCGGCATGCTACCCACCGCCTCCGGCTCGACCGCGATTCCAACCAGCGGCGCCGACATGACGGTCGCCGCTTCCGGCAGTGTGGCGCTGCCACAAGGGTCGGCCGCCTCACTCAGCGTGGGCGGGTACGCGCCGGACCCCACAGTGCGGGCGGAGCTTGGTCAGCCGAACCCACTGGCTAGTGCGGTTGCATCGGCCGGAGGGGTTCGGCAGGCGGCTGCATCGGCTTCGGGTATTGGGGTGCCTGCCAAGAGCAACAAGCCACTCATCATGGCGGCGCTTGGAGTTGTGGTGCTGCTCAGCGTGGCGGGGCTCGGCGTGAAGCAATTTGCATTTTCATCCGAAGCTGCTCCCGCGGCGACGGCTCTGCCCGGGGGTGGAGGTATCGGTGGAGGAGCTCCTCCGACGTCGGCGGCCGTCGATCCGGATCGCGGCGTTGTGATGCTCGCGTCGAGTCCGCTCGCGAGCGTTGTCGTCAACGACGAGCCCGCGGGCAGGACGCCCGCGGAGCTGCGCCTCAGGCCGGGCGAGCACGACCTCAAACTTGTGGCCTCGACGTTCGAGGAGTGAACGACGCGAGTCAAGGGAGGGGGAGG
>Ga0080064_1005729_pt1 | contig 14183 bp, 12 predicted proteins | sample Subgrocontami54m_FD_69260 | JGI IMG/M metagenome (GOLD analysis project Ga0080064, IMG submission 69260) | Subsurface groundwater microbial communities from S. Glens Falls, New York, USA - GMW46 contaminated, 5.4 m (SPADES assembly) (version 2) ...
GTCCGCGCTACCGGAAACTCGCCTTGCCCGCGCCGCGCCGGGCTCCGTTGTGCGAGCTAGTTCCCCATCAGATCGCACAGGGCCGGCGCGGCCCACCAATCCACCGGAAACTTGCCTTGTTCCCGCCGCGCCGAGCTCCGTTGTGCGAGCTAGTTCCACAGAAGACGCGGACCTGATGCGGCCACATGAGTTTGCCAGGATATGTGAAATTGCGCGCAAAAGCTCTGGCATGGATCTCCATCACGGCAAGCAGCAGCTCACTTCCCTCCGTATCGCCAAGCTCATCCGCTCCAAGGGCCTGCGCAACTGCTCGGATCTGCTGGAACGCCTGGACCGCGATTCCACCGGGGCGGAGCTGTTGGCAATGATCGACGCGCTCACAACCAACCACACGAGTTTCTTCCGCGAGGCTGTGCATTTCGAATTCTTGCGGACCGAGGTTCTCGCCTGGCTGCGGAAGAGATGGCTGTCTCGCCCTGCCGCGGACCTCAGGATCTGGTGCGCCGCCAGTTCCAGCGGCGAGGAACCTCTCACTATTCTGTTTAGCCTGCTCGAAGCACTCCCGCCGGATCAGCCCCCCATTCATGTCATGGCCACCGACATCTCGTCGCGGGTGCTGGATAGGGCCAGGAACGGGGTCTATCCGGCCGATGCCCTGAAACCTCTGCCCGAGCATTGGCTCCAACGGTACTTTCTCCGCGGCGAGGGCGATTGGGCCGGCTACTACCGCGTCAAGCCAACCATCGCCTCCCATATCCACTACTCCCGGTTCAATCTCATGGAGCCCATTCCCCCAGGCTGGACCTTTCCGGTCATTTTCTGCCGGAACGTCATGATCTATTTCGATCGTCAAACGCAAAGCGATGTTGTCAACAGGCTGGCAAGGGCGCTCGAGCCAGGCGGCTATCTATTCATCGGTCATGCCGAAAGCCTGACCGGCATCGATCACCCGCTCGTCTTTGTGCAGCCGGCGGTTTATCGGCGTCTGGAGCAGGCGCCAACCCCAATGTCCTCCGGGCCGGGTCAACGGGAAAGGATCTTGTGAATAATCTCGTCGTGGTCGGCATGGCGGATTGCGTGGTGAGCCGGGACTCGAAAGCGACCCTGATTACCTACGCGCTCGGATCCTGTATCGCAGTTTCTGTCTACGACCCCGTTATCCAAGTCGGGGGACTGCTCCACTACGTCCTGCCCGATTCGGCCAATGATCTGGGCCGTGCCCGCGCCAACCCTGCCTTTTACGCCGATACCGGCATCGCCGAATTGCTTCTGCAGGTCTATGATGTGGGCGCCGAAAAGACCCGTCTCAAGGTGCGCATCGCCGGCGGAGCCCGGGTGCTCGAGGATGGGAAGTTTTTCAATATTGGCAGCCGGAACTTTCTCGCGGTTAAGAAACTGCTCTGGCAGGCCGGCATTCTGATCGAACAGGCATCGGTTGGTGGCAATCGCTACCGAACACTCGGTTTGCGGCTGAGCGATGGCAGCCATCTGCTGCAAGAAGGAGACATGACCAAGGCAGGCGATGTCCCCACACAGGCTGTAGCGGGAAGCGCAAAGGGCGCCGTCCGCGCCCCCAAACTGGCTAGAAACACGCGACTTACCGCCGCGGACGGCAGCTCCGTTTTGCGTGTGTTTCTTAGAAGAGGAATCAAATAAATGCCGATGCGAATCCTGGTTGTGGATGACTCCAGGGCGACGCGCCGCTTCCTGGGCCGCGTGCTGGAGTTGAGCGGTCTTCCGGTGGGTCAAATTCTCCAGGCCGCCGATGGCCTGGAAGCTCTTACCATGCTGCGGTCCAATGCCGTTGATTTGATCCTCGCCGATATCAACATGCCGAACATGAATGGTGAGCAGTTCCTCGTCTTAGTGCAAAGCAATCCGGAAACCTCTTTGATTCCTGTGATTATTGTCTCTTCCGATAGCACGGATAGCCGTAAGGAAAGGATGCTTTCTCTCGGCGCGAGGGGGTACGTTCCCAAACCCGTTACTCCGGAAATGTTTCGCAACGAATTTGAACGGGTGTTCTCGGGTTCCCGGTCCCCGGCCGCCGTTTCCGGTCCGGTCCAATCCGCATCCGCCGCCTCTGAGCCGCTGCTCACCAGGGTCACCGCCCAGGCGCTGGAAAATATGTGTTTCCTTTCGCTCGATGGCGTCGTTTCCGGTGAGATGTCTGGCGCGGAGGACTCCGTTTCGGCGCAGGTTCAATTTTCCGGTGACGTTTCCGGCTGGCTTGGCATCACCATCACCTACGAGGCCGCCATTGCCATGACGGCAAGCTTCTTCGGCGCCGATGAATCCGAAAACTTACCGCCCGATCAGATTGAATCCTTTACCGCCGAGCTGGCCAACGTCATCTGTGGCGCTCTGCTGGCCTCTTACAGACCCGATGGCCGTTTCGAATTGTCGCCGCCCGAAATCGTTCACGAGATCGTTGGGACGGCTGGCCGCCAGACACACTCGATCATGACCTACCTGGTGGAAGGCGGAGCGATTCGCGTCGCCCTTTCCATCGGCCTGGCCGGTTCCATGACACCCGGTGAACGCACCATGGCCGCTGTCTTTGCCCAACCATGACCCCGATTCTTTCATGGTGACTTCTACCCGAAAGCTGCGCGTGCTCATCGTGGACGATTCCGCCATTGTCCGGCGCATTCTCACCGAGACTCTTTCATCGGAACCTGACATTGAGGTGGTGGGCTCCGCCCCCAACCCGTTTGAGGCCCGGGATATGATCCTGGCGCTGAAGCCGGACGTGCTGACGCTCGATATCGAGATGCCGCGGATGGATGGGGTGAGCTTCCTCAAGGCTCTCATGCTTCATCACCCGCTTCCCGTTGTGATGATCAGCTCCGTGGCTCGGCATTCGGCCGCCATCGCCATGGATGCTCTCGAAGCCGGCGCTGTCGAGGTGGTGACCAAGCCGAATGGGCCTTATTCGGTGGGGGATCTCAAACTCACCCTGGCCAGTAAGGTTCGCGCCGCCGGGCAGGCCAAATTACGCCTGCCCACCTCACAAAAGCCCGCCTCTCCCTTGCGCGCGAAAAGCTCCGGGGCCGGCCCGTCGCGTCCCATCATCGCCATCGGCGCCTCCACCGGCGGGACGGAGGCGATCCGCGCCATTCTCGAGCAGTTCCCGGAACAATCCCCGCCCATCGTCATCGTGCAGCACATCCCTGCTGGGTTTTCGCGCGCCTTTGCTGACCGTCTGAACCGCACTTGCAGCATTCAGGTTCGCGAGGCTGAGGATGGAGACATGCTCGTCCCCGGACTGGCCCTTGTCGCCCCGGGCGACCGGCATATGCTGATCCGGCAAGGCGCAACCGGTCTGAAGGTTCAGATCAAGAATGGCCCGCCGGTCTGCTATCAACGCCCCTCCGTGGATGTTCTCTTTCAATCCGTCGCCGAGGCGATCGGGGCCAAGGCAATTGGAGTGATTCTCACCGGCATGGGCCGCGACGGCGCACGCGGGCTGTTGAGCATGCGTGAGGCAGGCGCCCATACGATGGCTCAGGACGGGAAAAGTTGCGTCGTCTACGGCATGCCAAAGGAGGCCATCCGCATCAACGCCGCCTGCCGGACTCTCCCCCTCGATGAAATCGCCGCGGCCATTCTCGCATCAGTCCGGACTAACCCCACCACTGTTCGCCAGTAGCCAGGTGCGCCTTCACTACATCGGGGTTCAACTCGATCCCCAGCCCCGGCTTCCTGGGCAATTGGATGTGGCTGTTCTTGATGTAGGGCCCGTCCAGCAATAACACCTGGTCCATCCAGCCGCCCTGTCCCGTGATCGTCTCGCAGGCCAGGTAGTCCCGGATCGACCCCGCCCACTGCACAGTGGACCAGGTGAACACCTGGCTCCCCGTATTGTGCGTCGCCATGGGCAGGCCAAACACCTCGGCCATATCCGCGATGCGCTTGGTTTCCAGAAAACCGCCCGCGTTGCGCAGGTCCGGATGCAGAATATCGCAGCCCTGATTGATGATGAAGTCCTTGAACCCTTGCCGCCGCACCAGATTCTCCCCCGTGCAGATCGGAACGTTCGAGCTTTGCACCAGCCGCTTCCAGGATTCCGAGTATTCCACTTGCAGCGGATCCTCCAGCCATACCGGTTTGACCGCCTCCACCGCCTGCGCAATCTGGATGGCCGTCCGCAAGTCGTATTCCCAATGGCAGTGCACCATGATGTCATGATCCCAACCGATCGCCTCCCTGCAGTTCTCAAACCCCTGCCTGACTCCAATCAGTTCCTTTGTGGTCAACACCCGGTTCGCCAGATCCCGCTGGGAATCCGTCGCCGGCGTGGTGTGCTGCAACCCAAACTTGTGGCACGTGAATCCGCTCGGATCCGCTTTCACCTTTTGCGCCCATTCCCGGCAACTGGCCTTGTCCAGCATGTTCCGCGGTGCTGCGTGGTCGTACAACCGCACTTTTTCCCGGAAGGCGCCTCCCAGCAGCGTGGTGACCGGCACTCCCAGCGTCTTGCCCGCCAGATCCCAGAGGGCCATCTCGATCCCGCTGATGGCGCGGAAAAACATGTGCGCCGATCCGTCGCCGTGGCGCCCGAATCCCACAAAGATCAAATCGATCTCCAGCGGGTCCTTGCCGATTACCATTTCCCGCAGCGCCAGAATCTGCTGCTTGACGCCGGCTCCCGGGCTGCCGTAGGCTTCCCCGATGCCGGAAATGCCTGCGTCGCTGGTGATCTTCACCAGCGTATAGTTCCGGTCTGGCCCCTGGAACACCATGACCTGCAGGTCCTTGATCTTAGTCCGCCCTTTCTCGGCGGCGGCCATCTGATGGTAAGACCCTAGGAGAGAGGCGCCGGTCATACCTAGAAAACCACGGCGGGAAAACTTATTTTTCATGATGGGCCATTATATAACCAACGGAGCATAATATTTCCAGCCGCTCCCGCCGATGGTGGGCTTATTCAACCGTTAGCGGAGGTTTTTGGTGAGTCAACAAGTACTGATTTCAATCACCCTGGCATTTGGAGTTGTCTTCGGATTCCTGGTCGCGTGGTTCAGCTACCGGTCTGACCGCGTGAATGTTTACGTGCGCGGCAAATCCGAAGGGGATCAGGAACGCATTCAACTGCAGGAACGCCTCGCCTTCAAGGAGGAACGCCTCCTGGAGTCCACCAAGGCGAGGGATGAAGCAGTCGCCGCCGTGGCCCGCCTTCGGGAGGACAATGCCGCCCTGACAGCCGCGCAAAAGGATATCGATGCGCGCATCGACGCAGTCCACCGGCAGGTTGCTACGCTGCAAACAGACAATACGGCGCTGCGTGCATCCCTTGCTGCGGCCGAGGCTCGCCTGGAGGAAAGCCAGACGCTGGGCGAGGGCGCCCAACAACGTTTGCGTGAAACCTTTCAGACGCTCGCCTCTGAACTCTTGCAGGCCAACAATCAGGCCTTTCTGCAATTGGCCGCCGGGACGCTCGAAAGGTTCCAGACTGGCATGGGAAACGGCCTTGATCTCAAGCCTTTTCAGAACATGATGGAGACTCTGCATTCCTCGCTGGATTGTGTTCGCCTTTGCGTACATGAACTGGAAACCGAAAAGACGGAATCCTACTCAGCTCTTACCCAACAGCTGGGCGCCCTGCTCCATGGGCAGTCCCGGATCCGGCAGCAGACCAACAGTCTTGCCACCCTCATAAGCTCGGCCGCCCACACTTTGGAAAACGGTGTGCTCTCCTCGGTTCGGATCCTCCAGCAAGCCGGCGCCGCCGCAACCACTGAAATCGATTTCCAGGAGCCTGTGGAGTCCATTCCACATGTCCTGCACGCCTTGGACCAGGCAACCCTTGGCCCTACCACAGACCCAGGACCGTTTCCACAGGAGGTGGCGGCCCTGGGCTGTGAGAATAACGGGAGCTAGCACGCAAGGGGTCATCCCGGCCGGGACAAGCTCCGTTTTACAGGCCGCCGCCAAGCCTAATTCAATCCGCTTGAAGCTCGCACGATCAGCCGCGGCTCCACTAGAATTGTCTTTGGTGCAAGTGCTGTCTTTGATTCGATCAGATCCAACGCAAGCCGGGCCGCATGCCCGCCCAACGACAGGCTCCCCTGATCGATGGTGGACAAAGGCACGCGCAGCAAATCCATGTGGTTGATATTGCCGCAGCCGATCATCGCAACATCGCGCGGGATTTGCAGGCCGGCGTCGAAGACGGCGCGCATCGCTCCCAGGCAGGTCGGGTCGTTATACGAGAACACCGCTTCCGGATGCGGCTCCAGCCGTAGCAGGCGTTGCATCGCCTCATAGCCGCTCTCATCGCCGCCATCGTCGACCGTCTTGCCGGCCGCGATGTATCCTTCAGGAACAGGCAATCCGTGCGCTTCCATCTCCTTTTCGTAGCCGTGCATCCGGTCGTAGGCGGTGCTCCGGTTGGGCCCGGTGATGTGTGCAATCCGGCGGTATCCGCATTGAATCAGATGACGGGTGGCCATCCGTCCCACCGCCACATCATCCATCCCGACAAAATTCGCATTCAAATCGGGAAATTTCCGGTCAATGAGTACATAGACCGTCTCCCGTTCGTCCAACGTCTGGAAGTAATCGTCGGTGCGCTGCGTCGAGGCCACGATGAGCGCGTCCACTTGCCGCGCCAGTAATTGTTCGATCTCCTGCTTCTCCAGGCTCGCATCCTCTTCCGAGGAGGCGATCACCAGGCTGTATCCCTCGCGCCGCAGCGTCTGCGAGATCCCCTTGGCCACCTGCGAAAAAAATGAGTGCGTCAAGTCGGGAACAACAAGCCCGATCGCAAAGCTTCGCCCGGTCACCAACGCCCGGGCGGCCAGGTTCGGGCGGTAGTTCAGCTCCTGCATCCTCTTCCATACGCGCTGCTTCGTCGCCAGGCTGATGTCGCCATGGTTGCGCAAGACTTTGGATACCGTAACAACGGAAACCCCCAGATCCTGCGCGATGTCCTTCAAGCGCACTGCCATGCGTGCAATTATGCCATGGGGATGCTAGCCTTGCCCTTATGCGCCGCCGAATCTTCTTGTCCATGTTGCCCGCCTCCCTGCTGACAGCCCAGGGCCGTCCCGAATGGGATGAAGCCTTTCCGCCTTACAAGATTGCCGGAAACCTCTACTATGTGGGCACCAAGGGCCTCTCCTCTTACCTCATCACCACCGCCCAAGGCAACATCCTCATCAACTCCAGCTTCGAGCGCACCGTTCCGAAGATCAAGGCCGCCATTGAACAACTGGGTTTCCATTACCGGGACACCAGGATACTGCTCGGCTCCCATGCCCATGGCGACCACATGGACGGAAACTTCCTGGTCAAGGAGCAGACCGCCGCCAAGGTCTACGTCATGAAAGGCGACGACGACTTGATTCGCAACGGAATGCGCGGTTCCAAACCCTGCCCCGTCGACAAGGTCCTCCAGGATGGGGAAAAAGTGACCCTCGGCGATGCCACGCTCACCGCCCTGCTCACCCCGGGCCACACCAAAGGCTGCACCACCTGGACTATGCCCGTGGTCCTGGACGGCAAGTCCCGCCTGGTAGTGATTGTCGGAAGCCCAAACGTCAATCCAGGCTACATCCTGGTGAACAATCGCCAGTATCCGGAGATTGCTGATGATTATGCCAAATCCTTCCGCGTCTGGAAGTCGCTGGCCTGTGACATCTTCCTCGGAGCACACGGCGACTACTACGGCATGGTTGAAAAATACAACCGCTGGAAGGCCAATCCCGCTCTGAATGTGTGGCTGGATCCGGACGGCTACAAAGCCTACATCGCCGAACGCGAACAAGCCTATCTGGCCGAGTTGGCCCGCCAGCGCAAGCAATAGGGCTGCTAGCATTGTCCTTATGGAAACCGTTTCGGGCCACGCCCCCAACCCCGCAAGAATCATGGAGATCGGCCTTGCCTTCTGGACTTCCAAGGCCCTGTTGTCGGCGATCGAGATCGGCTTGTTCACTGAATTGTCAGCCGGCCCGCTGGAAGGCGCCGAGCTGGCCCGGCGTCTGAACCTGCATGAGCGTGGCTGGCGCGATTTCTTCGACACCCTGGTCTCCATCGGCATGCTGCGCCGCGACGCCGGACTGTATTCAAACGCGGAGGACTCCGCCGTTTTTCTCGTGCGGACCAGCCCCGCCTATCTCGGAGGGATGCTGGAGATGGCCAACGCCCGCCTCTATCCTTTCTGGGGCTCGCTGACCGAGGGGCTCCGCACTGGTCTCCCGCAAAACGAAGTCAAGCACGGCGGACCGGGGTTGTTCGAAACCCTCTACAACGATCCGCACCGCCTGCAGGGATTTCTCGCCGCCATGACCGGCCTCAGCATGGGCGCAGCCCTCGCCATCGCGGCAAAGTTTCCTTGGCACAAGTACAAAACATTCACCGACGTAGGTGGCGCGCAGGGTTGCCTGCCCGTCCAGGTTGCCCTGGCGCATTCTCATATGAGTGGCGCAAATTTTGATTTGCCCGTCGTGCAGCCAATCTTCGAGAAGTACGCCGCGGCTCACAACCTCGCTGGCCGGCTCCGCTTCCTGCCGGGCAACTTCTTCGAGGATCATCTTCCACAGGCCGACGTGATTGTGATGGGTCACATTCTCCACGACTGGGATCTGACGGAAAAAAAGACGCTCCTCCAAAAGGCCTACCAGGCCCTTCCGGAGGGAGGCGCGCTGATCGTCTATGAAGCCTTGATCGATGATGACCGCAGCAGGAATACCTTTGGACTCCTCATGAGCCTCAACATGCTGATCGAAACTCCCGGCGGATTTGACTACACCGGGGCCGATTGCGCCGGATGGATGAAGGAGGCCGGTTTCCAGCAAACCAGCGTCGAACACCTCGCCGGACCGGATTCCATGGTCGTGGCAATCAAGTAGTCCGCCTCATGGGCGCCCGCGGTTGTTCCGCAACAACCTCCACTCCTCCGTTTCGGCGATCAAATGAAAATTGCGTTCGATGTAGCCGAAGAAATTGCGCCTGTTGTGCGCCAGATCTTCCGCGGTCATCGCCGTGCGGTTGGGTAGCAACGCCAGATCCGCCCCGCCGAACAGTCGCTCGGAACTGGGCCGGCGGGTGTCGGTGTAGCTATAGCCGTGCGCGAGCAGCACAAACCCGCCGCGCGAGGGAGGCCGCAGAAGGGCGTAGGCAAACGGGTCCGCCAGTTCCGGACACACGATGGTCTCCCCGCCCTCGGAATGTTTTTCCAATAACTCGATCCCCTGATTGATGTGATCGACGAACGAGCGCCCGTTGGTGTACTCGTCATTCGGGGTATTGCCAACATAGTCGTACAGATGCAGGTGCGACAGATGCGGTGCCGCAAGGGTCTTGATCTCGCCTTTGGCCGGACCATGGATTTTCTCCCCGGCCGCCAATACGATGCTCCGCGCATCATTGCCCGCCTGCCATAAAACAGGTACCAGGCACAGCGGAACCAGCAGCCGAGCCATGCGATTCTGCGCCGGTACAAGCACGGCCAGCAGAATCACCAGCACGTCCACGGGCGGTGAGACCGGTCCCTGGTTGTTGGTAATCCCCAACAGTATGCTGCCGCCAAAGACAGCCGGCAGCCACAACATCCGAAAATCGTCCAGCAGCCTCCCGCGCGCAAGCCAGCCCAGCATCGCCAGCCTCGACAGGTCCATCCAGTGCCCCGCACTGGCGGAAAGCAATACCGGCCACGTAATTCCACCCGATCGCGCATTGGCCGCGATCCTCAGATCTCCCCACATCGACGCCGCATCCCCGCGCAGGTATGCCAAAAAGGCGATCCCCATCGCCAGCGACGCCCAGGCCAAGCCGCCCACACGGTTCCTCTCCACGCGCCGGCAGACCATGGATAGCACCACAAAAGCTCCGGCCACCAGAAAGAAGTTGGCTTTGAGAAACAGCAGTAGAACACAGGCCGCACCCGTAATCGCCCCATCGAGCCATTCCAGCCGACCCGTCGCTCCCTCTCGAGCGCAAAGGGCGCCGTCCGCGCCCCCAAACGGGCCAGAAACACGCGGATTACCGGAGCGGACGGCAGCTCCGTTTTGCGCGTGTTCCTCGGAAGCGCAAAGGGCGCCGTCCGCGCCCCCAAACGGGCCAGAAACACGCGGATTACCGGAGCGGACGGCAGCTCCGTTTTGCGCGTGTTCCTTAGAAGGCCGCGAAAACGCCTCGATCATCACCAGGCACAGCAGCCCATAGCCGATGCGGTTGTAGGACATGGCATGGCTGAAACGCGCCGGGTCCATCCCTAATGGATAGGGAGTTACGCACAGCAGTGTCAGGTACACCGTCAGCAGCAGCGCCGGCGCTGCCCCTACACGCCGGCTCGCCAATCGGAATACGCCGGCCGCCACTACCATCCCCATCAACGAAATGCCATAGCCGATCCCTTGTACGTCAAACCGTGCCAGCTTCAGGCCCAACGCCACCACAAGAAATATGAGCGGTCCGAAGGGGGAGAAGAAATCCACATGCGGTGCCTGTCCGTTCAGCACACGCCATGCCCCGTTCAGCACAAAAAAGACATCCTGCGCATAGGCGTGAGTCGGCGCCGCTCCGATCCACGCCACCGTTGCTAGGATCGGAGCCACGAGCACAAGCGCGGCCGCACCAAGCCGCCGCCCCTTCCAGTCCGTGAGCCAACCACTATCCTGAGTCTTCAAGCTTTCACAATGCTCATTTGGATAACCACAAGCCCGAGTTGTCTGCAGTCGACGGGCCCCGGTTCCAGCGCCTTGTCGAGCGTGAACTCGATCCGCAGCCCGTACGAGGACCCTGCTTGTTCGGGTATTGGCGCCAAATACACGTGTACCCCGGCGTTCGAATACATCTGCCCGGGCAACGGACTCCCGTTCACTGATCCGGAAAGCTGTACCGTTCCGAAACGATCCACCAACGCCGGATCCAGTTTGAATTCCAGCCGCAGCCGGAGTCCGGATGGATCCGAATGCGTGCGGAAGAGAGCGCTGAACCGTTGCTCGGTCCAACGCCACCGCTGATTTTCCAGTTCATGCCAGCCCGAAAGTAGGTCGGCCGTGGAGACCGGCTCGGCGACAAGACTCCGCGCGAGGCAAAAGGCGCGCTGGTCCCCGTGTGGACTCGCCGGATCCGAGTCCTCGTAGCCGGCAGTAACGAAGTCGAGCACTTGCCAGTGGGATCTTTCGAGCAAACGCCGCAGCCCGGCTTCGGAGAAGATCCAATAGTTGCTCTCATCATCGTTGAGTTCATCGCCGGCCAGAAGGTAGGCCATCGGTTTCTGCTGGAAGTCGATCGAGCGATCCGGCGTGAAGCGGGCGATTCGCGTCGACAGCAAAAGGTAGCGCGACTTGGCGGCAACGGACTCCAGCACAAGGAAAGGGTTCTTGAGGTGATAGAGAATGCCGAGTAGGCAGGCCAGTGAGTAGGCCGGTAGCGGAAGCCTCACCCCCGCGTCGAGGTCCGCTTCATGAATCTCAATGGATGAGCCAAGGGTTTGTTTGAGAAGGTGAACGCCGCGCATTCCGTTGTGGTTTGTGGTGGGCAGATCGTAGCAGTGTACGCGGCAGCCTACCGATTCAAGGAAAAAGGCAAGGTCGCCGTCGGCGCAGCCAAAATCAAGGACCGGATCGGATCCGATCAGATCGAGGAGATAACGCCGCGGCCCCTGGAGCAGCCTGTCCATGATGTGCAGGTTGCCGAACGAGTCGTAGGGATACCACGGAAAGTCGGGAGCGCAAAGGGCGTCGTCCGCGCCCCCTCCCTGGCCGGAAACACGCCGGGGACCGGCGCCGCCCGCCAGTTTCTTCGAAGTCAGTGACGCTCTGGTGTTGCGGAGGAACTCTTCAAAAGCGGCGGATTGGACGAGAAGGCGCTGAAAGTCTTCTGGCATTTTGCCGGGACAGACTTTTCAGTTTAACTCCAAAGCTCGTGAATCGGCCCGTACAGGTCCTCTTTGGAAAAGGGAACGTATTCGAACCCGCGCTTGAACGGGTCGTCGTATCGGATCTTCGTCCAATCAATCCCCATCGCCGAATAGATCGTCGCTTCGCAATCCTCCGGGCGGATATCGCGCTCGCGGGACCAGCCAAACTCAACCGAAGCGCCTCCGGTCGGATCTGTGGCTCCAATCGCGCGGCCTCCCCGGATCCCGGCGCCGGCGAATGCGATGAACTGTTGCAGGTAGTGGTCGCGCCCATTCTGCGCCGTGAGCCGGCCCGTCGTCCGCCCGAACTCTCCCATCGCGACAACCAGCGTCTCATTGAGCAGGCCGGAGGATTTCAGCTCGGAGATCAGCACGGAGAGCCCATCATCCAATTGTTTGGCCAGCGGCGGAAGGTCCGTGTAAATGTTCTGATGCATGTCCCAACCACCCAGGTTGATCTGTATATAGCGTGTCCCGCCGCGCGCCGCCAGCACCTGTTTGGCCACCAGGCACGCATTGCCGAAACCGGTGTTCCCATATCGCTGCGCGTCGGTGGCGGTGAACCGGAACGCCTGGTCGACGCTCGGGTTGTACATCATGTTGCGCCCCGAGGCATAGAACTTGCCGTAGTCTTCCAGCTCTTTCCCGTACGGGGAACTGGTTCGCAGCGGCGCATCCAGCGCGTTCATGAGAGCGTATTTCAGATCGAGACGCGCCGTTCCATCCGGGTTCGTCGTATCCGGCATCCCGCTTGTGGCCGGGCTGATCTTGAGCGGTGCGTAGCTGGAGGAGAGATAGCCGGATCCCACCGCCCCGCCGGCGTTCAGTGCTAGAAACGTCGGAAACACCTGGTTCGATTGCCGTTCGTTCTCCTTCTCCACGGCCACGATTGTGCCGATGTTGGGCGCGATGTCTCCCAGCGCCGCGGCCGGCGAACGGCCAATCTGCGCCCAGGTTTGCGACAGTGTATGCTGCAGCGCCCAGGACCGCACACTGCGCGCAATGCAGATGTCCGGAAGGCTGCCCGCAAGCTTCGGCATGATCCCGGTCGGCCACGTGATCCCGTTGATCGTCTCCGGCTTCATGAGACTCGCCGGAGTGTCCGGACTCATCTTGAAGTCAAAGGTGTCCGTATGGCTGATCGCCCCCGTGAACAGGATGAAGATTACGTTCTTGGCCTTGTTGATCAGCGTGACGTTGAGTTTTTCCGTCACCTCCCCGGCCATGGCTGGCCCCGCCAGTACGGCGCCTGTCACGCCCGCTCCCAGGATCTGGAAGAATTCCCGGCGGTTCCAGTGCGGCCGCTCGAAGAAGAACTTGTGCGAGTGCGGGTGGCGATTCAGAAATCTTTCGAAGTTGTGTTGGCCTTTCATCATCCTTCTCCCTATTTTTCGTAAATGAAGTCGACCTTGTTGTACAGCGACCACAAGAGATCTTCTGTTCGCTGTTGCCGCGGAGTCGTGGTAGTTCCGGTCGCCAGCGATGCCCGAGCCGTGGAAAGCTCCGCATCTGTCGGGTTGCGCGATAGCACAGTGAGGAACATCTCCGTAATCAAGGCCCCATCCGTGGAAGTGGTCGTGTACTTGTTCAACAGTTGACGGGCAAGACTGGCCCCCGCCCCCGTGCCCGACGCCCTCGTTCTTGTATGAACGAAGCTGTCGTTCATCAGGTTCAGCACCTGCGGAACTGACCCATCCGATCGGCGGTCCTCCTCCACCCGGTTCCCGCGCAGGAAGCTGTCCAGGAACGAGAGCATGTTACCCCCGGGTAGGTTTCTCGTATCCGGCAGTTGCATCGCGAAGTTGATACCCGTTAGGCCCGGAACCACGTAGGGCTGCGGTAGATTACTGACTTGCACGATGGAGTCCGCAATCTCCTCGGCCCACAGCCGCCGCACAAACTTCCGCGCAAACAGATTTTCCCATTCCGGATTCCAGGCCCCCTCATAGGCGGACGATAGCTGGTAGGCCTGGGAATTCGTGATCTGCCGCATCAGCGCCTTGAGATCAAAGCCCGCTTCGATGAAATCCTGCGCCAGTGCGTTCAGCAATCTGGGATTGGTGGGCTGCAGCGTCCATGGGTCCGGCGGCGGGTTGTCCGCATCCAGCCGGGCCAGATCAAACTGGTTGGTCGGCTCCACAAAGCCGCGGCCGAAAAACTCGTGCCAGATGTAGTTCACCATGGCGCGCGAAAATTGAATGTCGGAGGTCACCAGGCGCGCCAGCGCATTGCGATAAGGCTCGCCCGGATTCGGCGTGCCGCCGTTGTAATAGGGATACTCCGGCGCGGCGTTGGCAATTGCGCCGATCGG
>Ga0080064_1005732_pt1 | contig 14167 bp, 17 predicted proteins | sample Subgrocontami54m_FD_69260 | JGI IMG/M metagenome (GOLD analysis project Ga0080064, IMG submission 69260) | Subsurface groundwater microbial communities from S. Glens Falls, New York, USA - GMW46 contaminated, 5.4 m (SPADES assembly) (version 2) ...
CGCGCGGTACTCCGCGCGTGGCGGGGTTCCCACGCGATCGGAGCGTACGAAAGAATCTTAAGCCACCACGCGCTCGGCGCGTGCGAGTCAGTCGAGATGCTGGCTAAAGTAGGTTCGAGCGTGTTTTAATAGAGACTCCAAATATTCACCCAATGGCCAACTACAGACCATGTTTGATATTTTATTCTGGTACACTAGTTGAGTGAACCCGAAGAAACCAAGAACGCCCTGTCTTCATTGCGGCAAAGAACCGTATGGCGCTACCTACAAATATTGCAGCAATGCATGTCAGCTCAAATATCAGCACGATGCGTATATTGAAAAATGGAAGCAGGGCAAGGTGAATGGTTTACAAAGCATTGGTGTCGTCTCAGTTCGTATTAAGCATTATTTGCGCAAGAAATTCGGCAATAAATGCTGTTTATGTGGATGGGCGAAAGTAAATCCAAAAACAGGTGTCGTTCCGCTCGTTGCGGATCATATAGACGGCAATTGGCGCAATAATGTTGAGAGAAATCTGCGCCTGCTTTGCCCCAATTGTGATGCACTGAGTCCGACCTTTGCCGGGCTTAACAGGGGAAATGGTCGAAAGAATAGAGTTGTAAGTAATCGGGTCAAAGAAGGACGTCTTCTCAAAGCGATGTCGCAAAAAACTCAGCTGTGATATATTCGTATTCACTGCCGACCTAGCTCAATGGTAGAGCAACGGTATCGTAAACCGTAGGTTCGGGGTTCAACTCCCCGGGTCGGCTCAAGATGCAAAAACAGGAAATCGAACAGAAAATAGCTGATATCGAGACCGCGATGGGCGCGGCGGATTTTTGGCAAGATAAAGACAAGGCGCAGGCGACTCTTAAAGAGTATCAGGACCTGAAGGCGAAGCTCGCGGGTGGCGGCTCGTACGACAAGAGCGACGCCATCGTCAGTATCATCTCCGGCGCGGGCGGGGACGATGCCGAAGATTTTTCACGCATTCTTTTTGAGATGTATTCCAAATACGTCGCAAGCCGCGGGTGGAAGAGCGTGCTCTTGGACTCGAATCGGAATTCAATGAGCGGCTACCGCTCCGTCTCATTTGAAGTGTCTGGTTCGGGTGCATACGGCGTGCTGAAGAACGAGGCGGGCGTGCACCGACTTGTGCGCATGTCACCTTTTAATTCTGCGGGGAAGCGGCAGACCAGCTTTTCACTGGTGGAGGTGTTGCCGCAAGTGCCGGATCAGGGCGACATGCATATTCCGGAGACCGATCTCGACGTTTCGTTTACCCGCTCGGGCGGCCCCGGAGGCCAAAACGTAAATAAGCGCGACACGGCCGTGCACGCAGTCCACAAACCCACCGGCCTGCGCGTACATGTCACCTCTGAGCGCAGCCAGGTGGCGAATAAAGAGAAAGCGCTCGAAATGCTCCGTGGCAAGCTCTTTGCTATCCGCGAAGCAGATGCGGCGAGTGAATCACGTGGACTTTCCACGGGGGCAAACACCAAAATTGAGTGGGGAAGTCAGATCCGCTCGTATGTCTTGCACCCGTACCAGCTTGTGAAGGATCACCGTACCGACTATGAAGAGCGAAACGTAGAAAAGGTATTGGAGGGCGACTTGCAGGGCTTCATCGATGCGGAAAAGGGTTTGTGATAGAATGGTCCCATGAACCCGTTTTCATTTAGGTCTATCATTGAACCGGATACGCCGAAGGGATTTCACGGTTTTGTGCCGCTTCTGCCGGGAGTGCACACCTATGGCGCAACCCTCAAAGAGGTAAAAGCAAATCTGCGCGAAGCGATCTTGTGTCACTTGCAGGCACTCCAGAAAGATCATCAGCACATTCCGCAAGAAGAAGACACGCTCGAGGTCGTGCAGTCGTTTTCGACAAGCGAACTTATAACCGTTTAGCCCATATGGCAAAGATGCCCGTGATAAAAACTCGGGCGCTCGTCCGCGCGCTTATGCGGCTCGGATTTTACAAGGACCATCAAGTCGGCTCACATGCGCATTTCAAGCACCGAGATGGACGTCGCACGACCGTCTACATACATGAAGGCAAAGATGTCGGCAGGAAAACACTCGCAGCCATTATCATTGACCTCGGTATGAGCGTGGAAGAATTCATCAAGGCGCTCAAGCGCGAACGATAACGATACTATGATATGATTTTTCTATGGTTGAACAGATTAAGCCGATGTTTCGGCAGTCACAGAAACCGCAGGACCAGCAATCAGAATCCAACGAGCAGCTAAAAATGCCGACGATACTTTTGATGTATCGAGACAACGATCTCTTTAGCGTCACCATTCCTGAAGTCGCCGATATGCTCCGCTCAATGGGTCGGCAAGTCGAAATCAGAACTTTTTCTCGCGAGATGCAGCGCAAAGAACTGCAAAACAGCGTTGATGATGAACGCGGGTCATTGACCGGCAAAGTTATTCTGACTGATCGTACCCTCTCGCTCGCCTCTTACAATACGCTTGAGCGCGCGGGCGTCGCAGAAGATCACCAAGAGTATCTGGACTCATTGTTTCAGGAAACGGTCGGACGCTCCATACTTGGCGACGAGTATGCCGCTGTCGAAAACAGAACAAGTCCCGACAGTTTGGAGGCCACGCAAAACGCAGTGAGCGCGATCGTAGAGCGAATCTTAGAAAATAAAGATCACCTACCGGACGCGGTCTTTGTAAGCAATGATCGGATTCGCGACCATGCGCCGCTTGGCAAAAATGCGTTCAATAGTGCCTCCGATGCAGCACTGGAGGTCGCAAAGTGGCTAGAGGCGGGCGGTATTGCTCCGAATACTATTGGTGTTGAAGGCGAGTTTGGCCGCTGGAGCTTGAATACCGTTGAGAGTGCACGGGAGAGGCCACTGGTCTGGCACATACAGGACAGGCACGGGCACTCTTCAGTTGGACCGCGCACAGTGGATCAGTCAAGATCAACCGTTCGTCATTTCGGACTACCATTAGCGAATTTCTTTTTCAATGCGATGGCCAACGGTCTTTTGAACATTAAACCGGAAGAAATGGATGCGTATCGGGAGGAATTGAGGAAGCGTTTGGAAGCTGATTTTGGTCACAAGTAAGCCCTTCGGAAGAAGCGATGGCTTCAAGTTTTGGACACCTCAGGTAAGGGGGTATAATGGTCTCCGTTGTGTTCACTCTATGATCTACTTCGATAAAGTCACGAAAATATACTATGACGGCGCACCGGCAGCCGTTGAAGATGTGACCCTGTCCGTAGAACCCGGCGAATTTGTCTCCATCGTTGGCCACTCAGGCGCAGGCAAGACAACGCTTCTGAAAATGTTGTTTGCGGAAGTAGTACCGACACAGGGTGCGGTTTTTTTCGGTGAACATGAGGTACAAAAGCTCTCCGATAAAGCACTGTTGCAATTACGACGCAATATCGGGACCGTGTTCCAGGATTTCCGCTTGTTGCCGACCAAAAATGTCTATGAGAACATCGCGTTTGCGATGGAGGTAGCCGGCAAGACCGACGAAGACATCCAGGCCGATGTGCCGCATGTGCTTGATCTCGTGGGGTTGGCCGAAAAGATCTGGAGTTTCCCGCATGAACTCTCGGGCGGTGAGCAGCAGCGCATCGCGATCGCACGTGCGATCGTGAATCAACCCGATGTCTTGATCGCCGATGAGCCGACCGGCAACCTCGATCCCATCAATGCGCATGATGTGGTAGACATACTGAAGCGCATCAACGACCTCGGCACCACGGTTCTCCTCACCACGCACAATAAGTCAGTCGTCGATGCCGTCGGGCGTCGCGTCGTCACCATGGATCAGGGCAAAGTCGTGCGCGACGATGCGCATGGAAAATACGTTCTATAATGAAACTATGAACACTTGGGTAAATTTCAAACGAGTAGCCAGATACGGTCTTGTAGGGTTTATCCGCAATGGCTTCGTATCGCTCGCGGCTGTCCTCATCATGACGATCACACTCTTCGTCGTTGCTGCGCTCCTCATGTCGGGAGCCGCGCTCAATTCTGTGCTCGCGTCCCTCACAGAGCAGGTCGACGTCACGGTCTACTTCACCCCGAATGCGACCCAAGATCAGATCACGCGGGTGCAGCAGCAACTCCTCGCTTTGCCGGAGGTCGCGACCACCACATATATTTCACGTGATCAGGCACTTGCGAATTTCCAGGCGCGCCACGCAGGCGATCAGCTCACCATGCAGGCCCTCGAAGAACTTGGAGATAATCCGCTCGGGGCGGCGCTCGCAGTGCGGGCGAAACAAACGTCGCAATATGAGAGGATCGCTAAATACCTGGAGGACCAACAGGGCTCGGGCACCGGAGTCGCGATCGATAAGATCAACTATCAGCAAAATGAGAATGCCATCAAACGTCTCTCGAGCATCATTGATACGTCACGCGCACTGGGATGGGCCATCGGACTCATCCTCGCCGCCGCCTCGCTCTTGATCACGTTCAATACAATACGGCTCGCGATCTACACCGCACGCGATGAGATCGGGGTCATGAATATCGTCGGAGCAGGTCGGTGGTACGTGCGCGGACCGTTTATCGTCTCTGGTGTGCTCTACGGGGTCATAAGTGGCATTGTTGTGTTGCTCGTGCTCTGTCCCGTTGCATTGTGGCTTGGCGACGGCTCCCAGGCATTTTTCGGCACATTCAATGTATTTACCTACCTGGTAGATCATTTCCTGCTCTTTTTCTTCACGATCTTCGGGTGCGGGATCGCGCTCGGTGCACTCTCAAGCTTCTTGGCCGTGCGGCGGTATCTCAAGATATAAGTATGGCTGCGCGCAGGGGTACGAGTGGACATAAATATGTATTCGTCATCGGCGGCGTGATGTCGGGAGTGGGTAAGGGCACGGCTACCGCCTCTATCGGCAAGATCCTCGCCGCGCGCGGACTCTCCGTGAATCTGCTCAAGATCGATCCGTATCTCAATGTGGACGCAGGCACAATGAACCCAACGGAGCACGGCGAAGTGTTCGTCCTTGATTCCGGATTGGAGACCGATCAAGACATGGGCAACTATGAGCGTTTTTTGGGTCGCGATCTCGGGCCGGAGGATTACATGACAAGCGGCATGGTCTACAAGGCCGTGATCGAGCGCGAGCGCAATTTGGGCTACGGCGGACGATGTGTGGAAGCAGTGCCGCATGTGCGTGATGAGATCGTCGAGCGGCTCAAGCAATCGGCGAAGATCGGCAAGACTGATGTCACGGTCGTAGAGGTGGGGGGCACCATCGGCGATTTCCAGAATGCATTGTATATCGATGCCGCGCGCGTGATGCATCTCGAGAATTCCGACGACGTACTCTTCGTCATGGTCTCCTACCTACCGGTGCCCGGCACCCTGGGCGAGATGAAGACGAAACCGACGCAAAATGCCGTGCGCGAGCTGAATTCATACGGCGTCCAGCCCGATGTCATTATTGCGCGGTCCACGCATGCGCTCGACGCCAAACGCAAAGAGAAACTAGCGATCTCGTGCTCGGTACAGAGCGATCACATCATTTCGGCACCCGACATCGAATCCATCTACGACGTTCCACTCAATTTTGAACGCGATATGTTCTCGGAGATCCTTCTCAATGATCTCGGCATCAGCGGCAAACAAGAATCGGACCTTAAGGAATGGAAGGAATTTGCCGCGCACGCCCATAATGGGCGCGATACAGTAAAGATCGGCATCGTCGGCAAATATTTCGATACCGGTGATTTTGTCCTCTCTGATGCCTATCTCTCGGTCATCGAGGCGATAAAATTTTCTGCGTACCACCTCGGCGTCAAGCCGGAGATCGCGTGGCTCAACGCGAAGGAGTATCAGGCAAATCCCGACGCGGTCGCCGAATTGAAAAAGTATGATGGGATCATCGTGCCTGGAGGATTCGGTGAGACGGGGATAGAGGGCAAAATTCGCGCCATACGATTCGCCCGCGAAAATAAGATCCCATACTTCGGCCTCTGCTATGGCATGCAATTGATGACTATAGAATTCGCGCGCAACGTTGCCGGGCTCAAAGGGGCGCATACCACCGAGATCGACCCGAGCACCGAAAACCCCGTCATAGCGATACTTCGTGATCAGATAGAAAAGCTGAAGAACAAGGAATACGGTGGCAGCATGCGTTTGGGCGCGTATCCGTGTGAGCTTGCAGAGAGGAGTATCGCGGCGGACGCATATGCATCTGCCTCGAACCTCATCAGTGAGCGTCACCGTCATCGCTACGAAGTCAATCCTGAGTATGTCGCACAGATAGAGAAAGCCGGACTCGTATTCTCCGGCCGCTCGCCTGACGGCGTACTCATGGAGATCGCGGAATTGCCGAGGAGCGAACACCCATTCATGCTCGGCACGCAATTCCATCCCGAATTAAAAGCCCGCCCGCTCTCCCCGCACCCGCTCTTCAACGCGTTCATCCAGGCGGCCTGCCTCCTGCCCGCGCAGGCGGGGCGCAAGCAGGCGATAGAAAAGCGGGCATGATCTCGGCCTCGATCAAACTTATCTCGCTCAATATCGAGCGCTCGAAGCACCTTGATCGGGTACTGCCTTTCCTAGGACGTGAGAAACCGGATGTTGTCTGTCTGCAGGAATTATGTGAGCGCGACATATCTCGATTCGAAGAGATCATGGGGCCATGCCGATCATACGGTCCCATAGTCGTGCACCCTGCTGATCCACCGGAGGAAGGTACGGTAGTCGTGGGAACGGCTCTCTTTGCGCGATCACCCGTGCGTAATGTCGATGCGGTGTATTATCGGGGCTCGGAAGAGCACGCGCGGACCGCACCCCCCAAACGGATCATGGAAGATATAGTATTGGTCGGATCAGATATTGAGCACGACGATGCATCATTCCGGATCATAACAACACATTTCACATGGAGTTCTCACGGACAAGCGATCGACCAGCAACGAATAGATATGAAGGCGCTTCTCAGTATCCTCGGACATCGCGGAGAGTTTATATTGACGGGAGATCTGAATGCGCCACGCGGAGGAGAAATATTCTCGATACTGGCGGAGAAATACAAAGACAATGTTCCAAAGGAATATACAACAAGTATCGATATCAATTTCCATTATGCCGCTATAACTGACCCCGTTGGTCTCAGCGCAAAAATGGTCGATGGTCTTTTCACCACAAATACCTATACCGCATCAGATGTGCGACTCCAATTTGGCGTTTCCGACCATGCGGCGATCGTTGCGACGATCTCCAAAGCAGCTTGACCTTTTTATCCCTGTGCTATAATGGCGCATGGTACGGAACATAGTCACCGAAGGATTTACCTTCGACGATGTCCTCATCCGCCCTGCGGCGAGCTCCATGGAGCCGGCAGAGGCCTCTCTCAAAACGAATATTGCCGGGATAGCTCTTGCGGTCCCGTTCCTCTCGGCCGCGATGGATCGCGTGACTGAAAGCACTATGGCGATCGAGCTCGGCAAGCTCGGTGGGCTTGGCGTCTTGCATCGCAATTGCTCGGTGGAGGAACAGGTCGCGATGGTCCACGAAGTAAAACGTGCAGGTGTTGTGGTCGCTGCTGCCTGCGGGCCGTTTGCGACCGATCGAGCAGACGCGCTCGACGCGGCACGGTGCGATGTCATCGTCATCGACTGCGCGCACGGGCACAATCTCAACGTGCTCGCGAGCGCACAAGCGATCAAGAAAAAGTTGAAACACGCCAAAATGATATTCGGCAACATCGCGACCGCGGAGGCGGCAAAACTGGCCTGTAGTTTTGCCGATGCGATCAAGGTCGGCGTCGGGCCCGGCTCTATTTGCACCACGCGCATCATTTCGGGCGTGGGCGTCCCGCAGCTCTCTGCTATCGCCGATGTCGCGGCGGTGGCAATGAAGAAAAAGGTGCCCGTCGTCGCCGACGGCGGTATCCGCACATCGGGTGATATCGCCAAGGCGCTCGCCGCAGGCGCATCGGCCGTCATGTGCGGCAATCTCTTCGCAGGCACCGACGAGGCACCCGGCAATGTCATCGAGAAGGGTGGTAAAAAATTCAAAGAATATCGGGGCATGGGCTCGAAAGCCGTCATCAAGAGCGCTTCCGGCGCGGAGCGCTACTTCACCCACGGCCGCAAAGCAGTGCCGGAAGGCGTGGAAGCGCTGGTGCCGTACAAAGGCCCGGTGGGCGAGATCGTCGCATCCCTCGCTTCTGGCATCCAAGTGGGCATGGGATACGTGGGCGCGCGCGACCTCAAAGAATTCCACCAGAAAGCGCAATTTGTCCGCATCACCCAAGCATCGATAGCAGAAAGCAAACCGCACTCACTCGCCGAAATAGAAGGCTGATGCAGATATTCGCTGGTTTTGTCGCGGCCATTCTTGCGCTCCTGAACGCGACCTTTGTCGGTGGGTCACTCTCTGCGTCTACGGGAGCACACGCGACCCTGATCTTCGGCGGCGACATGATGTTCGATCGCACCGTGCGCACCACGATCGAAAAAAACGGCGGCGACTACGTTTTTTCCTGCATCGACCCCACGCTCGCGGATGCCGACCTGGTCGTCGCCAATCTTGAAGGGCCCATCACGGGCGAAGCCTCGCAGAGCGTGGGCTCGGCAGTCGGCTCACCAGAGAATTTCGTTTTCACCTTTCCGATATCCACCGCGCTGCTCCTCTCGGTGCATCATGTGGGAGTCGTCAACCTCGGCAACAATCACATCATGAATTTTGGCCTTGCGGGAGTGCGCACGACCACCGAAGCTTTGCGCGCCGCGCACGTCAAATATTTCGGCGACCCGCTCGACGTGACAGTGGCGCATGCAACGCCTCATGGTATTGCGCTGGCGTTCATCAATTACAACGAGTTTGGTTCGACTTCGCTCACCACCAGTGCGGCCTCGAACACCATTGTGCAGATACAGGCGGCGCGAGCGGCGGGGGAGCTCCCGATCCTCTACACGCACTGGGGGATAGAATATGCGACCACGTCGCCACAATACGTCCGCGACCTCGCGCACCGATTCGTGGACGCGGGAGCTGCTATCGTCATCGGCTCACATCCGCATGTCGTGGAAGATAGCGAGGTGTATCGTGGCGTGCCCATCTACTACTCACTCGGCAACTTCATTTTCGATCAGTACTGGGTTGATGCGGTGCGCCACGGGCTTCTTTTGAAGGTTATATTCACCCCACAAGGTGTGGGCTCGATCCAAGAAATACCCATAGAGCTCAAGCGCGACCGAAGAACCTGCCTGCTACAATAGTCCGACCATGAAACCCGACCATCTCCGCTTCATCTCTTGGCTTGGCCTTTTTGTCCTAGCGGGTCTCTTTGCCGCCGCTTTCCTCACGAAAGGTCGCTGACATGATTAACCAATATAGACGCGAGTGTCGGCGGCGGCGCGGATTGATCGACAAAGATTGAGAAAACGCGCCCAAGCGAGTATGATGAGCGCGCCGCACTGAAGCGGTGCGCTTTTGCCAGATCGTCTAATGGTAGGACCTCAGACTCTGAATCTGAGTATCTTGGTTCGAATCCAAGTCTGGCAGCCACTGTTTGAAGTAGACGCAAAAGCAGGTATTTGTACTTGTGTAGATTGGGTATTTGTGAGTTCATAATCTCGGTCATTTGCTATACTGGATGTGTATGGTTACCTCACCCATGACGAGCTATAAAAAAGCGACGCAAGCACTCAATTTCTTCGCGTTGAAGAAAGACGGGAAGATCAACAAGATGAAGGCCATTAAGCTCATTTATCTTGCAGATCGCCTGCACCTGCGCAAGTATGGTCGGCCGATTGTTGGTGATACCTACTGGGCGATGCCACTCGGTCCTGTCGGATCTCGTGCAAAACGTGTCGCTGAACTTGATACCATGCCAGAAGAGGCTTTTTCTTACGCAAAAAAATACATAAGGCCGATAGATGAAAAAAAACATTCCTTCGAATCCCTCAAGCCTGTTGACCTCGAACTTTTTTCAAAAACCGATCTCGAATGTCTAGAGACGGTTTACACGACGTTTGCTGATAAGGATCAGTTTGAGTTGAAAGATATTACGCACGAATATCCGGAGTGGAAAAAGCATGAGAAAGAATTAAAGACGAGAAAGAAAAGAGTAAGGATGAGTTATGATGATTTTTTTGCCGACACAGAAAAGAATGACCCTCTATTTGCGCAAAAGAAAACCGACCTGAACCTCGCAAAGAACTCTTTCGACGAGATGCAAGAAGTGTCGGCGTTCTTTAGCCGATAGCTTCATGCACAATGGACATTCCGGTAAAGATACGAATTGCGCTCGGCATTGAACAGGGTGCGGTTTTCAACTTCCACATGGAAATGGACGGCCCGAAGCGACAATCCAAAAATCGTTATTTTGTCGTTCTCAACAAAAATCCAAAAACGGATACAGCACTCGTTCTCGTTACACCCACGACTCAAGTCGCTAAACGCAGGGAGTTTGTGCAACGTGCGGGTATCAGCGAACGAACGATTGTTTCAGTGTCGCCGACAGAATATCCCGTATTTACCAGTGAAAGCGCGTTCAATTGCAACGACATTATCGAAGTGAGTATGGACGACCTTATCCGAAAGGTAGAGGACAATGGTTCGATGAATTACCCCAAAATACCTGATAGCATTCTTGCGAAGTTGATCGTAGGAATCAACGAAAGCCCGCGCATTTCGCCTGCAATAAAGAAACTGCTTTAGAGGACTAAACGATCCGTTGGTCCCACTCTTGCTTTGCCTTTATGACATGCGTCTTCTGGAGATATACCAGATCCTCTCGCGCTTCTTCGAGCATTTCGATGCACTGCTCCCGCGCGGCTTCGTTGCGCGTCGAGAGTGCGTCGGCGACGAGCCCGGCGACGGTCGCGAGCGTGCCGAAATAATCGCCGCTTTTGATGTGGAAGAGCAGGTGCTCGTGCGGGGCCTCTTGCGGCGCATCGCGCAGGTAGCGCGACGGGATGTACGAGGTCTGCCAAAAAGGCGAGCGGATGCGGTATGTCGGCGCGTACATACTATTCATACGATACGGGAATGCTGACGAAGCCATGTTTGGTGATAATGAGGTGGTCTAAGAGCTCAATACCCATGATCTTACCACTTTGTACCAGTTGTGCAGTGATATCCACATCAGCGGTGCTCGGCTTGAGGGTACCGGAGGCGTGGTTGTGGGCCAAAACGAGCGCCACTGCGGAATAGGCGAGCGCCGGCCGGAAGACCTCGCGCGGATGCACGATATTGGTATCGACCGTGCCGATCGAGATGACCTCGTCATGTATCACTTTGTGGTGGCTGTTGAGATAGATACCGCGCAGCTGCTCCTTGGGCAGATCGCGCATGTCCTTGAGGTATTCAAAAGCATCTTTGCCGGTGCGGATCGTCGCGCTCCCGGCGTCTTTCTTATGGAAAAAGCGCTTGCCGAGTTCGGCACACGCGGCGATCTGGAGTGCTTTGGTAAGGGGAATATCCAGGTCGCGGCTCATGGCATCCGGATCGGTGTGCCCCGAGAGGCTGCGTTCGCCGTACTCGCGCAAGACGCGTCGGCTCATGGAAAGCACATCCTCTTTGATGGTGCCCGTGTTGAGGATAATTGCGAGCAATTCGGCTGTGGAAAGCGCGCGGGCGCCGTAGCGGCGGAATTTTTCCCGCGGCTTTTCTTCCTGCGGCAGGTCGCGCAACTTGAGCACGTATTTTTTCTCGCCGACCGGAATATCGAGGAAGAGGCCGGTATCCCGAATGACGTACGCATCCATGCGGAAAAGTATATCACCATCCCTACCTCCGCTCTGCCCGTTTTGGCAATGAGATGAGTATATTCGTGCCCCGGCCATACGTACTCTCGGCGTGGATCTTCCCACCGTGACACTCGACGATGCGCTTGACGATCGCGAGCCCCAGACCGCTGCCACGCACGTCTTCTCTGCCGCCGGAGGCCCGGTAGAAGCGCTCAAAAATGTGCTTGAGGTCGCCGCGGCGTATGCCGATGCCGGTGTCTTGGACCGTACATATCACCGTGTCCGTTCCCGATTTGAGAGAGAATAGTATCTCACGCTTGCCTCTGGGACGCATATACTTTATGGCGTTGCTCGCGAGATTCATGCACGCGTCCCGCAATTGCTGGGCGTCGCCTGCGATGCAAAGGCCGGGAACTATCGAGCTGACCACTCGTATGCCATGTGCGCTCGCGATGGTCGCCGTCTCCTCTGCCACCTCCGCGATGATGGCCGAGAGATCCACTGCCGTTTTTGCCAACGCTTCGCCGTGTTCGAGCCGGGCGAGTTTGAGCAGGTCATAGGTGAAGGTCGAAAGCTCGGCGAGCGAGTGCTCGAGCCCGCGGATCTCCGCGTCGTCCAGCATCGTGCGCTTGAGGCCGTCAAGCTTCGTTTGAAAGATCGTCAGCGGGGTTTGCAGGTTGTGAGAAATATCGACCATCATTTGCTGTTGGTTTTGCTGCGCACGCCGCAATTCCGTGGTTCGCTCTTCCACTTTTTCCTCCAGATGCGTCGCATATTCTTTTACTTGTTGAAAGAGGCGCGCTCGCTCGAACGCGGTGGCGGCCTGATGAGAGAATGTCTCGATGAGGCGCGTGTCTTCGGTGGTATACGGCTCGCCGGAGCGCTTGGAGCCGAGGACCACTCCACCGGAAGGACTGAAAGAGATCGACTCCGGATGGAATACCCGTTCAAAGACCGCGCGTGCTTCTGCGTGCATCAGCTTGGAATCCACATTGCGATGCAGCGCTTCGCTCAAGGCGCGTAGCACCTCTCCGTGGTCGTGCTTGTCTTTGAAAAATATTTTGTCCGTCCATCTTTTGAATGTTTGTTCGATGACAGGTACGGTAAATATCCCCACCAGCGTCGTGATGCCCGCGCTCCAGGGCGCGGCGAGCAGATAGGCTTCGTTGAAGACAAAGGATATGCCAAAGAGCAACGCAAGATAACAGGCGATTATGGTCCCGAAGAGTCCCGAATACACGAGGCCGCGCTGAAGCACGATGCGGATATCCAAGAGCTGGTGTCGCACAATCGCGTAGCCAGTGATCCCGACGAACGGCAGGAGCGAGAGGGGCCCGAGAAAATTGAAACGCACAATACCCAAGAGCGGCAGCACGGCGTCAAAGATCACAGTGCTCGCTGTGAAGATCGCCGCCCCGAGGAGAAAATAATGCACGGGAGGTCGGCGAGAGCGCTCAAGATGTCGGGCCGTCACGATGAGACGCCCCACGCCAGCGAGCATGTACGCGCAAATCGCACCCACAAAGAGCTGGCCCATGGGCCCGAAAACTGGCGCTACACTTCCGTCGGACGGCACAATACCCACTACGTACCACCCAAGTGGCACACCGATAAACGAAGCGACAAAAAGAGCGACACCGATCAGTGCCGGACGAGAAAGCTGCTCGCGCCTGCCAAGCATGCACGAGAGCGCGAAGATGGAGACCGACATAATGCCTCCGCCGAGGAAGATGAATTGTTCAATGTGTGGAATGAAGCCGGTTGGGAGTAATCCGATGCCGCCGCTCCAGAGCGCCGTGCCGATACCGAATAAAAAGAATGCGCGGTGAAGCGTGCTCGATGGCTTCCGGGAAAAGATATAGATAGCGATCCCGATATTAGCGACGGCGGTGCCCAGGATGATGTATTGATCAAACGACATACGATCTCTGCCGTTTCATTGTAGTACGGTATAGAAAAAACCGGGCCGCTCGCGCAGCCCGGGTCAAGATCTCCACCCTTTAGGCGAACACCACCTCCACATCCGCCTCGCGTATCCGCCCCGCGTAGTTGTCGTGGACTTGCACGGCATCGAAGCGATACAGCACCGGTACGGGCGGCGTTTGATAGTAGGTGAGTGCCGATGGGTGCGCGCGCCCCTGTATAAAGCGTGCGCCCGGGACCGGATGCAGTTGGAGTCCTTCACGCCCGACCGAATCGGCCGGGTACTGCTTGGCTTCGAGAAACCCCGTGCCCCGTTGCATACGCAGGGAATATTCCGCGGCTGCCCAGAAGACTGCAGTGGTGCCCATTGGGGCAACACAGGAGAGACGACTCCATTGCATCAGTGGTGTTTTCGGGAGCGAGGTGTGTGGAATATCGTAGAGCTCGAGGAGGGAGATCTCCGCATGCTCCATAAGCTCCACCACAATCGTCGCTACCACGTGCCCGTCGAGAATCGCGACGAGCAGTTCCTCCGGCACATGCGGCTTGACCTTATAGTAT
>Ga0080064_1005735_pt1 | contig 14166 bp, 15 predicted proteins | sample Subgrocontami54m_FD_69260 | JGI IMG/M metagenome (GOLD analysis project Ga0080064, IMG submission 69260) | Subsurface groundwater microbial communities from S. Glens Falls, New York, USA - GMW46 contaminated, 5.4 m (SPADES assembly) (version 2) ...
GCGCCTCGGGAGACGGCATGTGGGTGAGGCTCTGCAAGGCGCTCGGTCGCGAGGATCTGCTCGCGCGCGCGGAATTCACGGGGGCGCCGAACCGCGCGGCCAACCGCGCGCAGCTGAACAAGGAGCTCAATGCGGCATTCTCCGAGAGGACGAGCGGCGAATGGATCGACGCGCTCAACCGCGCGGGGGTGCCTTGCGGACCGATCTATTCGATCGACCAGGTGTTCGCGGACCCGCAGGTGCGGCACCTTGGCATCGCCGCGCCGGTGAATCACCCGACGCTGGGCGGGATCCGCCTCGTCAACCAGGCCGTTACGCTTTCGCGCACGCCCGCGACGATGGCCACGGTGACGCCCGAACTGGGCGAGCACACCGACGAGGTGCTGGCCGAGATCGGCTTCGGCAAGGCCGACATCGCCGGCCTGCGCGAGCGCGGAGTCGTCTGATCAGGAGGCCTGGGCGGCAGCGGGGCCAGGGCCCGCGCCTTCCGGCTGCCTGGATTCGGGAGCCGTGGGTTCGGCGCCTTCGGCCTGGGCTTTTTCGGGTTTCTTGGCGTTCTCCGCATCCAGCGCCAGAAGCATCGGATCGAACTCTTCACGCGCTGCCCGCGGCAATGCCTCGAGCTCGAGGACGATCGTCCGCGCAAGCGCGCGCATGCGCCAGATCATCTCGCTCGGCACCACTTCCAGGTCGAGATAGACCTCGGCGTCGCCTTCGGAGAGTTCGACGAGCGAGTGCTTGCCTGCAAAGCAGTCGTAGACGCCGGTGGACGCCCAGGCGAATTTCAGCCGCGCGATGCGCCGCATTGCGGTCTCGGCGATGACGCGCTGGCTCGCGGATATCGACGCCTGGCCGCAGGTTTTCGCGGCCTGCGCGGCGTCGTCGAGCCTGCGCTTGACGTTCTCCATGGCCTGCAGCGCCTGCTCGGGGTTGAAACCCTTCGGGATCGAGATCATGCCCACCGGGCTCGCGCGCAATGGCGAGAGCAGGGACATGACCGCGAAGTCGTATTCGCCCGGCACCAGGCGCAGTGCGAGGCTCGCCCGCGCCACCGGGTTGTCGCGCGCATCGAGGATCCCGCAGAGCGTCTCGGTGACCGCGAGGATGCGCCCGACCGGGGAGAGCTTGTCGGCGGTCGATCTGCGCGGATATCCCGAGCCGTCCAGGCGCTCGTGGTGCTCGTAGACCGCCTGGGCGATCGCCTTGGGGTAATCGGTCAGCTCCGAGAGCAACTGCGCGCCGAGCGTGGGGTGAACCACGACGTGCTTCCAACCCTCCGGGGTCAGCGCGGCATCCGTATGCAGGTACGCCGGGTTCACGTACATCTCGCCAAGGTCGTGCAGCAGCCCCGCGAGCACGGAGAGCTTGACGTCGAACGGCGCGACCTTGGCCCCCAAGGCGAGTGCCCCGGAGAGCAGACCGTTCAGCACTGCGTGCCCGAAGGGGCGGCCGCCGTTCTCGCGCGCGGTGGTGAGCAGCAGGATGACCACCGAGTGCAATGGAAGGGTCGCGAACACTTTCTTCAGCGCCGGCAGGTGAGGCCCGGCGATGGCCGCGACGACCGGTGAGGATTCGACCAGCCGCTCGGCTTCCTCGGCAAGCTGGCCGCCGGTGACGCCGTTCTCGACCTCGAGGCAAGCCTCCAGCGGCTTCTTGAGCGTCCTCTCGAGCAGGCGCTGCTGGAGCGAAGGCGAGACCGGCTTGCTCTTGGCGAGCAGCTTGATGCCGGTGACGTCGACGATATCCTCGCCGGCGGTGATCGAGTTTGTTTCGTTCGCGCGGATGAAAGCTTCGACGCTGTGCGGATTGGCAGTGGTGAAGATGCTTGCCATGGTGACCTCTTTCGGCCATGCGCGTCCCTCGCCGGGCGGCGCGGATCGTGCAGGGCCCACTTCGGCGCCGCTCTGCCCGTCTGTGACGGAAACGGCTCCATAAGAGTTAACGGCCGCCGCCGCCCGGCACTTTAGGCGCGACTGCGTGTCAGCGGTGCGCCGCGGAGGGGAAGGATTCGCAGACCTTTGTCGGAAAAGGGGATTTCGGCAGAGGGCGGCAAAAAAAACCCGGCGCGCGGGAAACGCCGCCGGGTCAGCGGGTGTTTGTCGAGGAGGAGACTAAACACCTAACAGGAGACGCTCGCATCATAGCGAGCGGCGCTGGAATCCGCTGTGTATTTATGCACATAACATAAAATATCGGCCCGCCCGCTCAGGCCGGGTGGCGGCGGGGACCTGCCGCTAGGACTTGACGAAGACGTGCAACGGATCCCCGTCGACGTCCCGCCCGCTGAATCCGTTGGCATCGAGGCGCACGGAACGCATCGCCTTCGCGTCGAACGCGGCGGTGTACATCGTCCGGCCATGGGTGTACTGGACCATGATCGCGTCGCCCTGGTGCAGCACGGTCTTGAATGCATAGAACCTTCCAGGCTCCACGCCCTCGACCAGCAATTCGCCGCCGCGAGTAGCCGCCTTGGTGCTGAGCGCCAATATGTGCTCGATGACCTCGTCGGGCGTCGCCATTACAGGGTTTCCGGAAACCGCTCAGATGCGAAGGGTACCAAGTTGGCCGCCATCCGGTAAGCCGGTCCCCGGACATGCGAGGCCCACCGTTGCGTAACCGCTTTGACTTGGATCAATCAGCGCGGTTGTGTATTAGCCGATACTTATGTGCCTGCGCCCGATCAAGGGGCGTCTTACCAATAGAATGGGAATCGCATGATGATGAACCAGGGAAACGGCAACTCCATGTTCGGAGGCAGCGGCACGATGCACGCGGGTTGGGGTCACGACCTGATTTTCGGGGGCGACGGTGTCGATACGGTCGTGTTCCCGGGGATGCACCAAGAATTCCATGTCGTCAACTCGACATCGGGCTTCTCGGTCACCGGCGCCGGGGGACTCATCGCCGACACGCTGTTCAACGTCGAGCGCCTGCAATTCTCGGACATGAACCTGGCCTTCGACGCTGCGGCCATGAACACGGCCAAGATCATCGGCGCCGCCTTCGGGGCGGACCAGATCCAGCCCGCCCTGACGGGCATGGGAATCGCGCTCTTCGATCAGGGCATGAGCATGCACGACGTGGCAGGCATCGCCCTGGGCGCCATGGGCGGCCATATGAGCAACCAGGAGTTGGTGACTGAGCTTTACACGAATGTCGTGGGCCAGGCACCGGACGGCGCGAGTCTCGCCTACTACATGGATATGCTCGATCACGGCGCGAGCATGACCGACATGCTCCTGCTCGCAGCGAATTCCGACGCCAATGCGCAGCACATCGGCCTGGTCGGCATGATGATGAACGGGCTGGAGTACCAGTAGCGTCGCGAAGCGCGTGGCGCGGTTCCCGCATTCCCCCCGGCGGCGCCGGGCGAAGCGTCAGGCGGCGTCGGAGGTCACGGATGCACGTCCTCGGAAAACCACTCGTCGGGCAGCTCGTGGCCAAGTCCCTCCTGCCGGGCGCGCTCGAGCACCAGCGCGCCGGCGGCGGCGAACTGCAGGCCGCTGCCCACGTTGTTGACGAAACAGGTGATCTCCCCGGGACTTTGGCGCGCCGGCGCGGCTGACACGATCAGGCGGCCCAGGTCGGGATAGGCGCCGAAATCGCGACTGCCGTCGTTCCACCAGCCGTGTTCGGGGACGACGTTGGGCGTGTCCTTCATCACGTTGTCGATCTGCTTCGCCTGCTCCAGCGTGTGCACGAACACGCGGTCGCATGCGTCGAGCACCGCACCGTCGACCTCCTGCGCCTTGATGCAGCTGACGTGCATCCCGCGCCGCAGCCAGCCAGGCTCGATGACGCGCACGACCGAGGAAGTCGCAGCCATGACGACGTCCGCCCCGGCCACGCAGGCCTCGGCCGTATCCACCGCGGCAATGCGCACGCGCGCGCCGTGCCGGGCGAGCGCTTCAGCGGCGAACGCCTCGCGGTGCTCGCGCCGCGGGCTGTAGACGCGGACTTCACGGAACGCGCGCACGGCGAGCGCGGCTTCGAGCTGGGTGCCGGCCTGCCAGCCGCTGCCGATCAGCGCCAGCGTCGACACGTCGGGCCGGGCAAGTCGATCGAGCGCGATACCGTTCGCCGCGCCGACGCGGATGCGCTGCATCACGCCGTCGGGAAGGATGGCCAGAAGCGCGCCGGTCTCGGTGCTGAACAGGAACACCAGCCCGACCCAGCGCCCGCCCGCAAGCGGCTGCTTGACCCGCCGCGGCTTGCCCCCGACGAGCGGATGCGTGATGACATCGGAGTTGATGCGCAGCGCCTGCACGCCCTTCGCGGGCCAGGTGCCGCCCATGTGCTTGAAGGCGTAATACGCGCCGGGCAGCGCGTTCGGCGCGAGGTTGTCCACGCGCGTCGACACGAGCGCCCGGCCGGCCGCGAAGTCGGCGTACATCGCTTCCAGGGCGCCGATGCAGTCCTGCATGGTCAACACGCGATCGACATCGTCATTGCTCAGTACCAGCATGTTTTCTTCCTCACGTCATAGCGACACGGCAGTGCGAAATCCCGCGAACACGTCGTTGCGCTCCGGGGTGTAGAAATTGCGCCAGCGGTTGTGGACCAGGCGCGCCCGCGTGGCGAAGCAGCCTCCGCGCAGCACCCGATGGGTGTGGAACCACGGTTCCGAGTACTCGCGGTAGGGGCCCGGCGCGAACCCGGGGTAAGGCGCGAACGATGTGGCGGTCCATTCCCAGACGTTGCCGAGCATCTGCCGCACGCCCCGGCGGCTGTCGCAGTCCGGCAATGCCGCGGCGGGCACGGGAGCGCCATACGCCCCGTCCAGGCTGACCGCGCCCTGCGCAAGGGCCTCCGTGCCCCAGGGATAGCGGTCGGCTGCGGGGCCGAGATCGGCACGCGCCGCAAACTCCCATTCGGCTTCGCTGGGCAGGCGGCGCTCCGCAAAACGGCAGTAGGCCTCCGCCTCGTGCGCATTCACGTGCATTACCGGGTCGTCGGCGCGCAGCGGTTCCCAGCGGTCGAAGCACCTCACGAGCCAGCGGCCCGCGCCCCTGCGCCAATAGCACGGCGCAAGCGCGCCTGCGCCCTCGCGCCAGCGCCAGCCTTGCTGCGACCAGAGTTCCTCGCGGCGATAGCCATCGGCCTCGACGAAGGCGAGGTATTCGGCGTTGGTGACGGCGACGGCGGCGAGCGCGAAGGGCTCGACCCGGACCCGGTGCGCAGCAAGCTCGTTGTCGAAGACGAAGTCCGGCCCCTGCCGCGACCCCATCTCGAACTCGCCGCCCTCGAACGCCACGTCGAGCGCGGCGGGCGCGGGATCCGGCCGCGGGAGGATCCCGTGTGCGAACGCAGGTCCGGGCAGAGCCAGGGTCTGCAAGGTCATGAGCATCGCCTCGGAGTGCATGTCCTCGTGGTACAGCGAGAGCGCGAAGAAGTAGCGCGACTCGGACGTGCTGCGCTCCAGCGCTTCGAGCGTGTCGTCGAACTCGCAACGCAGATAGTCCGAAACCGACGCCCCGGTGAGCCGGGGAAGCTTCCAGCGCTCGGGGTGCGGAATGATCGCCGAGTTGAGCACCGGGTCGCAGTCCGGCAGGCGCGAGCGCAGCGGCTCCGCGCCCACGCGGTGGCGCAGGCACCAGTACTCCTGGAACCAGCCCACGTGCGCCATTTCCCACAGCGGCGGGTTGACGATCTTCAGGTAGGGGACCTCGAGCTGCGCCGGCGCGAGATGGCCGTAGAGTGCTAGCATGCGCCTGCGCGCGTCGATGAGCGCCGCGCGCAGCACCGCCGGATCGTTGAGTTCGCGCACGTGTCCCGTCCCGTCGTCGAAATCGTCACGCCTTCCGTCGCCCAGGCCAACAACGGCAACTGGCGCACCGCGGCGCGCTGGGCGCGGCTGCTCGGCGCCCGCTATCGCGTCATTGTACAGTCCGGCTGGAAGCCGGGATCGGCGGATGCGCGCACCGACTGCCTGCTCGCCCTGCACGCGCGCCGCAGCTATCCGGCCGTGTGCGAATGGCGCGAGCGTCATCCCGGCAAACCGCTGGTGGTGGCGCTGACCGGCACGGACCTGTACCGCGATCTCCCGGAAAGCACCGAGGCGCGCGCCTCGCTCGAAGCGGCCGACCGGCTGATCGTCCTGCAGGACCACGCGCTGCGCATGCTGCCGCGGCCCGAGCGCGCCAAGGCGCGCGTCGTCTACCAGTCGGCCGCCGCATTGCGCCCGGCGCAGAAACCCTCCACGCGCCTGAACTGCATACTGGTCGCCCATCTGCGCCCTGAAAAGGATCCTTTGACCGCGCTGAAGTCCTGGGACCTGCTCGACCCCGCCGACCCGATCCGCCTGCTGCTCGTGGGCGCCGCGCTCGAACCGGACCTGGCGCAGGCGGCGCGCGAGTTTCACGCTCGCGACCCGCGCTGTCGATGGATCGGGGCGAAACCTCACGCCTGGACGCGGCAGGCGATCAAGCGCGCGCATCTGCTCGTTCTGCCCTCCCGGATGGAAGGCGGCGCCAACGTGATCGTCGAGGCGGTGGTCTCCGGGACGCCGGTGCTGGCGAGCCGCATCTCCGGCAACATCGGCATGCTCGGGGCAAACTACGGCGGCTATTTCGATGCCGGGGATGCGCCCGGCCTTGCCCGCCTGTTGAGAAAGTGCTGGAGCACGCCGCAGTTCTATCGCGAGCTCGTGCGGCAGTGCCGGGCGCGCAGCGCCCTGTTCCGGCCGGCACGCGAGCAGGCGGCGCTGATCGGGCTGATCGAAGATCTGGTCTGAGTCGAGCAATCCCGGCCGGGCAGCGGGAATTCTCTGCGAACGCCTGCGGTCCGCGGCTCTCCTGCCGATATAGGCATCAAGGAACCGCGGAGCCCGCCAATGAATGCGACCCATCCCATGCTTCTCGCCGCCATCTACGTGTGCGTGCTATGTTCCTTGTACCTGCAATTCAGGGGCTTGATGGACCTGCGGGTGGCGCTGGACCGCGCTGCGCCCAAGGAGGATCCGGCACAAAGACGCACCCGGGTCGCCGGCGCGATCGGCTACCTCTGCCTGTCCGCCTTCTTCGGAATCATCGGATTCGCCAAACTCATCCAGGTCTCGGCGTAGTCCCGGAAATTCCGAATTGGTCGGCTATCGCTCACGCGCTGACCTATTTGGCGGAGAACTTGGGGTTACAAATGTCTCGCTATTTTGGGAAGTTGCAACTTCGCAACTTCCCAAAATAGCGAGATGAATGGGCTTCAAATAGAGGCACCCCGTTTGATTCCGGCTATGCCGTCCTAGGAAATCGAGGCAAGCGGCAGGTTGAGCAGCAGGTTCTGCGGCTTGATTCGCAGCACGTTGTCCGCGTCCATGGCGCAGGCGAGATACACCGCGCGTCCGGCGACGTCCGGCCGGGCGACCGACGGCTCGGCGAAGTCGAGCTGGAACAGCGCGAGGATGCGCTGGCTGCGTGCCCAGTCGAGTTCAACGCCCTGATACAGATCGTTGAGGATGCCCGTCGCTTCGGCATCCAGCCCGATGTGCCAGGCCCAGCGCTTTTCCTGGATCGAGCGCAGAGGCTTCACGGCGACCTCGATGCCGTAGAAATGCCGCACCCATTTCTCGATTACGCGGCAGAACGCGTCGAGCGCGGCGCGGCCGTAGTTGAAACTCACCACGGTGTCGTGCCTCTCGTCGCGCGCCCAGTAGCTCAGGGCGTTGTCGCGGTCGATCACGTCGAGGTCGATGCTCTTAACCCTCGTGTTCGCCTCGGCCAGCAGGCGCCCGATGTTGCCGTAGGCGCCGCCCATCTGCGCGTGGGCGTGCAGGTCCACGGTCTCGGCGTCGGCCAGCATCGACGTGCCGTCCTGGAGCGTGACCTTCTGTTTGCGGAAGAACAGTTCCGCGGTGCGCGCCTCGAGCGGGTCCTCGGTATCGTCGAGAATGCCGCGCACGATGATGTGCGCGAGCTGGTCGATGAACAGCGGCGCCACGCTGACGTTTCCGCCGCGGAAGATGTCGAGGTACGCGGCTTCGAGCGTCGGCGCGGCGATCAGCCGCTCGCGGAAGGCCAGCAGGACGGAGTAATTCTCGCGGGCATCCGGATCCTGCATCGCGGCGAGATCGGCCGCCGACACCGGCCGTCGCGGATCGGCGAGCACCGCGGCGTGCAGCGCGCGCTCGACATCGCAGGACTCAGCGACCGGCGCCACCTCGGGGCGTGCCCACCACGCGCGCAGCAGGTCCTCGCCCGCCACCAGCTTGCCATGCGCGTCGCGGTCGGCGAGGTGAAACCCCGAATGCGTCCAGAAATCGGGCATGGAACCATGATGCCGGTTCCTGCGCCGACCGACAACGCCGGGCCCGCTCGCCCGGCGTCATGTAACGCTAGTCAGCCTTGATGTTCGCGGCCTTGGCGACCGCGGTCCATCGCGCGATGTCGGACGCGACGATGCGGGCGAACTCCTCGGAGGTGTTTCCGACGGGATCGACCCCGAGCGTGGCCAGGCGTTCGCGCATATCGGGCAGATGGACGACGCGTGCGACCTCGTCGCGCAGCTTCTTCACGATCGCCGGAGGCGTCGCTGCGGGGACGAACAACCCCATCCATATCGTGATCACCACGTCGGGGATTCCGGATTCGGCCATCGTCGGCACCTCCGGCCAACTCGGATGGCGCGCCGCGCTGGTGATGGCGAGCGGGCGTATCTTGCCCCCCTTCAGCGGGCCCGCGGCGGGCGGCGGATCGGTGATGGTCATCGTGACCTGGCCGGCCACCACTGCCGTGATCGAATCCCCGCTGCCCCGGTACGGAATGAAGGCGAAGTTGGTGCCGGTCCTCTGCTTGAACAGTTCGCTTGCAAACTGGAACGGTGCCGCGCTGGCGGCATAGTTGACCGCGTCCGGCCGCTTCTTCGCGTATTCGACCAGGTCCTTCACCGATAGCACCTGCAGCGACGGGCTGACGACCAGGATCAGCGGAAACGATCCGATCATGGAAACCGGCGCGAAGTCGCGCAGAGGTGAATACGGCAGCTTGGAATAGCTGGCCGGATTCATCGTCATCGGGCCGCTCGGCCCCATGAGCACGGTATGGCCGTCCGGCGCCGACTTGGCGACGTACTCCGCCGCGATGATGGATTGCGCGCCGGGCTTGTTCTCGACGATCACGGACTGGCCCAGTCCCTCCGACATCTTGATCGACAGGACCCGCGCAACGATGTCGTTGCCGCCGCCCGCCGAGTAGCCGACGATGATGCGGATCGGCTTCGTCGGAAAGGCCTTGGCCGCATCCTCCTGCGCATGGACCGGCGCGCCCAGCAGGCACGCCAGCATGATGACCGCCAATCGCGGGAAAAGCCCGTGGCCCGATGGCCGGTTGAGAAATTCGCCCCGGCTTGTGTTTCCGCGTTCAACTGAACTCATGGTAACCCCTCCTCTTCGTTGCGCACGCCGTTTTGCTCTTGCTCTTCTACGGAGCATGAACCGCAGGATAGCATCGAACCGCGCCCGCGATGCGCCGCGAATCGACGCCGGCAACTCTACACTGCGCGCGGGGCCGCCTTGATTTGCCCAACCGAGATAGAAACCATCTCCCTTGGAGATAGCGGCGGCACCAGGACATCGCTACAGCTCATGAATTCGCCGGGCACCCTGCCAGAAGGCGCCCTTCAGCAGCCTGTCGAGCTCCTGCTCGATGATCGTCTTGACGTTCAACACGGCCGATTGGGCGTCGTCTCGTCGCGGGTAGACGATGCACAGCTTCCAGTTCATGAGCGGGGAGGCAAATGGAATCGCCCTCAGCCTCCCGGCGTCGATATCGTCCTTCAGGCCGACATAACCGAAAATCGTCACGCCGAGGCCTTTTTCGATCATTCCCTTCGAAGAGTTGATGCCGTCCACTTCGTATTCGATGCGCGGGTGCACGCCGTACTTGGCGCAGAGTCGCTCGACGAGCACCCGGATGCTGTGCGGGCGCCGGGGCAGGCACAGCGGGAGGTCGGCGAGATCCTTCATGGCATAGCTCTTGGGGTACGCGATCGCCTGCCCCGTCCTGGGGTCTTTGGCCGGTGCAATCAGGAAAAGGGGCTCGGCGAGGAACGGTTCGACTTCGAACTCCGGGCCGCACTCGGGGTTGTACATCAACGCGAGATCCACGTCCTCGACCGAAAGCCACCCGTGAATGTCGGCCGCGGTTCCCTCGCGAATCAGGGGCTTGATCATCGGGAAGCTGTCCTTGCAGCGCTCCATGATGAGCGGCGCGAGAAGATGGCCGGTCACCGGGGGAAGCGCAATGCGAACCTCTCCGGTCGGGATCGCCATCTGCGCGCACACGTCGCGCTCGAGCGCGTCCAGCTCGTGGATCAGGCGCTCCGCGCGCAGCAGCAGGATCTCGCCGGACTGCGTCAGGGCGACGCCCCTGCCGTGTCGCGCCAGCAGCTCGGTGCCGAATCGATGCTCGAGGCGCTGCACGCGCTTGCTGAGGGAGGACTGCGCGATGCGCAGCTTGGCCGCCGCCCGCGAAAAGCTCCGCAGCTGCGCCACGACGACGAATGCGCTCAGATCCTCGAAGAGCATGAACCTCCCCCTTTTTCTATGCTACTACTGAACGACGCCTGCGGCTTTGCTATGATGGCCCGATGTCCGCACCCCAGTTCGATCCGGCGCAGTACGTCAAAGACCGAGTCTCCGAGGGGGACTTCGTGGTGAGCCGGGACATCTTCCGCGACCCCGGCATCTTCGAGCTCGAGATGAAGCACATCTTCGAGTCGACCTGGGTATTCGTCGGCATGGCGTCCCAGGTGCCCCGGCCGCACGATTTTCTGACCACCTGGATCGGCCGGCATCCGGTCATCGTGTCGCGCGACGCCAAGGGGCAATTGCATTGCCTGTTGAACACCTGCCGGCACCGCGGCGCGACGGTGTGCCATACGCGCCAGGGAAACGCGCGAAACCACGTCTGCCAGTATCACGGCTGGGTGTACGACAGCGCGGGCAAGTGCCTGGACATCAAGGACCAGTCCGGCGCCCGGTACGGCGAGCCGTTCAATTGCGAGTCCCACGACCTCGTCGAAGTGGCCCGGTTCGGCGAATACCGGGGCCTGCTGTTCGCGAGCCTGAACGCGCAGGTGCACTCGCTCGACGAGCACCTGGGCGACGCGCGCACGTTCATCGACCTCGTGGTCGACCAGGGCGCGGACGGGATCGAGCTGATTCCGGGCGTCGGCACGTACACGTTCCGGGGCAACTGGAAGCTGCAGATCGAGAACTGCCTGGACAATTATCACCTGACCTCGACCCACCCGAGCTTCATGAAGATCGTCGAGCGGCGAAAATCGGGGGTCTCCGGCAACCCGCTCAAGGCGATCGACTTCGAGCGCTACAGGCTGCCCTCGGTGGTCCGCGGCGGATTCACGTTCCGCCACGGACACGCGGTCGTCTGGGGCTTCAACCCCGACCCGGAAGTCCGTCCCCTGTTCGCCGACATCGATGCGGTGCGCGCGCGCGTGGGCGAGCTCAGGGCGAAGTGGATGCTGGCGACGCGCAATCTCACGCTGTATCCGAACGTCCAGCTGGCCGAGAACGCATCCCTGCAGCTGCGGGTGATCCGTCCCATCGCGCCCGAGCTGACGGAGATGCGCATCTTCTGCATGGCGCCGGTGGGCGAAGCGGCCCAGACGCGGGCGTACCGCTTGCGCCAGTTCGAGGACTTCTTCAACAGCTCGGGGCTTGCGACACCGGACGACACCCAGTCCTACGAGGACTGCCAGACCGGCTACCGGGCGCGGTCCCTGTCGCGCCTGCAGGGCCAGCACCGCGGCATGCTGTCGGTGCGGCCCGGCGGCGATCAATACGCGCAGGAGCTGGGCATCGCGCCGGAGACCAGCCAGCACGGACCGTTCGAAGTCCAGGACGAAACCGTTTTCCACGCGAGCTACCGCGAATGGCTGCGGCTCATGACCCTGGGTGCTGCGCGCGACGGTGCAAAGCCGTGACGCTCCTGTCGATCGAGCAGATGCAACTGGCCGCGACGGCAAGCGAGCTGCTCCACCGCGAGGCGCACTGCCTGGACACGCGGCAGTGGGACGCGTGGCTCGCACTCTATTTGGAGCAATGCGAGTTCTGGGTCCCGTCGTGGAAGACCGAAGACGCCCCCGCGAGCGACCCTCAGACCGAGCTGTCCCTCATTTACTACCCGAGCCGCGCCGGTCTGGAGGATCGCGTCTGGCGCGTGAAGTCGGGCCGGTCCATCGCCTCCAGGCCCCTGCCCCGCACGCAGCACCAGGTCACCAACGTCCGCGTGGTTTCGGCGGTTCCGGAGGCGGATCCCCGGGAGTTGCGCATCGAGTACGAATGGTGCGTGAACCAGTTCGCCCACAAGATCGCGGAAGTCCAGGTGTTCTTCGGCCACGCCGAGGCCACCCTGGCATGGCAGGACGGCGCGTGGCGCATCGCCAGGAAGAAGGTCCTGTTGCTCAACGACTACATCCCGGCGAAGCTGGACTTCTACAGTCTTTGATCCGCGCATCGCCACCCGGCACCGTTTCCCGATCACGCACATGAACCCGCCCGAGCGCTCGATCCTGATCATCGGATGCGGCGCCATCGGGGGCCTGTTCGCCGCGTACCTTGACCCGGTCGCCAAGGTCACGGTCTTCGACGTCGACCCGGCGTGGATGGAGCGCGTGCGCAACGAGGGCCTGCGGATCACCGGCAGGACGCAGAAGCGCGTGCGTCCGCGCGCCGTTTCGAATCCGAACGAGCTTCGCGGCGCCCGCTTCGACGCCATGATCTTCCTCGTCAAGTCGCAACACACCGCGGCGGCGGCCGCGACCGTCCTCGCTGCGGTCAGCGAGCCGTCGCTGCTCGTGACCTTCCAGAACGGCATGGGCAACGCCGAAGCGCTCGCGCAAACGTGCGGCTGGCCCGTCGCCCACGGAATGACGCTGGAGGCGGCGCGGCTCCATTCCGACGGCAGCATCGAGCATCTCATCCACGGACCCAGCTCCTGGCTGGGCCCGGCCCGCGGCAGCCTGGAGGACGTGCAGTGGCTCGGCGAGCTGCTCGATCGCAGCGGCATCCCGACGCGAACCGTCGCCGACCCGCGCGGCGCGATCTGGTCCAAGTTCATCTTCAACGCGGTGATGAACCCGATCGGCGCGCTGGTGGGCGGCGTGAACGCGGCGCGCTACCAGTCGCCCGAGGTACGCGCGGTCATCGACGCCATGGCCGAGGAATGCCTGCAGCTCGCCCGCGTCAAGGGGATCGCGTTGAGCTCCGACCCGCTCGAGATGGTGAAGAAAACGCGATCGGGCGAGCTGCCGATCACCCGGCACGCCGGCTCAATGGCCCTGGACCTGGAAGCGGGGCGCGAGACCGAAATCGAGTCGCTGACCGGCTATGTCGTGCGCGAGGCCCTGGCCCTGGGTATCCAGGTCCCCGTCACCCAGACCGTCTACCGCCTGCTCAAGGGGCTCGAATTGGCCACCCGGATCAGGAATTCGCCGGCCGCGTAGCCGCCGCCGCAGTGGAGATCCGATGAGCGAGGACAGCGAGTGGATCATGGCGTGCGCCGCCGAGGACATCGTGGAGGGGTGCGCCTGGCCGGTCCAGTTGAACGGGCAGGAGATCTGCCTCTACCGCATCGAGGGAACGGTCTATGCGACCCACGACCGATGCACGCACGGCAATGCCAACCTCTCCGGCGGCATCCTGGATGGCCACGAGATCGAATGCCCGTTCCACCAGGGGCGGTTCGACGTCCGCACCGGCGAACCCACCATGCCGCCGTGCGTGCAGGCCATCAAGACCTTCCCGGTTCGCGAGCGCGACGGCGCGATCTGGTTGAAGCTTTCGTGACCACGAAAGTCTTGCAGATCCGTAGGTCGGACTGAGCGCAGTCCGACACGGGGCCTTCGCCGACGTTGGACTTCGCTGCGCTTAGTCCAACCTACATACCGATGTCCGTTCCCTAGAGCGGCGTGACGCGCGCGTGCAGCAGCGCCGAGCGGCCGCCGCGGACTTGCGCGAGGCAGCGTTGGATCGCGGCCGGCGCATCCTGCGGATCGCTCAGCGTCTCTCCGTAGGCCCCTGCGGCTTCGGCGATCTTGGCGAAGTCCATTTCGGGCGCGAGCCTCGCCTCGTACTGGCCGCTCGCCTTGGCCTCTCCCTCGGGGTACATGCGCAGCGTGGCTTCCTTGACCGCCGCCCAGCCCGAGTTGTCCAGA
>Ga0080064_1005738_pt1 | contig 14156 bp, 15 predicted proteins | sample Subgrocontami54m_FD_69260 | JGI IMG/M metagenome (GOLD analysis project Ga0080064, IMG submission 69260) | Subsurface groundwater microbial communities from S. Glens Falls, New York, USA - GMW46 contaminated, 5.4 m (SPADES assembly) (version 2) ...
AAGCTCGACGATCTCGTGGGCAAACTGAAAGCGGTGAACCTGGAAGTGGTCATCGCCATCGGCCATACCGACAGCATCGGCAGCAATGCCTACAACAAGAAACTGTCGCTGCGCCGCGCCGGCTCGGTCAAAGCGTATCTGGTCAGCAAAGGCATCGAAGCCAACCGTGTCTACACCGAAGGCAAGGGCGAAGCGCAGCCGGTCGCCACCAACAAGACCAAGGAAGGCCGCGCCAAGAACCGCCGCGTCGAAATCGAGGTGGTGGGTTCGCGCCGCAAGTAAGCTTTCCGCAACCCTTCAAAAGCCCCGCGCAAGCGGGGCTTTTTTGTTTCCACGGCCAATCACTTTTGTTCTGGCTGTGGTCCATTTGTTCAGGCCGAATATTTTTCGGCGGCGCCGGATATGAAACTCTCCCGATGTGTTCATGCGTGTAGTCACATTATCGAAAATCCGTCGCGATGCGAGCTAACGCAATCACCCTGCGAAGCTCACGGACAGCGATCGCCGCACCGGCCCAGACCTGGTTCGCGGCGCGCCCGCTGCGCGACGTGGCGCAGACGCTCGCCGCGCACCGCGTCTGCTGCGGGCGCTGGCGCTGCCGGACGCTCACGCGATGTCAGGCTTGCGTTCCACCAATGTAGCCCAATATACAACCGGCTTACTTTTACGGTAATATCATACTTTCATTAATTAGATGGAACATTCATGGATTCCTACATGACCGTCAAGGGCCAGATCGTCATTCCCGCCAAAATCCGGCGGAAGTTTGGAATCAAGGAGGGCACGCGTGTGCGGGTGGACGTCGATGAGCAGGGGCATCGAATCATTCTGACGCCCGTCACACGCGATTACATCCAGAATTTGCGCGGAAAATACAAGGGCAAGCGCTTGCTGACGGCGCTGGCAGCGGAGAAAAAACGCGAACGGGAACTCTAATGCCGCGCAAACCAAAAGCGCTGGTGCTTGATTCGTGGGCGGTACTGGCGTATCTCGGCGACGAAGCGTCAGCACAGGAGGTCGCCGACCTGATCACGGGCGCCCATGAAAATCGCATTCCGATGTACATGTCCATGGTCAACGCGGGCGAGGTCTGGTACATCCTCGCCAGAGAAATTTCCGAGGCAAAAGCCGACAGTGCGGTGACCGATCTGACAGGTCTCGGTGTTGAATTGATCGGCGTGGATTGGCCCATCACGCGGATAGCGGGAACGTTCAAGGCGCGCTACAGAATGTCCTACGCGGATTGCTTTGCCGCGGCACTCGCGAAGGAGCGCAAATCCGAGCTCGTCACCGGAGACAAGGAATTCAAGCAGGTCGAAGGGGAAGTCAGTATTCGCTGGCTCTGATTTTCTCGCGCGAGTGCGGGCGCGTCGAGGCGCCGCAGAACTACCATCGGTAGGATAAGTTCGCGGTACCTGCCGCGCACGTACACGTCGCGCAGCTCGTCGTCGGCGATCGACCAGATGAAGTTGACATTGCGGTTATGCTGGCCGTGATCCATTTTCTCAGCCCGATTTGCGGCTTTCCCTCAGAAGATGATCGATGCTGTCCGGCACTTCCCCGCGCGCGAGCATGCGGCGGAAGGTTTCATACACATCGGTCTTGGAACCGGCCTTGCGCAGCGTGTCCTCGTCGTTGAACCAGACGTAGACGATCAGCTTGACCGGTCTTGAGGCGAAGCGATAGAAAAGACGATAGCGCTCCGGCAAGCCCTTCTTTACTCGCCGCCAGTTGCCGTAGTCCCTGCCCAGGGGCTTGCCCAGGCGAAAATCCGGATGATCAGGGCCTGCCGGCACGCGCTCGGTGATGGCCTTGTACACCGACGCAAGCAAGCGCGTTTGGGGATGAGTTTTGTAGCCGTGTGGATCGCTTGCCGCCAGCGCAGACACCTCCGCCTCCAGTTCGTCGAGCGCTGCGGCGAAAGTCCGAAAGTAGTAAAGCTGCCAGCCGTTGATTTCCACGCCAGGGCGCCGCTAATCCGTTTTGACGCCTTTTACGAGTTTGCCGATGCGCGCAAGCTGGGCCGGATCGGCTGCGGTGATCCGCTCCGGCTGTGTTGCCATCTGCGCCGCCAGAAAACCAAGAAAGCCAAGCAAAACCGGATCTTCCTTTTCGCCCGCCTTCGCTTTCTTCCCCGACGACCGGGCAGACAGCAGCACTTGTCCGTCGGCGAGGACGGTTGCGCGAACCGCGCCCTGAAACTCGGGGTGCGCCTTGAAAAAAGCCGCATCCAGCCGGATGCCCTTGGAGTTTCCCACCGGCGTGACCTTGCCCGAATATTTTTCAACGACGCTGGACATGAACCTCTCCCGATGTGCTTACGCGTGTAAGCACATCGTAGCAGATCGGACCCGGCGGATATCCCAATCCGGATCAGGTCATTTTGGGCGAGGTGTCCGGCAACGTCCGGTCGCCTTCGCCAAGTTCTTTTTGCATCAACACCGAGTCGACCCAGCGTCCGAATTTGAATCCCACGCTGGGAAGCAGCGCGGTGCGGACGAAGCCACACGCAGCGTGCAGGCCGATAGAACCCGCATTGCCGCTGTCGCCGATCACGGCTATGAGTTGACGGTAGCCTGCGCTGGTGCAGGTCTCGATCAGCACGTCCAGCAGCGCTCGCCCTATACCTCTGCCGACGTAGTCGGGGTGGATGTAAACCGAATCCTCCAACGAAAAGCGATAGGCCGGGCGCCCGCGGTAGGGCGCAGCATAAGCGTAGCCTGCAAGTTGCCCGCCTGCCTCGGCAACCAGGTAAGGCAAGCCGCGCGCCAACACTTCGACACGCCGCCGCGCGATTTCATGCACATCCGGCGGCGAGAGTTCGAAACTCGCCAGGCCGTGCAGAACATGGTGGGCGTAAATCGCGGTAATCGCCGGGATGTCCTCGGATCTGCTTGCGCGGACGCCGGATTCGAATTCGCCCTGCGTATCTTTCTCGGTATTCATAGCTGGGAATTTTGACAGGCTGCGCCGCTTACGTCGAGTTGGTGGTCGCTGTTTCCGCTTGCCGGTGAAACAGGTGGAGGTCGGCTATTCGCTGGTTTGCCAGGGGCCGCGCGGGACCCATCGTGCATGAAAGGACTGCCATTGTGCCGCAGCCAGCCCGGGCGGGGAAAGAAAAGCTTCAATTTTCTGTGCCACCTCGGGCAGCGACGGCGCTTCCAATCCCGATTTGGCGAGAAAGCTGGCCCACTGCTTTTGTTTGCCTGAGTCGGCGCTGAACTTGTCTGGAACAGCCACAGGGGCTGCTGCCGGAAGCGCGGTCTTGCGACGGTCGAAGGTGTTGCGGATGGCGCGGACAAGAATATCGCCCTCGAACCCGAATTGCCGTGACATGGCCCAGAGGTCGTAGAAGTCTTTCATGCGACTGTTTTGCATCCCCAAGCTCACGGCGGCCTCGAACTTCTCCGCCACCACGGTTTCGCGCGGATAAGCCTTGAGTCGCGGTGAGGCAAATTCGAGCAAGACCGGAAAATCTAGTTCGACGGGCCCAGGCGTGATCGCATCGGCGAAGCCGATATCGACCTGCAGGTTGATGTGCGCGGCCTCAAGCTTGGCGAGCAATCTGATGCGTACGCCAGCATAAGCATGGGTTTCTCTAATTTCTTCCGCGCGCACGCTGTCCGGGAAGAATACAAGTCCGTCGGCGTCAACCGGAGTGACAAGAATCGCCTTAAAGGCGGCAACCAGTTCCGCGGTTTCTGCACTTGCGGCGCTCATGAGATCGACGTCCATGGTCGGGCGGTGCGGCGCGTCGCTCCAGATCGAGAACAGCAGCGCTCCCTTTAGCACGAACCGGTCGCGATGCGTCGAGCGGCTGAGGCGGTAGAGCAACCGTTCCAGCCCGTATTGCACCAGCACGTACTGGAACGGTTCCCTGCGTTTGTCGGCAAGGTTGAGCAGCCTTTGTCGCACCGAGGCAGGGAGGTTCTTAATTGGAGCCTGGATCAAATCATGCTCTCCAGGTAAGGCCGCATGACGTTCGCGACACGGCAGATTTCGGCGTATTTCCAGAGTTCCTTGGACGTGCAGCGCTTGCCGCGCCAGGCCTCGCGCAGCGCTTCGAGCGCTACATCCAGCCCGATCTTGTTGCGGTACTTGAAGCAATCGGCGACGGTCTTGGCAACGTTGTAGATAGGTACGGTCACACCTTCAATGCCGCGGCGCTCAATGCCTTCCGTGAGCGCTTTTCCGGAGAAGCGCACCACGCGCAGCTTTGCGGCGCCCGACTTCGGCAGCCTCGCCTTGCGGTCTATGGCGATCCAGACCTCGTGCGGCGCCTGCGTGGTCAGCGCGTGAGCGCGCAGCGCCGAAAGCAGGCAGATCGTGCCCTGCGGCACGCGCTTGGCCGCTTCGGCGAGGCTGTGATGCTCGGTGTATTCGTGATCGGCCAGGGCGTACATGCCGCGGCCGCGCTGTTCGAGCAGCCCGCGCCGGGCAAGCAGCCAAAGCGCATCTCCTGGCAGGCCGAGCGCGCGCGCATCGCGGGGACGAACAATGCCCAGCCGGCGCACGAGTTGCATGACCTGCTTGTGTTTGGCGGTGGGCTTGGCGGTTTGCATTTGGGCAGAATACACAAAACGTCGGCACTTATCAACAAGTGCCGACGTTTTACTTTGCCCCCGGTCACGCTGCGCCTGAGTTCATCCGTGGCGGAGGGCACCTCATCGGACGCGCCGGTTATGGGTCGACACATGGCGGTGGTTTCGCCGGCGAGGAAAAAATGTGGTCCGTCCCCAAAATAGTCCCCTTCGACACGCCGCCGCGCGATTTCATGCACATCCGGTGGCGAGAGATCGAAACTCGCCAGGCCGTGCAGAACATGGTGGGCGTATATCGCGGTAATCGCCGGGATGTCCTCGGATCTGCTTGCGCGGACGCCGGATTCGAATTCGCCCTGCGCATCTTTCTCGGTATTCATAGCCGGGAATTTTGACAGGCTGCGCCGCGTACGTCGAGTCGGCCAAATGTCGCCACACACGTGAACTAACGCGATCGTCCGGTGCTCGGCCTAATAAGCAGCCGTCCAAGTCCTCCACAATCAAAGGGGACGCGAACGTTCGCTTCGTACTTGCTCGAAATTTGCCGTTTACTCCACGCTGCGGCGGATCATACCCGAGCGGAGCCGTCCGCAATCATGCGCTCGATCTCGTCCTCGGCGAGGCCTGCCTCGCGTAGCACCTCGCAGGTGTGCTCGCCCAGGCGCGGCGCATGGCGCCGAAACTCGGGCGCCGATTCCGACCATTCCGAGGGTACCGCCATGGAGCGGATGCGGCCCTCGCTCGGGTGCGTCACCTCGCGAAAGTAGCCGATCGCCGCCAGGTGCGGGTCGGCGACGATGTCGGCGAGGCTGTTCATGCGCTGCACCGGGATGTCGGCCGCTTCCATCGCGTCAATCCATTCGGCAGTCGTGCGCTTGCGCATTTCGGCCGCGATCAGCGCATAGGCGCCCCCGAAATCGCGGCTGCGCGCCTCCTGGGTGGCGAAGTGAGGATCCTGCTGCAGTTCCGGGCGGCCGATGAGTTCGAAGAAGGAGCGCCACTGCTTGTCGTTGTAGACCAGCACACAGACATAGCCGTCGCTAGTTTCATAGGGTCGGCGCTCCGTCGCCAGCATACGCGCGTAGCCGGGCGCTCCCTGCTGTGGCAAGTAGGTGTAGCCGCCCATGTGCTCGCCCATCACCGTCTGCAGGAGGCTCTCGAACATCGGCACGTCTACGCGCTGGCCCTTGCCGCTTTTCTCGCGATGGTAGAGCGCGGCGCAGACCGCGTTCACGATATGCAAACCGGCGGTGCGGTCGGCGAGCGTCGCCGGGACGTAGCGCGGCTTGTCGGCGCCGGCTTCCTTCGCCAGCCAGGGTAGGCCGACCGCGCCTTGGATCAGATCGTCGTAGGCCGCCTTCGCCGCGTACGGGCCGCGCTGCGAATAGCCGAACGCGCCGACGTACAGTATCTTCGGGTTCACGGCGCGCACGTCGTCATAGGAGAGTTTCAGCCGCGCCATCGCCTGCGGCCGGATGTTGTAGACGAAAACGTCGGCGGTCTTCGCGATGGCGAGGCAAGATGCGCGCCCGGCCTCGGCTTTCAGGTCCAGCACCACGGACCGCTTGTTGCGGTTCGCGTTCATGAAGATGTGACCCATCGACGTGGAGCGCATTGGCGCGTTGTAGCGCATCACGTCGCCCTCGGGCGGCTCGAGCTTCACCACGTCCGCGCCCAGGTCGGCGAGGATCTGGGTCGCGTAGGGGCCCATCACCACCGTGGTGAGGTCGAGCACGCGCACGCCGTGTAAGGGGCCACTCACGGTAGGATCGTATGCAGGACGCGGGATTACTCGGGCTCGATGCCAGCTTCCTTGGTGAGCCGAGCCCACTTGGCGACCTCAGACGAGATGAAGGTCGCGAGTTGCGCGGGATCCATCGGTGCCACATCGGTGCCAAGTGTGCCGAATCTGGCGACGACCCCGGGCTTCGCAAGTGTTTTTGCTGTGAGATCGTAAAGTCTGGAAACAATCTCCTTCGGTGTGCCTGCCGGCGCCATCAAGGCGAACCACGCGATCAGCTCATAGTCCCCCAGTTCCTCAGAGATTGCCGGCACGTCCGGCGCGAGCGGCGAGCGCTTCAGCGACGTAACAGCCAGGGCGCGCAGCTTGCCGCCTTTTGCCTGGGCGAGCCCGTTGCCGAGGTCAGCGAAGGTGAAGGCGATCGATCCGCCCATCAAATCAGTAATCGACTGAGGAATTCCTTTGTAAGGAACATCCACAAAATCCAGCTTTGCCATCGTCCGCAACATCGCCTGGGAAACCTGAGAGCCGGAAGAACCGTAGCCCGAAGAATACTTGCCAGGATTGGCTTTGACGTGGGCGATAAACGATTTGAGGTCCTTCCCCGGGAAATCCGGTTTAACCATCAACATAAAGGAAATCGTGCCGAGGCGCGCAATGGGGGCGAAATCCTTCACCGGGTCGTAGCGCAAGTGCTTGTACAGGCTGACAGCGGCCGCTTGCGGCGTGTTGGTGGTCACCAACAGCGTATAGCCATCGGGCACACTCTTTGCAACGGCCTCGGCGGCGATGGTGCCTTGGGCGCCTGGCTTGTTGTCGACCACGAACGGTTGACCGAGCGCTCCCTGCAATTCTTGGCCGACAACGCGCGCAATTTGGTCGGTGGCGCTCCCCGCCGGAAAGGGGACGATCAATTTCACCGGTTTGGACGGGTAGGGCTGCGCCATTACTGCGCTGGCGCTAACAAGCAAGGCAACGGCCGCAAACGTGCACCTCATGATACCTCCTCGTGTATAGGCGAAGTACGGATCGGGATTGATGGTTCGCATGTTCTATTTTCGGCTTGCCGATTTAATCTGTAAAATCGAAATATAATAGTGTTTGATTGATAATTATGATTAATATTTCCACGCGCGATCTTCGCGGCTTTCTGGCGCTCGCCGAATGCATGCATTTCACACTCGCCGCTGAGCGCTGCCGGCTCTCGCAGCCCGCATTCAGCCAACTCATCCAGCGCATCGAGACGGCAGCTGGTGTGCGCTTGTTCGATCGCTCGACGCGCCAGGTTTCGCTGACGCCCGAGGGTGAGATATTCGCCACGTCGGCGCGGCGTGTCCTCGATGACATTGACGCGTCGCTCGCGGATCTGCGGGACCTTGCGGTGCGACGTAAGGGGCGGGTGGCACTGGCGGCGTTGCCTTCACTCGCAGCGGGCCCGCTGCCACGAGTTCTCGCCGCTTACCACGAGCGCTACCCCGGGGTCCAGATCGAGTTGTTCGACATGCTCTCCGATCGTTGCGTTGCAATGGTACGCGAGGGCCGCGCCGACTTTGCCTTGACAGCGGCGGGTCCGAACCTGACAGAATTCGCTACACAACCGCTGACCACGGAGGGGTTCCATCTAGTCTGCCGACGCGATCACCCGCTCGCCACGCGTCGCACGGTGCGCCTAGGCGACCTCGCAGGTTGTGCCATCATCCATTTGGCACGCTCAAGCAGCGTACGACAGCATTTGGACCCGATTTTGAGGGAGGTGCCGCACGCCACGACGGGCCTAGAAGTGGAGCAGCTGCCCACTGTGGCAGCGCTGATCGCAAGCGGCCTAGGTGTGAGCCTGGTACCAGAATTGACGCTGCCGTACTTCCATAAGCCAGATCTGGCTTCGGTACGCGTGAATGCGCCGGAGCTTGCGCGTCGGATTCTTGTAGTAAGGCGCAAGGGTCAGAGCCTGTCAGTGCCGGCGCAGGCGATGCTGGAGCTGATCGAGAAACGATTTTCCGGGCCACGGCAGGCTGCGCGGCGCGATACCCATTGAACTTCACGACAAATTGAATCCCGACCACCGCACCTGAAGCCGCTTCAGGATCCTTCCGACTCCAGCGCAGGCGGCACGCCGTGCGCCTCCCAGGTCCCGCCCGCCTCAGACACGCCGCGCTTGAGTTCCTCTAGCGCAGGAACCACTTCTTCGGGCGCGCCGCGCACGCCCAGTTCGATATGCCGGCGCCGGCCGCCCTCGCCGATGCTGGGCAGGCTGAACACCTTGAGCCCGCGATATCTGGCCTCGACCGCTTCCATCAGGGGCGTAAGCGTGCTCTCGGCCGAGTCGTACACCACGATCGACGCCTCGGCTTCCGCCCGCCGGTGAAACAGCTGGACGTAGCGTTGGTCGAGCACCCACTCGACCATGGGCCAGGCCATGATCGGGAACCCCGACACGAAGTGATGCTCACCCAGGGAAAAACCGCGGATGCGGTTATAGTCGTTGGGGATGGTGCTCGCGCCGCGCGGAAACTCGCCCATCTTGAGGCGGTTCGGCGTGGCGTCGGCGCCGAAGCGGCCGCGGATTTCCGCCTCGGCTTCGGGATGCAGCACGAGATCCACACCAGCCGCGGCGGCGGCGCACGCCCGCGTGTGATCGTCCGGCGTCGCGCCGATGCCGCCGAAGCTGAACACGATGTCCGGACCGGCGAGCGTTCGCTTTAGCGTCGCCGTGATCCGCTCGGGGTCGTCGCCCAGATACTGGCACCAGGCGAGCGTGAGGCCGCGCCTGCGCAGGATGGCGATCAGCTGCGCCATGTGCTTGTCCTGGCGCTTGCCGCGCATGATCTCATCGCCGATGATAATGGCGCCGATGGGCATGTTCTTCTCTCCCGGAAAGTTGCTATTGCGTCGCGACCGGCTCGTCGCGCAGTTGCGTGAGGCGCGCGAGGCAATAGTGGATGAAAGCCAATCCGCCGTAGACCGGCGCAAGAAACCCGAGTAAAGGAATCAGGCCGAACAGCGCCAGCACGACGCCCAGCAGGAGCAGCTCCCTGCGGTGGCGCCGGAAAATCGTTTCCATTTCCCAGCCGGTGGCGTGCTCGGCGAGCGCATCGTAGCGAAACACGCGCTGATTCAGGTAGCCGAACAGCAGGATGGGCAACACCGGCCACAGCGGCGGGAAAAACCACAGCGGCAGCGACAGCAGCAGCAGCAACGCGAGCCAGATCAGCGCCATCACGTTGTTCCACAGGCCGCCGGCAAAGCTGCCGCCCTGCCGGCGCGCGAGTTCGGGATAGGCCCGCTCTGCCACCAGCCCGACCATCACCGGCATGGCGAACACGCCGATGATCAGCACCGTGGTGATCAGCACCAGCGGAATGAACAGCAACGCGAGCAGGATCCACGCCAGATGCGTGGCGACGAACGAAAGCGGCCAGATGCTGACGGACCAGGCGATGGCGGCCGATTGCTCGAACTGCAACTGCAACCAGTCCGCCGCCTGCGACCAGAACGCAAATGCCAATCCCAGCCACAACGCGAGCGCGACCGCGACCGGCCAGAGCATCAGCAACAGCATGCGCGGATGCAGCAGGCTGGCGAACGCCTTGATCAGCGCCTTGGAAATTTCACTCACTCGATTTCCCTTTGCAACACAACGCTCCCCTCACCCTGGCCCTCTCCCCGCGAGCGGGGCGAGGGAACACCGCGCCTAGGCACTCGCGTATTATCTCTGCATAGCTTGCCACATTTTCTGCAGCCGCTTCACCGACACCGGCACCGGCGTGCGCAATTCCTGCGCGTAGAGCGACACCCGCAGTTCCTCCAGCAGCCAGCGAAACTGTTCCAGTTGCGGATCGGCCACGCCTTGTTTTCTCTGTTTCAGATCCTCACGCAGCCACGTCTGCCACAGCGGATTGAACTCGGCGCTCCAGCGCGCATCGCGCGCCGGGTCGGCGCGCAGTTTCTCCAGTCGCAGCGCCACCCCCTTGAGATAGCGCGGGAAATGCTGCAGCCGCTCCAGCGGTGTGGCGGCGATGAAATCTTTCGGCGTGAGGTGAGCGAGCTGCTCCTCGATGTCGCGCGCGGGCTGCGGAAAATTCTTCAGCCCCTGCAGTTTTTTGCGCAATGCCTGATGCTCCGCCAGGATGCCGGCCACGAGGCGGCAGAGTTCTTGCGCGAGCAGCGACAGCCGCGTCTTTCCCTCGTCGCAGCGCCTGGCGAATTGCGCCTGCGTCAGCGGCAGCGGCTCGGACATGCAGGCGCGATCGAAGCTCACGCGCAGCAACTGGTCCTTGAGCGACGCGGCGTCGCCGAAGTCGAGGAACTGCATCGCCATGTCGCGCAGTCCGGGCAGATTCTTTTCCAGGTAACGCGCCTGCTCCTTCAGTTGCAGCATGAACAGGCGGCGCAGGCCGTCGCGATGCGCGGCTTTCGCCGTCTGCGGCGAATCGAGCACTTCGAGGTCCACGCTGTCGCCGCGATCGACGAGCGCCGGATAGCCGATCAGGGTCTGAGCCCCCTGGCGGATTTCCATAATCTCCTGCAACTCGCCGAAATTCCACGCGGTGATGCCGGAGAGGGCCGCCTTGGGCTGGGCGATGGCGCTGAACTGCGCGCCCGCCTGCTCGCCCAGCTCCGCGCGCAACTGCGCCAGGCTCCTGCCCATGGCGAGCTGGCGCCCGTGCTCGTCCAGCACGCGGAAATTCATGGCGAGATGCGCGGGCAGGAGTTCGGGACGAAAGCCGTCCGCGGGCAGGACCAGATTGAGTTCCTCGCGCGCGAACCGGGCGATGGCTTCGACCAGGGCCAGGTCTTCCTGGCGCTGCCGCTGCGCCGATGCCGCCGCGCCGTATTGGTTGGCAAATTGTTCGGCGAAATCGGGCAGCGGCCCGAGCTTGTGGCGGATCTTCTGCGGCAGCGTTTTCGCCAGCAGCGCAACCTTGTCCTTGAGCAAACCCGGCACCAGCCAGTCGCAGCGCTTGGCCGAGAGCTGATTCAGCGCGATCAGCGGAACGGTGAGCGTGAGGCCGTCGCGCGCGTTGCCCGGATCGTGCAGGTATTCGAGCGCGTATGCGCGTCCGCCGATTTCGAGCTGGTGCGGAAACTGCGCGGTGGTGATGCCCGCCGCCTCGTGCCGCATCAGGTCCTCGCGCTTGAGGTAGAGCAGTTTCGGCTTGCCGGCTTCCGCTTCGCGGCGCCAGTGCTCGAAGGCGGCGCCATTGTGGATGCCATCCGGAATGAGGCTGTCGTAGAAGGCGTAGATCAATTCCTCGTCCACCAGCACGTCGGGGCGGCGCGACTTGTGCTCCAGCGTTTCGATGTCGTGGATCAGTTTGCGATTGTGCTGAAAGAACGGCGCGCGCGTTTCGAATTCGCCCTCCACCAGCGCCTGGCGGATGAAAATCCGGCGCGACTCGACCGGGTCGAGAGGGCCGTAATGGATGCGCCGGTTGGCGTAGAGCAGGATGCCATACAGCGTCGCGCGTTCGAAGGCGGCGACGCGGGCGGGCTTCTTCTCCCAATGCGGCTCGTACTGGTGGCGGCGGATCAGATGCGCGCCTATGCCCTCCAGCCACTCCGGCTCGATGCGCGCGATGCACCGTGCGAAGAGGCGCGTCGTTTCGGTGATCTCCGCCGCCATGATCCAGCGCCCCGCCTTCTTGCCCACGCCCGAGCCGGGGTGGATGAGAAACTTGATGCCGCGCGCCCCGAGGTAATGTTCGCTGTCTTCCGATTTGCAGCCGACGTTGCCGAGCAGCCCGGCGAGCAGCGCGCGGTGGATTTGCGCGTAGCTCGCCTCTTTGCCCGATACCTTCCATCCCAGCTCGGCGACGAAAGTATGCAGCTGGCTGTGGATATCCAGCCATTCGCGCATGCGGTTGTAGGAAAGGAAATTCTCGCGGCACAGATCCATCAGCTTGCGCTTGGATTTCTTGTGCGCCAGCGCCTCATGATAGAACTTCCACAGCTTGAGCCAGGAGAGGAAGTCGGACTTTTCGTCGTCGAACTTCAGCTGCGCCGCGTCGGCAGCCCCGGCGCGCTCCAGCGGCCGCTCGCGCGGGTCCTGCAGCGACAGCACCGCGGCGATGATCAGCACTTCGGCGAGGCTGCCCTCCGCCTTCGCCGCCAGGATCATGCGCCCGATGCAGGGATCGAGCGGCAGGCGCGCGAGTTGACCCCCGATCTCGGTCAAGTCATTGGCGTCGTCCACCGCGCCCAGTTCGGTGAGCAGGCCATAGCCATCGCTTACCGCCTTTGGCAGCGGCGGATCGAGAAACGGAAAGTCCTCCACCTCGCCCAGCCTGAGGGATTTCATGCGCAGGATCACGCCGGCAAGCGACGAGCGCAGGAGCTCGGGCTCGGTGTAGGCCGGGCGCGACTTGAAGTCGTCCTCGTCGTACAGGCGAATGCACACGCCGCTCGCGACGCGGCCGCAGCGCCCGGCGCGCTGGTTCGCGCTCGCCTGGGAGATTTTCTCCACCTGCAACTGCTCGACCTTGCTGCGGTAACTGTAGCGCTTGATGCGCGCCTCGCCCGGATCGACGACGTAGCGTATGCCCGGCACGGTGAGCGAAGTTTCGGCGACGTTGGTCGCGAGCACGATGCGCCTGCCTGTGTGCGGCTTGAACACGCGCTCCTGTTCCGCCGCCGACAGCCGCGCGTACAGCGGCAGGATTTCGGTGTGCGGCGGATGATGTTTGCGCAGTGCCTCGGCCGCTTCGCGAATCTCGCGCTCGCCGGGCAGGAACACCAGCACGTCGCCGGGACCGCAGCGGGCGGCCTCGTCCACCGCATCGACGATGGCCTCGGCCAGATCCGGCGCATCACCTACTCCCGCGCGGGGCGCAGCGGCACCGGCCGCTCGTTTCGCCTCGCGCGGCCGGTAGCGCATCTCCACCGGATACAACCGCCCGGACACTTCGACCACCGGCGCACCATCGAAATGCCTGGAGAAGCGCTCTGCGTCTATGGTTGCGGAAGTTACGACGAGCTTCAGATCGGGCCGCCGGGGAAGCAACTGCTTCAGATAACCGAGCAGGAAATCGATGTTGAGGCTGCGTTCGTGCGCCTCGTCGATAATGATCGCATCGTATTGGCGCAGGTCCCGGTCGCCCTGCGTTTCGGCGAGCAGGATGCCGTCGGTCATGAGCTTGATGTAGGAGCGCGGGCTGGTCTTGTCGTTGAAGCGGATCTTGTAGCCGACCGCGCCGCCGAGCTCGGTATTGAGTTCCTGCGCGATGCGCGCGGCAGTCGCACGCGCGGCGATGCGCCGCGGCTGGGTGTGGCCGATGAGGCCGGCGACGCCGCGCCCCAGCTCCAGCAGGATCTTGGGAATCTGGGTGGTCTTGCCCGAGCCGGTTTCGCCGCAGACGATGACGACCTGATGTCGGGCGATCGCCTGAGCGATATCGGCGCGCCTGGCGCTTACCGGCAGTTCTTCCGGGTACTCGGGCTTCGGGCAAGCAGCGCGGCGCTGCTCGAGCTCCGCCGCGGAGTAGCGGTGCTGCTGCGGGTACATGCGCCTGCGATCGGTTTGCTCGGGCTTCACCCCGCGCATTCTACCGGCTCTGGAGAGGGCGTCCCCGAATAGCAGCGTGGTAGCGGGTTGCACTGTCTAAATTCATGCTACTGCAAGCTTCAGGTGATATTGACATTTGAAATCCAACGCAAAAAAGCACCGTCGTAAAGCGATGTCACGTCCGGGTCGCAGGGCGCCTTTGCCTGACATTTCGGGGCGACGATGCGAACGCGGTCTGGGAATGCCTGTTATTCTTGAGGATTGTTCGATGCCTGCCCCACGCGCAGGCGAGCGATGATTCGGCGAAGCCAGCGGGCAGGCGTTGGACAATCCAGAAGGGAGGAAACCGCGGATTGCACCGCGGTGGTGAGCG
>Ga0080064_1005739_pt1 | contig 14149 bp, 16 predicted proteins | sample Subgrocontami54m_FD_69260 | JGI IMG/M metagenome (GOLD analysis project Ga0080064, IMG submission 69260) | Subsurface groundwater microbial communities from S. Glens Falls, New York, USA - GMW46 contaminated, 5.4 m (SPADES assembly) (version 2) ...
TCACGGGCCTCCTCGTCTCAAGGAAGGCGAAGAGGCTTGCGGAGGCGCCAAAGCCGGCGGCGCGGCAGCGGCGGCTGCCGCCGGCGGATAGGGGACCATGCCTGCGCCTCCCATCATCATCAAGAAGAAGGTCAGCCACGGCGGCCATCACGGCGGCGCTTGGAAGGTGGCCTATGCCGACTTCGTCACCGCCATGATGGCCTTGTTCATCGTGCTCTGGCTGATGAACAGCAGCAAAAAGATCCAGGTGGCGATTGGCGGATACTTCAAGGATCCCACCGGAACCGCGAACAAGGTCGGCACGAGTCAGGTGGGATCGGGGGAAAACTTCCACATCACCAAGCAGAACATGGCCGAACTCAAGGAGCAGCTGCAGAAGAGTATCCGGAGCATCAACGATCTGGAAAAGCTTCGCAAGAACATTGAGATGACCGTGACTGGCGAGGGCCTGCGCATCGAACTGCTGGAATCGGATAAGGGGACCTTCTTCGACAGCGGCAGTCCCAAGCTGAATCAGAGCGGCCAGGAGATGCTGGTGTTGCTGGCGAAGGAACTGGGCGAAGTGCCCAACCACCTCTCCATTGAAGGGCACACGGACGCCAAGCCTTTCGGCGGCAAGAGCAACTACAGCAATTGGGAACTGTCCGCCGACCGCGCCAATGCCGCCCGGCGGCTGATGTCGCAATCCGGCCTGCGCGCCGACCAGGTGGCGCAGGTGCGGGGCTTCGCCGATCAGAGGCTGCGTAGCCCCAAGGAACCGCTGGAAGCCTCCAACCGGCGCGTGTCCATCATCGTGCAGTACCTGGCCAGTGACAGTTCGCCGGATACGCCGGATTCGAAGGAAGTAGAACAGCCTCCCGAGGAAACCGGGGAGCATGGATCGTCGGAGAAGCCCCACCACGAGTGAAGGTTCCCATATTTCAGAAATTGACGGCAAAAATATGGGCCGGCCAAGGGCCAGCCCGAGAAGAGTCCGTTCTTGCGCTGCGGTTACTCAAGGTTACTTTGGTGACCTTGCCCGTTAGCGCAATTTGTTGGAACTTATGCCTTGCGAGGTTGCTAGCAGTTCCAACCTTTCTTGGGTGGGCACAGCGGGATCGGTCCGCCGTCCGGAGCGGGAACTCTGGGGACGGCAGCCCAAACGTATGTGCCTACCAGACCTAACAGCAGGATCAACGCCCTTAGTGAACGTTTCATTGTCTTTCTCCTTGGGTAAACGGTGACCGCCAAAAGTAGACGGTCTCCGCGAGGGCGGATTATACACGACCCCTAAAGTTCAGATTCCTGGACGTTTACCAGCCGGAGCCCAAAAGACAACGCGGCGCTGATGTCCCCATCTCTGCGCGGCAAGACGATCTGGCCCGCACCAGACGCGGCTCTTGCCACAGTTTCTTAATGTAATTGTTTAGGATTTACTGGCCCGCCGGGAACCCGCTGCTGGAAGCCTGATTCCAGCCAGAGATTACGCTTGACACGATTGTGGTGGTACCGCGTGGCGCGGGACGGGCCGGTTTTCTAGCTTCCGCTCTTCGAACCGACTTTGGCCGCCGCGGCCTGCTCATCCAGCTCGCTGAGGTTCGAACTACGGGAGAATGCCCGTTCCACCATGCCCTCGAACATTGGAATCAGAGAGTCTGGAGCCATGGGGCTGCGAGCGTCTGCGGTGTGCAGATCGGCCAGGCTTTGCTCCCAGCGCTGGGTCTGGAGGTGATTGGTGGCGGCATCGCGGGCTGCGCTTCGGGCGAGAGCATAACTCAGCCAAACCACGATCGCCAGGTCGTACATGGTGGTATTAATCAGCGCGATGCGTACCATGTCGAGCAAGCCTCCCGAGTTCAGCGCGATCAGAATGAGTTCCACGGAAGCGAACAAGCCGAACCCGAGCGCGATGCCAAAGCTCTGCTGCCGCTTGGAGACGCCCAGGAACCGCGAAAAAAGGAGCAGGAACAGGATCAAGCCGCACTGCACCATGCGGACCGAACGCTGCAGGGTCGTGACCGCCTGCACCCAGGTCACGTCCATCACAGACCAGGAAATGGGATCGCCGTGGGCAGAGTTCGAAAATGCCACCACCACCGAGACCAGCAACATCACGACTCCCGCCCACTTGAACAGCACCGTGCCCAGATCCTTGAGCGTGTGATACGGAAGGAACACATCCAAGAAGACCTCGTGAATCACCCGGAAGCACAACAAGGCGCTGACCGCCGCGGTTGCCCAATACGCATAGAAGAACCATTCGTAGTTCTCGGCGCTGTTCAGCGGATATGTAATCGCGAAAATACCAATCTGCGCCAGGATGTAAGCGAAAAAGATGGGAAACTGCTTATGCAGCTTGCGACGCCACAGGACCAAAGCCACAGCCGACTGGAGAATAGGCTGTGCACACCAGAGGTAGTTCGCGATCTGGTTGTACGATTTCATGGGCCCGTGTTGGGGAACAGCGCAGCCACCGACAAATCGGTCGCACCCCTCCCTACTAACTTAAGCAGCTTGGCCCGAAGGGTCAATCTACTTAGGTAACCTTGGTAACCATTACCTTCTTGTCAACTTGTGGCAGCTGCCTGGCTATCCGACGTCGGGCGCGGAGTGCAGGTAGGCCCGCATCATGCGAACCTCGTCGTCTTTCTCGTCGAGGTCATGGAGCAGGATGTCGCGCAAAGAGACCACGCCCTTCAGGTCACTGCCCTCACAGACCAGGAGGTGGCGAAACCCGTGGCGCCGCATCAGAGTCATGCAGGTCTCCAGGTTGTCTTTGGGTTCGATGGTAAGGGGACCCTCGGTCATGACGTCGCCTACCGGGGTCCGCGCCGGATCCTTCCCGCCCACGACGACGCGGCTCATCAGGTCACGCTCAGTGAAAATACCGACCAGTTGGCCGCCCTTTAGAACCGGTACCGCTCCGATGTTGCGATTCACCATCATTTCCGCCACTTCCAGCACGGTTTGATGGACCTCGGCTGACACTGTCACTTGATTCTTGAGCAGATCGCGGATAAACATTTGCGCCTCCCTTGACGTCTGCCGGTCGACGTGCGCGACCGGAGGGCAACAATCAGTTGGCGTCGAAAGGTGGGAGCAAGGCCCCTTTCACGCCCACATTTGGGCGGAGTATATGTCGAAACGGGCGGTTGGAAAAGGAAAAACTGCGAAAATCGCCCTGGAGAGAGCGCGGCTTCCAGGACACGGCTAGCCGATGGCTGCGACCCCAGGGCTCGTTTGTGTCCCGAGCGCGATCACGTACGACCGCGCCGCGAGCAGGGGCGGCAACTGCGAGCGATCCCGCGCGGTCACGATCACGTTGTAGTCTTCGCTGGCCCGCAGACGCTCGAAGACCGAGGTCGCTTCCTGCGGCTCCGCCAGCGCCAGGTAATGTAGAAAAGCGAACACGTCGGGTGTGGGCTCCAGTCCCGGAGCGACGTAGGAAATCTCCACATCCTCATGGTGGAAATGCCATCCGAGGGAAGCCGCCAGGTGCACCGCCCGCTCGTACCGGGCGGTGTCCAGGACTCCCGGCAGCGGGTTGTCAAAGACGATGCGCAGCTTGCGTTCGTCCTCGCGGCTGAACTCGCGCACTTTGAGCGCGCCCGTGCGGGCGGTGGCTTTCCAATCGACGTGGCGCGCGGAGTCTTCCGGCAGGTACTCGCGGATGCGATAGAGATCGTAGCCCCGTCCGCGCACAAAGGCCGCAAACTCCCCGGTGACCATGGGGAGCACTTCCAAGAACTCCTGCGGAGGTTCGACCGCGGGATACACAATCACTTCGCGCGCCAGCGCGATGCGGCGCGTTTTCGTGAGGAAAGCGAAGGGGAAGCGCGTGGCCAGGCCGAAGTCCTTTTCCCGGTAGCGGCCGCGGGCCGGGAAATTCATCTCCAGGTCCGCGCGCAGTTCCTGTCCGGCGGCCAGGAACGGAAAATAGACAGTTTGCTGGAGGATCGGTTTATCCGGATTCTCCAGCACGCGCCGCAGGCGGCGATCGGGTACGCGCAACCACTGGCTCTCCGGCGGACGATTACGGGGCCATCCCAGTGTGTACGCCTCCCAGCGCCAGCGTTTCGTGGCCTTGCGCTTGGAAGGCACGACCCGGATCGAAAACGAGGGCAGCCAACCGCTCACATTCTGCAACAGCAGGCGCGCCAGCATGGGACGCCCGGCAAAGACGTGCTCCGGGAGATGGACATCCAGTTCGAGGTGGCGCAACACCAGAGCCGAGGCCACCCCGGAAACCAGAATGGCGGATAAGAGGGCGGCGACCACAATGTAGAGCAGGTTGTTTCCGGTGTTGATGGCGGCGATGCCGATGACCACCGTGATTGCTATGTACACCAGGCCGGCGCGCGTGACCTCGTAATCCATGGCGTCGCGCACGCGGGCAGCTACTACTTGCCGCGCCAGGTAAGGCACTGTGGTCAAGCCCACCAGGATGGCGAGCAGGAGCGCGGCCGAAGCCAGAATGATCGTGGTCCAAACGTTGCCCGATTCGCGCGACACTGTCGAAAACAGGGCCGCTCCAAAGGCCAACATCAAACCAACAATCGCAACCAGGAATCGCACCCACACCTGGGAGAGCCCGATGTGAGGAAGACCGAGCGTGGCGGGCGGGCGCGAAGCTTTGGCGATCAATGGATTTCCTCGGGCCGGTGAACCCGCCGCATCCAGCCGGTGGCTTTCTCCCGAGCTCGGTCGCAAAACATCGCGATTCTGGGGAAGCGTTCTCGTACCTTCGTGAGCAAGTGATGCGCCCAGACGTACTCGCTGGAGAGAATAGTCAAGCCAATCATCAGGAACAGGATTCCCTGCATGATAGGCACAAACAGCCCGATCACGCCGAGCACCATAAACGCCCAGCCGATCACCAACACCAACGCCTTTTTCACCGCGCGAGTCATTCTTCTCTAAGGATATGATGCGCGGGCAACCTGTAAAAGTGACGGAAGATTACGTCTCAACGATTTTTGTAGGGCGCACGATGGTACTTCCGCCAAAAGAACAGGATTAGGATCAGGACGACGGCGCCCACCGCCAGATTGAAGCCTCCGATGGCATGCTCCAGCGCGTCCCAGTGCTTTCCGAAGAAGTAGCCGACCGTGGCGATGACCGACACCCACACTGCCGCTCCCAGGAAATTAAAGAGTGCGAACGCCTTCCAGGGCATGCGCAGAACGCCTGCCAGCGGTCCGACGAAGATGCGCAGGCCGAAAATGAATCTGGCAAAGAACACCGTGAAGGCACCGTAGCGTGCAAACAATCTTTCCCCGCGTTCGAGCGAGCGCTGGGAAATCCGGAAAAGGTGTTGATAGCGTTCGAGCAGTGGCCGTCCGCCATAGTGGCCGATGGCGTATCCCAGATTGTCGCCGAGTGTGGCCGCGCAGGTCGCCACGACGATGATCCAGCCCAGATGCAGCTTGTGTTCAGAGTAGGCCAGGAAGCTGGCGAGCAGGAGCGTGGTCTCGCCGGGCACGGGAATGCCGGCGTTCTCGCACAGCAATGCCAGCGCTACCGCCCAGTAGCCGTAGTCGGCGATGAAAGTGCGCAGAAAATCGAAGATGGCATGACCCATAGCGAGCGGTAGTCGAGGCAGATGCCAAGCAAGAATAGGGGTGAGTCACTTCCTCAGCTGAGGCATCGCCTCTAGTGTCGCACGGAGGCGGTGCACTACCGTCTCCTGGGGGTTGAGGCCGGTGAGCTTCTGCCGAATAATTCCCTCTCCATCGATCACCAGATAGGTTGGAAAACTGTGAATGCCGAAGGCGTCGCGCAACTGATGGTCGGAGTCGCGGTACTGGAGCCAGTCCATGTGCTTCTTTCCGACGAAATCGCGCCATGCGCCTTCGTCTTCGTCAGCGCTGACGCTGATTAGCACCAGCTTTTCGGCAGGATATTTTCTTGCCAGATCCTTCAACTCGGGAACCGACTCGCGACAAGGGGGACACCACGTGGCCCAGAAGTCTACAACCAAGACCTTGCCGGCGAATTGCTGGAGAGATACTGCTTCTCCGCTAAGAACTTTCACCTTGAAGTCGGGAGCAAAAGTTTCGCGTCCCCGGCGCGGATCCGCCAGCAAGGACTGGGCCCGCCGCGCGAGATCCGGCGCGGGATGTGCCTCGAGACAGGCTTCGAGTTCCTGTTTGGCGGCCTCATCTTTTGATTGCCGGATCAGGGCGCCCGCGCAATTCAGGTGGTAAACGGCCACCGCGCGGTCCAGTTGGACGGCGGCCCGGTATTCCTCTTCCGCCCGCGCGAATTCCTTCGCGCCTTGCGCGCTCGCGGTCAGGATGTTGCCCTTGAGATTGTGCGCAGCCGCCCGCTCTTGGTCGTCTTTCGCCGCCCCGATCGCTTTGTCCGAGGATTCGATGGCGTTCTTATACTCCTCCAGCTTTAAGCCGGCGGCGGCCATTCCCAGTAGACACTCATAGCAGGAATTGGACTGAAGCTTGTTGGCTTTCTTGAACGCCCCGATCGCGTCCCGATAGTGCCCGGCACTGAACGCGCGTTTGCCAGCCTCGTACTGTTCGGCAAATGCCGGATTCGATCCCGATCCAGTTTGAGCAGAGGCGACATCCCCCATCGCCATTAGAAGGCAGGCCAATACAAGGAGCGTAAGAGCACGATTCACGGCGGCCTCCACAACCAGTTGCCCGCCGGGGAAGTAGTCGCAGCGGGACTCGCCGACCGATGCTACCAAATATCTGTTACTTATGGACAGCGAGAAACTCGACCAGCGCGCAGTTGAATTCCTCCGGCGCCTCCTCATAGGGCAAGTGTCCCACGCCCTTGAATGCGATCAAACGGCAATCCCAGAAGTTCTGCCGCAGCGGCTCTGACGATCGAAAGGAAACTGCTCGGTCGCGCGTACCCCACATCAGCAACGTGGGATAGTCGCGGATGGTCGGTAGCGTCCTTTCGAGTTCGGCCAGATCTGCCGTCCACGTCCGGACGACCCGTTGGCCATGCCGCAAAGCCCGGTTCTCGCGCACGGGCCGACGGTAGCCTTCCAGCGAATCCGATGGAATTTTCGATCCGTCACCAAACAGACGCCGCAGCCAGAGATAGTCCAGGAACCGCCAGCTTTCGATCGTGTTGCGGAACAGGAGCGAGCCCATACCCCGGCCCAAAAATGGTGCCAGCCACTTTCCATGCGGTGACCAGGGATTGACGGGCGCGACCAGCACCAGGCGCTTCAGGCGAGTGTCATGGCGTTCGGCACAGAGGGCCGCTGCCATGATGGCAACCGCTCCTCCGTAGGAGGTTCCGAGCAGATCGAAATCTGTGATCCCCAGTGCGTCGACGAATTGCAGTACTCGCTCGGCGGCACCGTGCATGGAGTAATCCATCCCCTCCGGGGCGATGGATAATCCCGCGCCCAGGTTGTCGATGGCATAGACGGTGGCATGGGACGCGAGTGCCGGGATCGTGAATCTCCACGAGAACGAATAGCCCATCAGCCCGTGGACGAGGATGAGTGCCCGCCCCGCTCCGGCCCGAAGGTAGCGCATGCGTCCCCCCGCCAGGTCTACCCAATGCTCCTCCCATGCGGGTGTGCCCGCGCTGGAGTGCGCCTCGGACGGGCCGAACTTTTCTTCGATTTTTTGCGCTTCCGTGGGCAACTAAAGTCTCGCGGTCGGAGTCTATCTAAGTGATATCGCCTCTGTCGCTTCTGTACGGGGGAGCTGAGCAATTCGGCTCCCCCATTTTGTTTCCTAACCAAATCGGGTCACCTCATCATCGGGTGATCGGGACGAGCGTCGCCGCGGATCTTCAGGTCACGCGATGGCCCGATCGCCAGATGGCTCGATCACCCGATTTTTCCGCTTCTTGCCCAGCAGCTTCTTCAGCACTCTGATTCCTTTGTCCACGTGCTTTTCCTCCAGTAGGAAGGGCGGCAGGAAGCGGAGGACGGTGTCCTGGGTCGCGTTGAACAGCACGCCTTCTGCGAGGCCTTGTTCGACGAAGGGACGGGCCGGGATGTCAAGGACCAGGCCCTGGATAAACCCGCGGCCGCGCACTTCCCTCGTCGCGGCGTATTTGTCCACCAGCATGCGGAGTTGTTGACTCAAGTATCCTCCGACCCGCGCGACGTTTTCGAGCAGCTTTTCTTCCTCAACAATCGCCAGATATTCGAGTCCGACGCGGCAAGCCAGCGGCCCTCCGCCAAAAGTTGTGCCGTGCTGTCCGGGCGAAATCGCCGTTGCGAACTGCTCGCGCGCCAGAAACGCACCCAAGGGTACGCCCGCCGCGATCGGCTTGGCGATCGCGACGATGTCGGGCACTACGCCGAAGGCCTGGAACGCGAAGAGTGTCCCGGTGCGGCCCAGCCCGCACTGAATCTCGTCGAAGATGAGCGCCGCCTGGTGCTGATCGGCTAACGCGCGGCACTCGCGCAGAAATTCCGGCGAACATTCCAGGATGCCGCCTTCTCCAAAAATCGGCTCGAGCACCATCGCACAGGTGTTGCCATTGATCGCGGCGCGCAACGCTCCAACGTCGTTCTGCGGGACAAACGTTACGTCTTCCAGCAGCGGCTCGAAACCTTTGCGGTGCTTCTCCTGGCCGGTCAGTGACAAGGCTCCGAAGGTGCGCCCGTGATACGAGCCTTCCAGACCCACCAGCCGGCTTTTGGCATCGCCTCCGACTCTGTGGCCGGCTAGGCGGGCCAGCTTGATGGAGCCTTCGATGGCCTCGGTGCCGCTGTTCGAGAAGAAGGCGCGCTGCAATCCTGAGAGCTGGCACAGGCGCTCGGCCAACTGTCCCTGGTATTCGTTGTAGTAAAGATTTGAGACGTGAATGACCTTGGCAGCCTGCTCGCGGATCGTCTTCACGATCCGGGGATGGGCGTGGCCCAGCGCATTGACGCCCAGGCCGGCAACGAAATCGAGGTACTTCTTTCCGTCGAAGTCGTAAAGGAACACTCCTTTTCCTTTTTCGAGGGCGACGGGATATCGGTTGTAGGTGGGCAAGAGGTAGCGCTTCTCAAGATCGACGATCTGTTCCAGGCGGGACATATCTGAATTGTAAAACGAGAGGGACGCAGAGTGTTTCGAGCCGGCGGATTTCAGCCCTCACTCTTCCGGGGCGCCTTAGGGGTGCCGACGGGATTCTCAGGATCCAACCCTGCCGCCGTCATGATCGCGCGTCCCAACTCTTCCGCGGAAACAGAACCACTTGCGGCGCCGGGCATGGGAACCGTGGCGTCCTCTCCCGCTTCCTCGCTGGTGCGGGCAATGAAGCGATAGCCTCTTCCGACTACCGTCTGCAAATACTGGGGCTGCCCGGAATCATCCTCGAGCGCCAGGCGTATCTTGCGGATGGCGGTGTTGATTCCCTGCTCGACGTCGACAAAAACGTCCTTGCCCCAGAGAGCGTCGGCAATCTGCTCGCGTGTCACCAACTGGCCCTGCTTTTCGATCAGGAACATGAGCAGTTGCAGCGGCAGCCCCTCGAGCTTGAGCGGGCAGCCGCCTCGGCACAGTTGAAAGCGACCGAAATCCAACAGGAAATCGTCGAAGCGGACTCTCTTTTCAGGCACAGAAACGACCTCATCCCCCCTCGGCCAGTGTCAGAAGATTTTGTTATGGCTCCGATGCTCTGTCAAGCCAATGAGCGGTAGTGGTTTGCTTTGCGCCGATCTTCTTCAGATCAATTCATACCGCTTCAGACTGGCTCCATGGACGTTTCTCGCAAGCTGGTTCAAGATCGCTTCACTTTGTGGGGAACGAAAAAGAAGTTCTTCACCGAGCTTCCCGATTTCAAGGAGGTAATTTATGAAAAGCGCAAAGTGGATGCTCCCGGTGACGTTGATGTTGCTGTCGGGCCTGATGGCGGCACAGTCGCTCACAAGCTCAACGGTTGTGGCTCAAGTCCCGTTTGATTTCATGGTGAGCAACAAGATCATTCCTGCCGGCGAATGCGTGGTTCGGTCGGCGGGCATGGACGGACAAGTCCTGGCGATTCGCAATTTCGACGCGCGGAAGAGCGCACTCGCTCCGTCGTCCCATGCTGAAGAGAACCAGGCCGCCGACAGCACCGTGCTGGTTTTCAAGCATTACGGAAACCAATACTTCCTGTCGGAGATCAGACTTGAAGGCAGCAACTGGACTTACAAACTGCCGGAAAGCCGGGCGGAAGCTGAGTTGCGCGCGCAGAACGCGCCCGCCTCGCAACAGACCTTGCTCGCCTCGCTTAAGTAGTTGGCGAGCTAAGCATGGAAGGGTACGGGAATTCGGGGAAAGTTCCCGCGCCCTTCCATTTCTAACCAACGAGTTTTGGAGGCTCCTGGCCCGTCCGCCATTTTGCAGATCCCACATCCCGCTAAGCTTTCCGCCCGCCTTAAAACTTCGCAAATCCCCTCCCAGGCATACAGGAGCCCCCTTCTTTCACATGCAGTTACGGCTATACCTGCTTCCAGGACCATATTAGAAACAGGAGTTACATTCCATAAATCATAGCCGCTTTCTGGATTCCTCTCTATAATTGTGGAAGTGGTTCTGGGGAAGGGACTTATTTGTACGGAGAATCACAGATCGTGGCAGGCAAGTTGCTGAGGCCTGAATGGCGGCGCATCTCTGGACCCGCCGCCGCGCCACCGCTCCAGCCCATGAACCGCGAATTTCAGGCCCGCTTTACCGCTATCCTTCTGGGGCTACTGACCGTGGCGGCGGTGGTCTTCGCCGGCTACAACTACAGAGCTGAACGCCAGTATCCCATTCCGGACGACAAAGTGTGGTGGCTGGAGCGAAACGGCCATCTGATAGCCGACCAGTTGGATCCCAACGGTCCGGCGGCACGCGCGGGCATCCGCAATGGCGATGCCATCGAAAGCATCAACGGCCGCAAAGTGGAGACTTCGGCCAGCCTGGCGCGCCAGCTCTACTATTCGGGCGTCTGGTCTAAGGCCACCTACTCGCTGATCCGCGGCTCGGTTCCGGTGGATGTCGAAGTCGTGCTGGCTCCCGCTGAGCGGTCCATGAACGACTGGCTGCGGGTGATCGCGCTGATCTACCTGGGCATCGGTCTGTACGTGCTGCTGCGGCGCTGGACGGCGGGCGGTTCCACCCACTTCTACATCTTCTGCCTGGTTTCTTTCGTCTTCTACGCCTTCCACTACACCGGCAAATTCAACGAATTCGACTGGACGGTTTACTGGTGTAACGAGGTGGCGTGGCTGCTCCAGCCGGCGTTGTTCCTGCATTTCGTTCTGACGTTCCCGGAACGCCGCGGCTTTGTGAGCAGACACCGCTGGTCAATTCCGCTGTTATATGTGCCCGGACTGATGCTGATGGGCATCCACGTTCTGGCAATCAGATTCCTGCAAGCCAGCGAGCGCCTGCGCTGGAATCTGGACCGGCTGCACTGGGGATACTCCACCCTGCTGTTCGTAGCGGCTGCGGTGGTGCTAGTCGATAGCTATCGGCGCGCGAGCACTCCCATCCTCCGCCAGCAGTTGAAGTGGATCACGCGCGGCACGGTTCTCGCGATTACGCCCTTCACGCTGCTCTACGTTCTGCCCTATCTGTTCGGCTCGATGCCTTCTATGGGGATGAAGGTTTCGGTGCTGTCGCTGGGACTGCTGCCCCTGACCTTCGGATACGCCATCTTCCGCTACCGGCTGATGGACGTGGATCTGATCTTCAAGCGCGGCATGGCTTATACGCTATCGGTGGCCGCGATTCTGGGAGCTTACTTTGCCGGCGTGGCGGCGATCGCGAAACTCGTAACCGCCAGCATCCCAAGTTCCGGAACGTACGGCTTGATCGCGGCGGTCGTCGTCACCGCGCTGTTGTTCGATCCCGTCCGGAAATGGATTCAAGACAAGCTCGACCAGTTCTTCTACCGCACACGCTACGACTATCGCCGCACGCTGATCGAATTCGGCCGCGAGATGAGCTCCGAAACCGACCTCGACAAGATGCTCGCGTCGGTCGTGGACCGGCTGGCACGCACGCTGCTCGTGGACCGAGTGGCCATCTTCCTGGCCAACAACGATTCTTCGCGTTTTGAGCTGGCCAAGTCGTTCGGGCTGGCCCACGTTACCGGGCTCGATCTCTCGTTCCTGGCAAAGCCCCGGCTCGGAGACGCCGCCGGGCCCATCTTCTTCGTGCCGGGGCCGGCGACGATGGGCAGGTCCGCCGGGGGGGGGGAGGCCCGGAAGACCTCCGAGCCGAACCGGGCGATGTCGTAGCGACCGGCGCAGGCCGCCATCATCTCGATGGCACAGCACGCCAGGCCGAACCCCATGGGCCAGAGCGACGACTGGCGGGCCCAGGCGAGGACTTTGTCGACATTCGTGGTGATGAAGTTGTCTTCGAACCGGTGATCGATGAGGCCCATGCACACTCCCACGCCCGAAGGCGGCAGGCACCGGGGGACTCGGCAGGCCGAGCCGGACGGGACGCCGGGCTCGGTCTCGTCTAGGTCGTTCGCCTACTTGCGATAGTAGTCGGCGTTCGTCTGGATGAAGCCCTTCCACTTCTCGGGGACCTCATCGAGCGCGAAGATCGCTTCGACCGGACACGCCGGGACGCACGCGCCGCAATCGATGCACTCGTCAGGATGAATATAGAGCATTTCGGAGGTCGCGAAATCGGCTTCGTCCTTCCGGGGGTGGATGCAGTCCACGGGGCAGACGTCCACGCATGCGGTGTCCTTGGTGCCGATGCACGGCTCGCAGATGATGTAGGCCACGTCTCGAATCCTCCTGTCCGGCCGCACCGGCGGCCCCGCCTATGTAACCGCGCGCCGGCGCTATGCAGAATCGCACTTCAGCCCGACGAACGTACTCGCCGAAACAACCGCCTGTCAAACGCCCGTTCAAACCTGCTCCCGCACGCCGATGCTCGAATTGGGGACAGGTTCAATTGAAATGGGGACAGGTCCAATTTCCAGACAAGAAAATAGGCCTGTCCCCATTACAGGGGAGCGGAGAGCATTACTTCCGCACCGTGATCGTGATGTCGCCCGCGGTCGTCTCGATGGCCAGCACCGGCTCGCCGCGCCCAAGCGAGGTCTCCGCAAACCGCGGCCCCCAGCGTTCCTGCCGGCGCAGCGGGATGTCGGACGAGATGAGGCCGTCGAGCGCGAGCGCCGTGATGCGGGCGTCGCGCGGCACGCGCGCGAGTTCCAGCGTGACCGCCCCGTTGAAGGTCCGGAGCTTCACGAACCCGTCTGGTCTGAGATCCGCCCTCTTCACATCGATCCTCCCGATCGTCGTCTCCAACCGGACGTGTCCGGACAGGTCGGACGCCACGATGGGCCCGCGCGCCAGATTCGCGCGCACGGCTCCTGTCAAGTGCTCCAGCAACACGGTGCCCTCGAAGACGACGATCTCGTCGACGTGGACGGTGCGCGGCACTTTCAGCGTGATCGCGGCGGCGACGGCCGGATCGCGGCCGTCGCCGGCCTGCACCGCCCGGATGTGCAGCGTGTCCGGCGTGCTGGTGTCGATGTCGATGGGAAGCTGCAGGAGACGTTCTGTCCGCGGAGCGCGGCGGACGATCTCGATGGCGACCTCGGGCCGATCCCAGCCGGTGATGTGCACGTCGGCGATCGTCGCCTCGACGCGGACGTGCCCGTCGGACCCGAGGGGCACGACCCGGGACTGCCGATCGGTGACGTCCGCCCACGCGCGTGCCGACGTGGCCAGCGCGATCGCGAGCAGCACGAGCCGTCGTGCCATCACACGATCGTCATGCGGCCGGCGAACCCGTCCTCGTACCCGTGGTAGTGCGACAGCCGGGCTTCGGGATACTTCCAGCAGTAGTAGCCCTGGCCGTTGTCGAAGTCGGCGAGCCAGAGCCCTTTCACCTCGACGCCGATCTCGCGCAGTTGCCCGGCCCACCGGTGCACCACCACGGACCACGCCGCCTGAATCGCGTCCCGGGCCGGGTCGTCCTCGGTGAGGGCCTCGATCCGCGACGCGAGCGCATCGGCCTCGACCACGGCGTCCTCGGTCACGCGCTGCACGACCGGCAGCAGTTCGCACGCTTCGGCCAGCGTGAAGATGCGGGGGGATTCATCGGAAGGGGACACGTCCGCATTATAATCCCCCTCTGCCCAACTCACTGAAGCTGCCCATGTCCGTGACGCGGTTCGCGGCGCTGCTGCTCGCCTGGAACATCTCCGCTGCCGCGGCGGCGCAGGCGATCCCGCCGGC
>Ga0080064_1005740_pt1 | contig 14144 bp, 10 predicted proteins | sample Subgrocontami54m_FD_69260 | JGI IMG/M metagenome (GOLD analysis project Ga0080064, IMG submission 69260) | Subsurface groundwater microbial communities from S. Glens Falls, New York, USA - GMW46 contaminated, 5.4 m (SPADES assembly) (version 2) ...
GGGCGCCGGCAGCTCCTCCAACGGGACCGGGTTCGCCTCAAGCCACTCCTGATACGGGTGCTCGGTGGCAACGGCGCGCTTCAACTCGGTATCGTCGATGATCCTCCCCTGGGCGGTGTCCACCAGAAAGATCCGGCCGGGGTGCAGGCGCTCTTTGATCAGCACATTCTCGGGCGGGATGTCCAACACCCCCACCTCGGAGGCCATGACTACCAGGCCGTCCTTCGTGACGTAGTAGCGCGACGGGCGCAGTCCATTCCGGTCCAGCACCGCTCCGATCACCGTTCCGTCGGTAAAGGCAATCGAGGCCGGCCCGTCCCATGGCTCCATCAGGCAACTGTGGTACTCGTAGAAGGCCTTACGTTCCTCGCTCATCGATTCGTGACCGCTCCAGGCCTCCGGGATCATCATGAGGACGGCGTGGGGCAGGGGACGCCCGGCCATGACCAGGAACTCCAGGACGTTGTCGAAGATCGCCGAGTCGCTCCCACCCTCTAGTACGATCGGAAAGATCCTCTTGAGGTCGGGCAGTAGCTCTGACTCGCACAGCGCCTCGCGGGCGCGCATCCAGTTGATGTTGCCGCGTAGCGTGTTGATCTCGCCATTATGCGCCATATACCGATACGGGTGGGCCAGCGGCCAGGAGGGGAAGGTGTTGGTGGAGAAGCGCTGGTGAACCAGCGCCAGCGCCGATTCGACGGCCGGGTCCATGATGTCCGGGAAGATCGTCTCGATCTGATCCGCCGAAAGCATCCCCTTGTAGATCAGCGTGTTTGAGGAGAGGCTTGGCAGATAGAAGAGCTTTTGCTGCGGCAGGGCCGAGCCGTAGACCACATGCTCGACCTGCTTGCGGATCACGTAGAGCTTCCGTTCGAACGCCCGGTCGTCCTGGATGGCGGGGTTGCGGCCGATGAAGATCTGCTTGAAGGTCGGCTCGGCGGCCTTGGCGCTGGGGCCGATCGACGAGTCGTCGGTCGGCACGTCCCGCCACCCCAGGAGCGTCTGCCCCTCTTCCAGGATCAGATCCTCGAAGATCGCCTGGCATTTTGCGGCTTGCGAAGGGTCAGTAGGCAGCAAGACCAGCCCGGCGCCGTACTGCTTCGGCGCGGGCAGGGTGATCCCAATCTTGGCACACTCGCGGGCGAGAAAGGCGTGGGGCATCTGAATGAGGATGCCGGCCCCATCGCCCGTGTTCGGCTCGCAGCCGCACGCGCCACGATGAAGCAGGTTCTTCAGGATCGTCAGCGACTGCTGGATGATGGCGTGGGACTTACGACCCTTGATGTCTACCACGAAACCGACGCCGCAGGCGTCATGCTCGTAGGTTGGGTCGTAAAGGCCCTGTTTAGGTGGGAGACCGTAAGGGGTTACAGACACCGAATCCGTCTGGTCAGTCACAAAGTTCTCCTTCTACCTTTTCGGAGTAGTCGATCAATGATAATCATCGCTAAATATAGCCGAAATCGTGTGATAGGTCACGTGAAAAACAGCCAAACTGAGCAATGGAAAAAGCCCTCCTTCGCAGGTCCCCCCCAGAAGGTGAGGGGCAAGGCTGGCGACGGAGATCCCCCAAGCAGATTAGGCATAGTGTGATAGCGTTCTTCGATCCCGCTGTCAAGCGGAAAGTCGCAGGAGCTCGGCGCGAGGGACCTCGCGGATAAGCCTGCTTTACATCTTGAGATGAAAGGCGTAGCTGTACTAATATAAGATTAAAGACGGCGCGAAACAGGAGGAGGAAGAAATAGGCTCTCCGCAGGCGACGGAAGAAGACGCGACCCCAGGTGAACGCGATGACTACTAAATGGGTATCAGCCGCACCGTGTCAGTGCGAACGAAGTGAAGCAATCTCGAATGAGTTTCATAGATTGCTTCGTCCCCTTCGCTTTGCTCTTGGCGCTCGCAATGGCGGAGCATTTATTGCGCGTGTATCAGTTGTCCTCTTCGGGCTGCTCATAAGCAGCTATCAGGTATCTGCGCAGCCCCCGGTCTTTGAAAAGATCAAAGAAGCCCAAAACAGGCTGGAGGGGCTGGAACTGAAACATCAGATCACCACCATACGAGAGGCCATCCAAACAAAACGCGCTGTCCGCTATGTCCGTCAAAAGGCGCTGATGCGGGAAGTGGCCGTGGTGGGGCTGAATAGCAAAACTGGGGAGTTGAAAGATTTCACGTTTCAAGAAACGGTTCTGCTTGATAGCAAACATAGACCCCACGTCAAACCTCCTCAAGTGATTGCAAAAGACAACACCTGCGAACTGATCTGGCGCGGCGGAAGCCGCTGGGGCTTTAACAGGGATCTGCTGCTCACCTGCAATGGTGAAGATATGGTCATCATCAACCTCACGATGTGGACGTCTCGTGTGGGGCGCCAGGTGGTGGTTGACCAAAGGACCGGCAAACGGACATGCCGCCAAGGGCCGGCCGAGCTGCGTATCGGCTCCTATGTGCCCTATTCTTCGGAACTCCATACGCCAGAAATCGCAGAAGAGGGCCACAGGTATCTGGAAGGGGCCATACTGCAAGCCCTTCAAGAGCTGGATGAACTCAACGTGACATCCAAGACGTTTACTGAACAGAACTTGAGTGAACTCGCCTCAATTGACTTTATCCACGCGCTTCTTGTTGATGAGCACATGGATCCGGACGAATTCACAAGAAATGAGAAAAATGGGATGCTATCCCGGCTTATCGAAAAGTATTGGGTGGAGGTCGCCATCAACCAGGGCTCAGCGTTCAAAATGAGCGTCTCTCCCGCCGGGGCAGCGGGCATCAGTCAGTTTATCTGCCCCACCTACGCGCGGATTCTTGACGAAACTCCCGAGGCAAAACTTGATCCAGCATTTTTGCACGGCATGCAAGACCATGTGAATGCCATTAAAGCCTCAATAACCCTTTTTGACTCCGACATGTCATCTTGGCGGACTCCAACAACCAGAAAAATCTGTTTCGCCTCCGCTGAAATGCTCGAAGACTGCTGGGCCGCTTCCTATAACGGAGGCCCCAACAGATTGAATAGGGTGATTGCAACGCGAGGCAAAGATTGGGACAAGAGAGGTTCGATAGTTCGGAATACACGCCGCTACTTCGCCTCCCGATTCAAAGAAGAGACGTATACCTACCTCGCAAAGCTTCGCAGCATACGAGAGCATCTCTTCACCCTTGAAAAAAAGTACCCCGCCAATAACGGGCCGTTGAAGTAATGGGGAATGCTAGTCCAACATAACCCATAAAGGAATACATCGTACTATACGGACTTTAAAGGATAATATGAAGCCGAGGTGAGCTTTTTTAGTTGTTAAGAAGGGTGTAGTGCGGGAGGAGAGTGGGGAAGACAATTTCACATGAGGACACTAGCCGTTTTACGATGAAGGCGATATATTAGGAGTAGCATTGTTGTCCAGCCTGTCCGCTAAGGTGGCCCATGAACAGAGTGAAGAGGACAAGTAGCGAAAATTTGGTTGACAGCAATCGGTCCTTCGTGCAATAACTGCGCGACGGGCCATGTGTTTCTGTTGGGCCTGTTCAGAGGCTGAGCGCATGGGGATGATGAGAGGCTACCGCAACTTGAACCCGGTGTAAAAGGAGGGGTAACGATGATCTACCACACGATTTGTGAAGTATCGCCAGCGAAAGAAATGGAGTTGGATGCCTTCTTAACTGGCAAGTTTAAGAAATTCTGGACCTCTAGCTCAGGGGTCGTGAGGTACCACATCTACGGGGACAAATTGGCTAACAAGTTGGAGCGAGTCATTATGATTGAGATAGGCGCCTTCAGAGATTTAGATATGATTTTAGATCTCGATGAGCGCCAGGTGCTTCGCAGCGAGTTGCTGACGTTAGCCACGAATGTCACGAGTCGGATCCTGGAGCCGATCACAGAATAAGGCTCTAGGGCTACGGCGGTCCTTAATGGGAAGGAGGTCCAGACTCGGGACCTCCTTCTTGTTTTTGTGGGTCCGCGTTCAGCCAGAGCGGAGCGGAGTATCGGTGCCCCTCATGAAGCTGAGAGGCGGGACCTCCCGTTACCCAGTCACCTTATCAAGGAAGTCGAGCAGAACACGGTTGAACTCTTCCGGCTGCTCCAGATTGCAGAGGTGCGAAGCGGAGCGCAGGATGGCGATCTCAGAGGAGGGGAGGGCTGCGTGGATCTCCTGTGCCATTGCAACCGGAGTTCCTGGATCGTCTTCACCCGCGATGACGAGGGCCGGACAGCGAACCTCACCGAGACGATCGGTTACGTCGATTGTCGGGATAGCGTAGCAGCAGCCTATATACCCGTGCGGAGGCGTGCTCCGCAGCATGACCCTCACGCGGTCCATCACGTCTGGTTGGTGTTCCCGGAAAGACGGGGTAAACCAGCGTCGAAGTGCAGGCTCAACCGTTGGCTCCATCCCCTTCGCTTCCACAGTGCGGATCCGCTCCACCCAGGTCGACCGCATGGCCGCCGGGTAGCGGCTGGTGGTGGAGCAGAGGATCAGGCCTTGAAGTAGCACCGGGTACTTCAGCACAAGGATCTGGCCGATCATCCCGCCCATCGAGATTCCCACGAAGTGTGTCTGCGCGATGCCAAGCCCGGTGAGCAGTCCGTGCAGGTCGTCAGCCATCTGTTCGAGGCTGTAGGGACCGGGTGACGCGCTGGTTTGGCCATGCCCTCGCGTATCATACCTGAGTACCCGGTAGCGCCCACTGAGCACCTGAGCCTGCTCGTCCCAAAGGGAGAGGTTGCACCCGAGGGCGTGGCTCATGGTCACCACCGGACCCTCCCCCTCGATCGTATAGTGGATGTCGATACCATTCGCTGTGAGCTTCATCTTGTCTCCTGGTGGGCCATTCTTGCGAACTCTCACCCGGTTTCCGATCACCCTCGCCCAGTGGGAGAGGGAGGGGGCGAGGGTGGCGCAGTCTGCCGTGACATTGGCAGGGTCAAGGCATGGGGCTTAGTAGCCGTTGACGTAGGGGAGGCTCCTGGCGATCCGGTCGATCTCGTTTCCCGCCTCCAGCAGGACACCCATCGCGTTCCAGGTCCCCGTCAAAAGCTGATTGCGAGCCCCGTCCGGGATCATGGCCGGGACGCCCCGCTCGCCGAAACGAACCAGTCGGTCCTCGACATCCAGCAGGACCTCCTGCTCCGGGCACCGCGACACGACCTCTCCTAACCAGGCGACGCTCTCGGCATCCAGCGTCAGGCAGGGGAGTCCAATCGCCGTGCAATTGCCGAAAAAGATCTCAGCGAACGACTCACCCACGATACCTCGAATCCCCCAGCGCCTGAGCGCCTCCGGCGCATGCTCCCGCGAGGAGCCGCAGCCGAAGTTTTGGCCGACGACCAAGATCGTCGCCCCCTGGTAGCGAGCCTGGTTGAACGGGTGGTCTGGCATCTGCCGGCGGTCGTCCTCGAAGACGTGCGCCTCAAGTCCCTCGAAGGTAATGCATTTCAGAAAGCGGGCCGGGATGATCCGGTCGGTGTCGATATCGTTGCCGGGCAGCGGTATCGCGCGACCGCAGATCTGGCGTCGAAGATCGTCCTGTCTCACGGCAGCATCTCCCGCACGTCCACGACCTGTCCTCGGATGGCCGCCGCGGCCACCATGGCCGGGCTCATAAGGAGCGTCCGCCCCGTGGGGCTTCCCATGCGCCCCTTGAAGTTCCGGTTACTGGAAGCGGCGCAGATCTCTCGGCCAATCAGCTTATCCTCATTCATCCCAAGACAGAGCGAGCAGCCCGCCTTTCGCCACGCAAACCCGGCTGCCAGAAAGATCTCGTGGAGCCCCTCGGCCTCGGCCGCCCTGGCCACCGCCTGAGACCCTGGAACGACGAGGGCCCTGATCCCCTTCGCCACCTTTCGTCCCCGGACAACCTCGGCCGCAACCCGCAAGTCAGAGAGGCGCCCGTTGGTGCAGGAGCCGATGAAGGCGACATCGATCGGCGTCCCGACGATCGGCTGGCCGGACTCAAGATCCATGAAGGCCAGCGCCTCGGCCCAGGCGGCCCTGTCCACATCGGGCGCGTCGTTTGGATGCGGGATCCGTTCGCTCACTCCTATCGATTGCCCAGGGTTGATGCCCCAGGTGAGCATGGGCTCGATCGAGGGGGCGTGGAGGAGCACGACGTCGTCGAAGGTGGCATCGGGATCAGTCGCCATGCTCTTCCACCACGTAACTGCGCGGTCAAAGGCCTCGCCCTGTGGCGCGAAGGGGCGTCCCCTGAGGTATTCGAAGGTGGTTACGTCGGGGTTCACATAGCCGACGCGCCCCCCGCCCTCGATGCTCATATTACAGATAGTTAGGCGCTCTTCCATCGACATCGCATTAATTGCTGAGCCCGCGTACTCATAGGCGTAACCCACCCCGCCTTTCACGCCCAGCCTGCGAATGATCGCCAGGATCACATCCTTGGCGTAGACCCCACGCGCCAGCCTGCCTTCTATCCGGATTTGCCGGAGCCTTGGCTTCGTCATCGCCAGGCACTGCGTGGCCAGGACATCCCGCACCTGGCTGGTGCCGATGCCGAACGCCAGCGCCCCCAGCGCCCCGTGGGTGGAGGTATGGCTGTCGCCACAGGCGATAGTCATACCCGGCTGGGTCAGGCCAAGCTCCGGCCCGATGACGTGGACGATCCCCTGCCGGCTGCTGTCCAAGTCAAAGAACGAGATGCCGAACTCCTTACAGTTTCTGGTCAGGTGAACGGTCATCTCCTCGGCCATCGGGTCGGCGAAGGGACGGAGTTGAGAGGCGGTAGGGACGATGTGGTCGATGGTCGCAAAGGTCCGGTCCGGGAAGCGGACCGTGAGCCCGGCCTCTCGGACCATCTGGAAGGCCTGCGGGCTGGTCACCTCGTGGAGCAGGTGCAGGCCGACGAAGAACTGCGTCTGTCCAGAGGGAAGCGTTCGAACGGTGTGAGCGCGCCAGATCTTGTCTAGGAGTGTCTCTGCCATCATGCCGTTATTCTGCCAGATTCCCCTACCGCGTACAAGCCCCATCCCAAGGCTAGGACTTCCGAACCGGCAAGCTGTCAGACTCTCCGCATAGGAGTAGGCTGACAGGAACTGCAGTGTTTGCCATCGGCGTGTTTCTGGCTTTAGTCTTTCTAAGTGATGGGAATTACCGTATAATTTCGCCTAACGTGAACAGGTTGTCGACCGAGCTAGACTGACCAGCCTACTCAATGGTTCGGCTACAGCCTAAGGGAAAGTACGGCTTGAACGTGTTACAATGACCGGCAGGAGGTCATCACGATGACAAAGGTAGCCCCCTCTTGCCGGGTGACTCGACCACAAGATGAGCTGCTTGCTCAAAAGAGCGGCCGCCGACCCATCTTCCTTACCCAACCGCATCGCCAGCCCCTGCCTTTCGATGTCAAGCATCCCTTGACAAGCAAAAACAGCCTTCCTACACTTTCGACCACCGAAAGCAATGCCTTCTCAAACAACGCGGCAAGCGAACGAGACCGTGGAGGAAACCATGCCTGCCATCCCGGAACGACAAGCCCTGCGCCAGGTTGTCGTCGACAGCCTCTGCTTGCGCGATAACCCCCTCGGCGATCCGCATGTGCGCCGCTTTCCAGTGTACGTGCCGCCGCAGTACGACACAGAACTCGAGCGACGCTTTCCGGTCGTCTGGCTGCTGGCGGGCTACGCCGGCTGGGGCGAACAGAAGGCCACGACGGTGCGCGCCTGGGAGGAACCGCTGCCCGATCAGCTCGATCGACTCATGCGCGCGGGCGACTTGGAACCGGCGTTGGTCGCGTTTCCCGATTGCTTCACCCGCTTTGGCGGCTCGCAGTACCGCAACTCATTGGGGACGGGGCGCTATGGCGATTACCTCGCCGACGAATTGGTCAGCGCTGTCGACGCGCGCTTTCGCACCCAGGCCGACCGCGATCGTCGAGCGGTGATGGGCAAGAGTTCCGGAGGGTACGGTGCGCTCATGATGGCGATGCTGCGCCCGGACGTCTTCGGTCTGTGTTGCGCGACGGCCGCGGACAGCTACTTTCCGCTCTCATGCGTGCAAGATTTCGGCAAGGCGCTGCAGGTCTACCACCGCCACGGTGGGCCGGAAGGATTCGTCGCCGCGTTTGCCCACAAGCGGACCCGCACGCCCGCGGAGTTGACCGCCATGATGGTGCTGGCCTACGCGCAGTGCTACTCGCCGAACGCACACGTGCCTGTCTACGGTGCCGATCTGCCCTTCGATCTCGACACCGGCGAGATGATCACGGCGACGTGGCGACGCTGGCTGGCCTGCGATCCGGTGTCGATGGTCGAGGGCCATGTCGAGGCGTTGCGCGGCATGCGCCTGCTCTTCCTGGACGCTGGCACCAGCGACGAGTGGTTCCTCAACTTTGGCCATCGGGTCCTGGCGAGCCGCCTGAGGCACCACAAGATTCCGTTCGAGTTCGAGGAGTTCGATGGCGGCCACATGGGCGTTGGGTACCGCGTCATCGACTCGTTGCGCCACATCACTGCTGCGCTACGCCGTTAGCGATTGGGCGGCGGCAGAGGCCGGGCTTTGGGCGGATGTGCCGGGGTCCACGTTTTCTGCGGTAACCGCATCTCGTCCACTGACGAAACGGCTATGAAACCTCTTCCGCGTTCTAGCATCCGGCGTCCTTCTCCCAGGAGCGGACGATCGTGTAGAGATCCAAGGACGGCGAGGCAGCCAAGAGTTTCCCGGCCTTGGAATGGCTGACCGCGTTGTGTTCGCATAGTAGGCGTTTTAAGTTGGATATTCCGTGAATTGCCTATTAGTCATTGCTGTTTGTAATGAAATCTTATAGTTTACGGCAAGTTATTGTTTCGTCTTGACCGTGTAGAAGAATTTGTGCTGTACTTATCCGTCCATCTAATAATTGGTTGAGGCTGTAGAAAAACCTCCTCGCGAAGAGCACTCGCAATAGGACGCGATATGAGCGACGATCGTCCGAAATCTGACGTCTTTGCCCCACATCGGCGGGATCGTGGCCTCTCGCGGCTCAGAGAGAGCCGCAGGCTTGGCGCCATTGGGTAGCAAGGAAAATCCTGGTCTGTTGCTGAGGCCTCGAAAGACGCGTTTTTGGGATTTTTCTACAGCCTCGTTAGGCGCACCCAGAACCATCGCGCAGGCCGAGTCCCCAAGAGGTAACACGTGCCCAAAGTGAAGAAGAACTCGGCCGCCGCGAGCGCCACTTCCGCCACCGTCGGCTACGAAGCCCAGCTCTGGCAGATGGCCGACGCGCTGCGCGGCAGCATGGACGCCGCTGAGTACAAGCATGTCTGCCTCGGCCTGTTGTTCCTCAAGTACATCTCCGACGCTTTCGAGGAAAAACACGCCGCGCTGCTGGCCGAGAAGGCCCAGGGCGCCGACCCCGAAGACCCCGATGAGTACCGCGCGCAGAGCATCTTCTGGGTACCGCCAGAGGCGCGCTGGGCACACCTGAAGGCGCAGGCCCGCCAGAGCACCATCGGCCAGCTCGCGGACGACGCCATGGCCGGCATCGAGCGCGACAACCCGGCGCTGAAGGGCGTGCTGCCCAAGGACTACGCCCGTCCCGCGCTCGACAAGCAGCGCCTCGGCCAGTTGATCGACATGATCAGCAACATCAAGGTCGGCGACGAGGCGAGCCGCGCCAAAGACGAGCTCGGGCGCGTCTACGAGTACTTCCTCAAGCAGTTTGCTGGCGCCGAGGGCAAGAAGGGTGGCGAGTTCTACACGCCGCGTTGCGTGGTGAAGCTGCTCGTGGAGATGCTCGAGCCCTACCGCGGCCGGGTGTACGACCCCTGCTGCGGCTCCTCGGGCATGTTCGTGCAGTCGGTGGAGTTCATCCGCGCGCACGCCAAGGGAAACGGCAACGGCGGCAAGGCCAAGGCCGATATCTCGGTCTACGGCCAGGAGTCGAACTACACGACTTGGCGGCTCGCCAAGATGAACCTCGCCATCCGCGGCATCGATGGCCAGATCGCGCACGGTGACACCTTCCACAACGATCGCCACCCCGATCTCAAGGCCGACTTCATCCTCGCCAACCCGCCCTTCAACATCTCCGACTGGGGCGGCGAGCGCCTGCGCGACGACAAGCGCTGGCAGTACGGCGCGCCGCCGGACGAGGTGCGCAAACACGGCCACGTGCTCACGCCCGGCCGCTACGTCGGCGCCGAGGCGCAGCAGGACGACGGCGAGCCGTTCGAGGAAAAGATGCAGCGGCTCACCGCGACGCTGCGCGAGCAGCAGACGGAGGCCGTGAAACTGGATGCCGCCATCGCCGCGAACTTGAAGGAGCTTGGATATGGCGGGTAGGAAGCCGACAAGCGCGGCCGTCGGCCGTTCCGACTTCGCGGCGTTGCTCGCCGATGTGAAGGGCCGCATCCAGGCTGCCCAGACGCGGGCGGTGCTGGCCGTCAATGGCGAACTCGTCCGCCTCTACTGGGATATTGGCCGGATCATCGTCGATCGGCAACTGCGCGAAGGCTGGGGCGCAGCCGTTATTCCCCGCCTGGCGCTGAAACTGAAGAACGAACTACCCGACCTCAAGGGCTTTTCCGAGCGGAACATCAAGCGGATGCTGGCGTTCCACCGCGATTACCCGGACCCCATCGCAATGGTGCAGCAACCCGCTGCACCATTGCCCGCGTCGGCAAAAGTGCCACAGCCCGCGGCACAATTGATCCCCTCGCCAAAAGTGCCACAACCGGTGGCACAATTGCCGGAGCCGCTCCTCTGGTCGGTGCCGTGGGCTCACCATGTCATTCTCATGGACAAGGTTCCCGACCTTTCCACCCGCCGCTGGTACATGGCGCAGACGCTCGTGAGCGGCTGGAGCCGCAACGTCCTCGCCCTGCAGATCGATGCCCGCGCCCACGCCCGGCACGGCAAGGCCGTCTCCAACTTCGCCGCCCTGCTTCCCGCGCCGCAGTCGGACCTCGCGCAGCAAACGCTCAAAGACCCCTACATCTTCGACTTCCTCACCCTCACCGAGCCATTCCAGGAACGCGAACTCGAAACCGAACTCGTCCGTCATCTGGAGAAGTTCCTGCTCGAACTCGGACAAGGCTTCGCCTTCGTCGGCCGGCAGTATCGCCTCGACGTCGGCGACGAGGATTTCTACATCGACCTGCTTTTCTACCACCTGCGTCTGCGGGCGTTCGTCGTCATCGACCTGAAGAAGGGTAAGTTCACACCCGAGTACGCCGGCAAGCTGAACTTCTACTGCAACGTCGTCAACGACCGGCTCAAGCACCCGACTGACGCCCCGACCATCGGCCTGATCCTCTGCCAGGCGCGGAACCAGCTCCTGGCTGAGTACAGCTTCGCCGGCATCGACAAGCCGATCGGCATCTCGACCTATGAGCTGACGCGGGCGCTGCCGGCGCGGCTGCAGTCGGTGCTGCCGACGGTGGAAGAGATCGAAGCGGAACTGGCGCCGAAGCAGAGGAAGCGATGAACAGCGGGGTTCGAGGCGCGAAGCTGGATGCCGCCATCGCCGCCAACGTGAGGGAGCTTGCGTATGGCGGGTAGCGACTGGGTTTCGATACGCCTCGGCGACGTTTGCACGAAGATCGGGAGCGGCGCGACGCCACGCGGTGGTAGCGACGTCTACCTCCAGCGCGGACCGTACTCGTTGATCAGAAGCCAGAACGTCTACAACGACGGCTTCCACCACGACGGCTTGGCCTACATCGGCGACAAGCATGCCGACGAGTTGGACGGCGTTGAGGTCCAAGAACACGACGTTCTTCTGAATATCACCGGCGACTCCGTCGCACGAGCGTGTCAGGTCGATCCCCGCGTGCTGCCGGCCCGCGTGAACCAGCATGTCGCGATCATCCGGCCCGACCCGGACAAGCTGGCCCCGCGCTTCCTTCGCTACTTCCTCGTCTCGCCCGAGATGCAGACGAGGCTCCTTTCGTGGGCAGGTTCGGGCGGGACACGCAACGCGCTCACCAAAGGCATGGTCGAGTCGTTCGACGTGGTCGTGCCGGAGGACATCGCCGAACAACGCGCCATCGCCCATATCCTCGGCACGCTGGACGACAAGATCGAACTGAACCGGCGGATGAATGAGACGCTGGAGGCAATGGCGCGGGCGCTCTTCAAGTCGTGGTTTGTGAACTTCGACCCCGTCCGCGCCAAGGCCGAAGGCCGCGACCCCGGCCTCCCCAAGCCCCTCGCCGACCTCTTCCCTGCCCGCCTCGTCAACTCCGAACTCGGCGAGATTCCGGAGGGGTGGGGGATAGGGACGCTCGGCGACGTAGCTGAACACCCGCGCCGCGGTGTCCAACCCGACAAGATCGGGCCAGACACGCCCTACATCGCGCTCGAGCACATGCCGAAGCGATGCATCGCGCTGTCTGACTGGGGCGTGGCCGAAGGACTCGAAAGCAACAAGTTTGAGTTCAGGAAGGGCGAGATCCTCTTCGGAAAACTCCGGCCGTACTTCCACAAGGTCGGTGTCGCGCCGGTCGATGGTGTGTGCTCTACAGATATCGTGGTGGTCGCACCCCAAGCACCCCACTGTTTCGCATTCGTGCTAGGTCTCGTGTCGAGCGACGAGTTTGTCGAGTACACGAACGCTGGCTCGACAGGCACGAAGATGCCGCGGACGAACTGGGCTGACATGACGCGCTACGAGTTTGTGCTCCCCCGCGACCAGTAGCTGAAGCATTCACAGAGCTGATTCAGCCGGCGGTCGAACGCATCATTGCCGGTATCCACGAATCGCGCAGCCTCGCCGCCCTGCGCGACACACTTCTGCCCAAGCTGCTGTCTGGCGAGTTGCGTGTGCCCTCAACGGACAAGGTCATCCGAGTCCAGGCATGAAGATTTCCAAGATTCGCGTCGAAAATTTTCGGTCCATCAAGGATCTCAATCTTGATGTTCCACAGATCTGTTGCCTCGTTGGGCCGAATAATGCCGGGAAAAGCAACATCCTACTTGCAATTCAGCGCGTGCTCGGACGCGATTGGGTCTCAGTGAGTTCCTTTGACGAGCTAGATATCTATGCGCACGACAATAATTTGGACGTAACTATTCAAGTTTCGTTCGAGCCCGGAATTCCCTTTGTGAAGTTCAAAGGCTCCGACCCTGTCTCAATTCACACTCTTGCCTTTGATTACACGCGCTACAAGGTTGGCGAAGACAAAGGAAAGCGGCGGCTGGAGCAAAAGTGTTTCGATGAACATGGTAAGCCACCCATGGTTTTGGCGAAGGCGCCAAGGAAAGGCGAGAAGCACGAGTATCAGCCTGTAGTCAATATTCCCCCCGATGTGCGAGAGGCCATCCCGCTGATCTACATCGGGACGAATCGAACGCTGAAAGAGCAACTTCCAGCAGCCCGCTATTCCATGCTTCGGCAGCTATTCGAGGACATCAACAGGGACTTAGAAGATCCGAAGCACACAGTCAAGGTGAAGCAGCAGGATGGCTCAGAGCTGAATGTTCCCCGCTTGGACGAGTTCCGCATCCTGATGGAAGCTGCCGTCAAACTCCTGAGGACTGACTCGTTCGAGGCGCTGGAAACTTCAATCAAGAAGAACGCTCTGCAGCAACTCGGGTTTGACCCTGCGGCTGACGGTGACAAGCTTGACCTGTTCTTCTCCCCATTCGACACGATGGATTTCTATAAGGCGCTCGATCTCCGTGTGCGGGAGGGAGTTTTCTCGGTAAGCGCCACTGAACTTGGGGAAGGCGTTCAGAACGCACTGGTGCTTGCGATTCTCAAGGCGTTCGAGGAGCGGCGAAAGCAAGGTGCGATTCTCTTGATCGAAGAGCCGGAGATGTTCTTGCACCCCCAAATGCAACGCTCCCTATACAAGACCCTTCGAGAGATAGCCAAGACAAATCAAATCATATACACGACGCACTCTCCGCACTTCGTTTCGATCCCTGAATACAAAGAAGTGGTAATCGTTCGCAGGGGCGTGGATGGCACCAAGGTTAGTTGCTCGGATTTACCAACAAACGCAAAGCTAGGAGCCTGTCGGAGTATTCACGGTGATACGGTGTGCACGCAACAACATGCCGGGTCTTGAACGAGGACAGGAGGGCGGTCGGGTGGTCCAAGTCCAGATGTGGCCCGTAGCCGGGACGGTCTCCGGGTGCCCCTCACGCCGCCGGCAGGCGCTGCCTCGCCCGGAACAGCTTGAGCAGGTTGTGCGTCAGGCAGATCAGCAG
>Ga0080064_1005741_pt1 | contig 14139 bp, 14 predicted proteins | sample Subgrocontami54m_FD_69260 | JGI IMG/M metagenome (GOLD analysis project Ga0080064, IMG submission 69260) | Subsurface groundwater microbial communities from S. Glens Falls, New York, USA - GMW46 contaminated, 5.4 m (SPADES assembly) (version 2) ...
AAGAGAGTGTCATTGAAAAACGGGTTGCTATGCTTGCCGATGATACAAGTGGAATGAAGCAATTACTCGGATACAAATGGATACTGGAACAATATGGAGGGGTTAATTAGGGATGGTATAAGTGTTTTGCTAATATGTTCTGGATGACAGGCTACCGTCTCTTTCCAGAGTGTACGGTACCGGTCATCGATCAAGACCCACGAGCTTGTATGCTTGTGAAGGTCTATGCCAAGAGTATGCATAGTATTCTTGGTTTACGATTAATGGCGTTGGTGGACGAGACCAACGCCATTAATGGTAACGCGAGGGGGTTCACCAAGTCAGCTCAACGGGGTTAGCGTTGAGCCGTTCCGGCGTTCGGATATTGATAGACACTACCTTCTTATTCGCGCGAATAAGCAAATAGATATTGAGATGTGTGGATACATAGAAGAGTGGAAAAGCCACCCCACCTCAATCCTCCCCTCTAAAGAGGGGAGGAGGAAAGAAAAGAGGAGGCAATAGAAGAAAACAACCCCCGCCTCCGAAGACGGAGGCACCCCCTTTATTAAGGGGGATTAGACCCCGAGGAGGACGGGGATGACGATAGGACGCTTGGCGGTTTTTTGGAAGAGAAAGCGGGAGACTGCGTCTGTCAGTTGTTCCTTCACATACTCAAAGTTGATGGGGTGCATACCTTGGGTTGTTTCCTCCACGGTCTTTTTGATGATGATGCGCGCTTGATGGAGAAGGTCTTGCGATTCGCGCAGGTATACGAAACCACGTGAGATGATGTCGGGCGATTTCTTGAGTTTGCCGGTGGAGGAGTTGACGGAGGCGATAATCACGAACATACCTTCTTCGGCGAGCATTTGGCGGTCGCGAAGCACCACTTCCTGCATATCGCCGACGGCGAAGCCGTCTACCATAAGCGGGCCGTCGGGAGCTTTTTCTTTGAGCGTCGTGATTTTCTTTCCGCCATCCTGTATTTCAATCACCACTCCGTTATCGGGAATTACAATGTTCTGCTTAGGCATACCCACTTCCTGCGCGAGTTCGCTGTGCAGGCGGAGCATATAGTGCGTGCCGTGAATGGGGATAAAGAACTTTGATTTTATTTTTTTGTGGAGCCACTCCATTTCACCGCGGTTGCCGTGGCCGGTTGAGTGAATGTAGACCTCCGAGGTTCGGTAGTGAATAATCCTCGCGCCGTGACGGGCGATGTTGTCTTTGAGGTCCTGCACCGCTTTTTCGTTGCCCGGAACGATGGATGCCGAAAGAAGCACCGTGTCGTGTTCCGAGAGGCGAAGCTGTTTGTGACTTTTGTTCGCGAGACGCGTGAGCGCGGCGAATTCATCTCCCTGCGCGCCCGTCGCAAGCACAATGATGCGGTCGGGCGGATAGTTTGCGATTTCGGTGGACGGAATAATCACATTGTCCTTCACCTTGATAAGGCCGGAGGCGATACAGATGTCCACGTTGTTTTTCATACTGCGTCCTTCAATCGCGACTTTTTTGTTGCATTTTTCCGCAGCTTCAATAATTTTTCCAATGCGCACAATGTGCGACGCGAACATGCTGACAATAAGGCGCGTCTTTACGGTGCGGACAATTTCGGCGAGGTTCTCGCCGACAAGTCGTTCGGGTGTAGAAAACCCCGGGTTTTCAATGTTGGTGGAGTCGGTCAGTAAGAGAAGGTTGTTGTCCTTCGCGAGGGCGCCGTAGGTTTCTTCCTCCTCCTCGGTCGGCACGCCGTCCACGTGGTCAAGTTTGTAGTCACCCGGGGTCACGATATTGCCGTACGGAGTTTCAATGATGATGCCCATACAGTCGGGAATGGAGTGGGATACTCCGAAAAAGCGAACAGAAAGGTCGCCGAATTTTACGCGTCCGTTACCTTCCACAATTTTCATATCAATCGCCGGAAGATGAGGAAACTCTTCCTGGCGCTTCTTCACCATAAGTGCCGTCAGATTTCGCGTGTACATCGGCGGATTGCCGATACGTTCCATAAGGTAGGGAATACCGCCAATGTGGTCCAAGTGTCCGTGGGTGATGAGCACCGCGCGGATTTTATGTTTTCGCTCTTCCAAGTATTTCGTGTTGGGGAGAATGAAATCAATGCCGGGAGTTTTGGAGTCGTTGAACTGGAGTCCCATATCAATGACGATGATGTCGTTACGAAACTCCACGAGTGTCATGTTGCGACCGACTTCTTCCACGCCACCAAGACAGATGATGCGGACTGAATCTTCTTTGAGAAGAGGAATCGGCGCGGATTTTTTGACGGGAGAGGTTTCGTTTCTCCCGCTTCTTTCCAAATGTGCTTGCTCTCTCTGCTGTGGGGTTGGGGGACGTGAGGCCAAGCGTCGGTCCATCGGACGGCCTCCCCCCGGACCCGCTGGCCTACGAATAGGAGAAAAAGCGCGCGATCCTATGGGTCTTGAGAGAGGTCGTAGTGTCTGCGAAGTTGGGGTGCTTGAAAATGTCGTATGTCCGCTACGTTCAAAACGACTTCGGCCCGCGTACGGGCGAGGCGCTCCACCGATATGTGGGTGGGTGGTGTGCGCAGGCGCCGCGGACGGGTGTCCAAAGCGAGGAGGATGCGTGGGTGTTCCCGCGCGATGCGGAGGAAGAACGCTTCCCGGTGCGATAAAGGCACGTGCGGGATGTGGTCGTCTGTTTCGGTTGAATCTGTTTGGTTCCATAGTTTCTAAAATTACAAATCACAAATTCCAAATTACACATAAATCACACATTCTTAATTGGCAGGGATTAAGATGTGTTTATAGTTTGAGTATTGGGTATTGTTTGTGATTTGGTGTTTGTAATTTGTGATTTAGTAATAAATAATGTCCAACAAAGGGTTGTTATATCTTCTCCTTTACTACTTGGTGAAGACTGTCCACACTTTTTCCGTATTCACATACCAGTGATGCACATCCAGAAATCGCTCACTCGGTATAGTTGTGCGTCCGAGGCTAAACCCGCGTATCTCTTTCGGCAGAATGTAAATAAACTCGGGCGAATAGAGGAAGATGGCTGGCTCGTCGGCGCTGACACTTGCGACCACGGTTCGGTAGTTTTCAATCCGCTTCTCGGGGTCGGTGGTGCGACGCGCTTCTTCCAAAAGTTTATCCACTTTTGAGTTGGTGTAGGAGGCGATATTCAGTCCCGGGTCGTTACGCTGTGACGAGTGCCAGAAGGCGAAAAGGTCAAGGTCGCGTCCGATAATTTCACCGAAGAGAAGCGCATCAAATTTTCTCGGGCGGATGATGTTTTGGTTCAGATCTCCCGATTCAAATATCTGAAGGCGCACCTCTATGCCAAGTTTTCCCCACATTTCTTTGAGCAGCTCGGCGCTCTCCCGAAGCTCGGGAACATCTCCCGTCACGAGTGAGAACGAGAGACGTTCGGTGGTCTTACCCTTCACGCGTTCCCGAATACCGGTCGTGGGGTTCTTTACCCACTTTGCTTTGGTGAGCAGGTTGTCGGCTTCGGTGAGGCGCGCTTCGGTAAACGGTTCTTCACCTGCCGTTTTGAGGATTTGCCTAGGCACAGGACCTTCTATCGGCACGCCGTACCCATAGAGCACTTTATCTACGATAGCCTGCTTGTTTGTCGCGAGTAGAAGCGCGCGACGTACTGCTTTTTCCGAGAGGACGGCGGATTGGTTTTGATTGAAGAAAATGCCAAAGATGCGGGGAAGCGGAGTGCGTTCTATGCGCGCGCCACTTGCCTCAAGCGTCTTCGCGCCTTGTGGAGTGATGGTGTTTACGCCCGCGATTTCTCCGCGGGTGAGACCCTTGAGCAATTCTTTTTCGTTCGGGTAAAAATAGAGCGTGATATTTTTAATATAGGGCGCGCCGAGTGTGTAGCGATCAAACGCGGAAAGTTCAATATAGTAGGGGATGCCGGAGTTATTGCGGATAATTTTTTTCACCTTGTACGGACCGCTTCCCACAGCCTCAAGGTTGAATGGGGAGAACGGAAATTGTTCCGCGGTCGCATCTTTCCAAAGATGTTTCGGTAAAATGCCGAGTGTTGTGTTTTCAAGAAATGGCGCGTAGGGCTGTTTGAGCGTGAGGACGACGGTATGGTCATCTTTCTTTTCGGAGGTCACGCCTTCCCAGTTTGCGCGCTTCGGACTCTTGAGTGCCGAGTCCTGTGCTTTTTGTATGGTGAAGAGCACGTCGTCCGCAAGGACGGGTGTTCCGTCGTGGAAGGTTGCGTTCTCTCTTATAGTAAAGGTGTAGGAAAGCCCGTCTTCCGAAACGGAGTAGGCAGAGGCAAGGTCGGGTATGAGCGTTCCACCTAAGGTAGGCTTCATAAGTCCCGAATAAATAAGTATGGTGAGGTCTCTGTCGGCGGTGTCTTTGTCGGAAAGAGAAGAAAGGAGAGGATTGATAAATCGGGGAGAGCCGATGATACCTTCCGCAAGTGAGCCACCTCCCGCCGGAATCTCGGTAAGGAAAAGCGCGTTTACGTTGTAGAGAAGATTGCCCGCGCTAAGCACGAGAAGCACGACAAAAATCGCGGAAAGCACTTTTTCCACCGGCGAGAAACTTTTGAGAGCACGATCCAGAAGGTCTGCTTTTGGAATACGATAGTGCTTCGTAAATATTTTTTTGAGGTCTTTCACAGCAACAAATAAAGTACCAATTTTCGAATGGGTACCAATCTACAAATACCTACAAATCAGAAGAAGACAAGCATTAGCAGGTATTCGCAGATTCGTCGAGATTCGTTGATTGGTATATGCGTTAGCGGACGATGAGGGCAAGAAGCGCCGAGATGACGAACAAAACGGCAATAACAATACTGGCGTTAAACAATGTTTTCTCAAATCCGCGTTTGGTGTGGAAGCCACTGCTGAAGTTGTCGCCGAACGCACCCCCGAGTCCCGCAGCCGATTGCTGGAGCAAAATAACGACTATCAGCAAGACTGACAGCCCGATTTGGATATAGGGAAGTAGCGATATGAGAGACTGCATTGAGAATCAGGTTAACACAGCTTTAGTATAGACGCAACTTTAGGTTCTTTTTTTCCAAAATCCAGGTTGGCGACTTCCATGTGCGACAGCCACAACCCAGATACGGTTAGGATAGTTGATGTATAGAATCGTAAAAGGAAAACGCCCGAGAGTAAACTTCTGCAAAGGGTACATATCATGGGCGAGCGGGAACCGATACGGGTAACAGGCAATTTCGCGAAGGGCATTCCATACTCGCAGGTTAAAATCGGAAGCGAGCTTTTTATCGATCCTTGAATAAAACGCCACGGAAGACTCCCACTCACGGCGGGCGACCGGATGTAAATCTATGGGTTTCAAGCGTATTTTTCCTTGAGCTTTTTGAAGACCTTTTCTGCAGGAATTCCTTTGACCTTGCCTGATTCTATTTCAACCATCCTACGTTTAATTTCTTTAACATAGACAGGGTCAAGACCTTCCTCCTCCTCTCGTTCGTAGATGGTTGCAATAAGTTCTTCATGAAGAGCCACCATCTCCTTGACGGGGAGTTCTTTGAACCTGCGTGCGATTTTAAGGGTGGCGTTAGTCATGCTGACTATGTTATCACATTCTGTATTTTTCGACCAAATGTAGGGTGTATGATTCAGGATGTAGGAATAAAAAATCGACACGGCCCTTGGAGGAGCAGTGTCGAAGTGAAAATTAAGGACCTGACGTTGAGTCAACTTAGAATGGCGGTTTCGTCATCCGCAGAGCAAGCACCCGTTTTGGTTGGAGTTTACAGGCTCCCAAGCCCACAGACAAACTTTCACTGTCACTTAACCCTACGGCACCAAGGAATGGTTTACAGCCTTTCTCACAACCCACAGTGAACAGACAAAGCATATCACTGTTTCCTTGTGTGCAGTGGACTGGCTTGTGGACTACCCATATGGTTTCTTCTGCCTTGTCTCCGCCAGGGTGATTTTTTGCTTCTCGAATGGGAAAAGCGTCATCCTGGAAGCAAAAATATAGTCCAAGTCCTTGGAAGTGTGCCTCTAGTTTTATCCGGTCAATAAAGAAAGTTTCCTCCGGCCGACCTGCGATTCCGAGAGCTTCACAGGTGAAGGTTCCAATGACCACATTTTCCTCGACAGGTCCTGGCAAAAGTGCTCTCAGATCGCTGGTTGAGAGCGGAGTCAAAGCACTTGTATAGATTTGGAATCGTTCCGATTGCCAAAGTCGAGCGATGTTGAGGGCGATACTCGCGCCGTCCTTTTTAATGTTGAAGACCTCAAGGGGTGTAATTTGGGGCATAATATCCTTCCACGTTATCCTCTCGTTTTGAGAAGGAGCAATTTGTTTACCCAAAGACTACACAAGAAATGCTCTATGTCAAGTTTGCGGAGACCCTAAAAAATCTATACAATTGCGACATTACATCCTTTATTTAAGGGCTATTTGGTAACAAATGGTCTATTTTATCAGTAATAGAAATAGAAAGACGAAATACGAATGCTTCAAATTAACGCGCGAATGTTGCGAATATACGAATGAAGAATTCGGTATTCGTAGATTAGTAGCATTCGCATAGTAATTCGTTGCATTCGTGTCAAAAACTATGAAAAAACAAAAAACAAAAGCAGTTGCAGTTTCAAAGAGCGCAGGCACGAGCGTGAAAGTGGCGCCCCTCGGCGACCGCGTGCTGGTTCGTGAGCTTAAAAAAGAAGGCGAAAAGATCGTCTCCGGCATTATTATCCCCGAATCGGCAAACGAGGACCGAGGAGCACGAAAGGGAGAAGTCATCGCAGTTGGTCCCGGCAAATACGACGACGGCGTGCTCGTACCTATGGGCGTGAAGGTGGGCGACAACGTACTCTTTCAGTGGGGAGATAAGCTCACGATTGATGGAGAGGAGTATGAAATGGTGAGTGAGAGTGCAATATTAGCAATCATTAAGTAAGCGAAATACGAATGCTCCGAATTAACGCACGAATGTTGCGAATATACGAATGAAGAAGCTCGCTTTTGTAGATTAGTAGCATTCGCATAGTAATTCGTTGCATTCGTGTCAAAAAACTATGGCTAAACAAATTTTATACAACGAAGAAGCACGTCGCGCGCTCAAGCGCGGAGTGGATGCGGTTGCAAACGCAGTGAAAATTACGGTGGGTCCTCGGGGGCGCAATGTCGTGCTTGAAAAGAGCTACGGAGCGCCAACCATTACGAACGACGGCGTTTCCATCGCGAAGGAAATCACGCTCAAGGACAAGTTTGAGAATATGGGCGCGGAGATTGTGAAGGAAGTTGCCGAGAAGACCAACGAGATTGCCGGAGACGGCACGACCACCTCGGTCATTTTGACGCAGGCGATTTTTGCCGAAGGACTTCGCCAGACGACGATGGGGGTGAACCCTATGGGGGTTCGTGTCGGTATTGAACGTGCTTCGGAAAAGGTGGTGGAGGCGCTGAAAGCGATGGCCACGCCGATTAAGACCAAAGAAGAAATCAAACAGGTTGCGACCATTTCGGCCGAATCGGCAGAACTCGGCGAGAAAATTGCCGATACCATCAATAAAGTCGGCAAAGACGGCGTCGTGACTGTAGAGGAATCACAGTCGGTCGGCATTGACTATGAAGTCGTGAAGGGACTGCAGTTTGATAAGGGCTATGTCTCGCCGTATATGGTGACGAACGCGGAGCGTATGGAGGCGGTGCAGGAAGACCCGGCCATTCTCGTGACCGACAAGAAAATCGGAAACATCAAAGAAATTCTCCCGCTTCTTGAGAAGCTCGCGCAGTCGGGCAAGAAAGACCTCGTCATTATTGCCGAAGATATTGAGGGTGAGGCGCTCACGACGTTCGTACTGAACAAGCTACGCGGTTCGTTCAACGTGCTGGGGGTGAAGGCTCCCGGATACGGCGACCGCAAGAAAGAACAGCTCCAGGACATCGCGGTGACGATTGGCGCGCAGATGGTTTCCGAAGAGCTCGGGCTCAAGTTTGATACGGTAGGTCTTGATGTCTTGGGAAGCGCACACCGCGTGATTGCGACAAAGGACACCACCACGATTGTCGGAGGCAAAGGAAAGAAGAGCGATATTGACGCTCGTGTCGCACAGCTACGGAAGCAAAAGGAACAGAGCGACTCCAAATACGACAAAGAGAAGTTTGACGAGCGTATCGCGAAGCTCTCGGGAGGTGTTGCCGTTATCAAGGTAGGTGCCGCGACCGAAACCGAGATGAAGTATCTGAAGCTCAAGATTGAAGACGCGGTGAACGCGACAAAAGCCGCGATTGCCGAAGGCATCGTGTCAGGTGGAGGTGTGGCGCTCATCAAGGCGGCGCAGAAAGCACAGCACTGGATTCAGAATGAAAAGGCAAAGGCAAAGGTGGAGACCACCAAAGAGTTTGAAGTTGGATTTAATATCGTCATCAAGGCGCTTGAGGCCCCACTTCGCCAGATTGCAGTGAACGCAGGCAAAGATGACGGTTCGGTGATTGTGGAGGAGGTGAAGAAAGGGAAGGGTAACTACGGCTATGACGCACTTAAAGACGAGATGGTGCCGGATATGGTGCTCGCGGGTATCGTTGACCCGGTAAAGGTGACGCGCATGGGCGTGCAGAATGCCGCGTCGGCCGCCGCGATACTCCTCACGACCGAAGTCGCGATTGCCGAAGAACCCAAAGAAGAGAAGGAACCCGCCGGAATGCCACAGGGAGGAATGGGGATGGGAGGATATTAAGAAGACAATAGACAAGTAGACAGTAGAAGGTAGACAGAAAGAAAAAGAAGAAAGACACCGCCCCGACGAGAGTCGGGGCGGTGTCTTGTCGGCTGGGTGGGGTGGGGGTATACTTCACCCTGTTAACGCCTACTTACTAGCTATTAATTACTACGCATATGTCCCCTCTCTTTATCGGTGGTGCAGTCGTCGTTCTCCTCGTCTTGTGGGTTATTTTTGCCTACAACCGCTTTATCACCTTCATCAACCGCGCCAAGGAGGCGTGGAGCGATATTGATGTCCAGCTCAAGCGCCGCTATGACCTTATCCCGAACCTCGTGAATACGGTCAAAGGATACGCCTCGCATGAATCCTCGGTGTTTGAAAAGGTAACACAGGCGAGGGCCACCGCGATGGGCGCGGGCAATCTCGCGGACAAATCGCAGGCGGAGCTTGGGCTTACTGGCGCGCTCAAATCGCTCTTTGCCATAGCGGAAGCCTATCCAGACCTCAAGGCGAACACTAACTTCGTAGAGCTTCAGCGAGAGCTTTCGGATACGGAAAACAAAATCCAAGCTTCACGCCGCTTTTACAACGGCACGGTGCGCGACCTCAACACTTCGGTAGAAACATTTCCCAATAACCTCATTGCCTCGTTCTTCAAGTTCGCCAAACTTGAATTCTTTGAGCTTGAAGCGGGAGAGGAAGCGGCAAAACAGCCGGTAGAAGTTAAGTTCTAAATTCGAAAAGTATGTAGACTCTATAATGTTCTGGAACAAAAAAGTAAAAACTGAAAATAACGATTTAGACTCAACAACGAAATTATATGTATATATGTACAAAAGACAGTTTTTTGGTAGCATGAGCATATGAAAAAGGCAAAGGAAACAATTATTAAAAGTCCCAATTTTTCTGCTGTCTTGAAACCGGAACATGTCGGCAAATGGGTTGCTTTGTCTTCAAATTATAAAAAACTTCTTGCTATAGGGGAAACACTTTCCGCTGTGCTTAAGAAAGTGGGTCCCGTTCCGGGTAAAGTGATTATCAAAGTATTGCCGAACCTCGGCTACGTTCCGAACGTAAATTGAGTACACTTTTGTGAAGTTTCGATACACCATCGCAAGTACATCGCAAGGCACTCTTCTAGATTCAAGAGGGAAAATGGTCAAACGGCCGATGCTTCCACTGCTCCTCAAAGGAAAGTCGGGGGAGCAGTTTGAGGTACTCGCTGTGATTGATTCTGGCGCGGATACGACGACCCTCAACATTCAGTACGCGGAAGCTCTCGGTATTGCATTAAACAAAGGGACGAGAAAAGATATCATAGGAATCGGGAGTGGGAGGGTGTCGGTGTATCAGGGACTATTCCCGTTTGTGATTAAAGAGATGGGGCTTGATATAGAAGTACCCGCATGGTTCGTGGACAGCGAAAATGTGAACATCCTGCTCGGGCAGGAGGTATTTTTTGACAGTTTCAAGATAAGATTTGAAAAGGATCATGATATGTTTGAATTGATAGAGGTTAAAAAATAACATGGCATCTCTTTATACTCCTCAATCGGAAAATGTCTGGAAGACATGGATGCTCACGGCGCTCTTTTTCGTTGCGGTTATTTTCCCCGTGTCGGCTTTCGCCCATGACATTCCCGGAGCGGTCAAGGAGTACGTTTACGATGGAATTAGCGTAACGATAGAGGTCAACAAAGATTCCACTTTTAATGTTGCCGAAAGACAGACCTACGATTTCAACGGACATTTCCACAAAGGCTGGCGGAGTATCTTCCTCAAGGATATTGGTTCCATTACGGATGTGGTGGTAAAGGATGAAGCTGGTGTGCCACTCAAATACAGCTCGCAAACGCTTGATAAGCACGACCCGGCAAGCTGGGGTAAGTATACGCGTTACCGAGAAAATGGAGCGGAAAATATTGAATGGTATTACAGCGCGGTAAATGAAAAGCGCACGTGGACGATTTCCTACAAGGTGCACGGCGGTATCTCCTTTCTCAAAGACCATGATGAAATCTACTGGAATCTGTTTACCGACTACGACGTGCCGGTGCGCCGTGCGGAAGCAACGGTGATTCTTCCCGAACCGGCTTCGAGTATCGACAAACTTCAGTCAACGCTCTACGCCTACCGGGAGCCCGCTTCGTACACGCTCTATGACGTAACCGCGCCTGATACGCGCACATTTCATTTCGCTCTCGATCCGGTTGAAGCCAAGGAACCCGTAACCATTGCCGCCGGCTGGCCGAAAGGAATCGTGTCCGAAAGTGCGTACTGGAGAGATTTTTTTAAGGTACACTGGGCTGGTTTGCTTGCCGCGCTCATTTCGCTCCTTTCTCTGCTTGTTGGTGTGGGGTATTGGTATGCCACTGAAGTTCGAGGTAAAGGACGTGGGACGATTATTCCGGAATATGCGCCACCACAGAGCCTTCCTCCGGCCATGGCTGAAGTGTTGGTTAAAGAAAAACTTACGAGCAAAGCCTGGCCCGCAACGATCGTTGATCTTGCGGTGCGGGGGTTCATTGAAATAACCGAAGAAAGCGCAGGTACCCTCCATACCGTCGGGAAATTCTTTTCCGTTGTGGTACTGCCCGCACTTATTTTGTTTCTTGTGCTGACCGGACAAGTAGGCGAGAAGTATTCTCTGCTTCTTGTCTTTGTTGCTGTTCTCATTGTTAGTGCGAGGTGGTTGTCCGGAAAAAGCGGTATGCGCAATTTTTTCTCCCCAAAGGAATATGTTTTAACCGCAACCAAAAGCGATTATGCGAGTGACCCCATGCTTCAAGACTATGAGAAAACATTTCTTTATGCCATTCTCGGGAGTACGGGACGATTTTCAACCAAGGCAATGAAAAAAGATGTGTCCAAGTCACGAGCTCTCTTCTCCAAGATGAAAAAGCTTAAGGAAGACCTTTACAAAGAACTTGAGCAGGATACCGGTGCCTACGAAACCTTGATTTCCCGAGAGAGTAAACGGATATACGTTTTTTTGCTCCTGTACCTCTTAATCTTTTTTGGTATGTTCTGGGGTGGACCTACCCTTGGTCCGCGCTTTGGTATTGAACCCCTTGTTCTTCTTGCGGCGATTATTGTTTCTGGGACAGGTCTTTATGCTTTCATAAAATACGAAGCGCGCCTGTCCAAAGAAGGAGCCATCCTGCGTGAAGAGTGGCTAGGCTTTAAACTCTATTTGGAAACCGCCGAACGCGACCGTTTGCAAAATCTCACACCCGAGCTATTTGAAAAGTATCTCCCCTACGCGATTATCTTCGGCGTTGAGAAAAAGTGGGCCAAGGCGTTTGATTCACTGAACTTACCTCCACCGAACTGGTATCATGGGGGTATGGGGGGAGTGGGTCACTCTTCTACGGGGGTAGGGGGTGGTGGCTTTACCCCTTCGGCGTTTTCCGCTTCGTTTGCCTCAAGTCTGGGGAGTGCGTTTGGAAGCGCCGGCGGAGGAGGTGCCTCGGGTGGCGGCGGTGGAGCCGGAGGAGGAGGGGGTGGGGGCGGAGGTGGCGCCAGTTGAGCTGGCGCAATTATCAATTTTCAAGGTTCAATTTTCAGTGAATTTCCAATTTCTAAATTCGGTTATTGAGTTATTGATTGAAAATTGTAAATTGGTAATTGAAAATTTAATGTATGGCCAGTTTATACACCCATCAATCCGAAAACGTCGCGAAAACATGGCTCCTGATGAGCGTGTTTTTCGTCATTATCATTTTTCTCGGATGGTTTTTGAGTCAGTACTATGGGAATCCGGTGATTCTTTACGGTTTCTTTATCTTTAGCTTGTTCATGAACATCGCGAGTTACTGGTGGTCCGACAAAATTGTACTCAAGATGAGCGGGGCGAAACCTGCAAATCGCGAAGAATTTTTCGACCTGTACACGGTTACCGAAAATCTTTCGATGACGGCAGGACTGCCAATGCCGAGGCTCTATGTGATTACAGACAGCGCGCCCAATGCTTTTGCGACGGGACGAAACAAAGAACATGCCGTGGTGTGCGCGAGTACGGGTCTCCTGCAGATTCTGAACCGAAGCGAGCTTGAAGGTGTCATTGCGCATGAACTCTCCCATATCGGCAATCGCGATATTCTTCTCTCCACGGCTGTGGTGGTACTTGTCGGATTTATCACGCTTCTCGCGGATTTCTTCATGCGGTCTATGCTATGGGGAGGTGGTAACCGAGAAAGTAAAGGGGGTGGTCAACTCGGTGCGATTCTCATGCTCGTTGGTGTGCTACTCACCATTCTTTCACCCATTATTGCGACGCTTATGCAACTCGCTATCTCGCGGAAGCGTGAGTTTCTCGCGGACGCTTCAGGCGCGCTTCTCACCCGTTATCCCGACGGTCTTGCTTCGGCACTTCAAAAAATTGCACAGCATAGTCGCCCTATGGCAAAAGCCAATCATGCCACCGCGCATCTTTTCATCGCGAATCCTTTTGGACATCGGGCGAACGGCTCGGTCGGTTTCTTTACCAAGATATTTTCCACTCATCCCCCGGTCGAGGAACGTGTCAAGGCACTGCTTGAGCGGTAGATTTCCTCTTGCCCGCACTCTCATAACAGTTCGTCTTTCGCATTCTAGGAACGTATGTGCATTAGAAATTAGGTAAATTAGAAATTAGAAATTTTCTCTTCATGCCTGAAGAACACCCCCCCATTTTCACCTCCGGTCCGCAAGCGCTACAGTGGAAGCGTCTGAAGCGTCTTAAGCTTGAAGGAGCGCGTTTGGAGTATCTGACGAAGGTCACGATATTTGACCGCATCTTTGCGCTCACTATTCTTCCGCTTCTTCCGCGCTCACTTTCCCCAAACCGAATTACGATATTTCGGTTTATCAGTATTCCTATCATTCTGTTTCTCTTGATTGCCGGATACAATGTTGCGGGGACCATTCTTTTCGTATTCGCCGCGCTCTCCGATGCGCTTGATGGCGCGGTCGCGCGCACACAGCACCGTATTACCAAATGGGGAATAGTAGCAGACCCAATAGCCGATAAGCTCCTCATCGGTTCGGTATCACTTCTTGTCGTCCTCAAATATCTTGGCTGGCAAGTGACGCTTGCGATTGTGTCCATTGAGCTTGTTCTGGGGGCCTCGGCCTATTTCAGGTATAGCGGTAAGTTGATGCCTGCGCGAACGGTGGGGAAACTCAAAATGATTTTGCAGTGTGTCGGCGTCGGGTTTGTTCTCCTCTACGGCATTGTTCCCAGCCCCATTTTCCTTTTTCTCGGACAGTACATTCTCTATCTTGCCATCATCTTTGGCCTCGGGTCTCTTTTTGTATACCGGTCAATATAGGAACGAACAACCTACTACCTACGACCGACCACGGTAAGGAAGACGCGAAGTAGATAGTAATTAAACGACACCAAGAGTCTCAGGCAGTTTTTGCTAATTTTCTCGAGGTCCCGTGTCGCCTTTGGGTATCATGGACTCGCTTCCCGAGTCGGTCAATCTCCTTTT
>Ga0080064_1005743_pt1 | contig 14135 bp, 8 predicted proteins | sample Subgrocontami54m_FD_69260 | JGI IMG/M metagenome (GOLD analysis project Ga0080064, IMG submission 69260) | Subsurface groundwater microbial communities from S. Glens Falls, New York, USA - GMW46 contaminated, 5.4 m (SPADES assembly) (version 2) ...
CGTCTTGTGGGTGAGACGGTAATGCCCGACGACGCGGCAGGCGGGCACCCGGTAGGGACCCGGCAGCATCGCCGCCGTGCCGTCCGCGACCCGCGCGCCATGGGTGCGCACGTAGGCGCCCTGGTCGTGGAAAAATTCGTCGTCGATGGCGAGTATGTGTCCCTCGGCGTCGATCGCAGCACGGATGCGGTGGCGTTGCTGGCGTGAATGGTTGCATGCCATCAAATTCTCGCGGCGGTCCTCGATCCATTTCACTGGCCGCCCGAAACGCAGCGCCGCCGCGCACACCAACACATCCTCGGGATAGATCTCGCCGCGCACGCCGAAACTGCCGCCGACATGGCCCTCGTAGAGATGGATCGAGGACGGAACGCGGCCGAGCATGCGGGCGAGCAGATCGCGGTTCCAGTGCGGCCGCTTGGCCGCGCCGTGCAGCTCCAGCAGGTCGCGGCCCGCGTCGTAACGCGCGATGGCGCCGCGCGTCTCCAGCGGCACGCCCGAATGCCGGCCGATGGTCAGATCGAGTTCGACCACCGCGTGGGCGGCACGAAACGCCGCGTCGAGGTCGCCGAATACTTTGCGAATCACGGTCGCCTCGGTGCTGCGGCCGGGCTCGAATTCCCCCGGTTCAATGTCCGCAGCCAGAATGACGGGCAACTCTTCGATCTCGACGCTGATCAGGTCCGCCGCGTCCTCGGCCAGGTACGGGTCTTCCGAAAAAACCGCCGCAACCGGCTCGCCGACATAGTGCACCTCGTCCTTCGCCAGCACGTAAGGCAGGAAGCCTTGCTTGATCGCGGCATTGGGATGGACCAGCGGAATCGGCTGCGCGCGCAGCGACTGCGGCAGGTCGGCGTAAGCCAGCACCGCGCGCACGCCCGGCAATGCCCGCGCCGCGCCGAGGTCAATGGCCCCGACCCGGGCATGCGCGTGTGGGCTGCGCACCATGACCATGTGCAGCGCGTCGGCAACTTTTAGGTCGTCGACGAACCGGCCTTGGCCGGTCAGCAGCGCACGGTCTTCCTTACGCGGAACCGAAGTCCCGAAATAGCGCCCGCTCACCGGGCACCCTGCGTCGCCGCGCGGCGCTTCGCCGCATCGAGCGCGGCGTCGACGATGGCTTGGTAGCCGGTACAACGGCACAGATTGCCGCTCAAGCGCTCGCGCACTTCAGCCTCGTCCGGCTGGGGCTTGTCCCGCAGCAGTTCTTCCAGGGTCATGAGCATGCCCGGCGTGCAGAAGCCGCACTGCAGGCCGTGTCGGTCGTGAAACGCCTGCTGCAGATCGTTCAGCGCTTCTGCCGATCCCAGGCCCTCGACAGTTGTAAGCTTGCGGCCGTCCGCCTGCACCGCAAACATCAGGCAAGCGCGCGCCGACAGGCCATCCACCAGCACCGTGCAGGCGCCGCACACGCCGTGCTCGCAGCCCACGTGCGTTCCAGTCAGTCCCAGTGTGTGGCGCAGGAAATCCGCGAGACTTAGCCTGGTCTCGACTTCGCGCTCGTATTGCACACCGTTCACCTCGAGAGAAATGCGACGGATGTCGGGCATGGGTGCTACCTCATTTGAGGGAGCGCGCGCGCGGCGGCGAGTTCGAGCGCGCGGTAGGAAAGAATCCGCGCCAGATGCTGGCGGTAGGCTTGGCTGACATGCTGGTCCTGCATCGCTTCGATGCGCGCCGCTTCCGCCGCGGCGGCGCGCCATGCAGCGTGGCCGGGTCTTTGCCCGATGAGCATGCTTTCAGCCGCGGCGGCGCGCCCCGGAACCGGCGCCACCCCGGACAGGCACAAGGCTGCACCTGCGATCGCGCCATCGGGCCGCAGGCGGAGCATCGCCCCAACCGCGACGATGGCGAAATCGCCGTGCCGGCGCGCAAATTCGACAAACCCGTGCCCGTGCGGCCCCTGCCATGGCGTAATCGTCACGGCGACGAGCATCTCGCCTGGCGCCAAGGCATTGGTCATCAACCCCTGGCCCCAGGCTGCAATCGGAACGTCGCGCGCGCCGGATGCGCTGCGCAGGTGCAGCACCGCGTCGAGCAAGGCGCAGACACCGACCAGCTCGGCGGAAGGATCGAGGTGACAAAGCGAGCCCCCCAGCGTCCCCCGGTTGCGCGTCTGGCGATAACCCACGTGGCCCAGCGCCTCCTGCACAACCGGCAGGCGGGCGGCGATAAGCGGCGAAAACTCAAGCTCACGCTGCCGCGTCATCGCGCCGACGCGGATGACCGCGCCCTCGTCGCGAATGTAGGCCAGCTCATCGACGCGGTTGAGGTCGATCAAATGCGCAGGAGCGGCAATCCTGAAGTTCATCAGTGTCACCAGCGATTGGCCGCCGGCAAGTAGGCTTGCGCCCTCCAGGCTGTGCAGGCGCTCGAGCGCCTCGCCCAGCGTGCGCGGGTCGTGGTAAGTGAAAGGCGCGGCTTTCATCGCCGACCCATGGCGGCGCAGAGCCGGCATTCTATTGCAGCGGCGCCTCGCGCCATGGCTACGCGGTGCGCGGTGAACAGATTGATCGCGCGCGCCGTAAGCGGAGCCGCAATAGACGGCCTGCACGTCATGGCGCCCGATGCCGGCATCGCGCATGGTCGCCTTTACGACACGGCCAGCCAAGATCCCGGAACGACGTCTCGGCGCGCTTGGCAAACTTCGACATCGCAGCGCCTATTACAGCGACCTTCTTCATGTTTACTCCGACATCTTGAGTTTTCGCCGCACGATCACCTGGCGGAAACTTTGCAGGTCGGAGCGGATCTGGTTTGCCATGTCCTCCGGACTGCCTTCAGCCGGTTGGAACGCAACGCTGTCGAGCGCCGAGCGTACCCTTTCCGTCTTCAGTGCGTTGTTGAGCGCTTCATTCAGTTTGCGCACGATTTCGTCGGGCGTCGCCGCGGGCACCATCAGCCCGTTCCAGGCGAGTTGCTGGAACGTGGGATAGCCCAAGGACGACAGCGGTGCAATGCCCTTCAAAGGTGGCCAGGCTCCAATCGCGGAAGTTGCCAGCGCCGTGAGCTGCCCGCGCTCGATCAGCGGCCGCACGGTCACCAGAAAACTGAAGCTGATCCTGCCGGCTATCAGTTCGGGTATGGCCGCTCCCTCGCCGCGAAACGGAACATGAATGGCGTCGATTCCGGCCGCTGCGAGAAACATTTCGCTGACCAGATGATGGCTCGACCCTATGCCGGCGCTGCCGTAGGAAAGCGCACCAGGCTTGGCCTTCGCCAGTGCGACCAGTTCGGCTACGCTCTTGACGCCGAGCTGAGGCGGCACCACCAGGGCGAAGACGTTCTCGCCTATCTTTCCCACCGGCCTGAAATTGGAGAGCAGGTCTATTGAATTTTCCGGCCGCGCGGCGGAGTTGGAGGTGTTCACCGCGCTTGCGAGCAGCATGGTGTAACCGTCGGGTGGCGATTTTGCCACGCGCTCAAGGGCGAGATTGCCGGTCGCACCCGTCACATTCTCCACCACCACCGGCTGGCCCAATCGGGCCGCCATCGGTTCACTCACCAGGCGCGCATTGAGATCGGCGGCGCCGCCGGGCGGATAAGGCACGATCAAGCGGATCGGTTTGCTGGGAAACGTCTGCGCCTGTGCGAGCGAAAGGTATAGCGCCGAAGCCAGCGCCAGTAACAGTTTCTTCATCGAGGATAATCCCACGAACAGTCGATAGGCACGAGGCGATGGCTCAGGTATTCGACGCCATCGACGATCGAACCGGGAAGGGCCCGGCGGGGAGACGCGGTTTTTTCACGTTCTGGTTTCATCTTTCGACTATAACCTGCGGCGCGAAGCGCGGTCAACAGCGCGACACAGCCCATAACTCCGCTCGGAGGGGGCTGAGGGTGAAGCACGTCATCGTGCAGCACGGGTTTTCGCGAGCGCCCCGTTCGCCCAAAGAGCGAATTTCTCCGCTCTAAGAAATCTGGTCAGCGTTAGAAGATACAGACCACTCCTCGCTGCATAGGAGAACTGGTCCCGCATCTTTGGCGCGGTTGCCTGGCGACGACCAACATCATTGAGTGTCCGAATTCCGTTGTCCGACGTGTCAGCGGTCGCGTCGCCCGCTATCGCGATGCGCAGATGGCGTTGCGCTGGGTCGCCGCGGGATTGCTGGAGGCCGAAAGGCTATTCGCAAGTTGCGTGGTCAAAACGAAATCGCTGCACTCATCCGTGTAATGCGGCCCGTTCCTACTATTTAACTGAGAAAAGCCGCATAATGATTCCTGCCACGGGCTTCACCTTCAACTGTGAACAGGACATCGTCCACTGATTTTCTGAATGTGGACGCGATTACACTGGAGAATTTTCCTTCTGAACTTAATCCTCTCGGCACGAAAGTCGCCGGCTTCAGTAATGAGGAAATTCATCGCATAGCCGAGCTTAACCCAGGCGAATTATTTTGTTTTGGGTGAACCAAGCCATCCCTAGCAACGCGGATACGCTATGTGCGAAACAAGGAGCAAGCAATGGAATTGACAGGCGAAGAAATGATTCCCCAACCAATCCAAATCGTATGGGATAGCCTGAATGATCCTGAGATATTGAAGGCATGCATTTCCGGATGCGAAGAAATTGCGATAGTCGCGAACAATGAATATAAAGTCGTGCTGATGGCCACGGTCGGTCCGGTAAAAGCCCGATTCAATGGCAAGCTTTTGCTTTCTGATATCGAACCTCCGACCTCCTATTCGCTGACATTTGAAGGCACGGGGGGTGCTGCGGGATTTGCGAAGGGCAGCGCGCAAGTCTCACTTTCGCAGGACGGCCGCACCACGAAGCTTGCGTACAACGCGAATGCAAAGATCGGGGGAAAGATTGCGCAGGTCGGGTCCCGTCTGATCGAAGGCGTCGCCCGCAAGATTGCCGCCGATTTTTTTTTGCGCTTTAGCGAATTGGTTGCGCAGCCGGGGCCGGCCGCCGAACTGTCGACTGAGAAAGCAGCCGTCGTACACAAGAGCGAAAGGAAGGTGCCGACTGCGTTTTGGACTGTTCTGACATTTTTGGCATTGTCTCTGCTTGTTTATTTCCTGTATTGATCATGGACGTACGGCACCTTTTGAGCTATTTGACAGCACCTTACAGCGCCACCAGTGAAGGCGGACGATGCGGCTTTGAAAAAGATGTTTTCTCGGTTCTGCGGGAAAAATTGAGAGGGTACCTCGCAGAATATGGTGATCTGTAAAGAGCGAGCGGCAACAGTGGCCGACAAGCCAAAATAACATCGAGTTGGTAAACGGCAGCTCCACCTCAGTTAGCTGACGTTCATGGATCCAGACGCTGGGCGGCTCCTTAGGGGTCGATTGCTGCCGTCGCTACGCGGTGGACTCGGATCGTCGTCGACCGGTGCGGCTCACGGTGGTGTACGCCGCGCTCGTCGTATCGATCGCGGCGAGTGTTTGGTGGCCGGCAAGCGCGGCTAGTGCCGCGTCCGCGAGATAAACGGTGATGGTGGCGGCGGCGCTCGGCGCCCGGCAAGAACGGCAGCTTCGTGCGCGCTCGGCGTGCGCAGGTACGGCCGCAACGGATGGCGGAGCGACCGCCGCGCGAGCAGGGTGCGCAGATTTTCGTCGCTCAAGTCCGTGTCCGCGAGCCGGCGCAGCTCGCCGCCTTCGACGGCGGCGATCGGCAGGCCATCGCGGTAGAGGATGCGGTTTTGCTGGATCGCCGGCACGCGATCCTCCGGCGTCAGTATGCCCACGAGGTTGAGCGGATCGACCGCGCTCAAAACGATGAGCTCGTCGATTTTCTCCATCTTGCGCACGGCACGCAGCCGCCCCACCGCGTCGGCGGCGGCGAACTGCTCGCCGCCGAACCCGGCGACGAACCGTCCGCCGCGAATCTCACCGCGCGCCTCGAGCTTGCGATAGACGCGCATCAGATCGCGCCAGGGCGGAAGCTGCGCCTCGCGCGCGAGCAGTGCGCGGAACACGACGCCGTATCGCTTCAAGAACGTGCGGGCGACGGCTTCCACATCCTCGCTCCTGTCAGCGCCTGAGAGCGCCCAGCGTCCTGCCGTTTCAATGAGATTCCTGCGCTTTTCCGGCGGTGCGAGCAGCGCGCGCAGGCCCGCGAAGCTGTCTGCCGTGGCAATGCCGGCCCCCGTAAGTTCCGCGAGCGCACGTTCGACGAGGCTCGGCAAGAGGCCCGTCGCCTTCACGAGTTCGTGGAAAAACGATGCGCCCCGTTGCTCGAGCGCTTTGCGCACTCGTCTGGCCTCGGAGGAAAAATCGTTCGCCGGCTCTTCGCGCGCCTTCCAGACGTTCGCGTGCTCGCGCAAGAAGAGCGCGATCGGGGAACTCTTGAGCGGCGCGCGCGTCCCCGGCGCGAGACGCCCCCACGCGATCCTTCCGCTCAGGCAAAGCTGATCGAGTTGCGAAGAGTCGTAGTCGGCGACGCGCGCCGGCAGCACATCGTATTCCCATGCCGGCGCGGCAGCCTCGAAGCCCTCGAGCTGCTCGACGACCGCGGCGAGCCCTTCGGCCCCTTTGACCTGGTCGTCGCCCGCGACGTGCTGCCAGTGGAAAAGGAATCTCAGGAAGTCGGCCGCGCTCACCGGTTCGATTTCAGCGCGCAGGCGATTCAGCGTGTAGCGATGGATTCGTGCAAGGAGCCTGCGGTCGCACCACTCGAGCTCGAGAGCGCCCGGCGTAAATCGGCCGCGCAGGATCCGGCCCTGCGACTCGAGCGCAACGAGCGTGGTTTGCGCCGTGTCGAGTTGCCGTTCTGTGGCGGGGCCCAGCACTTCGAGCCGGCTGGCAACGATCTCGAGCGAATCGTCGTCCGAGCGCTCGAGCGCAAACCAGGCCTCGCCGCGCTTCGCGGCCCTTTGCCCGAGAGCTTCGAGTAGCTGCGGCCAGTGCGGCTCGAGTTCGGATTGCTTGATGTACCCGGCGACCATCAGCGCGTCGTACATCTCATCCGGCGTATTGGCGACCGGCCACGCTTCTTCGCGCACGCGCTCGATCGCAGCCGGATCGAGCGCGCCGAGATCGTCGGCGCTCCGGAGCTCGGTCGCCCGGCGCGTATACACCGCCCGCGTGCGCCGCTCCTCGAGAGGCGCATCGTCGAGGAAGGTGTACACCGCGGAGTTCAAGAGCTCGTGGCTGAGCACCGAGGGCTCCGGCGTGTCGCGCGCGACGCCCGCGATCTCGCCATTTGCCAAGCGCGTGAGCACAGCTTCCAACCCGCGAGCGTCCACCGCTTCCTCGAGGCAATCGCGCAGCGCCTGATTCACCAGCGGATGGTCGGGGATTTCGCGCGCGCCCGTCAGATTGTCGCCGCAGGCCACGGCGTCGGGAAACACGGCCTGCAGCAGGTCCTCCGCGACCATGCGTTGCAACTGATTCGGCACTCGCGCGCCGCCGCGATTGCGCGGCACCGCAAGCGCGAGCGTCGTGCTCCAGCGCCAGCGCGTCTCGAAGATGGGTGAGGCGAGCAGCGCCTGCACAAGCGTCGCGCGCACCGTATTCGGATGGAGGTAGCCGAACACCTCTTCCAGCGGAAACGAGTGCGAAGTGTTGAGCGAGAGGATCACGCCTTCCTCGGTGGCCGCGGCCTGCAGCTCGAAGTTGAATCCCTGGCAGAACTTCTTCCGGAGCGCGAGTCCCCAGGCGCGGTTGATGCGGCTGCCGAACGGCGCGTGCAGCACGAGCTGCATGCCGCCGGACTCGTCGAAAAAGCGCTCGAGCGCGAGCCGCTCGGTGGTCGGCACGATGCCGAGGCTCCTCTTCGCTTGCCCGAGGTAGCGCGCGATCTGCTCGGCGGCGGCTCGCGACAGAAAATAATCGCGCATCAGCAGCCCGGTCGCGCGATCGAGCTCGCCTTCTTTCCGCAGCTCAAGAGGTCCCGGGAGCTCGCGCTCGAGCGCCGCGCGCAAGCGCGACACTGCCGCGCTCATCTCGTCGCTCCTCGCCGGCGCCTCGCCAAGCCAGAACGGCATCGACGGCGGCTGGCCTTGCGCGTCGGCGACACGCACGACGCCGTTGCCGATGCGGAGGATCCGCCACGACGTATTGCCGAGCTGGAACACATCGCCCGGCAGCGATTCGATGGCGAAGTCCTCGTTCAGCGTGCCGATGAACTGGCCTTCGGGCTCGAGCAGAACGCGGTAGTCGAACACCTCGGGGATCGCGCCGCCCGAGGTGATGGCGGTCATGCGCGCGCCCTTGCGCGAGCGGAGCTTGTGGCCGAGCGAGTCGTGATGCACGAGCGCACCGCGCCGGCCGCGGCGAGTGGCAAAACCGCGCGCGAGCATCTCCACCACTTGCATGAAGGTCTGCTTCTCCAGGTTGCGGTAGGGATAGGCCTGGCGAAAGAGGTTGAAGAGCGCTTCCTCGTCCCATTCTTCGCTAGCTGCGGTCTCGGCGACGATCTGCTGTGCGAGCACATCGAGCGGCTCTTCGGGAACCGCGACGCGATCCAATTCGCCGTCGTGCACGGCGCGCACCATGGCCGCGCATTCGATCAGATCGTCGCGGGTGAGCGGGAAGATGCGGCCTTTCGGCGTGCCGGAAATCGTGTGGCCCGAGCGGCCGACGCGCTGCAGGAAGGTCGCAATGCGATGCGGCGATGAAATCTGGCACACGAGGTCCACGTGGCCGATGTCGATGCCGAGTTCCAGCGACGCGGTTGCGACCAGCACCTTGAGCTTGCCCTCCCGCAGCCGCTCCTCGGCCGCAAGGCGCACTTCCCTGGCGAGACTCCCGTGGTGCGCGGCGACGTGCTCAGTGCCGAGCCGCTCGGAGAGCTGGTGCGCCATGCGCTCTGCGAGCCGGCGCGTGTTGACGGTGATGAGCGTGGTGCGATGCGCTTCGACGAGATGCACCAGCCGCTCGTAGATCTCGGCCCACACCTCGTGCGACATGACGGCCTCGAGCGGCGAGCGCGGAACTTCGACTGCGAGATCCGTCTTTCGGCGATGCCCCTTGTCGACGATGGTGCACGGCCTGCGGGTGAGGAAACGTGCGACCTCTGCGATAGGGTTCTGCGTCGCCGAGAGACCGATGCGCTGCAGCGGCGCTCCGCATACATGCTCGAGACGCTCGAGCGACAGCGCGAGGTGAGCACCGCGGCGCGAGGCGAGCACGGCGTGAATCTCGTCGACGATGACGAGCCGAGCGGTCTTGAGCATCGCGCGCGAGCGGCTGGCGGTGAGCAGAAGGTAAAGCGATTCGGGTGTCGTCACCAGGATGTGGGGCGGCGAGCGCAGCATCGCTTGCCGCTCGTTCTGCGGCGTGTCGCCGCTTCTGACCGCCGCGGTGATCTTGATTCCCGGGGCGAGCGCATGGATTTCCCGCCGCGGCTCGGCCAGGTTCTTGTGAATGTCGGCCGACAGGGCCTTGAGCGGCGACACGTAAATGACGCGGACTTCGTCGGAGAGGCCGCGCTCAAGGCCCTCGCGCAGCAGAGCGTCGATCGCGGTCAGAAACGCGGCAAGCGTCTTGCCCGAACCGGTAGGGGCTGCAATGAGCGTGTCATTGCCGCGCCGGATGGCCTTCCAGCCCTCGAGCTGCGCTTCTGTGGGCGCGTCGAACCGGCTCGCCCACCATTGCCGGAGGACTGGGTGAAAATCGTGGGGTAGCACAGTCCCTATTCGACATCGGATTCACGGATTGATTGCGCGCCCGGCCGGGCTATGGGAAGACCCCGATATTCCCGCAACGGCTCTGCGCCTAATCGAGCGCGAGCGACACCAGTCCATCGCAGAGCTTGGGCTCGAACCAGGTGCTCTTGGGCGGCATGATGGCCCCCGAGTCGGCGACCGCCATCAGATCGTCCATGCTGGTCGGATACATGGAAAAGGCCGCGGCCATCCCGAGCGCAACCCGCCGCTCGAGTTCTTCCGGCCCGCGGATGCCGCCGATGAAATCGATGCGCGCGTCGGTGCGCGGATCGCCGATCGCGAGCACCGGGCGAAGCAGGTGCTCGGCGAGCAGGCTCACATCCAGCCGTGCAGTGGGATCGGCCCCTGGAATCCTCGCCGTTTCGATCTCCAACCGGTACCACTCGCCCGGCAAATAGAGGCCGAATACGCCGCGTCGTTCCGGCACGACCCTGGCGCCGGCCGGCGTCAGCTTGAAGGCGGCGCCGATGCGGCGCAGAAATTCCTCGCGATCGAGTCCGTTCAGGTCGCGCACCACCCGGTTGTAGGCGAGGATGCGCATCTGATCATGTGGAAACGCGACGCAAAGAAAGCGCTCGTAGCTCGCCTCCGCAGACCCTTGCGGCGCGGCGCGGCGGCGCGAGCGAGCCACGCGCAAGGCGGCCGCGGCACGATGGTGTCCGTCCGCGATGTAGAGGGCGGGCATCGCGTCGAACGCCGCGCTCAGCCGCGCGATGCGATCCTCCTCTCGAATTACCCATAGCATGTGCCGCACACCGCCGCCGCCGATCAGGTCGAATTCAGGCGCCCCGCTCGAGGCATCGGCGAGGATCGCGTCGACTTCCGGCGCACTGGGATAGACGAGCATGACCGGCCCGGTGTGCGCGTTGAGCGCCTCGATCTGGCGCACGCGATCGTCCTCTTTTTCAGGACGCGTCAACTCGTGCCGCCGGATGCGTTGCGCTTCATATTCGGCGACGGAGGCTGCGGCAGCGAGCCCGGTCTGCGCATGCCCGTTCATCACCAAGCGGTAGGCGTAGTAGCAGGGCGCGGCGTCGCGTTTGAGTACGCCGCGCTCCAGCATGCGCCGCATATTCTCGGCCGCCTTGGCGTAGACCTCGCGCGAACAGGGATCGGTCCCTTCGGGCAGATCGATCTCCGGCTTGGAGACGTGCAGGAAGCTCCAGGGCTTGCCCCACGCCTGCTCGCGCGCCTCCTCGCTGGAGACCACGTCGTAGGGCGGTGCGGCCACCTGCGCCGCGTATTGGGGATGAGGCCGCAGAGCCGCGAAAGGGAGAATGAGGTGCATGATCGGCTCCGTGAAGTGAGCTCGTATTTTAGCTGAGCGCGTGTTCGGCGCGCCGAGGAACGCGTGCCTTGACGCTCACCGCGCAGCTCGAGCAGGCTACGATCACGACAGAGGATTTGGCTGCGTCCCCGGTAATCCTCTAACAGCCCAACCCGCGCAGACAGGCGATGATGCGTTCGGCGATGCGCTGCCAGCGGACTCCCATGCCAGCAAAATTGTGAGTGTCCGCAAGTTGCCCCTCCGGCGACATCGCCGACCTTCGCATGGTGGTGGAAATGCTCAACCGGCATATGTCCGTACAGGCATACCGCCGTCATAAGTCGGGCAAGCAGCACGTCGAATTGCGAGCGGCGATGCATCAACTCGTGCGCCGTACAGATTGCCGCCGCGCTTCCGAATCCGACGCTCACGGTAAGCGCGGCAAGCTCCGCGCCGCTTAAATCCATGCGGGACGCGAATCCGGCCGCCCACACAATGCGTCTTGAGGTTCCTGAGCGTGATATCGGACAGCATCAATAATCCTCCCAGTGGAGGGAGAGTTCTACCGTCACGTGCTCATCACGGCAAAGTGTTGTATATCTTATTGATATAACGCTTATTTTTGCATTATTTTTACCGTCACACCACCCAATGGGCTGACGGTAAAAATTTTCTGGACTATCGACGAAAAGTTTTTACCGTCAGATTTACCGTCAAAATGAAGCGCTAGCTACCGATAGATGCCGATAGATGCAGAAATGTTATCTATCACTAAAACAGTATGTTATGCAGCTTTTCCGATAGATGCCGAAAGTCTCGGAAAGACCTCGTTTTATTCCCACTCGATTGTCGCAGGCGGCTTGCCGCAGATATCGTACACCACGCGATTGATGCCGCGCACTTCGTTGATGATGCGGTTGGATACTTTGCCGAGGAGCTCGTGCGGCAGGTGTGCCCAATGCGCCGTCATGAAGTCCTGCGTCTGCACCGCGCGCAAAGCCACCACGTATTCGTAGGTTCTGCCGTCACCCATCACGCCCACCGCTTTCACCGGCAGGAATACGGCGAACGCCTGCGACGTCTTGTCGTACCAGCTTTGGCCATCCGCATCGCGCGCGGCGTGCAGTTCCTCTATGAATATGGCGTCGGCGCGGCGCAGGAGATCGGCGTATTCGCGCTTCACTTCGCCCAGGATGCGTACGCCGAGCCCGGGTCCAGGGAACGGGTGGCGATAGACCATGTCGCGCGGCAGGCCGAGCGCCACGCCCAGCTCGCGCACTTCGTCCTTGAAGAGTTCGCGCAATGGCTCGAGCAGCTTGAGGTGCAGGGTGTCGGGCAAACCGCCGACGTTGTGGTGCGATTTGATGCTGGTCGCTTTCTTGGTCTTGGCCCCCGCCGACTCGATCACATCGGGGTAGATCGTCCCTTGTGCGAGCCATTTGGCGTTCTTGATCTTCGCCGCCTCGCGCTGGAATACTTCGACGAATTCGCGGCCGATGATCTTCCGTTTTTGCTCCGGGTCGGCGACGCCGGCGAGCTTGCCCATGAAGGTGGCGCTGTCGTCGATGTGGATTACCTTGACGTGAAGATGATTGGCGAATGTGTCCATGACCTGTTCGGCCTCGTTCAAGCGTAGCAGGCCATGGTCGACGAACACGCAAGTCAGCTGTTTATCGATGGCACGGTGGATCAACGCAGCGGCCACCGATGAATCGACTCCGCCGGAAAGCCCCAGGATCACCTCGTCCTTACCTACCTGCTCGCGTATCCTCGCGATCGCCTCAGAAACATAGTCCGGCATGTTCCAGTCGCCGGCGCAACCGCAGACCTCGCGCACGAAGCGCCTGAGGATGGCGGCACCCTGCAGCGTGTGCGTGCCCTCGGGGTGGAATTGCACCGCGTAGTAGCGCCGGGCTTCATCCGCCATGGCTGCGATCGGGCAAGCTTCGGTGGAAGCCATGAGCATGAAGCCCGGGGGCATTTGCGTGACCTTGTCGCCGTGACTCATCCACACCTTGAGCATGCCGTGGCCTTCGGCTGTGCGGAAATCCTCGATCCCTTCGAATAGCCGCGTGTGGCCGTGCGCGCGCACCTCGGCATAACCAAACTCGCGCACCTTGCCCGCCTCGACCTTGCCTCCCAACTGCGCGGCCATGGTCTGCATGCCGTAGCAGATGCCGAGCACCGGCACGCCCAGTTCGAACACCGCCTGCGGCGCGCGCGCCGCAGCCTCCTCCGTCACCGACATATGGCTGCCGGAGAGAATCACTCCCCTGGCGCCGAATTCACGCACGAACTGATCGCTGACATCGTAGGGATGAATTTCACAGTAGACACGCGCTTCGCGCACGCGCCGCGCGATCAGCTGGGTGTACTGCGCGCCGAAATCGAGGATCAAGATCTTCTGGTGCGTCATCTTCTAGCTCTCGAAAAAATAGAAAGGCCGGTCGTGCGGGCCACGATCGGCCTTCATTCCCAGTATCGACAGGCTCATTCGACCTGATAGTTGGGTGCCTCTTTGATGATCTGCACGTCGTGCACATGCGATTCGCGCATGCCAGCCGACGTAATCTCGACGAACTCCGTCTTGGTGCGCATGTCGCCGATGGTGGCGCAACCGCAGTAGCCCATGCTGGCGCGCAGTCCCCCGACCATCTGGAAGATGATGCTGACCACGCTGCCCTTGTAAGGCACGCGCCCTTCGATGCCTTCGGCGACAAGCTTGTCGGCATTGTTGGCGGGATCCTGAAAATAGCGGTCGGCGGCGCCATCCTGCATCGCGCTCAGCGAGCCCATGCCGCGGTACAGTTTGTAAGAACGGCCTTGGTACAGAATGGTCTCGCCGGGTGCCTCTTCGGTGCCGGCGAATATGCTGCCCATCATCACCGCGTCGGCACCGGCCGCAATCGCCTTGGCCAGGTCGCCCGAATAGCGCACACCGCCGTCGGCGATGAACGGCACGTCGCTATCCTTGAGCGCTGCGTACACGTTCTGTACCGCGGTGATCTGGGGTACGCCCACGCCGGCGACGACGCGCGTCGTGCAGATGGAGCCGGGGCCGATGCCCACTTTGATGCCGTCCGCGCCATGATCGATCAAGGCCTTGGCGCCGGAACTGGTGGCGATGTTGCCGCCGATGACTTCGACCTTGGGAAAGGTCTTCTTCACCCAGCGCACGCGATCGAGCACACCTTGCGCGTGGCCGTGAGCGGTATCCACCACGATTACGTCGACGCCCGCCTCGACCA
>Ga0080064_1005744_pt1 | contig 14135 bp, 11 predicted proteins | sample Subgrocontami54m_FD_69260 | JGI IMG/M metagenome (GOLD analysis project Ga0080064, IMG submission 69260) | Subsurface groundwater microbial communities from S. Glens Falls, New York, USA - GMW46 contaminated, 5.4 m (SPADES assembly) (version 2) ...
TTGGTGGTACCGTTATCACTCCGCTGTCGGTTGCGTTGGCGGCACCATGTACAGGATTTGCCTGCGACCATCTAAGTCCGTATGAGGGAGATGATTGTGGCACCGTATCTACTAAAAGAACTACTTATATCACTATTCCGTGGGGCACAGGAACTAAGAATGTCGGTAGGGTAGAACTTAGATATTCTGCGGAGTGTGATACCGCGTGGACTCGAACGACCATAGTTGATACATATGCTGTTCCAATGGACCCGTATACTTCGGTAGTGACCGTTACCCGCAAGTACTATGCGGGCGGCGGCCAAGAATACTATACGTCCGACACAAGGACCGATTATGGCCTCACTTATCTGGATCAGAATTGGAGCCGTATGTTGTATATACCGTATTCAAGTTCTGATACTTTTGAAATAAAGGCATGTGGATATCTCATCCGCGAAGTTAACGGAGATCGAACCGCGACATTCTGTACTTCATACTGGACCGGCGTTTAAATTAGCGCGGCACATAACTCGTTATGAAACAAAACCCCCGTATCGGGGGTTTTGTTTATGTCAGCCGGTAGTGAAAAACTCGAGCTTATATGCAGGATGAATTGTTTTTACTTGGCTCCCCGGGTAGGATTCGAACCTACGACCCACTCGTTAACAGCGAGGCGCTCTACCGCTGAGCTACCGGGGAATACAACTTTTTTTACCAAATAATCTCTCGGACAACAAGGCTAGTTGCTGTACCCCTCAAGCGCGCGCGACTGCCTGTGCAAGCGGATGCGCTCCAAGGCCTTTGCCTCGATCTGCCGGATGCGCTCGCGGGTTACACCGAACTCTTTGCCGACTTCCTCGAGCGTATGCGTAATGCCGTCCTCCAGGCCAAAACGCATGGTAAGGATTTTCTGCTCGCGGGGCGAGAGGTCCTGCAATATTTCTTTTATTTCATCACGCAGAAGTTCGCGCGCGGCCATTTGCGACGGCAGAAGCTCTTTATCGTCCTCGATGAATTCGCCCAGCGTTGAATCTTCCTCGCCCTCACCCACGGGGGCTTCAAGCGATACCGTATCCTGCGAGATTTTCATAATGTGGCGCACCTTGTCCACATCCACCTGCATTTCGGTGGCGATTTCCTCGGCCAAGGGCTCGCGTCCCAAATCCTGCAGAAGCCGACGTTTCACCTGCGTGAACTTTGATATTGTCTCCACCATATGCACGGGAATGCGGATGGTGCGTGCCTGGTCGGCCAGCGCGCGGGTTATGGCCTGCCGTATCCACCAGGTCGCGTATGTTGAGAACTTATAGCCGCGGCGATAATCGAATTTCTCGACGGCGCGGAACAAACCGATATTCCCCTCCTGCACCAGGTCAAGAAGCGTAAGGTTGGGACTGCGGCCCACATATTTTTTGGCAATGGACACCACAAGGCGCAGGTTCGCAACCGCAAGCTTATGCCACGCCTCGCGATCGCCCTTCTCGATGCGCCGCGCAAGTTCTTTTTCCTCATCCGCGGTCAGGAAACGCTCGCGACCTATTTCGCGAAGATACAGCTGAACGGAATCGAAATTCTCGGGTGAAGGAACCGCCGCGCGCTTTTTGCGACGCGGTTTTCTTTTGCCTTCTTCGGGCTTCTCTTCCTCTTCAAGACGCAAATAACTCTGCGGTTCGGTAACCTCGATATTGGCGCGCGACAGCTCGTCGTAAATATGTTCAAGCCCCATAACATCGCGCTCGATGTTGGGAGCAAGATACTGGATCTCGCCGTATGTAATAAATCCGCGCTGGCGCCCGCGGCGCAGCAATTCCTTCAGGATATCCTCCGTAACAACGACCTTCTGAGAAACTTTTTGCGCACCGGCTTTTTTCGATTTCTTCGCGCTCTTCTTTGACGCTTTCCGAACCGGCTTCTTCGCTTTTTTCTTTTTAACGATTTTCTTTGTTGCCATATTAGCTTCCCAATACCTGATTTAATTCCTGAGATACACTGCGAAATTCTGTTTCCAACGCAATGAGGCGTTCGGGGTCCCCGCTGCGCTCAACCTCGGCCAACTCCATAGACAGAGCATCCAAGCGTTCACGCAAATCCAAAATGCGTATTTCACGGAAACAACGGTCAACTTCCTGTTCCAACTCGATAAGCTCCGGGTCCATGAGAGACGACTGCATCATGAGCGCATCCAGTAGCAACATATGGTCGTGGGCAAGCTCGTTGCGCAATGCCGCCAAAATATCGGCAACATCTTCACGGTCGAACAATACAAGCAAGGTTTCAACAATAGCACGGGCGGACGGCGATACAAAATAGTCACTTACGCGTTCCTGCTGCAACCAGGCGGCAGGCACGGTCCGGTCGGCGGCGGTACGCAGGAACAACATCGTGAGATATTCTTCTATCTGCCTGCGTCTTGTTGAAGGTTCTTTCTTTCTTGCGCTTTCCTGCGGACGCTGCGGCTCGGGTTTGCGCGCCACCTCCATGCGCTTGAGCTCATCCCACACGTTCTCCTCGCGCGTGCCTATGCGCTGGGCGAGCTCCTGCACCCAATGCGCCTGCTCAATATTATTGCTTACCTTCGCAACAAGCGGAAGTATTAATGCCGATATTTCCCGTTTACCCTCAACGCTTTGCGCATCGAAGCGGGCACATGCCTTATCTATGAAAAACCCTATGATGGGTTGTGTTTTGTTCTGTACGGTATCAAGCCAGGCGGCGGGATCCTCTTTCACCAGATCTGCCGGGTCTTTTCCGCCCTCAACGGGCGCCACCCGGACCAGCAGCCCTTCTTCAAGGGCAAGGTCCACCCCGCGCCTCGTGGCCGATTCCCCGGCCTTGTCGGCGTCATAGGCAATAACCAGAACATCGGCATAGCGCTTGAGGATTTTGAGATGCGCGGGCGTGAGCGCAGTTCCGGATGTCGCAACCGCATTGGTAACCCCCGCCTGGTGGGACATTAAAAGATCCATTTGCCCCTCAACCAAAACCGCGGCATTCTCGCTGCGAAGAGATGTACGCGCCATATTAAGTCCGTACAAAGTTTTTCCTTTATCGAAAATAGGGGTCTCGGGCGTATTCATATATTTTGGTTCGGTATCCGATGTTTCGCGCCCAAAAATGCGTCCCGTGAAACCAAGCACCCGGCCATGCGTATCTGTTATTGGAAACATGATGCGCCCGCGGAAACGGTCAATAACCGCGCCCCGCTGTGTTTTTATGGCAAGGCCGGCGCGGACAATTTCATCGTTGGAAAACCCGCGGCTAAACAAAAAACGAAGCAACGCGTCGGAATTTAATGGCGCGAACCCAAGACGAAAATCTTTTTTTATCTGCGGCGCCAAGCCGCGCGATGCGAGATATTCGTTTGCCGAAACGCCCGCGGTGCTCTTTTCAAGTTGTGTTTCGAAGAACTGTGCGGCAAGCTCGTTTGCTTCCTCGAGACGGTTCTTCTCCGTGCGCACAATGGGGTCCTGCCGCTTCAATTCCACACCGGCCCGCTGCGCCAAGATCCGCAAAGCTTCGGAAAATTCCAACCCATCCATTTCCATGAGGAACGAGAACATGTCCCCGCCTTTGCCGCACCCAAAACAATGCCACGTTTGCCGTTCTGGTGAAACAAAAAAAGACGCTGTTTTCTCTCCGTGGAACGGACACAGCGCTTTAAAATTAATTCCGGCTTTCTGTAAGCGAAGATATCCGCCGATGATATCAACTATATCCAAACGGCTTTTGATCTCTTCGACTGGTGAAGCCATGGGTAAAACCTAAAAATTAAAAAACGAAGAAAATCTACTGAAGATAGCCCCCACCATTGCGGCAGAGGCTACCCAGCACGTCCTATATTCAACTTAATTCTACTGCGTAACTCCCAAAAAACCAAGCGGGAGCGGTTCTTTTGCCCCTACCACCCCAGAACGTAGGCGAAAATGAGAGGCGCAACAATGGTCGCATCCGATTCTATGACAAAGCGGGGGGTATCAACGCTTAATTTGCCCCATGTAATTTTCTCGTTGGGAACGGCGCCGCTGTAGGAACCGTATGAAGTGGTACTATCCGAGATCTGACAGAAATATCCCCACAGGCGCACGTCTTCTTTGAGGTCCTGTTGGAGAAGCGGAACGACACAGATCGGGAAATCGCCGGCGATACCGCCACCTATCTGGAAGAAACCAACCGATGTATCTTTTGCATTTTCACGATACCAATCGACAAGGAACGACATCTGCTCCAGACCGGATTTCATTGTGGAAATATTCTTGATGCCCTGGTCAAAGTTGGGACCACCGCGGCCGCGTGTTAACGCGACAAAGACATTTCCGAGCGTTGAATCTTCCCAACCCGGGGTCCAAATGGGAATATTCTTTTCACATGCCGCAAGAACCCATGAATCTTTCGGGTCGATCTGGTGAAATTCTTCGAACAAGCCCTCTTTGATGGCCTGATAAAAATATTCGTACGGGAAATACCGTTTTCCTTCTTTATCCGCACGCTGCCATACTTTTATCATTTGGTTCTCGATGCGCCGCATTGCTTCTTCTTCCGGGATACACGTATCCGTAACGCGGTTCAATTTATTATTAAGAAGTTCCACCTCATCCTGCGGAGACAAATGGCGGTAATGCGGAACGCGCTTGTACTGGTTATGCGCGACGAGATTGAAGATATCTTCTTCGAGATTCGCACCCGTTGTTGTTACGGCATGAATTTTGTCCTGCCGGATCATTTCCGCCAAGGAGAGACCCAACTCGCCGGTACTCATGGCGCCGGCCATGGCGAGGAACATTTTACCACCGCCCTCAAGGTGCTTTATATATGCGTCGGACGCATCAACCACCACCGCGGCATTGAAATGCCGGAAATGGCGCTTCACAAAATCTTTGATGGGAGAGTTCATATGTTATGAATTAAGAATAAAAAATTTTGCACATTCCATGCGTACAATAATTATACGCCGCGCACTTCATTTGTACAGAAAAATTCGGAGGTTATCCACAAAACACGCGATACATTATCGCGGAAACCTTACAACAAAAAAATCGCGCGTCACGCGATTTTTTCTCATCCTATTGTGCTCCCAACTTTTGAAATGTTTCCACCTGAATAGTCCCCACAACGTTATATTTTATTTCTGTCGGGTCGGCCGGGTTCACGCTGAACGTGCCGAAAAGCTACCGGACTGCCGATATTTTTATTCTTTTGCACCGCTGTACTCGCTGCGGAGGGGGCGAGATTCGAACTCGCGAACCCTTGCGGGTTAGTTGCTCTCCAAGCAACCGCACTAGACCACTATGCGACCCCTCCAAAATAAAAAGACCTACATTACTATAGGTCTTTTTATTTATGCTTTCAAGAAAAATCGCGTCTATTGGTCTTCAGGTCCCGGGGCGGGAGGCGGTTCCGGCACCGGTTGCAGGGGTCCCACAACTTTGTAGAGACAAATAGCTCCTGCGGCCACAGCTCCGGAACGCGCACACACCGTATCATCCAGTTTTGCGGTCAGCTCGAATGTTACGCCATCCGACTTATATCCGTAAAAACTCGGCTCTCCTGCAGGATCGGAAGGACATGCCGGAATAAGATTCAATGAGAGCAACTCTACGCACGGAGACGCAGTTGCGGCCACATGAACCAAATCACCGTTCGTACCGGGATACATGCCATTGAGAGAAAAATAAGAGTTCAACCCGGTTGCGAGCACATCGACATTCGAGACGCGCACATCATCGTTACTCTGTACCGGCACGGGTTCGGGTTCCGGCGTCGGCTCCGGAACCGGTGTGGGTTCTGGTGTCGGTGTCGGTTGAACGGCCGGTGGCGGAGTTGTTTTTGGTCCAAGTTTTCCGCTCAACAAAGCAAACGCACCGCCTCCAACAACGCCCACAACTATCAGAATAAGAACCAACACAATTGCTAATTTTTTATTTACCGGCCTGCGCTTTGCTCCGCCCAGATCAACATCGGGTTGATCCAAAACCGGCGCTCCCGGAGAAAATGTTTCACCGACAGTTGAAGCTCCGCCCAACGGATTAATTACAGAAGCATCCGGTATCGATGGCACGGCCGGAGAAGGAAACGTGCTTCTGTCGGCGGCTGATGGCGCAGAAGCAGATGGCTCGGACGGAATGTAAGAGCCGCCGGGCGTAGGACTGGGCGACGACGGAGTTGTGCCGCCGGACTGTGGATTATATCCGTATGGGTTATCTTGAAGCATATGATTTATGAAAATATTAAATACCTTAATTGTATTAGAAGAGACAAAAACAAAGGGCAAAAGAGCGTTTTTAACGCGCCTTTGGCGCCTATATTTATATTATACCGCGCCAGCGCTTCAAAACGAAACCAACATATCCGCAGGGCAGACCCTAACGCAATGTTACCGTCGAACGGACCTCCTGAGATGTTTTTCTGGTATTATCGCCCTGATCGTCATAACTCGCCTTGAAACAATATCTCACCGAATCTTTTGTTGAGCCGGCATTCCTGATGACCGAGAAATAATACGATTCTCCCTGGCATTTCTCTATTTTTATATTTGCAGATGTGATCGCAGAGCCCAGAGTAACAAATACCAAACTTGTAGCCGTATTGTCATGATAACTTATCGAAATATTATCCGCTTCATCAAAAACGAGCGAAGTAGAAAATCCGTGAAAGTTATTATCGTTAACTACAATGATACATGTCCAGGCGGTTGACCCCGATGCGCCGCATCCTGTTCCGCCTGTGCCAACATATTTTGCGACCATAAGAGCCCATGCGGTAGTATCCTGATAGCTTATCCAGGGATTACCGAAAGAATCAAACGAGATGGAATTTTGTTGACCCGTACCATCCGTATTATCATCATCAACCGTAGTACACGTCCATGCTGAAGAGCCGGATGCGCCGCATCCTGTTCCGCCCGCGCCAACATATTTTGCAACAACAAGGCTTCCAAGATTAATTTCGTGATAACTTATCCACGGCACACCAGACGGACTAAAGGCTAATGAAGAATATTGACCGGTATCATCTGTATCATCATCAACCGTAGTACACGTCCATGCTGAAGAGCCGGATGCGCCGCATCCTGTTCCGCCTGTGCCAACATATTTTGCGACCATTAATGCGCATTCCCCGACAGTGCTGCAACCGGCATCGACATAACCCTGATAATAACTTGTCCATGCCGTACCAGCAGTATCGAAATCAAGAGACGCATACTGCCCGGTATTATCCGTATCGTTGTCGACTGTCGTACATGTCCAGGCGGTTGACCCCGATGCGCCGCAGCCCGTTCCGCCCGTACCAACATATTTTGCGACCATAAGCGCAGTGGCGGTATTGTCAAAATAACTTACCCAAGCGGCCCCCGAAGAATCAAACGCTAGCGATGTATACTGCCCGGTATTATCCGTATCGTTGTCGACTGTCGTACATGTCCAGGCGGTTGACCCCGATGCGCCGCAGCCCGTTCCGCCCGTACCAACATATTTTGCGACCATAAGCGCAGTGGCGGTATTGTCAAAATAACTTACCCAAGCGGCCCCCGAAGAATCAAACGCTAAAGAAGAATAAAGTCCGGTGTGATCGGTATCATTATCGAGGGTTGTGCACGACCAACTAATATTTCCGGCACATCCCGCCAAAACATATCTCAGCCCGTAACTCTCAACATTAAAACGATGATTCGAGCCGCTAATGCGCATATCAAGCACGTCCGAATTAAAAGATGGTCGGATCGCAATATCGGTATGCAAACCGACGTTATCCGTCGGGTCATCGACTGTCGAACAGTTCCATGCGGTCGATGTGCAATTACCGCCCGAGCCGACATACCCCGCAGACTTCAGTATTTGAGCGGTACTATCGTAATAACTTAATTGTGGATTGCCGAACGTATCAACCGCAATAGAAACATAAGAGCCGACGCTATTTGCCGGATCATCAACGGTAGTACACGTCCACGCAGACGAGGTGCACCCCGTCCCGCCGGAACTTACATATTTTGCGACCTTCAAAACCGTCTGATTGGTGCCTTGATAGCCGACCCACGCACTACCAGAGGGATCAAATGCAATCGAAGAATAATTTCCTTCTATATTTGCCGTATCTTCAACCGCCACACAGTTCCATGCGGTCGACGTACAGCTGCCGCCCGAACCCACATAATTGGCGACCCTCAGGGCTTGGGCAGTAAGGTCGTAATAACTTATCCACGCGTTTCCTGACCCGTCAAACGCAACAGAGTTGTCGGAACCGACATCCGCTGAATCATCCGCCGTAACACAATTCCATGCGGTCGACGTGCAGCTACCACCCGACCCGACGTAGTTGGCGACCTTAAGCGCACCCGCAATAGAATCGTAATAGCTCACCCACGCACTACCGGAGGAATCAAACGCAATTGCGGTTTTGTATTGTATCCAGTTTGCCGGATCATCCACCGTTGTGCAATTCCATGCGGCCGATGTACAGTTGCCGCTAGAGCCCACATAGTTGGCAACCTTCAAACTATGCGCGGTATCGTCCACATAACTTATCCACGGCTTGCCGGAAAGATCGAATGCAATGGACGTATATGCGCCCACCAAACTTGCGGTATCCTCAACAACGGTACAAGTCCACGTGGTTATGGAACATCCCGTCCCGCCCGAGCCAACATACTTTGCAACTTTCAGATTACCATTGGAATCTTCGTAACTGATCCATGCGGTACCCGCAGAATCGAACGCGATGGAGTTATAGCGTCCAACCGTTTGCGCAACGTTATCGATAACTTCGCACGACCATTTCGTAACGGATCCCCCGCACCCCGTACCCCCGACCTCAACATACATTGCCGCGTTCAACGAACCGACAGTGGTATCAAAATATGAGATCCATGCCGGTTTCCCCACAGCAGACGCGCTCTGGATCTTCTCATTCATTTTCTGGTTTATGACCGCGATATTCTGACGGACCTCGGCGCGGGACTGCGACGTTCCGGCAATACGACTTAATGTTGCCATGACCTGCGCAAGTACGATAATAACGCCACCCGAAATGGCGATATAAATTAGCATCTCGAGCAACGAGAGACCGCGCTGGTATTTCCTTTTCCCGGACCTGCTAAACATATATTTATCTTAATGTAACGGTTGTACGCCTTCGAAAAATCCGCGAAAAAACCGATCGGACAAAAGATATCATTACTATCTATTATAACAAATCCCGTCCGGTCACTTTGTATTTTTATACGCTCATTTGACGGAGCATTTTTATGCGCTCCTCAACCGGCGGATGCGTCAAAAAAAGCGCTTCTATGAAAGATGTTTTTCGTTCCTTGGCTAAAGGATCGGAAATATATAAATGCGCGGTCATATTATTGGCATGCGCAAGCGGAATTCTGGAGCTTCCGATCTTCTCAAGCGCCCGTGCAAGACCCTCCGGATATCGCGTAAGCAACGCGCCGGAAGCATCGGCTAAAGTTTCACGACTTCGCGAAACCGCCATGCGGATAAGCATAGCGGCGATGGGGGCTAAAATAAGCGCGACCAACAACAAAAGCGCAACAATACCCGAGCCGCCCCTGCGGCCGCCTCCCCCGCCTCCGTACCAACGGACGCGGAACATAAGGTCAACTATCATGGTTATGATACCGGCCAACACGGCCGCAACCGTTGCGACCAGCATGTCACGGTTGCCGATATGCGAAAGCTCATGGGCCAAAACGCCCTCAAGTTCCTGCTTGTCCAGAATTTGAAGCAAACCTGTGGTAACCGCGACCACCGCATGTTTCGGATCGCGCCCCGTTGCAAAGGCGTTTGGAGCGGCATCATTTATTATATAAATACGGGGCGTCGGCAAACCGGCACCGATGGAAAGATTCTCAACAAGACGATAGAGCTGTTCGTTGTCACTTCGCGAAACCGGTTTTGCGCCGGCAATGGCTGTCACGATACTGTCAGAAAACCAATACGAGCTTATGGTCATGACAATGCTGATACCCATCATTATCACGAACACCGAGTAACTCTCGAAATAAAGACTAAGCAACCACCCGAGTAACGCAATAATGCCAATAAACGCGAACATCAGCATCCACGTCTTGCGGATATTTGCACCAGCATATGTATATAATGTAGCCACAAAAAAATACAATAAGAGTTAAAAAACTCAAAAACTGTGCGCCAATATTCCTTTCCGCCCGACTCTCCGCCTTTATTTTTTGAAATCTACCTTGACTGCCTCGCGCTGTTCGGGAGTTCCGTCCAGATCGAAAAATTCCATTTTTACGAACTTGAACATCTGCGCAACCATATTGCTGGGGAACGTTTCTATCGCGATATTCAGATCGCGCACATTGCCGTTATAAAAGCGTCGTGCGGCCTGAATTTTATCTTCGGTATCCGTAAGGTCACGCTGCATCTGCATAAAATTTTCTGCGGCACGCAACTGCGGGTAATTCTCTGCGACGGCAAATAATGTCTTAAGCGTGCCGGCAAGCATATTTTCTGTCTGGGCGTGCTCGGCCATTGTTTTGGCGCCCATGGCCGCGGTCCGCGCCTGTGTTACTTTTTCGAACAGTTGCGACTCGTGGGTTGCATATCCTTTGACCGTTTCAACAAGATTCGGGATAAGATCGTATCGCCGCTTCAATTGCACTTCAATATCCGCCCATGCTTCCTGCGCGTGATTGCGCAAAGAAATAAGACGATTGTACATCATCACGATCGCCGCCAACGCGACCACGACAACGCCTACTAAAACAAAAAATATCGTGTTCATATACGTAAATTTAATATTTTATACGATTTAATTTTACCATACCGGAACAAAAATTTTATGAAGAAACGCCCTTTATACGGACGTTTCTCCCAACTCATTATTCGTAATCACCCATTCCCATGCCCCCCGGCATGCCTCCGCCCGCAGATTTCTCGTCTTTCTTAGGCGCATCGGCAATTGCCGCCTCTGTCGTGAGAATAAGACTGGTTATTGATGCCGCATTTTGAAGCGCGGTGCGCACAACTTTAAGCGGATCAACAACGCCTTGTTCCATTAAGTCGCCGTATTCTCCCGTGGCGGCATTATATCCATACCCGTCTTTTTGCTCCGCCTTTACCTTCTCAAGCACTTCGTTCCCGGCCTTACCGGCATTTTCTGCGATAGTGCGGAGCGGTTTTTCTGCGGCGCGCAAAACAATATCCATGCCGCGCGCTTCATCTCCGCTTGCTTTACGATACGAAGCACTTTCTTTCACGGCCATTGCGGCTTCAACCAACGCCAATCCTCCGCCGGAAACAACGCCTTCTTCAAGCGCGGCTCTAGTCGCTTCAACGGCATCCTCAACACGATATTTTATTTCTTTCATTTCGGTTTCGGTAACGCCACCCACTTTTATAATAGCAACGCCACCCGAAAGTTTTGCCAAGCGCTCCATAAGTTTTTCACGGTCATATTCGGAATCGGATTTTTCTATCTGCACACGCAGCTGCTTAACCCGTTTATCGATTTCCGCCTTAACGCCTTTCCCATCCACGATGGTCGTCGTATCTTTCGTAACAATAACTTTTGCCGCCTCACCGAGCGCGCTCAAATCCGCACTCTCAAGCTTGAGCCCAACCTCTTCAGAAATGACTTTTCCGCCGCACACAATAGCGATATCCTGCAGCATTTCTTTGCGCCGGTCACCGTAACCGGGCGCCTTTACCGCAAGCCCACGGAATGTGCCGCGCAGCTTATTTACGATAAGAGTTGCAAGCGCCTCACCTTCCACATCATCGGCAATGATAAGAAGATCCTTGCGTCCCGCCTGAGCCATTTTCTCCAAAAGAGGAAGAAAATCCGACAAAGCGGAGATCTTTTTATCTGTTACCAAAATATATGGATTATCGTACACGGCCTCCATGCGCTCGGCATCCGTAACCATATAAGGCGAAACGTACCCCTTGTCGAACTGCATACCTTCTACGAGCTCTTTTGTGAGACCGAATGTCTGTGATTCCTCGACCGTCACAACGCCGTCTTTCCCGACCGTATCGAACACCTCGGCGATAAGCTTTCCTATTTCCTTATCGTTTGCGGAGATAGACGCAACTTCCTCAACTTTTTTCCCGCTCACCTTAACCCCGACCTCACTCAAAATAACACCGATCGCATCGACAACCTTATCCATACCCCGCTTCAATATGAGCGGATTTGCGCCTGACGCAACGGCACTAAAACCTTCTTCGATCATGGACTGCGCCAGCACAACCGCCGTGGTCGTACCATCTCCCGCAACTGACTCTGTCTTTGTGGCGATCTCTTTTATGAATTCTGCGCCAAGATTTTCGAATTTATCCTCGAGCTCAACTTCTTTGGCAACGGTCGCGCCGTCTTTTGTTACTACCGGCGAGCCAAACCCGCGATCCATAAGCACATTGCGCCCTTTGGGACCAAGCGTTACCTTCACTGCGCTGGCGGCCTTATCGATGCCGCGCTTAAGCGCTTCACGCGCTATTGTATCAAAAAGAATTCTTTTTGCTGACATATTTCTAAAAATTATTATTTATTCTACTATTGCTAAAATATCTTTTTCTTCGGCAATGAGATATTCCTTCCCTTCTATTTTCACTTCCGTGGGGCCATATTTTGTAAATAAAACAACATCGCCTTTTTTAACGCCGACAGGAACCAACCTACCGTTCTCATAGTGTCCCGGGCCGACTGCTATAACTTTTCCCTGTTCGGGGCGCTGCTTATCTATCGTATCCGGCAATACAATACCCGATTTTGTCCGCTGCTCTTCCGCAACCGGTTCCACTACAACCCGGTCGCCGAGAGGTAAAAATTTTGTTTTTTTCTCCGCCATATGCTGTAATTTTAAAATTAATTTATTAATTTAGCACTCTCACTAGCTGATTGCCAATATCCAGTTTACTCGCAGCCAAAACACTGTCAAGGGAGGGTTTTTGGCCGCACGTTGAAATTTTCAGCCCGATGCTGTATGCTTACATATGACTGGATTGGACGAACGAATGCCTTTCTGAAATGCTATTTTTAAGGCTCCTATACCGTGTTACGCTTTCTTCTTCCCATACCCCTTAATGCGTTCGGGCTTCTCTTTGCTGTCTGGCTGCTTCCGAAATATATCCCCGAGAGCATCAGCTTCACGGGAGATTTCTTGAGCTTACTTATTGCCGGCGCGGTTATCGGTGTCATAAACGGCATCCTGAAGCCGGTACTCAAACTGTTGGCCTTTCCTCTCATTATACTTACCGGCGGGATATTCTCCTTTATTATCAACATCGGACTCTTGTGGCTTGCGGATTATTTGCTTGAAGACCTCACCATCAACGGATTTGTTCCGCTTCTACTTACAAGCTTTATACTTTCGTTCATCCATTTTATTTTTTAATTTTTCACTCATCATTCCAAATTATGCCTCCACTGAAATTCATTCTCTATCCGCTTATTATTATAGTCGCCATTTTATTGATGGTTTCGATACTCTTGCAACAGCGCGGCACCGGACTGGGTGCTGCATTCGGCGGCGAAGGAAACGTGTTCGCGTCCCGTCGGGGCGTTGAGCGCGTACTGTTCCTTCTGTCTATTATTTTGAGCGTTATTTTATTCGGAGCCGTACTCGCGACCGCATTCTTCGTGCGCTAAAGACAACAGCTTCGTACACGCGCGATTCTCCGATTACTTATATTATGTTCTTAAAGGATCTTTTGCGTCGTCTTTTAGCCCGCGACCGTTGGGCTCAAGGACCGCATGCATGGCCCAGCAAAGAGCAATGGCTCCGCGCTTTTTTTGCATTATCTTTGCGTGAACGCATTGCGTTTGCGGGATCCGCGACGCTCATTGGCGCCGGTATTCTTATCTGGGGAACGCTATATTTCAATGCTCATACCCGCTGGGTGCCGGCAGAAGGCGGCTCTTATACCGAAGGCATTATCGGACAGCCCCGATATATAAACCCCGTACTCGCCGCCTCAAATACGGCCGACCGGGATATTACCCAACTTGTATTCGCCGGGCTCACAAAATATGACGAGAGCGGAAATATTGCGCCTGATCTGGCTGAGCGATGGGATATTCTGGAAGACGGAAAAGTATATGAATTCCATCTGCGCCCCGACCTTATTTGGCCTGACGGCGAAGCCCTGACCGCGGAAGACGTAATATTTACCATACAAAAGATACAA
>Ga0080064_1005745_pt1 | contig 14134 bp, 13 predicted proteins | sample Subgrocontami54m_FD_69260 | JGI IMG/M metagenome (GOLD analysis project Ga0080064, IMG submission 69260) | Subsurface groundwater microbial communities from S. Glens Falls, New York, USA - GMW46 contaminated, 5.4 m (SPADES assembly) (version 2) ...
GCCCCCGCCCGCCTCCCTGCCCGCATGGGGCCGGTCGACCCAGTGCCACAGCGTCTTCGCGTAGTGCGGGCGCAGGCATTCGACGTCGAGGCATTCGAGGTTCTCGCGCGCCATCAGTTCGATTTCCTTCGACAGGTGCGGGATCTCGCCGCCGGGGAACACGTAGTTCTCGATGAAATCGGCAACGTCGGGGCTCAGGCCGCCGGAATGCAGGCCCGTCGAAGTCAGGCCGTGGTTCATCACCAGGCCGCCCGGCTTGAGCAGGCGGTAAATCCTGGCGAAATAAGCCGGCAGCATTCTCTTGCCGACGTGTTCGAACATGCCGACGCTGGCGATCTTGTCGAACGGCTCGTGCTCCGGCAAATCGCGGTAATCGAGCAGCCGCACCTCGCAACGGTCGGCGAGATTGCGCATCCGGATCTGGTCGTTCACGTAATCGAACTGATTCTGGCTCAGCGTAATTCCGGTCGCGTGCGCGCCGTATTTTTCAGCGGCGCGAAATATCAGCCCTCCCCAGCCGCAGCCGATGTCGAGGAACCGCTCGCCGGGCCGGAGGATGAGTTTGCGGCAGATGTGGTCGAGCTTCTGCTGCTGCGCGAGATCAAGACTGTCGTTCGCGTCGCGGAAATACGCGCATGAGTAGACGCGCTGCGGGTCGAGCCACAGCGCGAAAAAGTCGTTGGACACGTCGTAATGCTGAGTGATGGCGCGCCGGTCGAACAGACGCGTGTGCAACCACCACTTCCAGTCGTCGTTGTCGCGTCTCTTGAGATCAACCTGCGGGCCGCACAGCGACTCGGCAAATCCGACCAGGTCGCGGATGCCGCAGTCGATGTCGATGTCGCCCTCGACGTAGGCGCGGCCGATCTTGCCCAGACCGGGTCTGGCCAGCGCCCTGAGCGCGGCCGGCCGGCGCAGCACCAAAGTCAGCCTGGGAACGTCGCCCAGGCTCACGCGCCTGCCGTTCCAGAACTCGATGTTGACCGGCAGGTGCAACCCGCGCAGGCGTTGTTCGAACCGGTTAACCAGCTGAGCTTGCAGCATTTATTCCTCCGCGCCGTTTGCGCCGATGCCGGCCTTCGCGGCGGGCTAGGTCCGCAAATCCCGCATCAAGGATGTTCTTACCTCAGGGCTTACGCTGTCAACGGCCTCGGTATAAAGCGGATGATCCACGCCGATGGCAAGCGCGGCCCGCGCGACAAGTGAGTCTATCATCGGTGGCGTGAGTTCGAAACGAAGAAAATGCACCGCAGACGTCTTTATCTCGTTGGCACGCGCGAGGTCCTCGTCGGCAATCGCATACACCCGTTCGCAGCCCGCAACCTGCACCCAGACCCGATCCTCGATGCCTCTCAACGCCGCCAGCATGCGGCTCCGCTCATCGACGTCGGGGTACTCGATCAGCATCGTCGCCTTCCAGTTGGCGCCGTCCGGAATCAGCGGGTTGTAGGCCTCGAGTTCGTCGCGGATGCCCGCCGGCTCGAATATGCGCTCGACGCGCAGCATCTCCTGGACCTGGTAGCGGATGGTGAGTTCGTCCTCGAACAGCAGCGTCACGTGATTGCCGAGCGCCACCGTGCGGTGCTTCTTGTGCGCGATGACCCTGGCGCGAAAATCCGTCCGGGCCCTGGCATAGGCTTCGAGCGTCAGCAGGCTGTCAGGCGTGATTGGCATCGTTCACAAGCCGTAGGCCATGCGCACCAGCGTGATCGGATGCGCCTTTTTCGCGCGGGTCCCGCCCATGCCCTGCACGATGTGGCGCGCGGCGATCGGGCAATCCGAGCTGATGTAATCCGGATCCGTCGCCGCCATCTGCCTGAACACCGGGCGGCCGATTTTCATCGATTGCTCGAAGAACTCGCTCTTCACGCCCCAGGTGCCGTCGTGGCCCGAACAACGCTCGACGGTATTGATCTCGGTGCCGGGCACCAGCTGCAGCAGCTCGCGGGTCTTCTGCCCCACGTTCTGCACCCGCGCGTGGCACGGAATGTGGTACGAAACCTTGCCGAGCGCATGCTTGAAATCGGTCTTCAGCAACCCGTCCCTGTTGCGCAGCACCAGGTATTCGAACGGATCGAACATCGCCTCCTGCACCGCTTTGACGTCGGGGTCGCCCGGAAACATCAGCGGCAGTTCCTGCTTGTACATCAGCGTGCATGACGGGATCGCCGACAGGATCGCGTAGCCCCCACGCGCAAGTTTTGCCAGCGGCGGGATATTGATCTCTTTCAGCCGCGCCACCGCGTCGAGGTCGCCGAGTTCGAGTTTCGGCATGCCGCAGCACGCCTCCTTTGCGACCACCACCGCCGGAATCCCGTTGTGCTCGAGCACGCGCAGCAGGTCGTGACCGATGCCCGGCTCGTTGTAATTCACATAACAGGTCGAAAAAATTGCGACCTTGCCCGGCGCGCTCTTGCCGTCGTTGACCGTGAACGACGCATTCGGCTGCGCCTTCGCGCGGAACTTCGCGCCCGCATAATCGGGCAGCACGCGGTCCCGGTGCACGCCCAGCACCTTGTCCATCACGCCGCGCGCAAGCGGCGCCTTGTTGGCTGCGTTGACGAACTGCACCACGACCGGAATCGTTGCCAGCTTGCCGATCGCGTCCGTCGATGACAGCAGCTTGTCGCGGAAAGTGGTGCCGCCGTTCCGGAACTTGACCGCCTTGGCGCGCAGCATCAGGTGCGGGAAGTCCACGTTCCACGCGTGCGGCGGCACGTACGGACACTTGGTCATGTAACAGAGATCGCAAAGGTAGCAGCGGTCGACGACTTCCCCGAAGCGCGCCCGCTCGACGCCGTCGAGTTCCCCTGTCCCGCCTTCGTCGATCAGGTCGAACAGGCGCGGAAACGCCGTGCACAGACTGACGCAGCGGCGGCAGCCATGACAGATGTCGAACACGCGGTGCAGCTCCGCGAATACTTTTTCAGCGTCGTAGAAGTCCGGCGCCTGCCAGTCGAGCGCGTGCCGGGTCGGGGCTTCCAAACTGCCTTCGCGAACAGTCATAAGAAAATGAGACGTCGGGCATCAGGCGTGAGGGGAAAAAACAAGGGGCGGAAGCGAGGTTCTGCCTCACTCCTCACCCCTCAGGCGTTGCGCTTTTCTCAGTCCGTCAGCGCGTCGAGCGACTTCTGGAAGCGATTGGCGTGCGAGCGTTCGGCTTTCGCGAGGGTTTCAAACCAGTCCGCGATTTCCTCGAAACCTTCCTGGCGCGCGGCCTTCGCCATGCCCGGGTACATGTCGGTGTACTCGTGGGTTTCGCCGGCGATGGCCGCCTTCAGGTTGTCGCGCGATTTGCCGATCGGCAGCCCGGTGGCCGGATCGCCGACCACCTCAAGATATTCAAGATGGCCGTGGGCATGGCCGGTCTCGCCTTCTGCAGTCGAGCGAAACACTGCGGCAACGTCATTCTGGCCTTCGACATCGGCCTTCGCCGCGAAATACAGATAACGGCGATTGGCTTGCGATTCGCCGGCAAACGCCGCTTTCAGATTACCTTCCGTTTTCGATCCTTTGAGTTGCATGGTTTTCTCCTATCGTTCAAATGCTGGAATGGCCAGCCGGGCAGGAACAGAAATTAGACCAAATCTAATCTGTGAACCAAGTATAATCACGCGTTTTCCGGATGTCAAACCAGGCAGTCCGCGAACGCAGGATATTCTCTTCAGCGCGCAACAGCGATGCCGGTGCGGCGTTCCTGCGGATGGCGATGCAGATACTTGGCGAGCTCATTCAGCGCCTGCTGATAGACCTCGCGCTTGAACTCGATCACCGATTCCAGCGGCACCCAGTAATCGTTCCAGCGCCACGCGTCAAACTCGGGCTTCTCGGACGCCCGCAGGTGAACGTCGCAATCCCGGCCTACCAGGCGCAACAAATACCAGATCTGCTTCTGGCCCTTGTAGTTGCCGCGCCAGTCGCGGCGCACCCACTGCTCGGGAACGTCATAGCGCAGCCACTCGCGAGTGCGGCCGAGGACCTTGACATGCTGCCGGTCCAAGCCCACTTCTTCCTGCAGTTCGCGATACATGGCGCGCTCCGGAGTCTCGCCCGGCTTGAGGCCGCCCTGCGGAAACTGCCACGAGTGCTCCCGGATGCGCTTGCCCCAGAAGACCTCGTTCTTCCAATTGCAGATGATGATGCCAACATTGGGGCGATAGCCGTCACGGTCGATCATTTCAGCCACCCCTGATTTGCTCTAACTGCCTATATTCTTTCACAAATCCCCCCGGATTGAAAGCCGCCGCCGAACTAGAGCAACAGCCGCTCGGCGTCGTGCGGATTCATCGTTGCGAGCTCCTGCACGAAGCGCGTAAATTCGAGTCCGTGTGCCGTTTCAAGCGCTTGCGCGCGCCGGCGCAACTCATCCCAGCCCGGCTGGCCGGGGCTGCGCTTGAACGCGAACACCGCGACATTACCGGGCTTTGCGGCGGGCAGACACGCAGTGAGGCCGTCAAACGCCGTTGCAATACGATCCATGCAGGTGTTGAAGCCGCGGTCACCGCTCCACAGGTTGACGACCAGCGTGCCCGCGTCGCCGAGCACGCGCGCGCAAGCGCGGTAGAACGCCGGCGTCGACATCGCCTCGGCCTGCGATTCGGCATCGTAGCCGTCGACCAGGATCACATCGGCGCGCAACTTCTCATTGCCCAGATACGCGGCGCCGTCGCCGACCACGACCTGCATCCGCGCGTCGTCCGGCGGCATCTCGAAAAACTGGCGCGCGACGGTGACGACGCGCGGATTGATTTCGACCGCGACCGTGCGTGCCCGGGGCAGGCGGTGGTAGATGAATTTTGCCAGCGAGCCGCCGCCCAGTCCCATCATCAGCACCTCGCGCGGGTCGGGATTGAACAGCAGGAACGCCATCATGCTGCGCGTGTACGAGATCTCGAGTTCGCGCGGGCGCGCAATCCGCATCGCGCTCTGGATCGTGTCGCTGCCGATGTGCAGCGCGCGCACGCCGAATTTCTCGCTGATGTAAACCGATTCGATGTCCGCCCCGGATTTACGGTTGCCCCAGTTGCGGAAGAATTTCATGCGCGAGAGAGTTGTGGGAAATGCCCGATGGTTCGGTAGAATAAGCACTTTTGCGGAATTCGGGTAGTCATGCGCGTATCGAAATTCTTTTTGCCCACGCTCAAGGAAGCACCGGTCGAAGCCGAGCTGGCGAGCCACCAGCTGATGCTGCGCGCGGGGCTGATCCGGCAGCTCGGCAGCGGCCTTTACACCTGGCTGCCGCTGGGATTGCGCGTACTGCGCAAGGTCGAACACATCGTGCGCGAGGAAATGAACACGGCCGGAGCGATCGAACTGCTGATGCCGGCGATCCAGCCCGCCGAGCTGTGGCAGGAGTCCGGGCGCTGGGAGCATTTCGGCCCGCAGATGCTCAAGATCAAGGACCGCCACCAGCGCGATTTCTGTTTTGGCCCGACGCATGAGGAGGTGATCACCGATCTCGTGCGGCGCGAGATGAAAAGCAAGAGCTACCGCCGGCTGCCGCTCAATTTCTACCAGATCCAGACCAAGTTCCGCGACGAGATCCGGCCGCGCTTCGGTGTCATGCGCGCGCGCGAGTTCGTAATGAAGGACGCCTACTCGTTCGATGCCGACAAGGCAGGTCTCGAAAAATCGTATCGCGCGATGTACGAAGCTTACGAACGCATCTTCACGCGGCTGGGTCTCAAGTACCGCACGGTCGCCGCCGACACCGGCGCAATCGGCGGCACCGGCTCCCACGAATTTCACGTGCTCGCCGAATCCGGAGAAGATGCAATCGCGTTCTGCCCGGATTCGGACTATGCCGCCAACATCGAACTGGCCGAGGCCGTCGCGCCGGCCGCGGCGCGCGCGCAACCGGCAGCAGCCCTGGAAAAAAAATCGACGCCGGGCAAGACAACCTGCGAAGCGGTCGCCGCGCTGCTGAACATGCCGCTGCAAAATACCGTCAAGGCGATCGCAGTGATCCGCGAGGAGGTTTCCCCCGGCGCGACGGACCGTTTCGTCCTGATTCTGCTGCGTGGCGATCACGCGCTGAACGAAGTCAAGACCCAAAAGCTCATCGGCCGGTTTCGCTTCGCGCGCGCAGATGAAATCGAGTCCGCGCTCGGCTGCCGTCCCGGCTATATCGGCCCCGTGAGCGGGCGCGCCCTTGGCGTTTACGCGGACCGCACGGTCGCGGTCATGAGCGACTTCACGTGCGGCGCGAATGAGGACGGTTTCCACCTCACCGGCGTGAACTGGGGCCGCGACCTGCCGGAGCCCGCCCGCGTGGCGGACTTCCGCAACGTGGCCGGCGGCGATGCGAGCCCCGACGGCAAGGGCTCCCTGGAGATCTGCCGCGGGATCGAGGTGGGCCACGTGTTTCAGCTCGGCACCAAGTATTCGGAGGCGATGAAAGCAACTTTCCTCGACCCGGCGGGTCAGACCCAGTTGATGGAAATGGGCTGTTATGGAATCGGGGTGTCGCGCATCGTCGCTGCCGCGATCGAGCAGAACCACGACGAGCGCGGCATCATCTGGCCGCTGCCGCTCGCGCCCTTCGCGCTGGCCATCGTGCCGATCGGACTCAACAAAAGCGCGGCGGTGCGTGCCGCGGCGGAGCAGCTCTACGCCGGGCTCGCGGCCGCCGGCATCGACGTGCTGCTGGATGACCGTGACGAGCGCCCGGGCGTGATGTTCGCCGACATCGAGCTGATCGGCATCCCGCACCGCATCGTGGTCGGCGAGCGCAGCTTGAAGCAGGGCCAGATCGAATACCAGGGCCGGCGTGACAAGAGCGCGCAGCCGATCGCGCTCGCCGCCGCCGTCGCGACGGTGCAATCCCGCCTATGTACAGGCTGACGGTGCTGCTGCTGGCGGCGCTCGCGCCGCTCGCGTTCGCGGGCAACCAGAAATACGAGCCGCTCGCCGCGAGCGTGCAAAGCCAGATGCACTCGACGGTCAGCGATCAGGCGACGCCGTTTCTTGCGTTCGACACGCTGGAAGAGGCGCGGACCTGGCTCGCTGCAATGTCGAAAAAGCTCGAGCGCCGCATCCCGGACCGCACGACACGCGAGGAATTGCTGATCACGGTGCATTATGAAGCCAGGCGTGCCGCGCTCGACCCGCAGCTCGTGCTCGGGCTGATCCAGGTCGAAAGCAATTTCCGGAAATACGCGGTTTCCAGCGCCGGCGCGCGCGGCTACATGCAGGTGATGCCGTTCTGGGTCAAGCAGATCGGCCAGCCCGGGCACAATCTTTTCCACCTGCGCACCAATCTGCGCTACGGCTGCGTCATTCTCAAACATTATCTTGAAATCGAGAACGGCAATTTGTTCCGCGCGCTCGGCCGCTACAACGGCAGCCTCGGCAAGGCCGATTACCCGAAAATGGTGGAACGCGCCTGGACCACCATCTGGAATTATCCGGCGCGCCCGCGCCATTCGGGCAGCGCCGCGACCAGCACCGCGCCACCGATGATGACCAGCCACGACAGGTAAATCCACAGCAGGAAGATCGGCACGGCCGCGAACGCGCCGTAAACCACTGTGTAAGTCGGGAACTGGGTCAGGTAAAAACCGAAGCCATGTTTCATGACCTCGAAACCTGCGCCGGCGGCGACACCACCGGTCAGCGCGTCGCGTTTCAGAACCGGGCACTTCGGCAGGGTGAAATAAAGCAGCGCGAATGCCGTCGACGTGAGCACCAGCGGCACGAACCTGAGCAGCGCGGAGCGCATGCTCGGCACCTCTTCGACCAGCCCCAGCGAGAGCGTGATCAGGTAGGAAGTCACCGACAGGCTCGCGCCGACGAGCAGTGGCCCGATCGTCAGTACCGTCGAGTAGACCAGCACGCGCCGCAGCAGCGGCCGCGGCCGCGTCACGCGCCAGATGACATTGAATTCGCCCTCTATCGTGAACAACAGCAACAGCGCGGTAACGCTGAGAATGACGACGCCGACCGCAGTCAGGTGCCCCGCGTTTTCCGAGAACTGCTGGGCATAGGTTGTGATGGCGTCGACCGACCGCGGCAGCAGGTTCTGCACGATAAAATAATTCAGCTGCCCGAGCAGCGACCCAAACACCGGAAATGCCGACGCCACGGTCAGCGCGACGGTAACGACAGGCACCAACGCCAGCAGCGTGGTGAGAGTCAGGCTGCTCGCGACCTGCATGCAGCGGTCGGCGATGAAGCGCCGGCCGAGGATGCGCAGCAAATAAATCAGCGGAGCGTCTTTAATCACCATGTGGAACGGCCGTGAATGGCGCTCGGTTATAATACCCTCGAACCCCCGCCGCCGTCCCGCCCATGCAAGAGATCCTGGTCCTTTATTACAGCCGCTACGGCGCCGTCAAACAGATGGCGCAATTGATTGCGCGCGGCATCGAGCAGGTTCCCGGTGCGCGCGCGCGCGTTCGCACCGTTCCCAAAGTCTCTGCCGTGTGCGAAGCGGTGCAGGCCGGCGTGCCTGATGCCGGCGCGCCCTATGCCGAGTTGAGGGATCTCGAAGAATGCGCCGGCCTTGCGCTCGGCTCGCCAACGCGTTTCGGCAACATGGCAGCGCCGCTCAAGTATTTTCTGGACTCGACCTCGGCCCTGTGGTTGAACGGCGCGCTCGCCGGCAAGCCGGCGGCGGTATTCACGTCAACCAGCAGCATGCACGGCGGACAGGAAACCACGCTGATCTCGATGATGTTGCCGCTGCTCCATCACGGCATGATACTGCTCGGCCTGCCCTATACCGAGCCCGAACTGATTTCGACGATGAGCGGCGGCACGCCGTACGGCGCGAGCCACGTCGCCGGCGCGGCCAGCGACCGCGCGATCAGCGAGGAAGAAAAGAAACTTTGCACCGCGCTCGGCAGACGGCTCGCAGCAACCGCTGTCAAGCTCGCCGCGCGATAACAGCCAACGACCGCGTTACTTTTCGGGCCCGGCGTAGACGCCCGCCGTGTCGGGAAACATGCACTTCACGATCTTGAACTTCGAAATATCCACGGTCGCGTCCATGTGCAGGAACACCGCGGCATCGCGCAGGTGTTTCTCGACGCCGAAATCGAGCATGATGCCGTTGCCGCCGTGCAGTTCCACCGCGTGCTGGCACACCTTGAACACTTCCTCCGAGGCGAAGAGCTTGACCATGTTGACCAGCTGCTCGGCGTCCGGCGCGCCCTCGTCGACCGCGCGCGATGCTTCGTTGAGCAGCGAGCGCACGGCGCAGATCTTGGTGGCCATTTCCGCGAGCCGGATCGCGACCGCCTGGTGCTTGATCAGCGTGCGTCCGCCCTGCACGTAGTTCTGCACATAATCGGCGGTCTTTTCGAACGCCGCGACCGCGATGCCGAGGTTCTTCGACGCCTGGATGATCTTGCCGGGGCGAAAGTAAACTCCCGCCTTGGAAAGCGCAACGTTCTCGACCAGGCAGTGGTCCTTCGGCACCGCGCAGTCCTCGAACACGATCTCGCCGTTGTTCATGAAGCGTCCGCCGAGCGTCTCGTTGCAGCGCGCGACCGTGAGCCCCGGCGTGTCGCGCGGCACCAGAAAGCTCGACGTGCCCTTGGTCATGCCTGCGCCCGGTTTGGTCGTGGCATAGACGACGTAGAGCTTCGCATCGTAGCCGTTGCTGATGAACTGCTTGCGGCCGTTGATCACCCATTTATCGCCCTTCAGTTCCGCCTTGGTGTGCATCATGGCTTCGGGCACATCGTACGGCAGCCAGCGGTCGGAGGCCCCGCGCGGCTCGGTCAGGCAGTGCGACAGCAGAAAACTCGGGTCTTGCGCGATGCGCGGAAACCACAGCTCCTGCAGGTGGCGCGGCGCGATGTTGCGCAGCAGTACCGACACCTTCCAGATCTGCACCAGCTTGTCCGAGAGGCCGGCGTCGCCGCGCGAGATTTCCTCCGAGATCATCGCGAAGGTCTGCACTTCGGTTTTCGGATCGATCGGCGTGCCGCCGAATTCCTCGGGCACGCCGAGCGTGCGGATGCCGATCTTGTGCGCCTGCTCGAGGATTTCTGGAGGCAAGCGGTCCTTCGGATCCATGCTCCACTCGCGCTGCCAGTTGTTGCGGATGAAAGGCGTGACGAAATCGTTGACGAACGCACGGCAGGCGTCCCGCATCATGCGCTGCTCGTCGGACAGTCCGCGATCGTTGTAAATCATGATTTGTTTCCTCTTCCTGAGCGGTGGCGAACGAATTCTGCTTCAAAATACCCGAAAATGCCCATGCTGTCATCATTTGAGCGACAGTTGACATGCGCCGCCCGCCGCGTCAAATTAGCGCACCCCGGGAGGAGAAATTCATGCGCGCAGCGTGGTACGAGAAGAACGGCCCGGCCCGCGAGGTGATCAACGTGGGCGAGCTTCCCGATCCGGAGCCGGGTCCCGGCGAAGTACGGGTCCGCATCCATACCTCCGGGGTCAACCCGTCGGACGTCAAACGCCGCATCGGTAACCTCGGGCAGGCGATCCGGGTGCCGCGCATCGTCCCGCACAGCGACGGCGCGGGCGTGGTCGATGCCGCCGGCGACGGCGTACCTCAAACGCGCGTCGGCGAACGCGTGTGGGTCTACAACGCGCAATGGCAGCGCGCCTATGGCACCTGCGCGGAACTCTGCTGCGTGCCGCAGGCGCTCGCGCGCCGGCTTCCCGATGCGATCGACTTCGTTGCCGGCGCGAACATGGGGATTCCGGCAATGACGGCGCACCGCGCGGTATTCTCGCGCGGCAACGTGCGCGGCAAGACCGTGCTGGTTACGGGCGGTGCGGGCGCGGTCGGTCATTACGCCGTGCAAATCGCCAAATGGGCCGGCGCGCGGGTCATCGCCACGGCAAGTTCCACGCAAAAGGCCGCGCTGGCGCGCGGCGCCGGTGCGGATGAGGTCATCGATTACCGGCACGAGGACGTCGCCGCGCGCGTCATGCAATTCACCCATGGCGCGGGAGTCGATCACATCGTCGAGGTCGACTTCGGCGCGAACCTGCAGTCCAGCATCAAGATGTTGAGGCCCAACGGCGCAATCGCGGCGTATGCATCGACGCGCGCGCCCGAGCCTGTCCTGCCGTACTATCCGATGATGACGCGCGGTTTCGGGATCGATCTCGTGTACGTGTACATTCTGCCGCCGGAGGCGCGCGCAAAGGCGCTGGCCGACCTCGATACCATGCTCGGCAGCGGGTTTTTGCAGCATAATACCGGCGCGCGCTTCACGCTCGAGCAAACGGCAGCCGCGCACGAGGCACAGGAAGCCGGAACCGTGGTGGGAAATATCGTGATCGACGTGACACACCCTGCGCCATGAATGCCCAGTTCTGGCTGATCCAGTCATTCAACGGCATTTCCTACGGCGCGCTGTTGTTCCTGCTGGCGAGCGGCCTGACGCTGATCTTCGGCGTCATGCGTATCGTCAATCTCTCCCATGGCGCTTATTTTCTTTTGGGAGGCTATATCGCGCTGTCGGTGATCTCGGCGACGGGTTCGTGGGTGCTGGCCGTCCCGGTGGCTGCTTTGGCCGTCGCGGTGGTGGGTCTCGTCATGGAGCGGGTTTTTCTGCGGCCCCTGGGCTTTGATCCGCTGCGGCAGGTGTTGTTGACGGTGGGCTTTGCGTTCCTGTTTCAGCAGGCGGCGCTGGATATCTGGGGTGGAAACAACCTGGACATCACCCCGCCCGAAATGTTGCGGGGGAGCACGGTCGTCGGCGGACTTCATTTGCCGATTTACCGGATTTTCATGATCGGCATGGCGGTCGTGCTGGGCGCGATCCTGTGGCTGGTGATGGAAAAGACGCGCGCGGGCGCCATGATCCGCGCGGCCGTGGACGATTCGCAAATGGCCCGGGGGGTGGGTATCGACACCTCCCGGGTTTCCATGTTCATCTTCGCGCTGGGCGCGTTTCTCGCGGCCCTCGCGGGCGTGATCGGCGGCGGCTTTCTCGGCATCTATCCGGGGCTGGACTTCGAAATTCTTCCCGTTGCGTTCGCCGTCGTGATCATCGGGGGCATGGGAAGCCTGACGGGGGCCGCCGTGGGCAGCCTGATCGTCGGGCTCGCCGACAATTTTGGAAAAGCCCTTTTCCCGGAGATTTCCTATTTCACCCTTTACGCACCGATGGTGTTGATCCTGGCGGTGAAACCGACCGGACTTTTCGGCAGAGAGTGACGGAACACCCATGAAACAGCGGGACAGAATTCTGGCCGTCATGGCGGTTTTGCTGGCGCTTGCCGTCGTCACTCCATTTACCGGCTCATACCTGATCCTGCTGATAACGCAGGCTCTGATACTGGGTATCCTCGCGATGAGTCTGGACATCCTGCTCGGTTTTACCGGCCTGCCTTCCTTGGGTCAGGCAGCCTATCTGGGGATGGGCGCGTATCTGACGGCGATCCTGGCGGCCCATTACGACTTCGGTCTGGGATGGAGCTTCTGGGTGGTGGTCGTGTTGGGCATACTGATCGGAGCAGTTACCGCCGCGTTTTTTGGCCTGTTTGCAATCCGCGCAACCGGCGTGTATTTCCTGATGATCACGCTCGCGCTCGGCATGTGCGTGTGGGGACTTGCCTACCGGTGGAATTCCATGACCGGCGGCGATAACGGAATCAACCTCCCGGCGCGGCCTGAATTCGGAATCCAGTTGGCGGACGGCGTCACCTACTTCTACGTGGTCCTCGGTTTCTTCGTCGTGTCGCTGGTGATGCTGTATGTTCTGGTCAGGTCGCCATTCGGGCGAAGCCTGGTGGGAATCCGGGAGCGTGAGCTGCGGATGCGCATTCTCGGATACAACACCTGGCTGCACAAATACATCGCGTTCATCATCGCCGGGGGGTTCGGCGGACTGGCCGGGGTACTGTGGGCGCACCTGAGCGGCAACGTCAGTCCCCAGGTCGTGATTCTGGCGACTTCGGTGGATGCGCTGCTGATGGTGGTCCTGGGCGGACCGGGCACGCTCGTGGGCGGGGCCATCGGCGCCGGTGTGGTCGTCTTTTTGCGGGATTATCTCAGCACGGTCGTCCCGTGGTGGCAGTATGTGCTGGGTGGGGTATATGTGCTGACGATTCTTTATCTCCCGGGTGGTTTGATGGGCATTCCGGAGCGGATCCGCCACCGGCGCGCACTGTCGGGCAACCCGGAAGAGACGAAGAAACCGGAATCCGCTTCTTAATAATTATTGGAGGTAGGCCATGTTACACAGACTCAAGGGAAGGCTGGACTGGAAATTGGCGGCGGTTGGTCTGGCGTTGGGAATGGGCGTGAGCCAGACATCGGGAGCCGCGGAGGAATTGCGTATCGGCTTCATCGCGCCACTGACGGGTGGTTTCGCGCAGGTCGGCAAGGATATGACCAACGGCTTCCAGCTGTACCTCGACGAGGTCGGGGGTAACTTCGCGGGCGCCAAGGTGAAGTTCATTGTGGAGGACGACGAAGCCAAACCACCGGTCGGTGTTCGCAAGGCTGAAAAGCTCGCGCTCCAGGACAAGGTGCATATGCTGGTCGGCGGTCTGCTGGCCTCGACGGGCTACGCGCTGGCGCCGGTCAGCACGCGGCTCAAGGTGCTCTACATTGCCTCCACCCCGGCCGCAGATGATCTGACGCAGCGGGACAGCGCCAAGTATCCCTACTTAATGCGCACCGGCTGGACCAGCTCGCAGCCCAGCCATCCCTTCGGCGAGTGGGCCTGCGAGCAGGGATACAAGCGCATCGTGACGATCGCCGCCGACTTTGCCTTTGGCTATGAAGTCGTGGGCGGGTTTCAAAAGGCCTTCGAAAGCTGCGGCGGCAAGGTGATCCAGAAAATCTGGCCGCCGCTGGGGACCCAGGACTTCGGGCCTTTCATCCCGACCCTCAAGAAGGACGCGGACGCGATATTTACGCTCATGGCGGGCCCCATGTCGCTGCAGTTTCCCAAGCAGTTGGCCAACGCAGGTAACAAGAAGCCTGTGATCGGCGGCGGCACCAGCTATGATGAATTCACGCTTCCCGCCATGGGCGATGAGGTCCTCGGTCATGTCTCCACGCTGCATTACAGCGCCGCGCTGGACACCCCGAAGAACGCGGCCTTCGTGAAAAAATACCGCGAGAAGTACGGCAAGGTTCCCTCCTACTACTCGGAGGGCAACTACACGACGGCCCAGATGATCCACGAGGTTCTCAAGACGA
>Ga0080064_1005746_pt1 | contig 14132 bp, 13 predicted proteins | sample Subgrocontami54m_FD_69260 | JGI IMG/M metagenome (GOLD analysis project Ga0080064, IMG submission 69260) | Subsurface groundwater microbial communities from S. Glens Falls, New York, USA - GMW46 contaminated, 5.4 m (SPADES assembly) (version 2) ...
CCGGGTCGGCGGAGGGCCCGGGGAGGAGCCGTGTCTTGCCGAGCGCGGCCACGGAGGTGGCCGTCGCGCCGCCCAAGCCGGGCGCCGCGATGGCAGGGACGTTCCGGCCTCCCTTGAGTGAGACGAACTCGAGGCTGCCATGGGACGTGACGGTGTAGGCGATCTCGCGGTACTCGTCGACCCCGATCGCGTCGCCCGGTGCCGGCCCGCGTCCCGCCGCCGCCGTGCCATAGCTCCCGACGAAGGCGGCGGCCGGCGCCTTGAAGAGCGGATACACCTCGACGGCGATGACAAAGAGGATGGCGAGGATGCAGGCGATGATGACGATGCCGCCCACCACGACGAGCCGCGATGCCCAGCGGTCGGCCAGGATTCGCCGGCCGGTGCGGGCCCGGCTGACGACGAGCGGGCGGGCCGGCGTCTCCGGCCCGCCCGCCCTGAGACTCTCGGTGCTGATGGCCACTACTGGATCTTCGACAGCTCTTCCTTGGCGATGGAAGACGGGATCGGGAAGTAGCCGTCCTTGATGACGCCCTCCTGGCCTTCCTTGGACACGATCACCTTTACGAACTCCCGGGTCAGCGGATCGAGGGCCTTCCCCGGCGCCTTGTTGATGTAGACCAAGAGGAAGCGCGCCATCGGGTAGGCGCCCGAATAGGCGTTGTCCGCAGCGGCCTGGACGCACTTGCCGCCGTCCTTCTCCGACAGCGGCACGGCGCGCACACCTGCCGTCGCGTAGCCGATGCCGCTGTAGCCGGCGGCGTAGCGGTCGACGGTCGCGCCCTGGACGACGGCGGCCGAGCCCGGCTGCTCCTTCACGGTGTCCTTGTAGTCTCCGTTCTTCATCACGTGCTCTTTGAAGAAGCCGTAGGTGCCCGAGGCCGAGTTGCGGCCGTAGAGGCTGATGGGCTTGTTCGCCCACTCACCCGTGAGCCCGAGCTGCCCCCACGTGGCGAGGTCCTCCTTGGCGCCGACCCGGCGCGACTTCGAGAAGATCGCGTCCACCTGGCTCAGGCTCAGGCACTTGATCGGGTTGTCCTTGTTGACGAATACCGCGAGGGCGTCAACGGACGTGCGGATCGGGATCGGCTTGTAGCCGAACTTCTTCTCGAACTGATCGATCTCCGTGCCCTTCATCTCGCGCGACATGGGCCCGAGCTGGGCTGTGCCGGCGATGAGCGCCGGCGGCGCCGTCGAAGAGCCCTTGCCTTCGATCTGGACCTTGGCGTTGGGATAGAAGCGGCTGAAGCTCTCCGCCCAGTGGGTCATGAGATTGTTGAGGGTGTCCGAGCCGACGCTGGAAAGATTGCCCGAGACGCCGCTCACGGTCTTGTACGGCTGAAGTCCCGGATCCAGCTGCACCTGCCCTCTGGCGACCACGACGCCCGAGCCGAGCACGGCGGCCGCCACGGCCACCGCCACCACCATCTGCTTCTTCATGTCGTCTCCTTTGTCAGTAGGTTCGACCTCATCTTCCGGCTCCGATGTTTCAGCCGCATAACCAGCGTGTTACGTTTGTGTTAATTTCTGGCGAAGCGGTGCGGTCCCAGGCGGGGCTATCGAACTGTCCGATACCGCTCACCTCAGTTCATAGAAACATCCGATTTGACTCCTGCGGGCCGGCCGATACCATTCAACGTGTCAGCCGGGATACGGTGAGCCGACACAAGGGGGAATCCATGGACAGACGCACATTTCTCAAGAGCGGGGCCGCGGCCGTGGCGGCTGCAGGCATGGCTCGGCCTCTTGGCGCCATAGCCGCCGAGCCTTCGGGCCAAGCCAGGTGGCGCACCTTCGAGGTGACGACCAGGGTCGAGGTCATCAAGCCCTCCGGCGCCACGCGCGCGTGGGTGCCCATGCCGCTCATGCCGGACACCGATTACCAGAAGAGCCTTGGACAGAGCTGGACCGGCAACGCGGTCAGTACACGCGTGTATCGCGACAAGAAATACGGCGCGGGAATCTTCTACGCGGAGTGGCCGGCGGGCGAGACCGCGCCCGTCACGGAAGTGACGACGCGCTTCGCCACGCGCGACCGAGCGGTAGACCTTTCCAAGCCCGGCACCGCCCCGCCCGAAGAGAAGAAGGTGCTCGCCCTGGAGCTCGCGCCGACCAAGTACATCGTCACGGACGGCGTGGTGCGGCAGACAGCCCGGGATGCCACGAAGGGCGCCCGCACCGACGTCGAGAAGGCCCGCGCGATCTACGAGTGGATCGTCGAGAATACCTTCCGCGATCCCAAGACGCGCGGCTGCGGCATCGGTGACATCAAGGGCATGCTCGAGACTCGAAATCTCGGCGGCAAGTGCGCCGACCTCAACGCCCTCTTCGTCGGCATGGCGCGCTCGGTCGGGATCCCTTCCCGCGACGTGTACGGTGTCCGTGTGGCCGACTCGGCCGAGTACAAGAGCCTGGGCAAGAGCGGCGACATCACCAAGGCCCAGCACTGCCGGGCGGAATGCTACCTGGCCGGTTACGGCTGGGTGCCCGTGGATCCCGCCGACGTGCGTAAGCTTGTCCTCGAAGAGGACGGCGGCACGCCCTTGACGGACCCCAAGGTGCAGACGGCGCGGGTCAAGCTCTTCGGCTCCTGGGAGATGAACTGGCTGGCGTACAACACCGCAGCGGACGTCAAGCTGCCGAATTCCCCGGGCGACCCCGTCGCGTTCTTCATGTACCCGCAGGTCGAGACGGCCAACGAGAGGCGCGACAGCCTCGACGCCGATTCCGTCCGCTACCGGCTGACGTCCCGCGAGATCACCGGTTAGCCGGCGGTCCCTTCACGACGCTGCCCCCGGCCTCCCGGGGGCAGTCTTGTTTAAAGTTGCCGGGGGAGCGGCCGGGAGGGTGAAGCGGACCGTCGTGCCCTTCCAGAGCTCGCTGTCGATGCTGAGCTCGCCCCCGTGGGCCAGCACGAGGTGCTTGACGATGGCCAGGCCCAGCCCCGTCCCGCCGAGCTCGCGGGAGCGGGCCTTGTCCACCCGGTAGAAGCGCTCCGTGAGCCTCGGCAGGTCCGCCTTCGGAATGCCGACGCCGCTGTCGCACACGGCCACCTCGACGACACCCCGCTCCCGCACCCGCCCTTCCAGCCACACGCGCCCGCCCTTGGGCGTGTACTTGACGGCGTTGTCCACCAGGTTGATCAGGATTTGCGCCAGCCGATCCCGGTCCGCCACCACGTCCGGCAGGTCAGCCGGCAGCCGTGCCTCCACCGTTACCTGCCCCACGACCGCGCGCGGCAAGATGATCCCAAGGACCGAGTCGGCGACCTCGGCCACCGCCGTGGGCACGAGGCGAAGGGAGATCCGGCCGAGCTCGATGTTCGACAGGTCCGTCAGGTCGTCCGTCAGTCGTCCGAGCCGCTCGGTGTGCCGGAAAACGATCCCGAGAAACTTCCTCGCGTTCTCCGGTTCCTCGAGGGCGCCGTCGAGCAGGGTCTCCAGGTAGCCGTGGATGGCGGTGAGCGGAGTCCGGATCTCGTGGGAGACGTTGGCGATGAACTCCGTGCGGACCTGCTCGAGGCGGCGCAGCTCGGTGATGTCGTGGAGGACCATCACGACGCCCCGCGCCTCGCCCGTGAAGCGGAGCGGCACCGCGTGGACCTGGAGCACTCGCTCCGAGGGCTCCGAGAGCTTGATCTCCCTGCTCACGACCGTGCCATCCGAGGCCAAGCGGCTCTCGCCAAGCACGTCGTGGAGATCCACGTTTCTGATCACTTCGAGGAGCGGCAGCCGCTCGGCGCGGGCCCGGCCCAAGTCGAAAAGAACGCGTGCCCGCTCGTTGATGAGGATGATGTGGTCGTGGCCGTCCGTGGCGATGACGCCTTCGACCATGGCGTCGAGAACCGCGGCCGCCTTGGCCTGCTCGCGCTCGAGATCGCCGATCTTCTCCCTGAGGCGCCCGGCCATGACGTTGAGCGAGCGGCCGAGCGTCCCGATCTCGTCAGGCGAGCGGACGGACGCGCGCACCTCGAAGTTGCCCTCGCTCATCTGGCGCGCCACGTCCTGCATCTCGACGACGGGCCGCGTAACCCGACCCGCCACGAACAGCCCGATGCCGAGCGCCGCCACCAGCGCGATCGCACCGCCGGTCAGCATAATGGCGCGCAGGGATTCGTAGGCCGGCGTCGCGGCTTCCACCGGCGCGGCGAGGCGGAGCACGGCGACGATCCGCCCGGCGTTGCTCACCGGAGCCGCGACGTAGATCAGCGCCACCCCAACCGTGGTCGAGCGGCGGACGTCGCGGCCCAGTCCGCCCGCAAGCGCCGCGCGGACCTCGGGCCGGCCCGCGTGATTCTCCATGGAGGCCACACCTTCCGGGGTTCGCTCGGAGTCGGCAACGACGCGCCCATCGGGGGCGATCAGCGTGACGCGCGCCGCCGCCGGGCGTGCCACCCGCTCGGCGAAGGCCTGGGCGACGCCCGCCTGCGCGCCCCCTCCCAGCGCCGCACGGGCCTCATCGTGGAGCACCCGGACCGCCGTGCCGAGCCGCGCCTCCACCGACTCGACCGCCACGTGCTCGAGGCCGCGGGAGAGGTAGAGCCCCGCCACCAGCGTGCTGGCCGCCACGAAGGCGACGAGCGTCAGCGTGAGTTTGAGCGCGATGCGGCTGCGGAGCAGGTGGACGGCGCGGCGAAGCATCAGGGACCGGTGTCCAGGCGGTAGCCGACGCTCTTGACCGTGAGGATCCGCCGCCCCTCGGGCCCGAGCTTGACGCGCAGCCGACGGACGTGGACGTCCACCGTTCGCGACTCGATCTCGCTCGCGCGCGAGTAGCCCCAGACGCGGTCGAGGAGGAACTCGCGGGAAAGGACTCGCCCGTGCGCGTCGACCAGCGCGCGGAGGAGGTCGAACTCCTTGGGCGTGAGCGCCAGCGCTAGGCCGCCGACGGACACCGTGTGGGTCCCGAGATCTATCAGCAGCGCTCCGACCTTCAACGGTGCCGCGCCGGGGGCGGGCCGGCTCCGGCGCAGCACGGCCCGAACCCGGGCCAGCAGCTCCTTGGGCGAGAAGGGCTTGACGACGTAGTCGTCGGCGCCGATCTCGAGCCCGAGCACCCGGTCGACCTCGTCCCCCTTGGCCGTCAGCATCACGATAGGCAGCGAGGCGGTCGCGGGGTCCTGGCGGAGGCGGCGGCACACCTCGAGGCCATCCATCGCCGGCATCATGAGGTCGAGCAGAACGAGGTCCGGCGGAGCAGCCTGAACCTGCCTGAGCGCGTCCTCCCCGTTGGAGGCGGCGGACACCTGATAGCCTTCCCGCTTGAGGTGATGGACGACGAGCGCGCGGATGTCCGGCTCGTCCTCCACGATCAGCACGCGGCTCGGCATGGCGGCGCTATCTTAGCAGCCCCGCCCCGGCGGCGCCGCGCGCGCTACTTGGTCTTGGCCCCTTGCGCGCTCGCGTGGCTCCCGGGCAGGAGCCCCAGGAGACGCAGCCGCTTGCGGAGCGTATTGCGGTTGATCCCTAGCAGGCGCGCGGCCTTGAGCTGGTTGCCCGCCGAGAGCTCCAGGGTTAAGCGCAGCAGCGGCATCTCGACGCGCCCCATGACGGACCTGTACAGTCGGCCGCTCTCCGATGCCGCCGAATCACGCACGACGGCCGGCAGGACGGCATCCAGCAGCCGCTCGAGGTCCTCCGTTACCGCTGGCCCTTCCATGCCCGCTCCTTTCGAGCCGCCTCCCCGTTGAAGCGAGTCTGAAGGAGGACAGAGCAAACACCGTGCCTCTCGGCGACCCCAATCAAATCAATCAGTTCAACTGGAGAGAGGGGGCGGCGGTATTCGAGATGCCCACGGCGTGAGCAAACCCGCCTCTATCGTGAGCAATGGCGGCCGCTCGTCCCGCCTACGGCGTGGGCATGAACGAGACGTGGGCGCTGACCACGCGCCAGCCCTCGGGCACGCGGACCCAGGTCTGGCTCTGCCGGCCGCGCCTGCCCGATTCCACGCGAACGAATTCCGTATTGGCCGTTGCCAGATCGCGACCGAAGGTCGTGATGACGGTGTTCGTGAGGACCCGCATGAGGTCCGTCTTCGGACGAGCGAGACGCGAGGCATGGATGGCCTCGAAGCCGTAGGCGTTGTCCATGAGCGAGTAGCGGATCACGCGTGGATCGTCCCAGAAGCTCGAGTCGAGCACGTCCACGTCGTTGGCAATGAGCGCTTTCTCATAGCGCTCGAAGGCGGCTGTCATCTCGGCCACTACGTCGGGGATATTGATCTCCATGTCTCAATGCCTCGTGGTTGGGGCAGTGTCCGAGTGGAGGATACCGTCGCGCTCGAGAACGGCGGCGATCCGGAAGAGGGCAGCCTCGTTCCACGGTGCGGCCACCAGCTGGACTCCGAGTGGAAGCGTGGTCGAGCCCGCCACCGGCACGGAAATCACCGGCAGGCCGACGAAGGAAAGCGGCTGGGTGTAGAGCCCGAGCATGGGCCGCATCGGCACCTGGAGGCCCGCCACCGCGATCGTCTCCTGGCCGATCCGGGGCGCCGGGAACGGTGTCGTCGGCGCCAGCAGCACGTCGACGTCGCGGAAGACCTCGCGCACCCGCTCCCTGTACCATGCGCGGAAGCGCTGCGCGCAGACGTAGGTGGTGAAGCCGAACGCATACTCGTCCATGTTCAGGGCGCCGAGGAGCACCGCGCCCGCGCCGCGCAGTCGGGCCACCACCGTGGCGTCCCTCGCCGCCGGCGGATGCCCGGCATTGATCTTCGATCCGGCGAGCGTGGTGAGACCCGCCACGAGGTGACAGGCCGCAACATGGTCGCGACCGACTTGGTGCAGCAAGGGCATCTCCTGCGTGCACCGCTCGTGACCTTCGGGGCAGCGGCCGTAGAAGCGACACACATTGGGGTCTGGATCTATGGGACTCCGCGGCTCACCCGAGAGCCGGATGCGCCGTCCGGCAGCCGCGCCGCCGGGTTCCGGTACGCAGGAAAGCAGGGCTCGAGTATAGGGATGGCGCGGCCGCTCGAACACCTCGCTCACGGGTCCCATCTCGACGATGCGGCCAAGGTACATCACCAGCACGCGGTCGGCCAGGAGGCGCACCACGTTGAGATCGTGAGAGACGAACAGGTAGCTCATGCCGAGACGGCGGCGCAGGTCCTCGAGGAGCTTGAGGATGACGGCCTGTACCGAGACGTCGAGCGCGGAGGTCGGTTCGTCCAGGACGAGAAGCCGCGGCTCGAGCGCTACCGCCCGCGCGATGCCCACGCGCTGCTTCTGGCCCCCCGAGAGCTGATGCGGATAGCGCCCGAGCAGCTCCCGCGGGAGCCCGACCATGTCGGCCAGCGCGCTCACGCGCTCCGTCACCTCGGCTGCGCCGGAGCTCCTGCCGAGGCGTCGTATCGGATCGGCGATCGTGTCGAAGGCCGTGAAGCGGGGATTGAGGCTATCGGTGGGATCCTGGAAGACCATCTGGATCAGGGCTCGCTGTGGCATGCGCGCGAAGCGGTCTGCCGGCACCGTGCCGATGTCCTGGCCGTCGAACCAGATGCGTCCGTCAGATGTGTCGAGCAGCCGTGTGATGAGCTTGACCAGCGTGGACTTGCCGCAGCCGGACTCGCCGACCAGCCCCACGCACTCCCCCCGGCCGAGCGAGAACGAGACATCGTCCACGGCCTGGAGAAAATGCCCGGAGCCCCGGGGCGCCCCCTTCACCGTCACGGGAAAGCGCTTGCTGACGCTGGCAACCTGGAGCAGCGTGTCCATCACAACGGCTTCCAGCAGGCGACGGTGTGGCCTTGCGCGGGTTCCTGGACCGGCAGCGGCTCGTCGCAGAACGGCGCGTAGCGCTCGCAGCGCAGGCTGTAGCGACAGGCCGGCAGGTCGCCGCGCAGGTCCGGCAGCCCGCCGGGTATCGCCGCCAGCTCGGCGAGCGAGACACCGGGCTTCGGGGTCGCCGCGATGAGCTTGGCCGTATAGGGGTGGCGCGGATTCGCGAAGAGCTCGGCCGTCGGCGCGGACTCGACCACGTGGCCGGCATGCATCACCACGATGCGCTTGCAGTGCTCCGCCGCCAGCCCCAGGTCATGCGTGATAAGCATGGTCGCCATCTGCTTCGCCCGTGCCAGCTCGTCGATCAGGTCCATGATGGCGGCCTGGGTCGTCACGTCGAGCCCGGTCGTCGGCTCGTCGGCGACGAGCAGCGAGGGGCCGCAGGCCAGCGCCAGCGCGATCATGACCCGCTGGCACATCCCACCCGAGAGCTCGAAAGGATAAGCCCAGTAGCGGTGCTCGGGGTCCGGAATCTGCACCTGCGCCAGGAGCTCCACCGCCCGGCTCCGGGCCTCTCCCCGCGACACCCCGGCATGACGGAGCAGCACGTCGCCGATCTGCCTGCCCACCTGGCGAATGGGATTGAGAGCCGTTCGCGGGTTCTGGAAGATCATGGAGAGGTCCCGCCCGCGGCGGAGCTCGACCTCCCTCTCGGCCGCGGTGAGGAGATCCAGCCCGTCGAAGAACGCCCGCCCGCCCGTGACCCGGGCCGCGGGGTCCAGGATGCGCATGATGGAAAACGCCGTCACCGACTTGCCCGAGCCGCTTTCACCCACCACACCCACGGTCTCGCCGCGGCGAATCTCGAAGGCCACGCGGTCGAGGGCCTTGACGATGCCGTCGCGCGTGCGGAATTCCACCGAGAGATCCTCCACCCTGAGAAGCGGCGCGGCCCCTGACGTCATCAGGTTCGCCTCCGAGGGTCGATGAGATCGCGCAGGCCGTCGCCCATGAGGTTGAAGCAGAACACGGCCAGCATGAGCGCGAGCCCGGGGAACAGCGCGATCCACCACTCGCCCGAGAGAATGAAGGACGCGCCTTCAGCGACCAGGATTCCCCACTCGGGCGTCGGCGGCCTCACTCCAAGACCGATGAAGGCCAGGCCCGCCGCGTTGAGCATGGCCCAGCCGAGGTTGAGTGAAGCCTGGACCATCATGGGTGGCAGGCAGTTGGGGTAAATGTGCACCGCCAGCACCCGCATCGTGCCGTTGCCGGAGAGCCGCGCAGCCTCGACGAAGCCCGCCTCCCGCCTGACATTCGCCTCGGCCCGCGCCATGCGCGCGTAGAAGGGCAGGTTGATGATGGCCGTCGCCAGGATGACGTTGAAGACCGAGTTGCCCAGCGCCGCCACAATGCCCATGGCCAAAACGAAAAGCGGAAAGGCCATGATGGTATCGCTGATGCGCGAGACGAGCCGCTCGGTCCAGCCGCCGAATACTCCCGCACACGCCCCGGCCAGGCTGCCCACCGCGAAGGACAACGCGACGGCCGAGAAGGCGATGGCCATGTCAAGACGCGTCGCGACCATGACCCGGCTCAGCATGTCCCGCCCGAGCTGGTCGGTTCCGAACCAGTGCCGGGCGGACGGCGGCTTGAGCGTGTTCGCCGTATCACTCTTGAGCGGGTCGTATGGGGCCAGAGCGGGGCCGAGGAGCGCCAGGAGCAGCAGCATCAGGAGCATCGAGAACGCGACCAGGGTGATCGGATTCTCCGTCACCACGTACCGGGCATGCCTGAGCGCCGCCGCCGTCACGCCTCTATCCTCACCCGCGGGTCGATGACACCGTAGAGGACGTCGATGGCGAGGTTCAGCAGGACGAAGAGCGTGGCCATGATCAGGATGAACCCCTGCACCGGAGCATAGTCCGAGGCGAGGAGCGACTCGAGGGCGAAGGAGCCGATGCCCGGCCAGGCGAAGACCTTCTCGACCAGTACATTGGCGCCCAGCATGAACGACAGGATCATGCCGAGCGTGGTCACGACGGGCAGCATCGCATTACGAAAGCCATAGGTCCAGAGGACCGTCCGTCGCGAGAGACCGCTGGCGCGCGCGGTGCGGATGAAGTCGCTGCCGAGAACGCCGAGCATGGAGGCCCGGGTCATGCGTGCGAGCGGCGCCATGACGAAGAGCGCCATGGTCACCGCCGGTAGGGCGAGTTGCCTGAGGCAGGCCCTGAAGGTCTCCAGGTCCCGGGCGATCAGCGAGTCCGCGAGATAGAAAGCCGTGACTCTGGGCGGAGTCGGGAAGAGCGAGTCGAGCCTGCCCGTCGGTGCGGGCGACCAACCGAGAAGGTAGTAGAAGACATAGACGAGCAGGATCCCGGTGAAGAAGGTCGGCAGCGAGACGCCGGCCGTCGTGAGGACGCGCACCACCTGGTCCACCCATGAGCCGGGGCGGGTCGCCGCCAGCACGCCGGCGGGCAGCGCGACCGCCACCGCCAGTAGCAGCGCCGTCAGCGTCAGCTCGAGCGAAGCCGGGAGTCTGGCGAGCATCTCGGCGCGCACCGGCTGCCCGGTGGTAACGGACTGGCCGAGGTTGCCGCGGGCAAGGTCGTGGACATAGAGGACGAACTGCTCCGGCAGGCTCTTGTCGAGGCCGAGCTTGACCCGCACCTGCTCGACGGCCTCCTTCGTCGCGGCATTTCCCGCGAAGTACGCCGCGGGGTCGCCGGGCAGGGCCCGCATGAGGCAGAAGGTCACGACCACGACCCCGGCCAAGCCAGGGGCGGCCGCGGCCAGGCGCCTCGCGACCAGCCGGAGGAAGGATCGCCGCATGTCAGATCCCCCTCCCTCCTCTCGGGGAGAGGGAAGGTCCCGTCAGCTCTTGGCCAGCTGGCGAAAATCCAGCTGGATGTGGAACCAGTACTGGTAGCCCACGACGTTCTTCTGCATCGCCACGTCGAGGTAGACCTGGACGAAGGGCAGCCTCGGCACGTCGCGCATCGCGACCTTCTGCATCTCGCGAACGTCCTCCGCGTACTTCTTCTGGTCCGTCTCGAAGCGCGCCGCGTCTATCCACTTGTCCATCTCGGGGTTGACGTAGGAGCTGACGTTGAACGTGGCGTTCTGGCCGTGGTAGTTCCAGAAGAAGAAGTACTCCGGGTAATTGAGCCAGCCGCCGAACTGGTCGACGAAGAGCGGCATCTCTTTCTTCAGCTGGTTGGCACGCCAGTTGGCGGCCGGCACCTTCTCGATGGTCGTCTTGATGCCGATCTGCGTCAGGGCCTCCTGGATGAGGACCGCGGTGGGCTCGTCCGTCGTGGTGCGGCCCGCGTCGAGGTACAGCGGCGTCTCGAAGCCGTTGGGATAGCCGGCCTCGGCCATGAGCTGTTTCGCCTTCGCGAGGTCGCCCATCCTGTACGGGTAGAGCTTGGGGTCATAGCCGAAGGTATTGCTGGCGACCGGCGCCGGCAGGATGATGCCCCGCCCGAAGAAAGCCGTCGAGAAGATCTTCTCGTAGGGCAACGCATGGGCGACAGCCTGCCGCACCTTGATATTGTTGAACGGCGGCTTGACCACGTTCATCCCGAGGTAACGGTGTGAGTTCTCGATCGGGATGCCCGTGACCTTGAGCTTGTCCTCCTTCGCGATCTCGGCGAAGTCCTTGGGGGGCAGGTCGAAGGAGATGTCCGCGTCCCCCTTCTCGAGCATGGCCCGCCGCGTCCCGGCCGAAGGGATCTCGCGCGCGATCACGCGGCGGATCTTCGGCAGGGGCCCGGACTTCCAATCGTCGAACCGGGCGTAGACAGTCTCCTGTCCCGGCTTCCATGACTCGATCCTGTAGGCGCCGCCGCCCGCATCGTTCTGCTTCACCCACTCGACAGCCCAGGGATCCTGCGCCGTCGCGTGCTGCTTGGCGAGCTTGGAGTTGATGATGACGGCCACCGGCACTCCCAGGTCGGGCATGCTCAGCTTGTCTTTGCGGATAAACTTCACCCGGAAGGTGTAGTCGTCCACCACCTCGAATTGCTCCGGCTTCTCGAGCGAGCCCGCCTTCATCTGGAAGGTCGGGAAGCCGCCGACCGTCACGGCCCGGTCGAAGGACCATTTCACGTCATGGGCCGTCACCGGGGCGCCGTCGTGAAACTTGGCGTCCTTTCGCAGCTTGAACGTCACCGACATGCCGTCGGGCGCCATCTGCCAGCTCTCGGCGAGCTCAGGCTTGAGAGAGGCGTAGTCGTACATCTTGCTGCCGTCCTTCAGCGTCTTGGAGCCGAAGGTGAGGAGCCGGTCGTAGATATTCCATGCCGCCTGGTAGCTCGGCCGGTTCGCGCCGGGCGCGTGGATGTCCAACATGTTCGGCCCGACCTCGGTGACGACCACCAGCGTATCCGCGCGGCCCTGAGCGCTCACGGCCTGAGGCACGGCGACGAGGCCGGCCATCAGGGCCAGCAGGAAAGTCTTGGTCCAATGCATGCGCGCCTCCTCTGACATAGGTATGTGACCCGCGATGAATGGTCTCGGTATAGCAAGGGTGGGGCCAGCAGACCCGCCAAGCGATATCAGCTACTTGTCGAGTCCAACGCTGCTGGTCCAGCGTGCGAGTGCCCGCAGAGCGGGCAGCCCTGCCTACATCTTGCGCAAGAGCTGAGGCGGGAGCCCCCAGAGCCACGCGCGACAAGTGGCCCAGGCTGCGTGTATGGCCCGCTGCATGGACGGGGCGGAAGGCGCCAGGATCCGGACAAGAGCACCGCCACGAGCGAGCGGCGTCACCCCGGCCATGGCATTGGAGCCGGGTTCGGCCATCCCGTCCGCGAGCGCGTCGGCGAGGCCGTCCAGGCGCGGATGGGTGGGCGCCAGGCACAGGACGGCCGCGACATACGCCAAGCCTTCGGCGCCGCCCAGGCCACCCCATCCTCGCGCGCCGTGAAGCACGAGCCGCTCCTTGAACAGGAGGCCCTCGGCGTCCGTCGCCACGATCCCGCTATCGAGGAGATGGAAGAGCCATGCCTCGCCGCGGGCCATCCGACCGACAGCCCACGAATCGCAAAGGACGGCGGAGGCGCCCGGCGCCAGGTACAGCTCGATGCTCTGGACGACCCGTGCCCCCGGCGATGGGATGAGGTGGTCGGGCATGTACTCGAGCCAGGCGCCCTCGCCCACGCGGGCCGTCACGCGCTGTATCGCGGGCGACCCGGCGCTCCGGTAGACGCGCGTGGCACTCGGCGTCGAAAGGCAGACGCGGCTGCCCGCGCCCAGCTCCACGCGCGTCTCGAGCCGGTCGCCGCCCAGCACGCCGCCGGTCGGATTCAGGAGGAAGAGCGCCGCGGCACCTGTGCCGTCCAGGTCCACGGGTTCGAGCGCCTGGAGTGGGAGCGTGAAGCGGCGGCCTGTGAGGACCGTTCGTCCGGAGCGACGCTCGAAAGCGAGACCGAGGAAGCCGTCGCGCCCGGTGCGGCCGGGCGCCGGCGCCTCAGGACTCGAAAAGGAGCTCGCGCCGGATCCAGTCCACCACGCGGTCGGCGCCGGTGCCGTCCCGAAGGTTGGTGAAGACAAAGGGCCGGTCTCCCCTCATCCGCTTGGAGTCCCGCTCCATCACGGAGAGATCGGCGCCGACGTAGGGCGCCAGGTCGATCTTGTTGATGACGAGCAGATCCGAGCGGCTGATAGCGGGGCCACCCTTCCGCGGGATCTTGTCCCCCTCCGCGACGTCGATGACGTAGATCGTCGCGTCCACCAGCTCGGGGCTGAAGGTCGCCGCCAGGTTGTCGCCGCCGCTCTCGACGAAGAGGATCTCGAGCTCCGGGAAGCGCCCCAGCAGCTGGTGGACCGCCTCGAGATTGACCGAGGCGTCCTCGCGAATCGCCGTGTGCGGGCAGCCGCCCGTCTCGACGCCCAGCACCCGCTCCTGCGGCAGGACGCCGCGCCGGATCAGGAACTGGGCATCCTCTTGTGTGTAGATGTCGTTGGTGATCACGGCCAGGTCGTGGCTGTCGCGCAGTCTCACACAGAGTGATTCGACGAGGGCCGTCTTGCCGGACCCGACAGGCCCGCCGATGCCGATCCGCAAGGGGCGCGGAATCCTGGGGTCCCCACTCATGACCGGAAGAGCCTCATCTCGAGCGAGGCGTGCCTGATGCCCGCGATCTCGATCCCGGGCGCGAAGCTCCAGAGTTCGCCCGCCTCCCGCGCCGCGGCCTCTCGCGCGACGCGCTCGATGACCGGGTGGAGGCCCCACAGCACGCGCTGCCCTTCCATCTGCCCCATGGAGAGGAGCCGGAGCGCCGCGCCGACCAGCAACGCCGTGGTCGAGTAGAGATACGCGGTCGCCGCCCACTCGGGCTCCCAGCCCAGCGCCGAAGCGGCGAGCCCGTAGGCGACGGCGTGGGGCCCAGGAGCGAGACCCTTGTCC
>Ga0080064_1005748_pt1 | contig 14125 bp, 13 predicted proteins | sample Subgrocontami54m_FD_69260 | JGI IMG/M metagenome (GOLD analysis project Ga0080064, IMG submission 69260) | Subsurface groundwater microbial communities from S. Glens Falls, New York, USA - GMW46 contaminated, 5.4 m (SPADES assembly) (version 2) ...
CCCATGCGCGAGAGCAACTCGGGCAACGTCGTCGCGGTGCTCGCCGAGATCTGTTCCGAGGTGATGACGCTCATGCCGACGCCCGAATCGAGCAGACGCTCGGGAAAGCGTGTTGCAGTGACCACCACGGCCTCTTCGGCATGCACGGGCAGGAACGGCTGGAGCGCTGCGCCGGCGACGAGCGCGACAAGAATGCTGCGTTTCACGGATATCCTCCCTTCGGCAAGCGTCCCCGCACGCCGAACCCGTTGGCAAAAGGAAATCCCGCGAAACAGGGTGACTGGCCAGCATGCACCGCCGCCCGCGGCATTTCCGTCAGGGTCCGTCCCGCGACATGTCGCGAGGCGGACAGCACGCCCAGGGCCGGTCTCCGGGCTTGTGGGATCGGGCGCATCGCCTTCCCATGGACTCGAGGTCCACAGTGGCCAGCCGGTCGCGGACCGGCGTTGATGGATGCGCCCGCGCGCACTTACCGTTGCGGGGGCAGCAGAGGAATGGGCGCAAGCCCGACAGGCAGCGCCGCACCTCTTTCCCGTTTCACCCCGGCGCGAGGATATCGCGCCGAAGCACCCTGGGCTTGCAGCGCATATTCTACAGAAGGCTTGCGTGCCGCGAAGGACATCCAGATCACGAAAGCAACTGCAGCCCAACGATGAATCTACATTGAGAACCGACTCTTACACCTTGACTGCCCAGAATTTTCCATCCTATAGTGTTCGCATGGACGCGCAACTCGTCGAGCTCGAGGACAAAATCAGGCAGGCGGCGGCGCTGTGCGTTCGCCTGCGCGACGAGAACCGGGACCTGCGGGCGCAGGTCGCGGCGCTCGCGGGCGACAGAAGGCAGCTCGCCGAGAAGCTGGACGGGGCGCGCGCGCGCCTCGAGACGCTGCTCAAGCAAATTCCCGAATGATTCCCCAGTAAGGCCCCCGAACATGGCAGCGAAGAAGAAGACGCTCGACGTCAACATCATGGGCCGCACCTACAAGGTGGCCTGCGAGGACGAGGAGCGCGAGGCCCTGCTCGTGGCCGTCGAGTACCTGGACCGCAAGATGACCGAGATCAAGAGCGCGGGGAAGGTCGCAAGCGCCGAGCGCATCGCGGTCATGGCGGCGCTCAACATCGCCCACGAATTGCTTTCGTATCGCGCGACGCCGGGCAGCTTTGACATCGATGCGCTAAGGCGTAGAATGAATTCGATGAAGGCGACGCTCGACGAAGCGCTCGCTGCCGAGGGGCTCTAGGGGAAGTTTCGGGCCGCGGCACTTTAGCGTTCGTCGTGCCGCGCGTCGCCGAAAAGGAATGTCCCCTGCGGTGTGCGCCAAGGCCCGGAGATTCTTGAACCAACAGCTTGAGTCCTGGCTGCGGTCCATAGTGTCACTGTTGCGCGCGTCCCTTCGTCGGACGTGCCTGATGTGACCGGAACGCGGCCGCCTTGAACCACTAGGTTCAGGATCAAGGCCTGACGGCATCAGCGGGGGGCGCCCGATCCGGGGTGCCATCGATCGATCGCAGGCTCTCGAGCCTGCGATTGTTTTTGCGGGTCCGGAACGCACCCGCCATCGCCGACGCGCTGGCCGGGCTGCTCGGCGCGAGGCCGGCGATGGAACACGGCCTCCGCGTGTTGTATCATCGGCTGCGCCAGTGGAGACGTCATAAGACCAGCATGCCGGTCCAAACGGCAATGCTGTTGCACGCAGACCCGTCAGTTCCATCGCTTTCGAGAAGGAGTCTCCAATGCATGCGCGTCTTCGTACCGCGTTACTTGGTGCCTGCGCCCTGTGCGCGGCGCTGATCGCCACCCCCCCGGCGCAGGCCCAGCAGACCATCAAGCTGACCGCCGCCGCCGGGCATCCGCCGGTGTTCCTTTGGGTGAAGGTGCTCGACGAATTCTTCATTCCGGAAATAGACAAGCGTCTGGCTGCGGCGGGCGGCAAGTACAAGATCGAATGGACCAAGGCCTTCGGCGGCACGCTCGTCAAGCTCGGCAACGAAAGCACGGCGATGAAGGACGGCATCAGCGACCTCGGCTTCGTCGCGACGCTGTTCGAGGCGTCGAAATTTCCCCTTCAGAACGTCACCTACTACACGCCGTTCGGCTCCGACGACATCGCCGTGGTGACCGGGGCCATCGGCGACATGCAGAAGAAGATCCCGGCGATGAACGACGCCTGGACCAAGAACGGCCTGGTCTATCTTGGCGGCGCGGCGCTCGACACCTATTACGTATTCGCGAAGTTCCCCATTGCCAGGTTCGAGGATCTGCAGGGCAGGAAGATCAATGCACCCGGCCCCTCGGCGAACTGGGTGAAGAACACCGGGGCGGTCGCAGTCGCGGGCACGCTCAACACCTACTACGAGGACATCAAGTCCGGCGTCTCCGACGGGGCGCTGACTTTCGTCACGGGCGCCTGGGGCGTCAAGCTGTACGAGGTGGCGCCCTACATCACCAAGGTGAACTTCGGTTCCCAGTTCGGCGGCGGCATCGCCATGAACAAGCGCCGCTTCGACACGCTGCCCAAGGACGTGAAGAGGATTTTCCTCGAGGTCGGCAACGAGTACAGCGCGCGCTTCGCCAAGGCGCAGGCCGAGCTGGCGACGCAGGAACTGACGCGCATGGCGCAGGCCGGCGCAAAGGTCGCCGACCTGCCCGAGAGCGAACGGCAGCGCTGGGCCCGCGCGCTGCCGCCCGTCGCGAAGATCTGGGGCGCGGAAATGCAGGCCAAGGGACTGCCCGCAAACGAAGTGCTCGAGGCCTACATGGCCGCGCTCAGGAAGGCGGGCACCAAGATCCCGCGCGATTGGTCGAACTAGCCCCGGGCGCCGCCGAGGCCGCCCGGCGCCCGGCTGCCATGGACGCCACACCGGAAACCGCCCGGGAGCAAACCGCCGCCGACGGCTATAACCGGGCGCAGCCGTTCCGCTTTCATGTCCTCACCGGCGTCATGAACGCCATCGGGACGATCTGGATCATCTTCCTGATGGTGCTCATGAACATCGACGTGCTCGGGCGCGACGTATTCGCGTCCCCCGTGCGCGGCGTCACCGAGATCGTCTCGATGTCGATCGTCGGCATCGTATTCATGCAGCTCGCGGATACGCTGCGGGCGGGCAAGCTCACCCGGGCCGAGGTGCTGCTCGGCTACCTGCAGCGGCGCCGGCCACGGACCGCGCGGGCGCTGCAGGCCCTCTACCACCTGGTCGGCGCCGGCCTGTTGGCGGTCATCTGCGCGGCGAGCTGGGGACCATTGACCGAGTCGATCGAGATCGGCGAATACGTGGGCGCGGTGGGCGACTTCCAGGCGCCCATGTGGCCGGTGCGGCTGATCATCGTCCTCGGCTCCGCCTGTGCGGCGCTGACGTTCCTGTTCCTCGCCTGGGACGATTTCAAGGCGGCACGCAGACCGAAATGACCTGGAACGTCGCGGTATCGCTGTCCTCGCTTGCCCTGATGCTGGTCCTCATCTACTGCGGCATGCATGTGGCGGTAGTGCTGGGCCTGCTGTCCTTCATCGGCGTGTGGCTGATCAAGTCCGACGCCGACATCGCGGCCAATCTCCTTGCACAGGCGGCGAGCGACGCGATCGCCAGCCATATCTTCGGCGTCGTTCCCCTGTTCGTGCTGATGGGCCTGGTCGTCGCCATCGCCGACATCGGCAAGGACGCGTTCGAAGTCGCGAACCAGATCTTCCGAAGGCTGCGGGGGGGCTTGGGCATCGCCACGGTCGCCGCCAACGCGGTCTTTGCCGCCATCACCGGAATTTCCATCGCCTCGGCCGCCGTGTTCACGCGCGTGGCGGTGCCGCAGATGCTGCGCTTCGGCTACACGCCGAAGTTCGCGGTCGGCGTGGTGACGGGGTCCTCGGTGCTCGGCATGCTCATCCCGCCCTCGCTGCTCATGATCCTGTACGGGTTCCTGGCCAACCAGTCGGTGGGCGCCATGTTCACCGCCGGCATCGTTCCTGGTCTGCTGCTCGCGCTCGCCTATTCCTTCGGCATCGTGGCAATGGCCTACCTGTTTCCATCGTACGTATTCGCGGGCGGCGACGCAGTTGCCGCAGCGGACGAAGAGCCGCGCATGGCCCCCGCGCAAATGGCGATCAAGTTGATCCCGTCGTTGGCCCTGATCGTGATCTGCCTCGGCGGCATCTACGCGGGCGCATTTACGGCCACCGAGGCGGGCGCGGTGGGCGCGGCGCTGTCGCTTGCGATCGCGTTGCTGCGCCGCAGGCTCGACTGGAGGAAGTTCTGGCAGGTGCTCGTGGAGACCGGGCACGTGACGGTATCGGTGTCCTTCCTCATCATCTGCGCCAACATCTATACGCGCATGCTCGCGATTTCGGGAACGCCGCAATTCCTGGTCGAAACCATGGCGCAAGCGGGACTGGGCGTGAACTGGTTCATCGCCATCTACGTGCTCATCATCCTGTTTCTGGGCACCATCATCGACTCTTCGTCGATCATGCTGATCTGCCTGCCGCTGATGCTGCCCATCGCCGAAACCTTACAGCTGAACCTGGTCTGGTTCGGCGTGGTCACGGTCGTGGCCGTCGAGATCGGACTGCTCACCCCGCCGTTCGGCCTCTCCGCCTATGTCGTCAAGAGCACCTTGAACGACCCCCGGATCGGCCTGGGCGACATATTCAAGGGAACGACGCCGTTCACGGTGATCATGTTCCTGGTGCTGCTGTTGCTCATCTTCGTCCCCAAGCTCAGCCTCGTACTGCTCGATTGAGGAGCCAAGCCATGCCGCGCAAGATCGTCGACATCTCGATGCCCCTGGAAAACGACGTCGTTTCCGATCCCCAGCCGTTCGGGCCGAAGATTCAGTACTTCGACCACAAGATGTCGCTCGGCCAGATGCTGCCGTTCTTCCCCGGCCTGAAGGCCGAGGACTTGCCGGACGGCGAGGCGTGGGCGGTGGAGAAGGTGGAGCTGATCACGCACAACGGTACCCATCTGGATGCACCCTACCACTTCCACTCGACCATGAATCGCGGCGAGCGCGCGATCACCATCGACGAGGTCGATCTCGACTGGTGCTTTCAACCGGGGGTCAAGCTCGATTTTCGCCGGTTTCCCGACGGCTATGTCGCCACGGCGAAGGATGTCGAGCGCGAGCTCGAGCGCATCGGCCACCCGCTGCTGCCGCTGGACATCGTCGTGGTGAACACCCGGGCCGGCAGCCGCTACGGAAACGACGACTACGTCACCGCCGGCTGCGGCATGGGCTACGACGCCACCATGTTCCTGCTCGAACGGGGCGTTCGCCTCACCGGCACCGATGCCTGGAGCTGGGACGCTCCGTTCGTGTATACCGCCGAGAAATACAAGCAGACCGGAAACGCGAAGCTCATCTGGGAAGGCCACAAGGCGGGCCGCGACATCGGCTACTGCCACCTGGAGAAGCTGCACAACCTCGAGGCGCTCCCCGGAGACGGCTTCATGATCGCCTGCTTCCCGGTCAAGATACGCCGGGCCTCCGCCGGCTGGACGCGCGCGGTGGCGATCTTCGACGACGCCATCCTCGAGGCGACGCGCCGCGCCCGGGCCGGGGCCTGAGGCTCCGGCGCGCGCGATGCGGTCCTCGAATCTTGCGACCGGCTGAGCTGTGGCATGATGGGCGGCGCCTGCGACGATGCGCTCGGCGCCGCGGTCGACATATTTGGGCGATGCCGGAGTACGCATGCGTTACTGGCTGATGAAGTCCGAGCCGGGCGAGTTCTCGATCGACGATCTCGCCGCGGCGCCGCGCAAGACCACGCCGTGGTTCGGCGTGCGCAACTACCAGTCGCGCAATTACATGCGCGACCAGATGCGCGTGGGGGACAGGGTTTTCTTCTATCATTCGAGCTGTGAGGAGCCGGGCATCGCGGGAATCGCCGAAGTCGCGTCGAGCGCGTATCCGGACTCGACCCAGTACGACCGGGGGAGCCCCTACTTCGACCCCAAGTCGTCGCGGGACGCACCGCGCTGGCTGCACGTCGACGTGAAGCTGGTGCGCAAGACGCCGCTCCTGGGCCTTGCCGAGCTGCGCAGCCACCCCGAGCTGGCCGCCATGCGCGTGCTCGCGCGCGGCAACCGGCTCTCGATCACGCCGGTCGAACCCGGCGAGTGGGAATTCATCACCAAGCGACTCTTGAAGATCCGTTGAACCACGCCAAGAACGACACGCTGATCCGCGCGCTGCTCAGGCAGCCGACGCCCTACACTCCGGTGTGGCTGATGCGCCAGGCCGGCCGCTATCTCGCCGAATACAACGAGACGCGCAAACGGGCCGGAAGCTTTCTCGCGCTGTGCAAGTCCCCCGCATTTGCAACGGAGGTGACGCTGCAGCCGCTCGATCGCTTTGCGCTCGATGCGGCGATCCTGTTCTCCGACATTCTGACGATCCCGGATGCCATGGGCCTGGGGCTGTACTTCGCCGACGGCGAGGGACCGCGCTTCGAGCGCCCGGTGCGCGACGCCGCCTCGGTCGCCAAGCTGTTCGCACCCGACCCGCATGCCGAACTCCGGTACGTGATCGACGCCGTCGCCGAAATCCGTCGCGCCCTCGCGGGCCGCGTGCCGCTGATCGGCTTTGCCGGAAGCCCGTATACGCTCGCCTGCTACATGGTCGAGGGAGGCGCAAGCGACGATTTCCGCACCGTCAAGACCATGCTCTACAGGGAACCCGCCCTGCTGCACCGCATCCTCGAAGTCAACGCCCAGGCGGTGACCGCTTACCTGAACGCCCAGATCGCGGCCGGGGCCCAGGCGGTCATGCTGTTCGACACCTGGGGCGGCAGCCTATCGCATGACGCCTACCGCGAATTCTCGCTCGCCTATATCGAGCGCATCCTGGGCGAGCTCGACCGCGAACACGGGGGCGAGCGCGTGCCGCGCATCGTGTTCACCAAGGGCGGCGGAATGTGGCTGGAAGCGATCGCGGGCTGCGGCTGCGATTGCGTGGGCCTGGACTGGACCGCGAGCCTCGCCGACGCGCGCCGGCGCGTCGCAGACCGTGTATCGCTGCAGGGCAATCTCGATCCCGCGGTGTTGTTCTCCACGCCGCAGGCCATCCGCGACGAAACGGCGAAGGTGCTCGCGTCCTTCGGCGCCGGCGACGGCCACGTGTTCAATCTCGGACACGGCATCTCGCAATTCACGCCGCCGGATCACGTTGCAGCCCTCGTCGACGCGGTGCACGAGCTCAGTCCCGCGTATCATCGGCGCGCTTAGGCGTGGCTAGCTCCAAAGGCGCCGTTGCGGCACTTATGCACAGCGCACCTTGAAACTCCGCGCCAGTCGCGGGGCTTCGGGCCTTAGCCCCGGGAAAACGCGCAAGCAACTGATCGCGCACATTATTTCTCTGCGCTCGCAGTTTGAGCAAGGGAAAAAATCCTTTTGCGCAGGCACAGTTACGTTTCTGTGGCGGCGTTATTCACATAGTTACCCACAAAAACTGTGAAAAACTTACAAATCCCCTTGTGGTACAAGCCGCTCAACGATTGTCCTGACATTCGACATGAGTAGCGTCAGCGCGGAATTCAAGTCCCATGGCTTTTCTTCACGTCGCCATTGACGTGCCGCTGCCGCGGTTGTTCGATTACCGCTGCGATGACGCGACGCAAGAGGACGTCGGGCTGCGGGTCGTCGTGCCTTTCGGCAACAAGAAGACCGTAGGCGTCATCGTCGAAGTCACCGAGCATTCCTCGCTGCCTCTGGACAAGCTGCGTGCGCCGGACCGCATCCTGCGCGACATGCCTGCATTGCCGCGCGACTGGATCGAGCTGGCACGATTCTGCAGCGCCTACTATCAGCGCCCCCTCGGAGAAGTCATACACGCAACGCTGCCGCCGCGGCTGCGCAGCGCGAAGCCCCTGCCCGAACCCGAGCCTTGCTACGCGCTGACCGAGGCCGGTACCGTGGCAAGAGGTTCGCTGCCGGCCAGGAGCCGCGTGCGGCGCGCGTTGCTCGATCGCCTCGCCGAGGGCCCGGCGACCGAGGCCGAGCTCGCTTCGCTCGCCGGGAACGCGCGCGCTGCGGCGCGAAGCCTGCTTGCGGCGCAATCGATACGGGTCCTCGCCCCGGCACGTACGGCGCCGGGGTTCATCGCCGCCCACCGCCTGACCGCGGAGCAGGAGCATGCCGTGGCAGCCGTGCGCGCGAGCGCCGGCTTCCGCGCTTTCCTGCTCTACGGCGTCACGGGAAGCGGCAAGACCGAGGTGTATCTGCACGCCATCGCCGATGCGCTCGCCCGCGGCAGACAGGCGCTCGTGCTCGTGCCCGAGATCGCGCTCACGCCGGCGCTCGAGTCCGCCTTCCGGAGCCGCTTTCCGGGCGCAAGCATCCGCGTACAGCATTCGGGGATGCCCGAGAGGGAACGCGTGCGCGGTTTTCTCGACGCGTTGGCGGGGAATGCCGACATCGTCCTGGGAACGCGGCTCGCGGTATTCGTCCCTTTGCCGCGCCTCGGTCTGCTGGTCGTGGACGAGGAGCAGGATCCCTCATTCAAGCAGCAGGAGAGCCTGCGCTATTCGGCCCGCGACATCGGCATCCTGCGCGCGCGTGAAGCCGGCGTGCCGGTGCTGCTGTGCTCGGCCACGCCGTCGCTGGAGACCTGGCACTACGCGGCAAGCGGACGCTACGCCCTGCTTTCCCTGTCGCGCCGCGCCCCCGCCGGCGCCGGCCTGCCGGCGGTGCGGCTGATCGACACCGGCACGCACGCCCCGCGCGAGGGCATCGCGAAACCGCTCGAGGACGCCATCGCCGCGCGGCTCGCGCGCGGCGAGCAGACGCTCCTGTTCCTCAACCGGCGCGGCTACGCGCCGGTGCTCGCCTGCGCGCAGTGCGGCTGGGTGAGCGGCTGCCCGCGCTGCTCGACGCGGCTGGTCGTGCATCTGAAGGACCGCCGGCTGCGCTGTCACCACTGCGGCTTCGCCTCGGCCATCTCCCGCGCCTGTCCCGACTGCGGCAATCTCGATCTCTCGCCGATCGGGCGCGGCACGCAGCGGCTCGAGGCCTCGCTCGCCGCGCGCTTTCCGGAGGCGCGCATCCTGCGCGTGGACAGCGACAGCGCGCGCGCGCAGGGCCGGCTGGAGGGAATGTTCCGCCGCATCGAGTCGGGCGAAGCCGACATCCTGGTCGGCACCCAGATCCTCGCCAAGGGGCATCATTTCGAGCGGCTGACGCTGGTCGGCGTGGTCAACGCGGACGCGGGGCTGTTCGCCGCCAACTACCGCGCCCCCGAGCGCCTGTTCCAGCAACTCGAGCAGGTCGCCGGCCGCGCGGGCCGCGCCGATCTGCCCGGCGAAGTGCTGATCCAGACGCGCTTTCCGCGCCATCCGCTCTACCTGGCCCTCGCCGATCACGACTACGAGGGCTACGCGCGCATCCTCCTGGAAGAACGCCGGCAGGCGGGGTTCCCGCCGTTCGTCTTCGAGGCGGCGCTGCGCGCGGAGGCGGACAAGACCGAATCCGCACTGCGATTTCTGCGCGACGCGATCGAGCTCGCGCCCAGGGCGCGCGAGGATGTGACGGTCTACGACCCCTCGCCGATGAGCCTGGAGCGCGTCGCGGGCAAGAGCCGCGCGCAGTTGCTGGTACAGTCGCCGTCGCGCGCGCGCCTGCAACCCTTTCTCGCCGCATGGACCGCCGCGCTCTACGCGGGACGCTTTCCCGGCGTGCGCTGGCACATCGACGTCGATCCGACGGAGTTCTAGTTCCTTATCTCTCAGTCGCGTGTCAACAGACCCGGCGAGGAATTTGGGGTTATCAAGGATGGGTTCCAATATGAAGCACCGTGTTTGGCTCCGGCCGTGCCGCATTGAGCGTTACCGCAGCGCGACTTCGGCTTCGATCTCCACCGGAATGTCGAAGGGCAGCGCCGCCATGCCCACCGCCGAGCGGGCGTGCCGGCCGCGGTCCGGACCGTAGAGCTCGAGTATCAGGTCGGAGCAGCCGTTGATCACCGCCGGCTGCTGGTTGAACCAGGCCGCCGAGTTGACCATGCCGAACACGCGCAGCCATGCGCTCACCCGGTCGAGGTCGCCGAGTTCGCGCTTCAGGCTCGCAAGCATCGCCAGCGCCGTGAGCCGCGCCGCATGGCAGGCCTGCTCGAGCGTGACCGTGTCCCCGACCTTGCCGAACGGCCCGGCGAGCGTGCCGTCGGGATGCGTGGGTCCATGTCCGGCGATGAAGGCGCGAGACTCGTGCACGCGCACGAAGGCGAACGGCAGTCTCACTCCGGGAGGGGTTAGGATCGGCTCAGGCAGCACCAACCCGAGCTCGCCGAGTCTAGCCTCGATTTCCATTGCGCCCTCGCGCCCGCGCGGCATCCGCGCGGGGTCAGGAAGACTTCTTCGCGGCCCTGCGTGCCGGCTTCTTCGCGCGGCTCGGTCGGTTCTTGCCGTGGGAACCGTTGAACAGCTTGCCGCGGAACGTACGCTTGTCGCCCTTGCCCATCGCTTCGCGTCCCTGGAATACGCCCATCCGTCCCCATTCTACCGCGGTGAGCGCGTGCGAACACGGCGCAGCGCCGCCCGCTCATCCGTGGAGTCGACCCCGGGCGGGTATAATGATCGGCTCCTCGCCTAGTCTTCCCATGTCGGTCGAAATCAAATCGCATCTTACGGAGTTGTTTGCGCATGCGCTCGCCAAGGTGGCGCCGCAGCAGCCCGCGTCCATCATTTCCCTCGACCGCCCGAAGCAGCCGCAGCACGGGGACTATTCCGTGAGCGCGGCGCTGCAGCTCGCCAAGCCTCTCAAGCGCAGCGCGCGCGAAATCGCCCAGGAACTGGTCGGCGCCATACCTTCGTCGGACTGGCTCGCGGCGGCGGAAGTGGCGGGACCCGGTTTCATCAACCTGCGGCTGCGCCCGGCCGCCAAGCAGTTCACCGTAAGGACCGTCCTCGCGCAGCGCGAGCGCTACGGCCGCGGCGTTCGCGGCCAGGCACAGCCTGTCGTGGTCGAATTCGTCTCGGCGAATCCGACCGGACCGCTGCACGTGGGACACGGCCGCCAGGCCGCGCTCGGAGACGCCATCTCGGCGCTGCTCGAGTCTCAAGGCTATCGCGTCGCGCGCGAGTTCTACTACAACGACGCCGGCGCCCAGATCGAGAACCTGGCATTGTCGGTGCAGGCGCGCGCGCGCGAATTGCGCGCGGAGCCGGTCGAGTTCCCGGCCGACGGCTACCATGGCGGATACATACGCGAGATTGCGGAGAAGTTCCTCGCGCAGCCGGCGCCGGAGGCCGAGGATCTGGACGCGATCCGCCGCTTCGCGGTGGCCGAGCTGCGCGCCGAGCAGGACACGGACCTGCGCGCCTTCGGCATCGCGTTCGACAATTACTATCTCGAGTCCTCGCTGTACCGCGACGGCAGGGTGGACGGGACGGTCCGGGCCCTCGTCGCGTCGGGGAAGACCTACGAGCAGGATGGCGCCCTGTGGCTGCGCACCACCGACTACGGCGACGACAAGGACCGCGTGATGCGCAAGTCCGACGGCACGTACACCTATTTCCTGCCCGACGTCGCCTACCACATCACCAAGTGGGAGCGGGGATACGTGCGCGCCATCAACGTGCAGGGCTCGGATCACCACAGCACCGTCACGCGCGTGCGGGCGGGACTGCAGGCCCTGTCGGCGACGCTGTGCCGCGGCATCCCGAAAGGCTACCCGGATTACGTGCTGCACAAGATGGTGACGGTCATGAAGGGCGGCGAGGAGGTCAAGATCTCCAAGCGCGCCGGCGCCTACGTGACGCTTCGGGAGCTGATCGACGAAGTGGGACGCGACGCGACGCGCTTCTTCCTGGTCTCGCGCCGCGCGGACACGGAGTTCGTATTCGACGTCGATCTGGCGAAGTCGCAGTCCGAAGAGAACCCGGTCTACTACGTGCAGTACGCGCACGCGCGCATCTGCAGCGTGATCGAGCAATGGCGCGGCCAGTCGCCCGGGGCCGACGAGCGCGTGCTGGAGGGCGCCGATCTCGCGCCGCTGGAGGGCGCGCGCGAGCTTGCGCTGCTCGGGCGGCTCGGTGAGTATCCGGAAATGCTCGAGGGCGCCGCGAAGGAGCTTGCGCCGCACCAGGTCGCGTACTTCCTGCGCGACCTGGCGGGCGAATTCCACAGTTACTATAATGCCGAGCGCATTCTGGTCGCCGACGAGCGCGTGAAGACCGCGCGGCTCGCGCTGATCGCGGCCGTGAGGCAGGTGCTTCGTAACGGACTGGCGCTGATCGGGGTGAACGCCCCGGAAAAAATGTGATGTTCCTCCCATGAGCAATGATTACAGGCCCCGTCCGGCTGCGCCCAGAGCCCGAAGCGGCGGCGGGCTGCTGCTCGGCCTGTTCATCGGTTTTCTGCTCGGGCTCGGGGTCGCGGCCGCCATAGCGCTCTATTTCCTCAAGGGCCCGGTCCCCTTCATCAACCGGGCGAAGCCCCCCGAGAAGACCGCGCCCGGGCTCACCGAGGCGCCCAAGTCCGGCAAGGCCGAGGACGCCAAGCCGCGCTTCGACTTCTACCGCATCCTCCCGGGACAGGAGGAGCAGGTCACCGAGCAACAGTTGAAACAGGCCGCGCGGGCTGCGGCGAAAGCGGGCGTGCCGTCGAACGACGCCTATTTCCTTCAGGCCGGCTCGTTCCAGAACCCGGCCGATGCCGACAACATGAAGGCGAAGCTCGCGCTCCTGGGCCTGGAGGCCAGCGTCGAGCCGATCAGCCTTCCGGACAAGGGCGTCTGGTACCGGGTGCGCCTCGGTCCGTACGCGAACGTCGAGGAGATCAATCGCGTGCGCACGCAGCTTGCGCAGAACGGCGTCGACGCCTCGCTGGTCAAACTGAAGGACCTCGACAAGAATCGTGGAAGCCCGTATGAGAGCTATGCCCAATGAGGGCTTCCACTGGCCTGCGGGACACGCCTCGGGCACGGACGCGGAACCTTTTCCTCCCCGCGGCGGTCTCCCGTTCTGCCTCAACTAGGAGCGAAATATGCTGAAGCGACTGATCCTGGGCCTGGCCACGCTGTTCTTCTGCGCTGCCGCCGCCGCCCAGAAACCGACGGAGGGCGTGGAATACCTGAGCCTCAATCCGCCCCAATCGACCGAAGCCCCGGGCAAGGTCGAGGTCGTCGAATTCTTCTGGTACCGCTGCCCGCACTGCTACAGCCTGGAACCCGTGCTCGAGGACTGGCTGAAGAAACTGCCGCGCGACGTGCAATTCCGCCGGGTGCCCGCGATATTCGACAACGAGTGGGCACTCGACGCCCGCATCTTCTATGCGCTCGAGGCCACGGGAGATGTCGCCCGCGTCCACAAGGGCCTGTTCAACGCGATCCACCAGCAGGGCGGCGTGAGGCAGAGAGGCGAGGCATACATGAAGTGGGTCGCCGATTGGCTCGGCAAGCAAGGCGTCGACATGGCCAAGTACAACGCGGCGCTGCGTTCCTTCACGGTGGAGAACAGGCTCAAGCGCTCCATGCAGATGACGCAGGCGTACAAGATCGACGGCGTGCCGGCGATCGGCGTCCAGGGCCGCTGGGTCGTCAGCGCGACCGCGAACAGCGAGCGGCTGGGGATGCTGAACGTCACCGATTACCTCGTCGGCGAGGCGCGCAAGCGGATGAAGTAGCGGGATGCCGCGGCGAGAATGCCGTCGTGGCGCCTGCATTGAGAGTCTTCATCACCGGAGCATCCTCCGGCCTGGGCGCGGCGCTCGCCGCGCACTACGCTTCCCGCGGCGCGGTGCTCGGCCTGCTAGCCCGGCGGGCCGACAGGCTCGCGGAAATCGCGGCCACGCTGTCGACCCAGGTGAGCGTCTATGCCGTCGACGTCGCGGATCGCGATGCGCTTGCGGCGGCCGCGGCCGATTTCATCTCCCGCCACGGGACGCCCGACATCGTCATCGCCAACGCCGGCATTTCGCCCGGCACGCAGGGCGACAACCCCGGGGACCTCGCGGTGCTCGAGCGCGTCCTGCAGACCAACGTCATCGGTTTCGCCGCCACCCTCACGCCCTTCGTCGTGCCCATGCGCAGGCGCGGCAGCGGCACGCTCGCCGGCATCGCCAGCGTGGCCGGGTTCCGCGGCCTGCCGGGATCGGGCGCTTACAGCGCCTCCAAGGCAGCCGCCATCGCCTGGCTCGAG
>Ga0080064_1005750_pt1 | contig 14124 bp, 8 predicted proteins | sample Subgrocontami54m_FD_69260 | JGI IMG/M metagenome (GOLD analysis project Ga0080064, IMG submission 69260) | Subsurface groundwater microbial communities from S. Glens Falls, New York, USA - GMW46 contaminated, 5.4 m (SPADES assembly) (version 2) ...
CGCGCCCACCCAGGCCGGCGTAATTGCCGCGCTGGGACGCCGCCGCGAGCCGGCGGCGGTGGCGGTCGCCAGCGCCGCCATCAACCATGCGGACGCCGAGGTGCGGGCGGCAGCGATCACGACGCTCGGGTTCCTGCCGGGCACGCGGGAGACCGCCGCGCTGCTGGCGAAGGCGGCGACGGGCGAGGGCGAACAGGCCAGGCTCGCGCGCCAGAGCCTCGCGCGATTGAACGGACCCGACGTCAATGCGGCGATCCTCGCCGGTGCCGAACGCGGCGAACCGGCGTTGCGGGCCGTCTACGTCGAGCAACTCGCGCTGCGCAACCAGGCGGATGCGCTGCCTCTGTTGTTGAAAGCGCGCAACGACCCCGACGCCGCAGTGCGGCTCGCCGCGGTCGGTGCGCTGGGCGATATCGCCCGGCCGGCCGAGATCGGCGCGCTGATTGACTGGACGCTGGCGGCGAAGGACGAGCCGGAGCAGTCACGCGCCCTGCGCTCGGTCGTCTCGACGATTCAACGCCAGCCCGCGAAGGAGCGCGGCGGGGAGCTTTTCGCCGCCGTCGATCGAGCGCCACCGGCGACCGCCGTGCGACTCGTGCCCGCACTCCAGCGCATCGGCGGAAAGTCCGCGGCCGAATGCGCGGCGCGCGCCGCGCTGCGCGGGGAGGCAAAGCTGGCGGACGCGGCAGTCGGCGCCCTTGCCCGCTGGAGCGACTCCACGGCGATCGACAGCCTCGCGGTGGTCGCGGCGCAGGCGAGCGGCCAGGTCCGCACCGCCGCGATCGAGGGCGCGCTGCGTTACTTCGAGAAGACACGGGATCCTTGGAAACCGGAGTTCACGATCGCGATCGGCAAGTTGCTCGAGGCAGAAACCCCATCCGGTACGGGCGCCCCGGTGCGGAAACGGACGTTGATGGTGTTGAACCGCGCGAACGACCCCGCGGCGCGGTTGCTGGCCGAGCAGCAGAAGAACGACCCGGCGCTCGCCGACACGGCGCGCGACACCGCGGACATCATTCGCGTGAACACGCTGGGCCGGCCGCGGGTGCGCGCGTCCGCCAACGAGACGCAGGCCCGCAACATTCTCGACGGGAAGACGGCGACGCGCTGGACCGTGCCGGCGGAAGGCGACGAATGGGTCGACGTCGAATTTCGCGGCGCCCGGCCGATCCATCGCATCACGCTGGACCAAACCAGCCGCGACGCGGAATTTCCCGAACACTACGAAGTGTACGTCATGGATGATCGCGCGACGCGTGGGTCGCCAATCGCATCGGGGGGCGGCAAGCGTGGCCGCACGGTCATCGATTTGCCCGCCGGCACACGCGGCCGAATCGTGGTGATCAAGAATACCGCGGAGCGCAAAGACACGCCCTGGTCGATCTGCGAGCTTTGGGTGGATTGAGCCCGGACTCCGCGAGAATCCAGTACGCGGCCGGCACGGCGGCCGGCCCTCCATATACGCACTACCAACCTGGAGGGACGACCTCCGTGTCGTCCTCGCGCACGTGCACGTACCGCGATCTCTCGCTGCTGCCGCGTAAACCGTCGCCGGGCCTGGTCTTCCGCTCGCGCACATCTTTGCCACTTCGTCGCATTTCTTGGCCGCGCTCAAGGTAAGGCTGGACCGGCCGGAAATTTCATCGGTAAAACCTGTTCCTCTGGCTTGCCATCGGGCGGCGGACTCCTGCACAAGTTATCTTCCCTTTCGTAATGAAAACCCCTCCGCTCACGCGCCGCTCTTTCATCAAGACAGCGTCGACGGCGTCAGCGGCCATTTCGCTCCAGGGTATTCTGCGCAGCCAACAGGCACCGGCCGTGCAACCGGCGGGCGGCTCCCCGAACAACCGGCTGAACCTTGCGTGCATCGGTGTGGGCGGTCGCGGCCGGGCGGCGATCGACGCGCTGAAGGCGGAGAATTACGTCGCGTTTTGCGATGTCGACGAACTGCGGGCCGCGGCGACTTTCAAGGAGTACCCCGACGTTCCCCGGTTCAACGACTACCGGCAGATGCTCGACCGGATGGGCGGCAAGATCGACGCGGTCACGGTCTCGCTTCCCGATCACATGCATTTCCCGATCGCGATGTCGGCGCTCGCGCTCGGCAAGCACGTGTTCGTCGAGAAGCCGATGACGCACACGATCTGGGAGGCGCGGGAACTCGCCCGCGTCGCGCGCGAGAAGAAAGTCGCGACGCAGATGGGCAACCAGGGGCACGCGAGCGACGGCGTGCGGCTGCTCAAGGAATGGGTCGAGGCGGGCGTGCTCGGCGAGGTGCGCGAGGTGCAGAGCTGGACGAACCGGCCGCTCAGCCACTGGCCGCAGGGATCGCTCAACGTCAAGGCGCCCGATCACTCGAAGTTCCTGCCGGTCGTCCCGCCGACGCTGAACTGGGAGGTCTGGCAGGGGGTCGCCCCGGCGCGGGAGTACGACCCGATGTACCTCCCTTTCAACTGGCGCGGATTTTGGGATTACGGCACGGGCGCGCTCGGCGACATGGGCTGTCATCTGCTGGACGGCGTGCACTGGGCGCTGCAGCTCGACGCGCCGACCCACATCGAGGCGACGAGTGCGTTTCCGAGCAATCTCACCGGTCCCAGTGCGTCTCTCGTTACGTTCAAATTTCCCGCCCGCGGCAGGCTGGCGCCGCTCACCCTGAAGTGGTACGATGGCGGGCTGATTCCGCCACCGCCGCCGGAATACGATCCCGCACGAACTTTGCCGGACAACGGCACGTTGATCATCGGCACCAAGGCGACGGTTTTCGCCTCGTTGTATTACCAGAGCGTGCGAATCATTCCGGAGCCGAAGATGCAGGAACTCGCGCCGACGCTGCCGCCGAAGACGATTCCGCGCGTCGAGGGCGGCAAACACTTCGAGGAGTGGGCCCGCGCGTGCAAGGGCGGCCCAGCGGCCGGCTCGAATTTCGACGTCGCCTCGCGCCTCACGGAACTCTGCCTGCTGAGCAACGTCGCCGTCCGCGCGCGCCGGTCGCTCGAGTGGGACGCCGCCGCGATGAAGGTGACCAACGTGCCGGAAGCGAACCAGTATCTCCGGAAAGAATACCGCCCCGGATTCGGGGTGTGAAGCAAGCAGAGAGTCGAGTGATGAGAGTTGAGAGCAAAACAACACAGTCGATAACACCTTCCCCGGTCCCTTGGTCTCTGGTCCTTGGTCCCTGGTCCCACGAGGCGGCAGCCTCGTGTCCGCATCCTTTTCACCATGTCCAACGTCACTCCAGCTTCAGAACGCTCCACTATGACTGAAAATCCCGCCTCGAACTCGTCCCCGAACGTCCGCTGCGAATACACGGCGGCCTTTTTGCTCCTCCGGCTCTTCCTCGGGCTGCGGACCCTGATGGCTGGTTTGGAAAAGTTCGAGCTGAACCGCAGCTATTCGACGGAAAACTACTCCGCGAACATGTCCCGCATGGCGACGGGCATCAGCAACAACTCGATGATTCCGGCCTGGGCGGCCAAGGCGTTCGCGCTGCCGCTCGGTTACATCCTGGTGGTCCTCGGCCTCGCCGTCCTGCTCGGCATCAAGTCGCGGGCGACGCTCTTCCTCACCGGCCTGCTCTACATCGGCCTGTCCTTCGGTTTGATGGCCGTGCAGGAAAGCGAAGGCGTGGCCTGGCTCAGCGCCCAGATCCTCATGTTCGCCGTCGCGCTCGTTTTGGTCCGCAACGAAAAATTCGCCCTCTGGGGTGACAAGGCCGACTGAGTCGGCAGTTGAGAGTTTCCCAACTCTCAACCTTCAACTTTCAACCCTGATTCCTTCTCATGGCTGACCTGATTTCCATCCCGCTCAGTCGTCGCGATTTTCTCAGCACCAGCGCCAAGCTCGGCGCGGTGATGGCGGCGGCTCCTTACATTTCCCGCGGCGCCGCCGTCGGCGCCGGCAAAGGCGACACCCTCAACGTCGCGCTGATCGGCTGCGGCGCCGAAGGCAAGATTCTCACCACGGCCGCGCTGAACATCCCGAACCTTCGGTTCAAGGCCGTCTGCGACATCTGGCCGTACGCGGCCACGCCGATGTCGCGCCTGCTGCAGAAGTACAAGCACGACGCGAAACCGTTCGAGGATTACCGGGAGATGCTCTCGGCCGTGCCGGAACTGGACGCGGTGATCATCGCCACGCCGGACTTCATGCACGCCGAACACACGAACGCCTGCCTCAAGGCCGGCAAGCACGTGTATTGCGAGAAGCTGATGTCGAACACCGTCGAGGGCGCCCGCTCGATGGCCCGGACCGCGCGCGAGACCAAGAAACTGCTGCAGATCGGCCACCAGCGCCGCAGCAATCCGCGGTATCAGCATGCCCGGGACAAGATCGTGCGCGAGGCGCACATGCTCGGCCGGATCACCAACATCTCGGGCCAGTGGCACCGCGCGGTCACCGACGACTTCGGCGTGCCGAAGGGCCAGGAGATGACCGAGGAGAAGCTGCACAAGTACGGCTACGCCAACATGCACGAGTTCCGGAATTGGCGCTGGTTCAAGAAATACGCCGGCGGCCCGATCTCCGATCTCGGTGCACACCAGATCGACGTCTACAACTGGATGCTGGGCGCCAATCCGCGCTCCTGCATCGCGAGCGGCGGCGTCGATTACTACAAGACGCACGAGTGGTACGACAACGCGATCGCGATTTACGAGTTCCCGACGAAGGAAGGCATCGTGCGCGCGACCTACGATGTGCTGACCACGACGAGCGCCGGTGGCGGCTACCACGAGTATTTCATGGGCGACGAGGGCTCGCTGAAGATCTCGGAGAACCCGAAGTTCACCAAGCTCTACCGCGAAGCCCGCGCGCCCGAGTGGGATCCGTACGTGACCGCCAAGCTCATCTCGCGGCCGGAGAGCGGCGAAGGCGCCGTCGTCGTCAAGCCGTGGGAAAAGCCGCGGCAAAAGATGGCCCTGCCGGCGAAGGTCCTGCGCGGCGCCGGCGCCGCCGCCGGTCCGGCGATTGTCGACGTGCGCGAAACCGCGCAGCTCTCGGCGTGGGAACTTCCGGTCTCGTTCGACAAGCCGATTCACCAGCCGCACATCGAGAACTTCGTCGACGCGATCACGAAGGGTGTGCCGCTCAACTGCCCCGGCGACTCGGCCTTCGCGACCGCCGTCACGGTGCTGATGGTCAACGAGGCGATCGCCGCCAAGAAGGAACTCACGAAGTCGCCGGAGGACTTCGTCGCCTGAACCAAATCAAATCGAAAAAACCGCGAATCGCGCGAATTGACGCGAAAGGCCTGAATTTCCGGCTTCTCACGCCCGTCACACGCTCCTGAATTCAGGATGTATTCGCCTGCATTTGCGGCATAACTCTCAATCCTCCACTTGTCTACTTATCTAACCATGCTCCCACGCAAAATCACCACCGCGCTCACTCTTCTCGCGCTGGCGGCTGCTGCCAACGCCGCCGACACTGTTCCGCTGAAGGTCGAATACCCGAAGCCGCTGTTCGCCGGTACGCCGCGCCCGATCTCGCTCGCGAATCTCGAGCCGGCCAACATCAAGCGACCCGACATCATGGTGCCGGCCGACACGAAACTGCTCTCCAAGGGCAAGCCGGTCACCAGCAGCGACTCGCTGCCCGTGATCGGTGAGCTGAGCTACATCACCGACGGCGACAAGACCGGCATCGACGGCGCCTACGTGGAGCTCGGGCCGGGAGTCCAATGGGTGCAGATCGACCTGGGCGCGGCCGCCAAGATCGCCGCGGTCGCGGTCTGGCACTTCCACTCGCAGGCGCGCGTGTACCACGACGTGATCATGCAGATTTCGAACGACAAGGACTTCAAGACCGGCGTCACGACCATCTTCAACAACGACGACGACAATTCCGCCAAGCTCGGCAAAGGCAAAGACCTGGCCTACGTCGAAGTGAACCACGGCCGGGTGGTCGACGCCAAGGGCGCGACGGGCCGCTACGTCCGGCTCTACAGCAACGGCAACACGTCCGACGAGCTGAACCACTACTGCGAAGTCGAAGTGTTCGGCGCGCCGGCGAAATAACGCTGCGCAACGCAGCCACGAATTGCAGGGCGGGTCTTCGGACCCGCCCTTTTTTTTGCGAGACGTTGGCAACGTGTAGGGCGGGGGCGCCCGACCCCGCCGTTGAGCGTCCGTGAACAAGCGGCGGGGTCGGCGACCCCGCCCTACATCTTCCGAAGGCACCGGAGCTGTTTTGTTTTGCGAACATCGCAGCGGAGGCGCTTCGCTTCCGCCGCGGAACGCAGAGCGCTCCGCGGCCTCATGCTTCTTCTCCGCTGGCTGCCTCTTGCGCTGATTGCTCTCGCCGGTTTCTGGCTGCGCACCTCCGAACTGGGCCAGCGGCCGATGCATGCGGACGAAGCAAACCAGGCGGTCAAACTCGGGGAACTGCTGGATCAAGGCCACTATGCCTTCGATCCGCGCGATCACCACGGGCCGACGTTGTACTACGCGGCGGCGCCGATCGCGTGGTTGCGCGGCGAGCGTTCGCTCGCGGCCCTGACCGAAACGACCGTCCGGCTGGTGCCGGCGCTGTTCGGCACGATTTCGATCATCCTCCTCGCGCTGCTCGCGGCGCCCGCGCCGCGCTGGTCCGAGGCGTCACGCCGCTACTGGCCCGCGTGGGCCGCGGCGGCGTTGCTCGCCGTTTCGCCTCCTTCCGTCTACTACAGCCGCTACTTCATTCAGGAAACGCTGCTCGTCACGTTCACGCTCGCGACGCTGGTCTGTGCCCGCGCGTGGTGGCACGACGGCCGTATCCGCTGGGCGATTGCCGCGGGCGTTTGCGCGGGGCTCGCGCAGGCCACGAAAGCGAGCGCACCGATCTTTCTGGCCGCCGCGGCGATCGCGGCGGTGGCAGTAGGGCGGGCTTCAGCCCGCCCCGATCCGGCGACTTCCGCGGCCAAACCGGGCGGGCTGAAGCCCGCCCTACTCTGGGCCATCGCCGCGGCGTTTACCACCGCCGCGCTGCTGTATTCATCGTTCGGCACGAACTTCGCCGGCCTGCGTGACGCGCTCTCGACCTACTCGCAGGCGGTGACGCGATTCGGCCAGGGCGCAGCGCCGACCGGTCACGAAAAACCGTGGTACTACTACCTGAGCCTGTTCGGCTGGCAGCGGCACGGCGGGGTCGTGTGGGAGCAGCTTGGATTCTCGCTGCTCGTCCTCGCCGGTCTCGCTCTCGCGTTCACCAAGTCCGGCGCCCGGTTTCGTTGGGCCGCGATCTACACGGCGATCGTCGTGACGACCTTGTCGGTCTTCTCGTACAAGACTCCGTGGCACGCGGTGCATTTCGTGCCCGGCATGGCGCTGCTCGCGGCCGGCGGACTCACCGTCATCGCGCAGCTCCGCACCGGGAAATTCGTCACGGCCGCGATCGCGCTGGCAGTGCTCGGTTCGCTGGCGAAACAGACCCGGCTCGCCGCCTTCCGCTTCCCCGCCGTCGAGCGCAACCCTTACGCGTACGTGCACAGTTCGATGGACGTGCTGAAAATTCGCGCGCTGGCCCAGGCCGCAATCGCCCGGCAGCCGAACGAACCCATCCGGGTGATTGCGGAGGAATACTGGCCGCTGCCGTGGTACTTGCGCGGCCTGCCCCGCGTCGGGTTCTGGTCGACTCCGCCGGATGACTGCGACGGCGCGCTCGTGATCACGTCCGCCACCCAGTCCGACGCGGTCCGGAGCAGACTGCGCGGCGCTTACCGCGAGTCGTATGTGGGATTGCGGCCGGGAATCATCCTGGTGGTGTTCACGGCGAATGTGGATTGAGCGATGGAGAGACGAAGCGAGGGAGGGAATGAGGGATTGAGAGTGCCGGGCGGAAGGAGTTTCATGAGCGATCACCAAGTAGATCCACCGGTGCGATGAGCACTCCGTCCCTCCCTTCCTCGGTCCCTCCGTCCCCCGTGCTCTCCCTCGTCATTCCCGTTTACAACGAGGCGGGCAACATCCTGCCGCTCGCGGAAAAATCGGTCGCGGCGCTGCGTGGAATCGGCCGGCCGTTCGAGGTGCTCTTCGTCAACGACGGCAGCACGGACGCGACCGCCGCCGAAATCGCCGCGGCGCAGGCGCGCTGGCCCGAGGTATCCGAACTGCGGATGCCGCAGAACTCCGGCCAGGCCGTCGCCTTGCTGGCCGGCCTGCGCGCGGCGCGCGGCGAATACCTCCTGATGATGGACGGCGACGGGCAGAACGACCCTGCGGATTATCCGAAGCTGCTCGCGCTGGTGGATTCCGGCCAGGTCGACCTCGCCTGCGGGTGGCGCGTCGACCGCCACGATTCCACCATCCGGCGGATCATGTCGAAGATCGCCAACGTCGTGCGCGGCGCGATCCTCGCGGACGGCGTGCACGACGCCGGCTGTCAGCTGCGCGTGATGCGTCGCGCGGTGCGGGAGGCTTTTTTCCCGATGGAGTTGATGCAGAGTTTCATTCCGGCCCTGGCGGTGGCCGCGGGCTTTCGCGTCGGCGAAACGCCCGTCAGCCATCATGCGCGCGAGCACGGGGAATCGAAATACGGCTTTCGCCGGCTCCTCTGGCGACCCGCCGTGGCGATGATCAAGCTGCGTTGGAAAATCTGGCGAGATTCCCGTCGCAGACGGGAATCCAATTAGGTTTTTGCGGAGCAAAAACCGGTGCACACCTTCGAGCACGAGGCGATGGCGACGTACTTCGAGGTCGTCATCGCGAACCAGGAGCGGGACTACGCGCGGCAGGCCGCGGAAGCCGCGTTTCGCGAACTCGACCGGCTCGAAAACACGCTGAGCCGGTTCATCGAATCGAGCGACATCTCGCGGGCGAACCGGCTCGCGTGCGGCGCGACCACCCCGATTACCGACGAGACGCTGGAATGCCTGATGATTGCGGCTGATGTCTCGCTCGCCACGGGCCGTGCTTTCGATCCTGCCTACGCGTCGGTCCGGCCCGCCGACCTGGCGGCCGACCTGCCGCCGTTCACGCTCGATCCCGAATCGCACACGATCACCTCGCGGGCGACCCGGTTGCAGCTGGATCTCGGCGCCGTCGGCAAAGGCTACGCGCTCGATCGCATGGCGGAGTTGCTGCGCGAGTGGCAGATCGGCGCGGCGTGCCTCAATGCCGGCGGCAGCAGCGTGCTGGCGTTTGGCGGCGAAATGACGGCGGAACCGGGCTGGCCGGTGGGCATTGGGGAAGAGCAATCCTACCGCACGTTTCCGTTGATCGGGGAATCGCTCAGCGGGTCCGGCACCGCGGTGAAAGGCGCGCATTTGATCGATCCGCGCACCGGCCAGCCGGCGACGCGCACCGCGCGCGTGTGGGCGCTCGCGCCGACGGCGGCGCAGGCCGACGCGCTCTCGACGGCGTTCTTCCTGATGAACGAAGCGGACATCGCCGCGCTTTGTGCCGCCCACCCGCGGATCGGTGCGGCCCTGACCGCACCCGGGGGCGAGCTGATCGTCCACGGCGCGCTGCGCGATTTGCTCGCAAAGTGATTCCGGCGTTTCGCCGCGGTTCGATGCGAGCAATCGCATGACTCGATGCTTGCGACGCAACTCTGGTCGCCGCCAATGTCGGAATGGTTTTCATCCGTTCCCCAGGCCCAATCACCGTAACGCAGCCTTCGACCCCCTGAAATTGTGATTCGCAAATCTTCTCGCGCGTTCCTGTCCGGCCTGCTCGCCGTCATGCTGGTTCCCGTTTTCCGGGCGCAGCCGGGAGCGTTGCCGGCCGTCGCCCACGCCGATCGCGGCGTCGTCGTCGGCACGGTCAGCAATAGCGCGACGCGCAACCTCCTCGAAGGCGCGAAGGTCGAGCTGCCGCAGCTTGGGCTCAGCACGCTCACCGACAACACGGGCCGGTTCGTGCTCAGCGGCGTGCCGGCCGGCGATCACGAAATCATCGTCTCCTACCTCGGGCTGGATACCGTCCGCGCGCCAGTGAAGGTGGCGGCCGGCCAGCGGGTCGCGCGCGATTTCGACCTGACCACCGCGATCTACCAGATGCAGGCGTTCACGGTCACCGGCGAGCGCGAGGGCGACGCCGCGGCGATCACCGCGCAGCGCAACGCCGACAACGTGAAGAACATCGTGGCGATGGACTCGTACGGCAACCTGCCGAACATGAGCGCTGGCGAGGTCGTCATGCGCCTGCCCGGCATCGCGGGCAACCCGACCGACGAGGGGCTCGCGTACCAGTTCAACGTCCGCGGCATGGCGCCGAGCCTCAACACCGTGACGGTCGACGGCGGGCTCATCCCCAGCATCGGCACCAATCGCAGCTTTGAGCTGCAAAGCATCACCGGCACGATGTTCGAAACGCTCGAGCTGATCAAAGGCCACACGCCGGACAAGGGCGCAGACTCGCTCGGCGGCACGCTCAACATGAAGACCCGCTCGCCGCTCAACCTCCGCGAAAAGCGCCGCGTGGCTTACAGCTCAACCGTGCGCGTCGCCCCGTCGTTCACCGAGCAGGTGCCGCTGCGCGAAAAGCACCGTGCGCACCCGCTCTTCACGCTCGGTTACCAGGAGGTTTTCGACGTGCTCGGCAGCACGCGCAATCTCGGCGTAGCGGTCAACCTGTTCTACAGCGAGAACGCCGTCGGCGGCTTTCGCACCCAGCGCGATTTCCAGAACACGGTGAATGAGCCGGCCTACCTCTGGAGCTACCGCACGTGGGAGAATTTCAACAACCGGAAACAGGAGAGCGTGAACGTGAAGCTGGATTACCGGTACTCGTTCAACACGAAGTTCTCGTTGAACCTCACCGCCAACGACAACGTCGAGAAATTTCGCCGCGCGTTCGAGACCCGGAACTGGACCGGCACCGCCACCACGGTGCCGAGCGCGACATCGGGGATCATCCCCGGCTACACCAGCCGAATCACCGCGGTGCGGCCGACGACCGGATCGAACGTGGACAGCACCTCCTCCGGACCGAACAACTACATCGTCCGCACCTACCAGACGGATTTCGGCGCGGAACACCAATACGGACCGCTCGAGATCGACTACAACGCCGGCGTCGCGCAAAACAATCTCACGCGGGGCAACGGCACCGGCGGCTACCTGACGACCCGCCTGAGCAACGTCGGCTGGATTCTGGATCGCACCGCCTCGGATCTGCATCCGCGTTTTACGCAGACCGCGGGTCCGGACATTGCCGATCCCGCGAACTATCGTCCGATCGCCAACGGCCTCGAAGTGCGGCCCAACAACGATCGCCAGAAAGTCGCCCAGGCCCGCGGCAACGCGCGCTACAAGCTCCCCACCGCGACGCCGCTCTATTTCAAGACGGGGTTTGCGTGGCGGGAGCAGTCGTCGAGCCTGCGCAACGATTCGCGTCGCTGGAGTTACATCGGCACGACCGGGCTCCCGGCGGATCCGAATGCGGTCTCCTATGATCAGATCAAGACGGGGCGCGTGATTCCGCGCTTTGAAATGACGATGCTCATGCGCGACCACGGCCCCGTCGAGCCCTCGGCCTGGCGCGAGGATCTCTACTATCACGAGCAGTTGAAATACACCGGGGTGCGCAAAGCGACGGAGGCGGTCACGGCAGGCTACGTGATGGCGAATGGCCGGCTCGGACGCGAAGGGCTGCTCGGACGCACCGGATTTCTCGCCGGCGTGCGCGAGGAGAAAACGGAAACCACCGGCCGCGGCTGGGTGCGCGCCCGCGTGGCGAGCACCGCGGCGCAACAGGTCGCCGATCCGGTCGGGTCGGCGCAGCGCGATTATGCGGCCAACCGGCGCGAAACCAGCGGCAGCTACACCAAGGCGTTTCCCAGCGCACACCTCACCCACGACGTCACCTCGAACCTCAAGACGCGGCTCAGTTGGTCGACGAGCTTCGGCCGCCCCGGCATCACCAATCAGCTGCCGAATGAAACGGTGAGCGAGACGAACCGGACGGTGACGATCAACAATCCGGCGCTCCTGCCCCAGATGGCGAAGAACTGGGACGCGAGCCTCGAGTACTACTTCGAGCCCGTCGGCAACTTCTCCGTCGGCTGGTTCCACAAGACGATCAAGGACTACATCGTGACCGGCACCAACGCCGGCATCGTGGCCGGCGGCACCGACAACGGCTACAACGGCGAATACGAAGGCTTCACCCGCCTGATCTCCGCGAACGCCGGCACCGCGATCGCGCAGGGCTGGGAGTTCAGCTATCAGCAGCAGTTCACGTTTCTCCCCGGGTTTCTGCGCGGCCTCAGTGGTTCGGCGAACTACACCATCATCAATACCCACGGAAACTTTGGCGGCTCCGTCTATCGTTCGACCGATCAGGTCGCGGGCTTCATCCCGCGCGCCGGCAACGTCAGCCTGAGCTGGCGCTACCGCGGATTCAGCACGCGCGTGCTCTACAACTTCACCGGCGACCACATCGCCGCTTACTCGGCGACCAGCCCGGCGCTCAACGAATTTCGGTTCGCGCGGAAGACGGTCAACCTCGGGCTGGCCTACCAGGTGCGGCCCTCGCTCTCTCTGACGTGCGATGTCTCGAATCTCCTCAACGAGCCGCAGCGGCTGTATTTCTTCGTGCCCGACCGGATGTCGAACACCATAGTCAACTTCGTCACGATCACGTTCGGGGTCAGCGGACGCTTCTGACGGCAACGCCCGGCCTCTCTTCCTGCTTTGAGCCAGCCAACCGCTTCCGGCCATTCCGCGCCACTCACCCGCCGCGCGCTCCTGCAACAAGCCAGCGTCGGACTGCTCGGCGGCGCGGCCTTTCCCGCGCTGGCCGCCGCCGCCGCCGCGCCGGCGAAAACCGACGCAAAGGCGAAGTCGCCGAAAGCTCCCCTCGCCCCACCGGCCGAGCTCGCGCCGCTCAACCGGTTTCCCCGGATGATGCACGATTTCTTCCTCGCGCGAATTGCCAGCCAGGAGCGGACCACCGAGGCGGCGCGGAAAAAACTGCGCACGCGGGCGGAGGCCGAGGCGTTCATCCGCGATCGCGCGGCGAAGGTGCAGCAATGCTTCGGCCCGCTGCCGGCCAGGACGCCGCTCAACCCGCGCGTCACCTCCCGCGTCGACCGCGATGCCTACACGATCGAGAACGTGATTTTCGAGAGCCGTCCCAACTTCCTGGTGACGGGCAATCTCTACCTGCCGAAGGGCCGGACCGGTCCGCTGCCCGGAGTGGTCGGCGTCTGCGGCCACTCCGACAACGGCAAGGCCTCCGGCACCTACCAGTCGTTTGCGCAGGGCCTCGCGCGGCTCGGCTACATCACGCTGCTGATCGACCCGACGGGTCAGGGCGAACGCACCCAGCGGCTCACGCCGGAGCTGAAACCGGTGCTGCGCTGGAACACGTGGGAGCACAACTTCGTCGGCCACCAGCAACTCCTCGTCGGCGAATTCTTCGGCACGTGGCAGGCGTGGGATGGCATTCGCGCGCTCGATTATCTGCTGACGCGATCCGAGGTGGATTCGCGGCACGTGATGGTGACGGGCAACTCGGGCGGCGGCACGATCACCACGTGGATGTGCGCGCTGGAGCCGCGGCTCACCGCCGCTGCGCCGAGCTGTTTCATCAACACGTTTCGCCGGATGTTCGAGAGCGAGCAGCCGGCCGACGCCGAGCAATGCCCGCCCCACACGCTGGCGTTCGGGCTCGATCACTCGGACTTCTTCCTGCCCTTCGCGCCGCGGCCGCTGAAGCTGCTCGGCCAGGAACGCGATCCGTTCGACGCGCGCGGGCTCGAGCAATCCTACGGGCATCTGCAGCAGCTCTACACGCTCCTCGGTGCCACGGAAAAAGTGGCGCTCTTCATCGGGCCCGATGGACACGGCTATCACCAGAAGAACCGCGAGGCGATGTACGCCTGGTTCAATCAGCTCACGCAGGTCTCCCGGCAAGGCGACGAGCCGAAACTGACTCTCGAAAAGGACGAGACGCTCTGGTGCACACCGCAGGGCCAGGTCGGACCGCTCGGCTCGCGGACCGTCATGTCGTTTACCGCTGAAACGGCGCGGCGCCTGCGCGAGGCGCGGCGGCCGCTCAGCGGCGAGGCGTTGCAGCGGGCCGTCGAGAGCGCGTTGCGGCTGCCGCCGCGCGGGGGGGGGCCGGGTTATCGCATCCCGCCCGCGCCCCCCCCGCGGCGGTATCCCAAGCGCTGGGCCGGCCACTATGCCGGCGAGACGGG
>Ga0080064_1005751_pt1 | contig 14122 bp, 10 predicted proteins | sample Subgrocontami54m_FD_69260 | JGI IMG/M metagenome (GOLD analysis project Ga0080064, IMG submission 69260) | Subsurface groundwater microbial communities from S. Glens Falls, New York, USA - GMW46 contaminated, 5.4 m (SPADES assembly) (version 2) ...
TGGGGGAGGCGCTCGCGCGATCGCTGGACCTCGAGTCGATCAGGGACGCCGTGATGCAGCACCTGCCGTCGATCGTCGGCCCGCGGGCGCACTGGGTGCTCGTGCGCGACGATGGGCGCTGGGAGCCGCTCGTCGGCGGGCACGACAACCCGGCGCGCGCGTCGCGCGAGCATGCGGCGGAGCGGGCGTTGAGGCCGGATGTGGCGCCCGGAGATGCGGACGCGCCGGCGCACGACTCCGGCGACGCCTGCTTCGTGCTCGTCGCGGGCGGGACGCCCGTCGGCGTGCTCGGGGTGTCGACGCTCCTCGCGCCGCTCACCGAGGACGTCCGGCGCGCCGTCGGCGCCGCGGCGGCGCTCGTCGCCGTCACGTTGAAGAACGCGCAACTGTTCCGGGAAGTGCGCGAGACGAGCATGCGCGATCCGCTGACCGGGTGCTTCACGCGCGCCCACGCGCTGGAGGTCATCGACGTCGAGCTGCGGCGCGCGCGCCGCACGCAACAGCCGCTGGCGCTGCTGATGTTCGACCTCGACAACTTCAAAGAGGTGAACGACCGCTTCGGGCACCTGTGCGGCGACGCCGTGCTCGCGGCGATCGGGAACCGCATGCGCACGGTGCTCCGGGGCAGCGACCTCAAGTGCCGCTACGGCGGCGAGGAGTTCCTCGTGCTCCTGCCGGAGACGCCGCTGCATGGCGCGACGCGCGTCGCCGAGACCCTTCGCAAGGAGATCGGGGAGCAGCCGGTCGCCTGGAATGCCGACGGCGTGCAGGTGACCGCCAGCTTCGGCATCGCCCCGGCGCTCCCGGGCGAAGTGAACGCCGCCGGCCTCATCGCCCGCGCCGACGCCGCCCTGTACCGCGCGAAAGACGACGGCCGGAACTGCGTCCGGCTGGCCACTGAGACGCTGTTCAGTTGAGGGCCATACGTCGGCGGCCGGCGGTGGGCGGTCGGCAGTCGACAGACGGCCTCGCGACGAGCGGCGTTGACTCGCCTCAACGGCATTCATCAGGCCGTTCACCATCTGCCCGACGCGCTCCACCAACCGCTGCGCGGAATCTGCTGTTGACTGGTCGATGTATCGAAGCCGGCGGGCGAGTTCGAACTGGGTATCAAGTTCCCCTTGGGAACCGGACGCCACGCTGAGATGATTGAGATACGCGCCGGTTCGGCGGCGGCGAGATCCCTCGGCGATGTTCGAAGGGATGGAGACGCTCGATCGGCGCATCTGCGCAGAAAGACAGAAGATCTCCTGTGCGGGGAACTGCTTGACGATCTCGTAGGTGAGCACGGTCAGCTCCATGGCGAGCTGCCAGGCTTCGAGATCCCTGAACGAGCGGATTGATGCCATGATGCTGTGCTTGGCATACGGCATGCCGCATCCCAACCGTGAGCAGTTATTGCGATCAGAGGTGTGCAATCGGGCCACCGCCGACCGCCCATCGCCGACCGCCGTCAGAGAGACATGATTCCCACCCATCTCCCCTTCGTCCGCGACTTCACGCCCGACTGTGCGGGCTGGGGGTTCTTCCTGTGCGCGCAGAAGGACGTGCGTCCGGGGCGCAACGGCGAGTTCATCTCGATCCTGCTGCAGGACACCACCGGCTCGATCAGCGCGAAGCTGTTCGACGATGTGGAGCGGCTCAAGACGGAGTTCGACATTGGCGACTTCGTCAAGGTGCAGGGGCGCGGCAACCTCTACAACGGCCGCGTGCAGTTCATCGTCGAGAAGATCCGCCGCGTGAACCCGGACCAGGATCGCGCGCAGGGGTTCCGCGAGGAAGACTGCATCCCGTGCGCGGCGCGGCCCGTGGACGAGATGTGGGCGGAGCTACGGGGCGTCGTCCTCGCGGTCAAGGACCCGCACATCCGCGAGCTGCTGGTGCGTGCGACCGAGCAGCACGAGGCGCAACTGCGGATCTGGCCCGCCGCCGTGACCGTGCATCACGCGTATCGCGGCGGCTTCCTCGAGCACATCCTGAAGATCGCGGACGTGGGGCGCGCGCTGGCCGAGAAGTACGCCGCCAACGCCGACCTCGTGGTCGCCGGCGCCGTCCTCCACGACATCGGGAAGCTCCAGGAACTCGACTACGACCGCGCGACCACCTACTCGCGCGAAGGGAACCTGGTGGGGCACATCACGCTGGGGCTCGTGATGGTGCGCGGGATCATCGACGGCATCACCGGCTTCCCGGACGAATTGCGGACGCACGTCGAGCACCTGATCGTCTCGCACCACGGCAGCCGCGAGTTCGGCTCGCCCGTGGAGCCGATGACGATCGAGGCGTTCATCGTCTCGATGGCCGACGATCTCGACGCGAAGATCAACCAGATCAACCGCGCGATCGCCGACGACACCGGCGACAGCGAGTTCACCGGCTACCACGGCCGGCTGGGGCGCGTGCTGTGGAAGGGGCCGGCGCGCTGAGACGCCTGCCCGCATCGGTTCTGTTGCTGGCGCTGATCGCGCCGACGTCGGCGACCGCCCAGGAAGCCACCGAGCCCGCGCCGCAAGCCGCATCGGCGCCCGCGGACACCGAACGCGCCATCAAGGTATTCGGGAAGTTCGCCGTCGGTGCCGGCGTGGGCCTGGCCGTGCACGAGGCCAGCCACGTGCTCGGCTCGACCGCATTCGGCGCCGGCTCCGGCGTGCGCGCGGTCCGCTTCGGCCCCATCCCGTTCTTCGCGGTGACGCACCGCGAGGTGTCGCCTGCGCGCGAGTTCACGATCGCCTCGGCCGGCTTTTGGGCGCAGCACCTCGGCAACGAGATCCTGCTCGCGCGCCGGCCGCATCTCCGCGCCGAGCCCGCGCCGTTCCTGAAGGGCGTGTTCGCGTTCAACGTGCTGACGTCAGTCAGTTATGCCGGCGCGGCCTTCGCGCGCGGCGGCCCGCTCGAACGCGACACGCGATCGATCGCCGCCTACGGCCGCCTGCGCGAGCCGGTGGTCGGGGCGCTCATCCTCGGCCCCGCGCTCCTCGACACGTGGCGCTACGTGCGTCCGGAGTCAGCGTGGGCGAAGTGGGCGAGCCGTGGGATGAAAGTGGCGGGACTGGTGCTGGTGGCGCGCGCCACGCCGTAACGACGACGACGAAAATGGGGACAGGCTCAATTCCCGGCGTTCGACGCAGGCCGGAAATTGAGCCTGTCCCCATTTTCGCTTTATGGCTTCGTCGTCTCGTGCTCGGCGGCGGCTTCCGCGCGGTTCGGGCCGAGCGCGAACGTCATCGCGCCGCTGACGACGATCTCGCCGTTCACGCGTGCCACGCCCTCGAGCTGGCCCATGCGGCTGCGCAGCCGTTTCACGCGCGCCTCGATCTCCACCACGTCGCCCGGGTACACCGGCTTGCGGTAGCGGACCCGTTCGATGCTCATGAAGTAGATGAGCCGCTCGCGGTTCTCGGGCTTCGAGAGGATCAGAATGGCACCCACCTGCGCGATCGACTCGGTCAGGATCGTCGGCGGCAACGCCGGCCGCCCGCTAGGCTCGACCGACAGGTGCCGCTCGTTGAGCGACACGTTCTTGATGCCGACGATACGCTTGTCGGGCTCCAGCTCCGTGATCCGGTCCACGAGCAGGAACGGGTAGCGGTGCGGCAGGATCCGCTCGATGGCGGCGTAGTCGAGGGGAAGAGTCAAGTCGGTCATTTCAGGTGCTGGGTGCAAGGTGCTGGGTGCTCGGTGCTGGTGCGAAGTGCGAAGTGCGAAGTGCGAAGTGCGGGTGCGAAGTGCGGGCACTCAGCACCCAGCACCCAGCACCCAGCACTCAGCACCTGATCAATATCCGATCGTCTTTCCATCCATCCTTGGATCCGAGGCGCCCATCCGCAGCCGGGTCTTCGGGTCGATCAGAATCGCGTGCACGTCGCCCATGTCGCCCTGTGTCTGCGTGGTGTGGCTCATCGCTTCGAGGTTCTTCACCACGTCGGCGGGGAAACCGCGCCGCTCCAGGCGCACGACGTCGGGCAGCCACTGGTGGTGGAAGCGCGGCGCGTCCACCGCTTCCTGGACGGTCATGCCGTGGTCGATCACGTTCATGACGACCTGCAGCACGGTCGTGATGATGCGCGAGCCGCCGGGGCTGCCGACGACCAGGAACGTCTTGCCGTCCTTGGTGACGATGGCCGGCGTCATCGAGCTGAGCATGCGCTTGCCGGGCGCGACAGCGTTGGCCTCGCCGCCGACGAGGCCGAACATGTTCGGCACGCCGGGCTTGACGCTGAAGTCGTCCATCTCGTTGTTCAGCAGGAACCCGGCGCCAGTCACGGTCTGCCCGTTCCCGTAGCTCCCATTGAGCGTCGTCGTTGTCGAGACGGCGGTGCCGTCCGCGTCCACGACGGAGTAGTGCGTGGTCTGGGTCGATTCGAAGTCGGCGGGCGTGCCCGGCTTCACCGCGCTGCTGGGCGTCGCGTGGGCGTCGTCGATCGTGGCGCGCAGGCGCGCGGCGTACGGCTTCGAGGTGAGGCCGGTCACCGGCACCTTGTAGAACGCGGGATCGCCGAGCCACTCGGAGCGGTCGGCGTACACCCGGCGCTCCGCCTCGGTCATCAGGTGCATCGTCTTTGACGAGTTGTGGCCGAACTCGCCGATCGGGTACACCTCGAGGATGTTGAGCAGCTCGATGAGGGCGATGCCGCCCGAGCTGACCGGCGGCATCGCCGTGATGCCGTAGCCGCGGTACGTGCCCGTCACGGGCGGTCGCTCCTCGGGCTTGTAGCCGGCGAGGTCCTGCTTCGAGATCAGCCCGCCGGACTTCTGCATCTCGGCGACGATGCGATCGGCGATCGACCCCTTGTAGAACGCGTCGGCGCCGCCGGTGGCGACGAGGCGGAGCGTCGCGGCGAGGTCCTTCTGCACGAACGTCTCGCCCGGTTTGTAGAACTGGCCGTTGCGCGTGAAGATGCGCGCGCTCTCGGGGAACCGCGCGAGCAGCTTCTGGCCGCCCTGGAGCGAGTCGGCGAGCGCCCAGCTCACCTCGAAGCCGCTCTCGGCGAGCGCCACGGCCGGCATCACCACATCGGCCCACGTCAACCGGCCGTACTTCTTCTGCGCGTAGGCGAGGCCGGCCACCGAGCCGGGCACACCGGCGGCGAGCGGCCCGACGAGGCTGCGCTCGGTCACCGGCTCGCCCTTGTCGTCGAGGAACATGTCGCGCGTCGCCTTGCCGGGGGCGACCTCGCGGTAGTCGATCGCCGTCTCGCGGCCATCGGCGAAGCGGATGAGCATCAGCCCGCCGCCGCCGATGTTGCCGGCCTGCGGGTGGACGACGGCGAGGGCGAAGCCGACGGCGACCGCGGCATCGACGGCGTTGCCGCCCTTCTTCATGATCTCGATGCCGACGCGCGACGCGATCTCGCTCGTCGACCCGACCATTCCGTGCGGCGCGCGCACCGGATCGCGCGACGCGCCCACGAGCGCCACGGACGACCACGCCAGCGCCACCGACGCCGCGAGGACGACGCAGCCGGCATGCTTCACGAGCGTCGATAGGGCCCTCGTGGACTTCGTGTTTCTCGCCATAGCGGTCCAGTATAATCCGGGGCGGCGCCTGGGCAGGCGCAGCTCGTTGGTCGCCTACCCGAACGCTCGTCCCAGATCCTTGAGTCGTTTACGTCAGGGGGTCTGACCCCGATCTGATCCGATCTGACCCCGAGGTGAGGTGGAAGATATGCGGCATTCGCTGATGGCCTTCGTCGTAGCTCTGGTTCTGTCGGGGGCGGCGGCCTTTGCCCAGACGCGCCCGGCGACCTTCGAGGATTTACTGGCGCTGCGCGTGGTCGGCAGCCCCGCGATGGCGCCCGATGGCTCGGCGGTGCTCTACACGGTGCGACAGTGGGAGCCGACCTCGTCGAAGGAGCCCGACAAGCGGACGGCCCGCACCCAGGTGTGGCGCGTCTCGACATCCGGCGGTGACGCGCGGCCGCTCACCTTCGGCGAGGACAGCGCGAACGGTCCCGCGTGGTCGCCCGACGGCCGGTACATCTCGTTCGTCGCGGCGCGCGGCGGCGGCGAGGCGAAGCCGCAGCTCTGGGTGATGCGGACGGAAGGCGGCGAGGCCTGGTCGATCACCGACGCGAAGGAAGGGGTGACCGCCTACGCGTGGTCGCCCGACAGCACGCGCATCGCCTTCGTCGGCCGCGACCCCGAGACGAAGGAGCAGGAGGCGGCGCGCAAGAAGGGCGACGACCGGCGGGTGTTCGAGGCGGAGTTCCGCCTGGCGCACCTGTGGGTGGTGGATGTCGCCGCGAAGCAGGCGGCGCGCGTCACCGAAGGGGAATTCACGGTGCGCGGCGAGCCGACCTGGTCGCCGGACGGCACGCGCCTGGCATTCTCGTTCGCGCCGACCCCGATGATCCGCGACAGCCGCGCCGACATCTGTGTCGTGACCATCGCCACGAAGGCGCGCGAGGTCGTCACGACGAATCGCGGCCCCGACACGACGCCCCGCTGGTCGCCCGACGGGCGCACGCTCGCGTTCCTGTCCGAGGCCAACGAGCAGGGCACGGTGCCCGATGGCATCCCGGTGGAGGACGTCCGGCAGGCGCACCTGATGCTGTACGACGTCGCCGCGAAGTCGCTCCGCGATGCGGCGAGCCCCGCGTTCGACTATTCGGCCGAGGCCCCGACCTGGACGCCCGACAGCCGCCGGCTGATCTTCTCCACCGGCCGCGGTGTCTATCAGGACGTGGCGACGTTCGACATCGCGAGCGACCGCTACGCGTTCGTGACGACCGGGCGCCTCGCCGACGGGCTGAGCCTGTCGAGGGACGGCACGAAGGCCGCCTTCCTGCTGCAGTCGGCCGCCGCACCGCGCGACGTCTACGTGGCCGACACGGCGACCTTCGCCGCGCCGAAGCAGCTCACGACGGCCAACCCCGAGCTTGCCGGTCTCGCGCTCGGCGAAACCGAGGTCGTCACCTGGAAGAGCGACGCGGAGACCATCGAGGGGCTGCTGCTGAAGCCGGTGGGCTACACGCCCGGGACGAAGTACCCGCTGCTCGTGGTCGCGCACGGCGGGCCGACCGGCGCGCACGTCAACGGCTTCAAGTCATCGTACGCCGAGGGGGGGCAGCACTGGGCGGGGCAGGGCTGGGCGGTGCTCTACCCGAACCCGCGCGGCAGCACGAACTACGGCGAGCGGTTCATGCGCGCGAACTTCCACGACTGGGGCGGCGGTGACTACCGCGACATCATGACGGGTGTCGACGCGGTCATCGCGAAGGGCGTGGCGGATCCGCAGAAGCTCGCGATCATGGGCTGGAGCTACGGCGGCTACATGACGACGTGGGCTGTCACGCAGACGACGCGGTTCAAGGCGGCGCGGATCGGGGCGGGGCTCACGAACCTGGTGAGCATGTACGGGACCAACGACATCCCGAACTACCTGCACCCATTCTTCGGCGGCGCGCCGACCGGTGAGGTGCTGCGGCTCTACACCGACCGGTCGGGCCTGACGCACGTCAACAGGGTGACGACCCCGACGCTGTTGGTGCACGGCGCGGCGGACGACCGGGTGCCGGTCGGCCAGCCGATGGAGTTCTACCGAGCGCTCAAGGACCGCGGCAAGCCTGCCGAACTCGTGTTCTACCCGCGCGAGGGGCACGGGTTCACGGAGTACTATCACCAGCTCGACGTCATGAAACGGCAGTTCGACTGGATCACGCGCTACACGCTGGGCGAGGGCGCGAGGAAGACCACCAGCCCATGAGCGAGTCCCCGTCGGCGCCGGCCGACCCGCGACCGGCCGACGCCGCGTCGGTGGCCGAGCCCGCGCGCCTCGACAACGAACACGAGCTGCTCTCGACGCTGTTCGAACTCGGACGCGAGATCACGTCCGTGCTCGACCTCGACGAGCTGCTCGCGAAGATCCCGCTGCTCATCGCCCGGCTCACCACGTTCACGGCGTTCTCGGTCTACCTGCTGGACGAGCAGAAGCAGGAGCTGCGGATCGCGTACGCGGTCGGCTACCCGGAGGAGGTCGTCCGCACGCTGCGGCTGAAGCTCGGGCAGGGCGTGGTCGGCGCCGCCGTCCAGGAGAAGCGGCCGATCCTGGTGAACGACGTCAGCCAGGAGCCGCGGTTCGTCGGGTCGGTGCCGGGCGCGCAGTCGCAGCTCGCCGTGCCGCTGCGCCGCAAGGGGCGCGTGATCGGCGCCTTGAACCTGCTGAGCGACCGCAAGGGGGCCTTCACGCCGTCGGACGAGGCGCTGCTGCGGCAGTTCGGTGCGCACGTCGCCGTGGCGATCGAGAACGCGCGGCTGTTCGAGTCGGAGCGCGCCTACACGGCGACGCTGGAAACGCTCGCCGAGATCGGCCGCGAGATGGCGGCGATCCTCGACCTCGACGAGCTGCTGACGCGCATCGCCAATCTCACACGGCGCCTGATCGACTACCGCACGTTCGGCATCCTGCTGCTCAACGAGGAAACGCGCGAACTCGAGATGAAGCTCGCCGTGCGGTTCGGCGACAAGATGAGCCTTCCCCACGTCAAGCTCGGCGACGGCATCGTCGGCTTCGCCGCGCTGCACAAGGAGCCGGTGCTCGTCGGCGACGTGTCGGCCGATCCGCGCTACATCAAGGTGGTCGAGGACGCGCGGTCGGAGCTGGCGATCCCGCTGATCCACAAGGACCGCTGCATCGGCGTGTTCGACGTGGAGAGTCCGGAGCTGGACGCCTTCACCTGGCACGACCTGGAGATGCTCACGCTGCTCGCGAATCAGGCGGCGGTGGCGATCGAGAACGCGCGGCTCTACGACGAAATCCGCAAGAACGAGCTGCGCATCGACAAGGAGCTGCGATTCGCACAGCGTGTGCAGGCGGCGCTGCTGCCGACGGGGCTGCCGAAGCGGCTGCGCGGCGTGGACGTGGCCGCGCGGTTCGCGTCGGCGCGGGAACTCGGGGGCGATCTCCACGACTTCCTCGCCCCGGAGCCGAACGGCCTGGTCGTGGCCGTCGGCGACGTGTCGGGCAAGGGTCTGCCGGCGGCGCTCTACAGCGTGTTCGCCGGCGAGCTGGTGCGGTCGCGCACGTTCCGGCGCCGCTACGCGCCCGAACGCTTCAGCGCGGCGGGCGTGCTCAAGTCGATGAACATGATCCTCCACGAACGCCAGCTCGAGGAGTACTACTGCACGCTGTGCTACGCGATCTTCGACTTCAAGCGGCACACCGTGGTGATGGCGAACTCAGGGCTGCCCTACCCCGTGCGCTGGTCGGAGGGCGTGTGCGCGCAGATCGAGCTGCCCGGCGTGCCGCTCGGATCGTTCCCGAACGTGAGCTACGACGAGGTGTCGCTCGATCTCCACCCGGGCGACGTGTTCGTGTTCTGCACGGACGGCATCTTCGAGGCGATGAACGAAGGGGGCGAGGAGTTCGGGACGAACCGCCTGATCGACGTCGTGTCGCTCAACCACGAGCGCGGCGCGCACGACATCGCCGACGCCGTCTTCGACACCGTCTCGGCTTTCAGCGGCGCGGCGCCGCAGAACGACGACATGACCGCGGTGGCGCTGAAGATCACGAGCTGAGACGCAAACCACGGAGACACAGAGGACACAGAGGATAGGATGGTTTCTCCGTACGTCCTCTGCGACTCCGTGTCTCTGTGGTTCGCGTGTGGAGGAGTCTCGAGGAACCGGGGACTGGGGACCAGGTGCATCGTGTCGCTTCGTGGTGAACCCATGAGACAGCTCGCTTTCTGCGCCACGCTCCTGCTCGGCGGCACGCTGCTGGCCCAGTCGCCCCCGCCGCTGGCCGCCGAGCTGCGCGCGGTCCTCGACCGCCAGCTCGAGGCGGTGGTTTCGGGGGCCGACGCGGTCGTGGGCTACGCGGCGCTGGACCTCACCACGGGCGAGCGGATCGGACGGCTCGACGACCATCGCTTCCCGACCGCGTCGTCGATCAAGCTCGCCATTCTCTACGAGCTGTTCAAGCAGGCCGACGAAGGGAAGATCCGGCTCGACGAGGTGCTGCCGCTGGACCGCGCCAAGGTGGTCGGGGGCAGCGGCATCCTGCACGCGATGGGCACGCCCGTGCTCGCATGGCGCGACTACGCGCTGCTGATGATGGTGCTGAGCGACAACACCGCGACCAACGTCATCCTCGATCGCCTGGGCCTCGCCACCGTGACGGCGAGGATGCAGTCGCTCGGCTTGCGCGACATCCTGCTGCGGCGGCGGATGATCGACACGGCCGCGGCGCTCCGCGGCGACGAGAACGTCGCCACGCCGCGCGACCTAGTGTCGCTGCTGCAGGTACTGCACGAGGGGAAGGGGCTCACCCCGGCCGGCCGCGACGGGGCGCTGAAGATCCTGTCCGTCGGGGCTGGGGGCGAAATCCGCCGCGGCGTGCCCGACGACGTGCCTGTCGCGAACAAGCCCGGCGACCTCGAGGGAGTCCACGTGGACACCGCGATCGTCTCGGTGAAGAACCGCCCCTACGCGCTGGCGGTGATGACCACGTTCGCCCGCGACGAGCCGGCCGCCGAACACACCATCACCGCCATCTCACGGGTCTTCTACGGCTATTACTCGCGGCTGGGCGCCGCGTCAGAGTACGGGAGGCAGATGAGGAAATAGGGACCAGGGACCAGGGACCAGGGACCGGGGGCCGGGGGCCGGGGGCCAGGGTAAGGGGAACCGCAGAAAGCTTGGAGTTGTAGATTGGCGTACGTGGAAAGGGCACCGCGTGAGCGGCGCCCTTCGTCTGTACCCTGGTCCCTGGCCCCTGGTCCCCGGTCCCTGTCTCAGTGGTGCTCTTCGACCGCCACCGCGGCCGACAGGTAGATCATCGTCAGCTTCATGAAGATGAACGCCTGCAGCGTGCCGATGACGAGGCCGAGCGCCATGATCGGCAGCGGGACGATGAAGGGGACGATGCTCGCCAGGATGAGCACGACGAGCTTCTCACCGAACACGTTGCCGAAGAGACGAATCGACAGCGACAGCACGCGCGAGAGGTGGCTGATGATCTCGATGGGCAGCATGATCGGCGCGAGGAAGGCCGGGATCCCCGGCGGCGCGGCGAAGTGCTTCAGGTAGGCGACCACGCCCTGCGCCTTCAGCCCCTGGACGTGGTAGTAGGCCCACGCGGTCAGCGCCAGCCCCAGCGTCACGTTGATGTTCATCGTCGGCGGCATGAGGCCGGGAACGAGCCCCATCAGGTTGCCGACCCAGACGAACGCACCGATGGAGGCGACGATGGTGATGTAGCGCGGTCCCGTCGGGCCGATGTCTTCCTGCAGCATGCCGCGCACGAAGGTGACGAGGTCCTCGAGGACGAGTTGCAGCTTGCCCGGGTCGTCCACGCTCAACTGGCTGCGCACGGCCAGGCCGATCGCGAGCAGGATCAGCACCAGCACGCCGCACATCACGAGGTAGTCGGGGACGATGGCGGTGGGGTCGGCGACCGGCCGGCCCAGCGCGTGGAGGATCCAGGCCGCGGCGGCGTTCACGAGGTCGACGAGCAGGAGCGGGTGTTTCAGCTTGTCCACAACCCGAAAATTGTACCGTAGCCGGCGCGCGGAAGCCAAGCGCGCGGGCCCGAAGGGCCGTCAGTAGACGCCGAGGTAGCGTTCGACCTCCCAGGGGGAGACGTACCGGATATAGCTCTCCCACTCCTCCCGCTTCGCTTCCAGGAAATGGTCGAAGATGTGGTCCCCGAGCGTCTCGCGCACGAGGGCGCTCTTCTCCATCTCGTCGAGCGCCTCGCTCAGGTTTGCCGGCAAGTCGTCGATCCGCAGGTGCCGCCGCTCGCGGTGGCTCATCGTATAGATGTTCTTGTTCACGGGCGGCCCGGGATCGATCTGCTGCGCGATCCCGTCGAGCCCAGCCGCCAGCATCACCGCCAGCCCGAGATACGGGTTGCACGACGGGTCCGGCATCCGGACCTCGAGGCGCGTGGACGCGCCACGCGCCGCCGGCACGCGCAGCAGCGGGCTGCGGTTCTTCTCGGACCACGCGACGTTGGTGGGCGCTTCGTAGCCGGGCACGAGCCGCTTGTACGAGTTCACGAGCGGGTTGGTGATCGCGCAGAAGCCCTTCGCGTGACGGAGGATGCCGCCGATGTAGTGCAGGCAGGTCGGACTGAGCTGCCACTCGGCCTGTTCGTCGAAGAAGATGTTCGTGTCGCCGGTGTAGAGCGACTGGTGGGTGTGCATCCCCGAGCCGTTGATGCCGAAGATCGGCTTCGGCATGAACGTAGCGTGGAGATCGTTGCGCAGCGCAACGTTTTTCACGACGAAGCGGAACGTCGTGATGTTGTCCGCCGTGGCGAGCACGTCGTCGTACCGGAAGTCGATCTCGTGCTGGCCGGGCGCCACCTCGTGGTGGGCCGCCTCGACGTGGAAGCCCATCCGCTCGAGCTGCAGCACGATCTCGCGCCGCACGTCCTCGCCGAGATCGACCGGCGCGAGGTCGAAGTACCCCGCCCGGTCGTGCGTGTTCGTCGTCGGTTCGCCGTTCTGCCGCTGGAAGAGGAAGAACTCGGCCTCGACCCCGGCCTTCAGCGTGTACCGCTTCGCCGCCGCCTTCTCGATGACGCGCTTCAGCGTCGTGCGCGGGCAGCCGGCGAACGGCGTCCCGTCGGGGTTGACGATGTCGCAGATGAGGCGGCCGACCTTCTCGCCCGAGCTGTCGGTCCACGGAAACACCTGGAAGGTGCCCGGGTCCGGCTGCAGGTACATGTCGGATTCCTCGATCCGCACGAAGCCCTCGATCGACGAGCCGTCGAACATGATCCGGCCGTCGAGCGCCTCCTGGAACTGGCGGTCCGGCACCTCGACGTTCTTGATCGACCCGAGGATGTCGGTGAACTGCAGCCGCAGGAACTTCACCTTCTCGCGCTCGGCGCGCTCGAGGATGCCGGTCTTCGCGTCCTGTCGCATGAGGTCAAGGTAGCACGGCAGTCGGCATCAACCAACCGCCGTCCGCCTCCGTCATTCCCGGTGACGGAGGTCTCCCAGATGACGAAAAAGGTGTATGCCGCCCTCGTGGCGGCGGTGGCGATGCTCGTAGCTGGCGTGGCGGCGCCGGTCGCGCTCGAACAGACGACGCCGCCCCCGGCGGCCGTTCCCACCCCGCATGCGGACCGCGACCGCCCGGCGGTCCGTCGCATGATGGTGCTCGACGGTCCGGGCAGCCGGATCGGCGTCAGCGTGCGCGAATCCGACGCGGCGGCGGCGCCCGGCGCGCTGGTCGACGAGGTCGACCCCGACAGTCCCTCGGCCAAAGCGGGCGTGAAGAAGGGCGACGTGTTCGTCGAGTTCGACGGCGAGCGGGTGCGCAGCGCGCGTCAGCTCAGGCGGCTCGTCCGCGAAACGCCGGCCGGCCGGACAGTCAAAGCGACGGTGCTGCGCGACGGGTCCCGGCAGACGGTCTCGATCACGCCCGCGAGCGGCGACGAGTGGGCCCGCGATCTCGTGGACGAGGCGATGGCGCGGATGAACCGCCGCCTCCGCGAACTCCCGCGCGCCTTCGCATTCGACTTCGATCGCATGCTGCCGCCCGAGCCTCCGCGGCCGCCCCGCGCGCCTCGTGCGCCTCGGGTCCCGAGCGCGCCCGGCTTCCCGATGTGGCTCGATGGCCCGAGGCTCGGCGTCTCGGTGCAGCCGCTCACCGAAGATCTCGCCGCCTATTTCGGCGCGAAGGAAGGGGTGCTGGTCGCCCACGTCGCCGAGGCCTCGGCGGCGGCGAAGGCGGGCGTGAAGGCGGGAGACGTGATCAGCGCGATCGACGGCCACGCCATAGGCGATCCCGGCGACCTGGCGCGCGAAGTACGCGATGCCGAGGGCAAGACGGTGTCGATCGCGATCGTTCGCGACCGTAAGCCGATGACGCTCGAGGTGACCGTGGAGCGGCTCAGAACCGCTGGACGATCGTGAGCGTGGCGCGCTGCATGCGGCGGTCGCCGTTCCGCCACTGGTAGTCGTACCGGCCGGTGACGCTCGTGAGCGAGGGGAGATCCACGCGGAAGCCGCCCGAGGCCGTGTCGTCGCGGAAGCGGCCCACGCGATCGATCGAGAGCGTGTCGAGGTTCTCGATGCCGCGCGCGTAGCCGAGTTCACCCCAGACGCGCGGCAGCAGCCGATACCTGGTGCCGAGGGAACCCGAGTGCGACGACTGCACGGTGCTG
>Ga0080064_1005752_pt1 | contig 14121 bp, 9 predicted proteins | sample Subgrocontami54m_FD_69260 | JGI IMG/M metagenome (GOLD analysis project Ga0080064, IMG submission 69260) | Subsurface groundwater microbial communities from S. Glens Falls, New York, USA - GMW46 contaminated, 5.4 m (SPADES assembly) (version 2) ...
CTGCTTTGTACTAATGTCTATATTTTTTTCAAGAAGTATTGTTGCAGAGGGATCAAAAGATTCGCTGAAAAATATATCGGTAAATTCTTTCCCGTTGGTAAAAACCCTATAATTTCCTACCAAGCGAATCCGTTGCGGCACTGTTTGATCTTTATATACCTTCCATCCTCTTGCGTCATATTCCTGCACGAAACGATTGACAGGAAAATCTTTTTGGGAACTTGCGCTTTCAAATTTATCCAAAATATACGAAACCCCCAAAGCATTCAGCACACGAAGACGGGCACTGTTTTCTACCAAATCTTTGCTATTGGACACAACTGCGTCAGATCTGCTCTGAAGCGAAAATGAAGAAGCAATGGTACCGTTTTGGGAAGATTGGATAAACTCCCCGTATCTCTTCGGATATAAAGGGTCATAGCCATCCGGAGAGAACAAAGAATACTGTGTGGCAAAGTTTGCTTCAACTGCTCCTGCTTTATATCCCCAAAATCTCTGTATGTCGGTTTTATTCTCCAAAAATGACAAGAGATGATGATTGGGAAAGACCAACTCCTGCGGAACAAACGGATTAAACTTTTGAAACGCCCGAAATACCGAAACGCCATGTAACAGAAGAAGTACCATGAAAAAAACAGGTATTATTCTTTTCTTCAGTACGCCAATATACATAAGAATCCCGCCGGCTCCAAAAAGAAAGACTGCGAGCAAAAGCTCTTTTGACGCGCTCGCGACCGCGAAAACTGGGATTATATTGACACTTGGTCTAGAAACATATCCCCATAACAGCACAAACAGCACAACAAAGGGCAAACACGCAAGATACACACCGCGCTTACTAACGGCACGAGCTATCCAAGCCTGCATACCGTATCCTGCCAGCATGCTTGCGGAAAAAGACAGTAAAAACGCAGACAGCGTTGGAGAGCTTGATGAAATAATTGGAATATCTATGTGAAACAGGAAGGCAGAGATGGGATTTTTGGTTATATACAACACGATGCATGCCGCAAGTACCGCGAAAAATTTTACAAGCCGCTCTTTTCCAAACTGCAGCAAACCAAGAATGGCAAATATAAAAGGTATTGCCCCGATTGATATAGCTTTTCCAACATAAGTATCCTGCAGAATATAATTACGTGTGGCCGGGTTGCCAAAAAAATCAGGGACAATCAGCATAATCAGTTGCTTTGGCTGCACTAATATTTTTTCAAGAACAACTGAATATGGAATTGGAGATCGCGCTGACTCCCGTATCAGCTCCAACCCTGGAATAAGCTGAATTGCAGAAACTCCAACGCCCAAAACAACAAGAGTTCCTAAAATAAGTCTTTCTTGAAGGTTTTTGGTTCGAAACAGAATATATGCAAAAAGAAAAACAAAAACATAACCAGCCAATTGGATGTGACCAGCTGTTACTATGGCAAAACATGCAAAGATAAGACCAGCACCCCATCTTTTTTCTCTCTTTTCTAATAGGTGTTCTATTGCAAGAAGAGCAAAGGGCATCCACGCAAGAATATGACCTATGGTATTGTACTCAAGCCAGACAATAAAAAAATAGGAAAAGCTATACGAAACAGCAGTGAATAACGACGGGAGTTTTTGCAAACCGATTTTCCGGCAATATAAAAAAGTAAAAAAAAGCGCAAGAAACGGCTGAACAATAACCAAAAGCGTCCACCCTATTTTAAACGGAGCAAACAAAAAAATAAGATTGAGAGGATACAAAACAGCAGACTGAAAATTAGCAAGAAGAGGAGAACCGGAAAAATTGTATGGATTCCACAGCGGAAGAAGCCCTTGCTTTAACTGGTCTATCGCAAAACTTCTCCATGGATATAACTGGCGGAGAACATCAAAATACTGTGCCTTATTGGGATACGATCCGGGATTGTATCCAAGATACACTTCTGTTTTCCATGGATTATACTCCGCGATAAGAAGGTCTCCCGGAAACGGTATATGCCCAAAAAGAAAAAATTTGTAAAAAAACACCGCGACAATTGCTAAGGATACTAAAAAACCAACAATTATTTCATTTCTTTTCATATCGTCTCAAAACTAAAAAAATGGATAGTCCACACAAAAATAACAAAGCACTTAGTGAAATTGCGTCAGCAACCAAACGGGATCTGGTCTCGGTAAATACGACACGAACTTCATGAACTCCTTCTGATACCGGAAACGTGATAAGCCCTCTCCAATTTTGATCCTGAAATTCAATTGGCATTTCTTTGTTGTCAACGTACGCTTTCCAACCGGGAAAATATACCGTGTTATCGGCTACAACAGAATTTTTTTTTGCTTCAACAGTATAAGAATGCACCTGTGATTTTCTGGAATAGTTACTTACCTCTCCTCCTCCGACTGCAAATTCCACAGGTTGTTTTGGATAAGATTTTGCAGGACCCGCGGACCAAATTACATCTGTCTCACCGTAATAAGTTGTTGTGAGGGGAAAATTCCAGTAGTAGTTTTCGTTGATTTTATTGTATCCAAGATTTGCTTTCCATAAGGGGATAGTTGAGACAACAATAAAAAAAATTAAAAACCAATATGCTGTTTTTCTAAGCTTTAAATAATTCATGAAAGGGATTCCCAATAGAGACGCCGAAAAGGTAACAACAGATAACGCCCTCCAGGGAAATTGAAATTGCCGTAAAAGAGACAAATTTTCCCATAAGACAGAAGAAATCTTCTGCATAGAAAGAAAAGATAAAACGATAAGGCTAATTGAAAAAATTATTATATTTTTTATTTGTTTTGGGACTTCTCTTTTTGACAACAATATCCATAACGCAAAAAAGACAATAAAGGTATGAACAATTCCTACATGAACCACTATACCTTCTACTCTTAAAGAAGGGCTATTTGTAAAATTCGGAATAATAAATTTATAAAAGTCCACAAAATGATCCTTGTATATATTTTTCATATAAAGATCCCCGTAAGTAAACTTATGTTCAAAAATGGCCGGAATCCAATAAAATGCTGACAAAAGAGTGCCTATAAAAAGTGATAAGATTGCGTATATAAAATTTTTTATACTTTTTGCAAAAAATATTAAAAAAAATAAAATAACCGCAAAAAACATAAAACTTACCGAATTATGAGAAAGAACTAAAAGCCCGGAGGAAATTGAGGAAAGAATTAGATATTTAGGATCGTTTAATCTAAAAAACTTCAAGATCCCGTACAGCACAAGCGGCAAAAAGACATATGTATATACTTCGCCCAGACTTCCTCTTACAAGCAGCTCTATTAATCTAAAAGGCGCAAATTGGTATAGGATTGTAACAAAAAATGCCCGTCTATCATCTTTTGTCAATTCTCTTACAAAGAGAAACATAAAAATTCCCGAAAGGACATAGCTTAAAGAAAGTGTCAGCTTGAAAGAATTAACAAGATTAAAACCAATAAATATAAAAAGAGATGAAATTAAATACGGTGTTTGATATATAAAATTAAAAAGAGGCATTCCATATCCATAATTTAAATCACCCGCCCACCTCACCGGAAATTGCCCGTCTCCTAAAGCTTTGTAATAAGATGCGATTCTTGGAAGATGCGCTAATCCATCATGAGTATGGATTAAGTCTGAAGTTTTAAATATGTTAAAAAGAGGAAGAAGAGAAATTAATATTATAAGCAATAGGAACTTATTCTTTATCATGGATTAACCTTGTATATTGAAAGGTAATTATCTCCATCTCCTTTCTTAAACCTTGCAACCAGAGAAAGAGGCCAGGAAACAGGCGCACCGCCATTATACGCACAAGAAGGACAGGGTTGATAAAATACAGCATATGTTGGCATTTTTTTACTGGCGTTAATCATCTCGATTGGAGGTTTTTCCACCGGCCAAAATCCAAAAATAGTAACATTGGGATTTTGATTAAGGTATATTTCAATTGAATAAGGCATCAGTCCAAACGTACCTTCCGTAGCAACAAATATCTTTCCATCTGAGGCCTTAGCCTTAAAAAAATTTACCGCCTCTCTTACGCCGCCCCCCGCCGGCCATCCGTTAACATACTGCTCTAAATCAGATTTAGGAATGGGTGCTTTAGATAAACTGGAAAGGATAAAAAAATCTGATCTAAGAGGCAATATTAATATTAAGAGAAGTAAAGCGAAAGCGATACGCTTATTTTTTATTCTATTAAATAAACTATAAATCGAGAAAGCGACAAGAGGAAGCAAAAACAGCGTCATAAAAAAAATGAATCGCGGATAAAGTATTTTTCCAAATAAAGCCAAGGCTGCAAAAGGAAATAAAAACCATACAAACAGAAGCAATTTCTCTCTTAAATATTCTTTTTTTATAAAGAAAGCACCGATTGCAAGTAATATAAAAAGTCCGGTGAAATATGTTGTAAACCAATCAACTAAGCCATTTAAATTGCTTCGGAGATCTCTAACCGGATGAGTAAGCCATTCAGATACTGAGTGAACAAATATAGAGTTCTTCTCATTTATAATATGGAAAAATGGCGAGAGTCTTAAAACAGAATAGTATCCGTAAGCTAGGACAATCGAAACAGAAGCAAGTATTATAATTTTTAAAAATCTTTCCCATATTTTTTTACTTTTCCAATCAAAAATGAGAAGTAAAAACGGCATTAAATAAATACTAAAAAAACCTGAAGTTTTTGTAAGAATTCCTCCTCCTAAAACCATTCCTAAAATAAGCGCAAGATCAAGTCTTAATCTTCTAATAAGTAAAACTTCTAAATAAAGACTCCAAACGGCAAAAGTTCCAACTAGGCTATCGTATAATGCCATGCGGTCATAAACCAGAGCAAAAGGAAAAATTAAATATAAAAAGGCCGATAAAATTCCTATCCATCTGTTTTTAAATAGCTCTCTTCCCAAGAAAAATAGTCCCGTCATTGTTGCAAATCCTGCGAAAACCGAAATTAATCTTCCCGAGAGTAAGGGATCATGAATAACCCTTATTAGAGTCACATTAAGCCAAATAAAAAGAGGCTGCTTTCCATCGGTCAGCGAAATGAATCGCCAACTCGCATCAAACCGAGCAATCTGGGACCACCTAATATAAATTGCTTCGTCTGTAAAAATAGGAAGAGACATTATCCCATACAGGCGGAAAAGAAAATATGCCAAGGCTAATAAAACTAAAATGGCCAACTCAAGTCTGTATTTTTTGACTATGTTCCAAAGAAGATCCATAGCTTATTCTATCATTTATTATTTGAGGCAGACAACTTTACAAGAAGAGGTTTCCCTAAAAGAAGGATTATTGATGATGCTGCTCCTATTATAGTAAGCCAAAATAGGATATTCGGTACAGGCTGATTCCAGTCTCCTTTATACAGAAACGGAACATACTCTAATAATGCGAAGAAAGGAAACACTGTACTAACAATAAGTGAATAATATCTATTTTGAAGAAATGGAGAGAGACCGGCTATATACAAAAGATACCATGGCTGAAAATTAGTTCTTACCGTAACTAAAATTAAGGGAATAGCCATAAGAGGAATGAGAAAGTTGAAAATTTTTGCCCAATTGATTTGATTTTTATTTTTTGCAAAAAGAGGGTAAAGAAAGACAGGAAGCAAAAAAACCGTCGCAAATTTGATTCCCACTGAAAAAAGAAGAAATAAAAAAGATTTAATGTAAACTTTACTTACCAATAGATGCAAGGACAGGACTGCAAGAAAAATCATTGGCAAATCATTGTGCGAAGAAACCAGTCCTTCAATAATTATTAGAGGATTAAAAACGAATAAAGACAATCCGAATAATTCATTTTTGGGAGAGATTTTTTTAAGAATTTTCGCAGTAAAATAGGCAGTTCCTAAAAAACTTAAAGAACCAAGGAACTTAAACAAAAAAAATGTCGGGAGAAAAAAATTAAATCCAATAAAAGATAAAGGCGCTGTTAATACAAGCCAGGCCGGTCCATATGGATAAGTCCTGTGAGTCCATCGCATGAAGTTAAGCATCGGATCGGATGAGTAATCAAGAGCTTTATGAAGATACGGATTTTGGCCATAATGAGTAATTATCCTAGCATCGAACATGTAATTAAATAAATCATAAGAAAATGCATTATAGGAAAAAGAAAGAATTACCGTAGATATGATAGATAATAACCAAACTTGTTTTTTATTTATTTTGTTTTTTGATGCTAAAGATAAAAAGAATAAATAAAACCCAAAAAGAAGTAAAACGATTATTATATAAAAACTTGTAGAAAGCGGCCTATTAAAATAACCGATGTGCTGAAAAAACTTTTGGGCTATCTGCCACAGCGAAAACTGTGACAGAGTTAAATTAAGATCCACTTGGGTAAAAGAATATAGAAATAAAAAAACTATTGTTAGTATATAGAAGGTCCCCAATAGCTTAATTTTTGACATTATTTATAAACTCCGGACAGAACATTCATTTTGATCTTTATAAGATCTACTAATCCGTCGATAGAATCTTTTATGGGGCTTACTCGCCGTGTTTCTACATAAAGCCAATTAACAGGAACTTCCTTGACCTTGTATCCCATTTTCTGTGCCAAATATAAAAGTTCCACGTCAAATCCCGCAGAAACTTTTGAACCGGAGATCTCTGAAAAACCGTTGTTGATCTTGCTGATTTTTTCGAAAAGTTTTTTTGCAACTTCTTTTCTAAACATTTTAAACCCGCATTGAGTATCGGAAATCCCGGAAATCCCGACTAATATTGTGCGAAGCGTTATCATTCCTTTTGCCATTATAAGCCGCGTCCATGGCGCGCCTCTTCTTTTTGAATTTCGCGAACCAATAACAATATCAAAACCCTTATCAAAATACGGAAGGACTTTATCTAGTTCTTCTATTGGTGTTGCCTGATCCATATCGGTAAAAAGTATAAATTCTCCGTTTGCAGAAAGGACTCCTGTTGTTATTGCTCCTGCCTTACCCGTATGATTGTTTTTTATCAATTTGAAATGAGGATTTTCTTTTACAAAATTTTCGACAAACTCGATGCCTCCATCTGTTGAACCGTCATCAACCACAATAACTTCCCAACTGTATTGTTGTCTTGAAAGATAATGCTCTACTTTATCAAGAACTCCTTTTTGAAGATTTGCCCTTTCGTTATAGGAAGGAATAACGACGGAGAGAAAAATTTTATTCACACCAAAATTATACTAGAAAAAAAACTGTACCGCCAGCGGGAGTCGTCCCGATACGCTAAGCTATCGAGGATCCACGATGGAAATCAACCATCGGGAAACCCGCGATCTTCACGTTGAGAACGTGACGTCCTAGGCCACTAGCCCCGATGATCGTCCCGCTGATAGTTTTCAGACGGGATCCTCGATGGCTTTCGGCCATCGGGACTGTCATCGGGATCCCGCACGAATGGAATTCGTCGGGAACGATGTTTTTGTACCCCGTAGGGGATTTGAACCCCTGATCTCAACCTTGAGAAGGTTGCGTCCTAGGCCGCTAGACGAACGGGGCATTTTGTTTTATTAACTTTTCAATAGCTTTCCGACTTTTCAAAGATTTTAAATAATATTCTCTTTTTTTTGCCTCTGACAAAGTTTTATAATCTTCCTGATACTTTAACTTAAAAGGACCATTTCTTTTAGTATAAGTTGCGTAACCTTTATTGTGGGCTATCAACCTCTTACTAATATCTTTTGTACTTCCAATGTAATATCTGCCATTTTTATCACTTTGTAAAACATAAGCAGAATACATTTTGTTTTTGCCCCGATACGTATTCCTATCGGGATGCCGATTAAATCGGCGCCACTAGCTCCGATGATCGATGTCATCGAGGATCCCGAATGGAAACTACCATCGGGGACGATGGCGGCGCTCCATAATTTTACCTCAAAGCACTATTTAAAACAACAAAATAATCTAAACATATTAGTATTGCAGACTAGACGACGGAGCTACTCTTTTGAATAGTAAGATATTAAGGGCTCAACCCCAAAGAGATTCGCGAGAATAAACTATTTAATCCGCTTGGGTATGTGGAGTTGCATGGAGCATTGGCCTTTGAGGCATTTCCCTTTCATGTTCTTTAAATCTTGGTAATGGTTTTGTTAGGGCAATGTCCAAAACTTCATCCATATGAGAAACAAATTTGAAAGTTAGATCCGTTAGCACTTCTTTTGGAACGTCTTCTAAGTCTTTCTTATTATCTCTTGGCATAATTATTGTCTTAAGACCTGCTCTATGCGCTGCGATAACTTTTTCCTTAATTCCCCCAATCTCAAGAACTCTTCCCCGAAGAGTAATTTCTCCAGTCATGCCAACTTTTCTATTGACTGGAACTTTGATTAGAGCAGATACAATAGCCGTAGTTATGGCAATTCCCGCCGAGGGGCCGTCTTTTGGAACCGCGCCTTCCGGAACATGCACATGAACATCAAGCTTTTGATAAAATTTTTCCGAAAGTCCTAATTGCACAGCTCTTGCCCTTATGTAGCTCATTGCTGCCTGGCAGGATTCTTTCATAACATCACCAAGCTGACCTGTTAAGATTAAGTTTCCTTTCCCGGGCATTAATGCGACTTCGATGAATAAAATGTCTCCTCCCGCCTCTGTCCATGCAAGACCGGTAGACATCCCAATCTCGTCTCTTTTTTCAAGAATTGTAGATCTTATTTTTATAGGACCTAAGAATTTAGTTACATTTTTAACTGTTACCAGAACTTTTTTCTTTTTTCCTTCTGCAATCATTTTTGCAACTTTCCTAAGCACTGTTGCGATTTGCCGCTCAAGACTTCTGACTCCTGCCTCTCTTGTGTAGTGCGCAATTGTAAATCTAATCGCATCATCTGAAAAATCAACTGTTTTATCCGATAATCCATGACTATCTATTTGCTTTTTCAAAAGAAACTCTTTTGCAATCTTAAATTTTTCAAACTGGGTATAGCCTGCAAAGTTAATAATCTCAAGTCTGTCCCGAAGTGCGGGCGGAATTGTATCTAAAACATTTGCGGTTGTAACAAACATTACATCGGATAGGTCAAACGCAACTTCCAGATAATGATCGGAAAACTGATTGTTTTGCTCCGGATCCAAAGCCTCCAAAAGCGCTGAGGAAGGGTCGCCTCTAAAATCAGTCCCTACTTTATCTATCTCATCCAGCATAAATACCGGATTTCTGGTGTCCGCATCTTTTACTCCCTGAATAATTCGCCCTGGAAGTGCTCCAACATATGTTCTTCGATGACCTCTAATTTCTGCCTCGTCTCTAATTCCTCCAAGAGAAACCCTTACAAATTTTCTCCCCAAAGCCCGGGCAATTGATTTTCCGATAGAAGTTTTACCAACTCCGGGCGGTCCGACAAAACAAAGGATGGGTCCTTTCATTTTTCCGGCAAGTTTATGAACAGCCAAGTATTCAATTATTCTTTCCTTAACCTTAGAAAGTCCATAGTGGTCCTCGTCCAGAATTTTCTCGGCTGCTTTTATGTCTATGTTATTTTTACTTTCTTTGCTCCATGGAAGACTAATAAGCCAATCAAGATAATTTCGGATATATCCTGCCTCCGGATTAAACTGATTCATCTGTCCTAGTTTTTTAAGTTCTTTTTTAGCCTTTTCCTCTACATCCTCCGGCATACCCGCGGCTTTTATTTTATCTGAGAGTTCCTTGACTTCGCTGTCTTCATCACTTTGACCAAGTTCCCTTTCTATAGTCTTAAGCCTTTCCCTAAGCATTGCCTCCCGGGCACCTTTTTCAAATCTTTCGTGAGTTTTTGATGTAAGGCGTCTCTCAAGTTCTAAAACTTTAATTTCTTTGGTCAAATATTGCGAGACTTTCTCAAGTCTTTCTTTTACATTTATTGTTTCCAGAAGATCCTGTCTTTCGACCGGCTTAACATCCAAAACAGAAGATATCAAATCGCCAAGTTCGGATGGAGAATTGTCGGACATTATATTCATGAAGGCCAAAAAATCAACTGATTTTCCAAGATTTATTGCTTTTCTGAATTGATTCGTTATGTGGTTACATAAGGCTTTAATTTCGGGAGAATCGTCAATTTCATCGGAAAGTTCTTTTACTTTTGCCAAAAGAAACTGTTCGTGAGATTCATAAGATAATATTTTGACTCTTGATATACCTTTTACCTGAGCGTTGATCTCCCCATCACTTCTTATCATTCGTTCAATTTTTGAAAGAGTACCAATTGAGTAAAGGTCGGCGGGTGTTGGCTCATTGAGTTTGGAATTTTTCTGAAGAACAAAGCAGACTATTCGTTCGTTTTGAAAAGAACTTTCTAAAGCAGCTAAACTCTTGGACCTGCCAAACGTTAAAACCGAATCTATATTTGGGAAAATTATTCCATCTCTTATTGGAATAATAGGAACTAGTTTTTCCATAAACTACATATACTCCCTACCAACGTATTAGCACTCTAGCAAAATATCTGCTAACTGTCAAGAGCTTATAATATTAGGGTTAATCCCGCTGAGCGGGGTTGACAAAGCAAATTTGATGGAACTACAATTGAGTATGGGAAAGAAAGTACCGGGAACAACATCTCTTCTGCCTGAAGGAGTAAAACCCGAGCATTTACTTAAGAGACTTCACTCTTTCGAAGGAAAACTTGCTGAATCCATAACAAATCTATCAGGAAGCATAATATTCGTATATCTTCATGTTATTGCATTTACACTTTTTTTCATTTTCAGACCTTTTCAGGTAGAGATTTTCAATATTTTTCTATCTCTTGAGGCTGTCTTTTTGGCAACTTTTATCTTAGTATCCCAAAGAAGACAGGCGCTTATTGAAACTTATAGAGATCTTGAAGAAGAGGAAGAGCAGGAGGAAGAAGAGCGGGAACAGGAAGAATTAGAAGGAGACGTAGAAGATATTCAGAAAGATTTAGACGATATTAAAAGTGCTATGAGATTTATCCAGGAGAAAATAAGCGCAATCGAAAAGTCTCCGGCTTCACAAAACGGAAACGGGAATACTAAGTAGATAAAGTTTTTCCGCCGGGCTTTCCAAAAAATCCAGCTTTATTTTTTATATCGCTATTCCTAAGATGAACCATTTGAAACTAAGACTTTTTCTTTTGAAATCTCTAAATCCATACTACTCTCCCAGAGAAATCCGGACATTGTCCACGTTTGATTTTTGCAGCTTTTCTCAGATCCATTATTAAATGGAACATATGAGCCGTTTTTTCTAACGAACTGTTCTATAAACGAGCCAAAAAGTTTTATCGCAGTACGAGGCGCTCTTCTTACCTTTTCTCCTTCTTGTACAAAACCTAATTTAATCAAACCATCGGCAATCATGTAAGAAGTAAATGGCCAAAATACATCTTTTCCGCTATGATATGCCTCTTTATCAAAAGTCCTCTGATCTTTCCCAAATGTCCTGATACCGGCGGTCTCATCAAACAACTCTTCCGACATTATTCTACGAACTACAAAAGGAATAACTTCTGATTTAATAATAGACTCTCCTTTATAATTGGCCCAAAGGCAGAGCCCCGGATTTATACTTATACTTCTTATTTGTCTTCCGTTACCATCCAGTCCATGAGCAAGATAAACACCCTTATCGTCTTTAAGAGTAAAGCTTTCATTAAATCTCCTCTTTAAATCCTCTGCTTTTTCTCGGAGCTCTTTGCTTCTTACAGGATCTCTATCTTCAAGAATATCTGACCAAACCCGCAAAGCTTTCCACGCGTAAGCTTGGACTTCAACCAATGCAATAGGGTCAGGCGGGAAACGATTACTTTTCCATTTTATCGAATCTTTGCTGTCCATCCATCCCTGATTTCTAAGTCCTCCATTATTATGATTGTATTTATAGCTGAGCCATCCATTGTAGTTTTCCATATTATGAACCATCCAATCTAATGCTTTATTTGCTTTTGGAATGAATTGCTCCAACTCTTCTTCTGTTTCTATAAACATTGGAGTAACAATAAGAGCAAGAGGTGTAGCATCTACGGAGTCGTCATTAACGAGATTATCTCCATTTCTATAATAAAATCTCTTCCTGGCATCCCTTTTGTTAAATGGCTTTATTTCATGCGGAGCTTGACCGTTCGCAAGTTGATGCTCCCAAAAATTAAAAACAGCTCTTTTTGTTCTCTGTCGCAACTCTTCTTGGGAAGAATATTTTATTGACTCGGCTATAAAATAAGAATTTATAAAAGTATCTCTTCCGAATTTATGATGAAATCGAGGATCTTCAGAGGCAAAAATAATACCTCCTTCATCTACAACATTTAAAATATGAGAGTGCGCTTGGCTGTTGAGATCTTTGAGGTCTAAGAGCTCCTCCGGCGTCATTCGACCCGGTTTTACAGTTTCAGACAAAGGATCCAGTATTGCTATCCTCTCGCCTTCGGCCATAGCTATACTAATTCTATCACCATAATTTTAAAAAATCAAGTTTTACTGCTTCTTTTGCCACAAGAGGGTTTATTGAAATTTGGAGTGATATTTAATTCGGAAGCGATCTTTATAAGTTAAACCTTGTATTATGCTCCCTATTATTAATCCGTGAAGAAGTTTTGATCTTAGCCTTTTAATCAAAATAAAAGGCGCGTACAACGCTGAAAAAATCATCCAGTGATGAATATGATAATGTTTATTCTTTTTTTGAATTTTTATATTAGGGAAGTAGGAAATGTTTTTGATCTTTCTATTGGGAAGCATTTTGTATATTGGGGATTTCCGGTGAGAGGAAACCGCAAAGAATGAAAAACCGGAAATTGCACCAGCCAAAAACTTACCCGCATCCCTTGCATGTTCTTTTTTTATTACTTTCTTCACAACACAAAAATTTTACCATTTATAGGTAAATTACGCAAGTAAATTAGCTTATTTTCCCCTTTAGGCTTAAATAATCTTTTATGGCTCTTTTTGTAAAACTGTCTGTTCTTAATTTTAATGCTTTTTCAGGCTTTACCCATGCATAGTCTATAATTTCCTGCCCGTCAATCATGACTTCTGCATCATTATTCGTAATGCAGTAGAAATCGAAAAATATAAAATGTTTTGGCTTCCAGTATTCTTTTGTGTAAATTACTTCTTTAAAATAAAGCAGGTCCTTAACTTCGATGTCCAAACCAACTTCTTCTTTAATTTCCCTTCTAAGCGCTGTACCAAAATCTTCACCAACCTCAACATGCCCGCCTGGGATAGAATACTTATTAAACCATTTTGGTGATTTAACAAGCAAAAGCTCACCTTTTTTATTAAAAATTAAGCCCCCAACTATCGGCTCCGGAAATTTCTGCTTCATAAATTTATGATATGCCCTATTTCTATTACTAATTATAGCAAATAAATTCAAATCCCCTAACTAAGAAGTTTTATGTGGAAAGAATAAATCTTCACCCAGTACCTGCAGCTAAGCAACTTTTTTCTGATCCTTTTGGGCAAGCTGGGTAATTTTAGCTGAGGTTTTTTGGTCTTCCTGCGATCTTATCTTCTGGGCAAGCATTACAACGTTTCTCCAGATGAGTGCACCGGCAGCATTTCTCAGTACGAATATGTTAGTGCTGTCTTGTTCTGGGTGATTTAATTCTTCCCTAAGCACTTCATTTTCCTCCAAATCAAATTCCGTTAAATTATTATCTTTTACAAGTTGTGCGATAGGAACGTCCGTCGGCAACCCTCTCTGGCCAACAAAATTCCGTAAATCGTCATCAACTGCTCTCACCCCTCGCTGCCAAGACCAAACGGCAAAAGCTAAATTACCACCAAAATGCTCCGTCCTTTTAGTAAGTTCGTCTACTACAATCGGCACGGTAATTTCCCAACTAAGTCTGGGATCATTCTCATCATTCGTCGGCTCGTATCCATGCTCACGAATAAAATCCTCGGTCATCATAAAAGGACCCAGGGCTCCCGCTTCTGTCATATTTTCCAAGCCTCCATCAACCCCACCACGACTTTCGGCAATCGCAAGTCCTGTTACCCCATCCATCAACCACTGCTTAAACCCACATTTCTGACTAATAAGATCGTAGTGACTGCCAACAATTTCAAATGTCTCCTTCGGCAATAAGCCTGGCTGCTGTTCGTTACCTTTATAATATTCATGCATAACCAAGATATTGGTCTCAATTAATTGCCTGTCATTGCCTACTTTGCCCGGAAAATACAGGTC
>Ga0080064_1005757_pt1 | contig 14117 bp, 11 predicted proteins | sample Subgrocontami54m_FD_69260 | JGI IMG/M metagenome (GOLD analysis project Ga0080064, IMG submission 69260) | Subsurface groundwater microbial communities from S. Glens Falls, New York, USA - GMW46 contaminated, 5.4 m (SPADES assembly) (version 2) ...
CATGCCCCCGGCAGCCCCGGGGCGGGCGCCCCCCGCCCCGCCCGATGTCGTTCCCGCGCCGCCAAGCGCCACTCGCAGCGGAGCAAACCTGGCCGCGGTCGGGGCCGTGTCGGCCGCCGCCGCGCACGCTGCGCCCGGCGTTTCCGGGCCCGCGCCGCACGCCACCACTCGGGCGCAGGCCGAAACGGAGTTCCTGGCGACGGGCGTGTTCGTGGGTGGGTCGGTCCATCTTTCGCTCGGAGCGCGCTATGCGATCGCCAAGCGACGCCGAACCTTCGAGGTCCGCGGACCGGTCGACATCGCCCCTGGGGTCCTGCGCCTCGAGCACCCCATGGCCGGCCTCGACGCAACCGTGGTCGCCGACCGACTGGTCGTCACGGAGAAGACCACCGGCCGTCCCAAGTTCGTGATGGTCTTCCAGTCACTGACCGTCCAGGAGGGGGTCGACCTGGAGGCCGCCTTCGGGGCGAAGCGCAAGCCGCGCACCCGATCGAATACCCCGTGACCGGAACGATGACCGACCAGCCGATCGACCACGAGACCCCCACCGAGCGTCCGGACAGCGGTGGTCTGGCCGGCGCGGTTGCCCCCGAAGGGATCGCCGGAGCCCTGGCGATTGTGGTCGTGGTCGTCATCCTTGCCGCGCGCCTTGCATTCGCCGGTGGCACCGGCCCCGGTCCGACGCCGCGGCCGACCGTCGCCCTGACCCCCGCACCGACAATCGCGCCTGGAAGCCCGATTGCCGGAGCGATCTCGACCCTTCTGGGCATCGACCAGAACCTGTTGTTGGTCCGCGGGACCCTGACCGACGAGCTCAAGAAACCCGCGATCGACATCCGCGGTGAGATGGCCGGAATCTCCGGCCAGATCAAATCGGCCAAGGCACCCCTGGAAGTCCTGTCCGAGTCGCCGCTCGGTCACGCGGTCGCGACCGATCTTGGCGCCGTCTACTCCAAGGTGAACCAGGCGATCATCGACACCCAGGTCAACATCCAGGACCAGGCGACGTGGCGCAAGGGGACCCAGGCGGTGATCGACATCCTGCTGGGTCTTGAGGTCGTCGACATCCAGCTGGCTGCACTGCTGACGCAGCCGAGCGACTCGCTCCTGCCGACGTTCGCACCGTCCCCGACGGCCAGCCAATCAACCGGCCCGAGCCCGACGACGACTCTCCAGCCGACGTTCGCGCCGACCTCGACGCCACCCAGCGCACCGCCGTCGGCCAGCGCATCGGTCCCGCCGTCGCCATCGCCCGGACCGAACATCCTGCTCGACCCGGGCTTCGAGGCCGGGGTCGGATCGCCCTGGTCCCTCGTCCTCAACGATGCCCTCGCCGGGGCGAGTGTCGGGGCCGACCAGACCGATCCCCATGGCGGCACGACCTCGGCACGGATCGATATCGCGGCCACCACCGGGCGACAGTCGGCGATCTCGTTCCAGCAGGGCAATCTCACGGTCCAGGCGGGAGCGGACTACCGGGTCACGCTGTGGGCCCGCGCCGCCGGTGGCCGCAACATCCGGGTCCGGATCACGACCGCGTCAGGTCAGACGCTCGGCAACGGCACCAACCAGTTTGCGATCGGTCCCGCCTGGACCCCCCTGATCCTCGACTTCAGCTCCATCCTGGGGACCGACACCGCGGTGCTCGCGGTCGAAGTCGGTGAAAGCGGTCAGTCGGTCTGGATCGACGACGTCGGGATCGCTCGAATCCCACCCGGGGCGCCATAGCCGGCCAGGCCAAAGGGAGACCGATCAGCCGGTTCGCAGGCTCCGATGCCAGGCAACCTGGGCGCGCAGACCGTCGTCGGCGCCGATCGTCGCTCGATAGCCGAAGGCAGCCGCGGCTTTGGCGGTGATCGCCCCAGTCCGGCGCTGGTCGCCCGGCTGGGCGTCGCGGCGCTCGATGGTCGGTTTGATGCCGAGGGTTTCGGCGATCGTGGCGACGGCCTGGTTGACGGTCAGCGACTCGCCCCCGCCGATGTTGTAGGCCTCGCCGACCTGGCCACCCTCGAGCGCGGCCAGGGTCCCGGCCACGGCGTCCGAGATGAAGGTGTTGGAACGCGACTGCTCACCGTCGCCGAAAATCGTGATCGGTCGCCCATCGAGCATCGCTTCGATGAACCGGTGGTAGGCCATGTCCGGACGTTGCCGAGGTCCGAAGATCGAGAAGTAGCGGATGATCACGGCCGGGAACCCGAACGTTTCCACGTGGGCCTGGATGAGCTGCTCGGCGGCCAGCTTGGTCACCCCGTAGGGCGAGATCGGCCGGAGGGGCATGCGCTCGTCACCGACCGCTTCAAGACCGTAGACCGACGACGTCGATGCCTGGAGGAAGCGCCGAACACCGACCGTCCGGCAGGCCTCGAGCAACCGGGCGACCGCAAGGACGTTGCAGTCCAGGTAGGCCTCGACTTCCTGCCAGCTGCGTGGAAGGCCGGGCATCGCCGCCTCGTGGATGACCGCTTCGACGCCGTCGATCGCGGGCACGATCGGGTCGTGGCGCAGGTCGAGCTCGTGGAAGGTAAAGCCGGTTCGGGTCCGGATCGGCCCGAGGTTGCGCTCCTTGACCGCCCGGGGGTAGTAATCGGTGAACGCGTCGAGCCCGACCACTGCGTGGCCGTCATCGAGCAGCCGCTCCGCGACGTGGGATCCGACGAAGCCGGCGACGCCAGTGACAAGGATGCGCATCGCCGGCAAGCCTAGCGGATGACCCGGACGTCGTCCCAATCGAGCGCCACGTCGGTCCCGCCGGTCGGAGTCCGGACGCAGACCTTGTCGACGGGCGAGTCCTTGACCGCCCCCTTCCAGGCGACGTCCTTGACCGAGATCAGCTCGCGGCCAGCGGCGTCGAGGAGCCGCCAGTCGTAGGTCCGGCTGGCGATGTGGACCACCACGACCGACCGATACCACGCGCCGAGCTTGATCGGCACGAGGGTCCGGATCTTGAGCCCGCCCCGGTAATAGGCGAACTGCCCGCTCCGACCGAACCTCACGCTGGCGGCTTCGGTCGTGCTGCCCCGGATCTCGACGACCCCGTCGCTGCCGCCGGCGCGGGTCAACCGGATCCGGAGGTCGACCGTGACCTGGCCAGCGCCGACGGCCGGGAAGTCCTTGCAGGCGCGGACATCGTGACCTGGGATCGGCGCCGCGAGCTGGGCGAACCCATTGCTCGGGGAGCTGGCCAGCTTGACGATCGTGAACGCGCTGACCGGGTCGTTCGGGCGGATGACCCAGCCCATGATCGGTGCCCGACCGGCCGGCCAGGGGTCGAAGTCATCGGCGAACACGAGCTGCGGCCCCGGCGGCGGACCGCCCTTGGCCGGAAGCGTCCCGGCCGCGATCCCGCCGCCAAGGTCGATCAGACCATGGACGTAGCGACCGGTGGCCGGGTCGAAGGCAAGGACGACCAGGCCGGTCGTCGGTCCGACCGGATCCTTGCCCGCCGAGCCACTTCCGGTGGCCGGGGCCGCGGGATCGGAGGCGACCGTGCTGCCGGTTCCGGTCGAGAAGGCCGGGTCGTCCGCCCAGCTCCGCTTGAGGACGATCGATCCCCCTCCCTTGGGTGAGGTCGCCATCGCATAGATGATGCCGGTCGAGCCATCGAACGCGATGAGCGGCGATGTGTGCTGGTCCTGGAGCCGGCTGAACAGGACGCTGGTCCAGGTCCCATCCGGCGTCCGTTCGAGGAGCAGGATGGCCGGCGACCGACCGGTCGAGCTCGGGTCCTCGCCCAGCGAGGTCTTGACCAGGGCGAACAGCCGCCCATCGGGAGCGGGCACCACCCGCAACTGGTCGCTGGCCAGGCCATGACCGAAGATCGCCGTCTCGGGACCCGACCAGGTCGCGTCCGGGTCGCCATCCTCGTGGCTGCCCAGGAAGTAGGTCCCGTTTGCACGACTGCCCCACATCACCCCGATCCGGGTCTTGTCGAAGGCGAAGGTGGCCACCGCATCGCCCGGCGTCACCAGGCTGCCAGCCAGCGGCAGAGCCATCGGCTTGCCCCAGATCAGGTCGCTGTTGATCGAATGGTCGACGGTCACCTGGCCGGCCGCGGTGATGTAGGAGACCCACAGGACCCCGGTCGAATCCCGGGCAATCGCCAGCGAGTCCACGCTCCCATCGGTCAGCCGGATCGGGAAGTCCGGGTCGAGGGTGAAGCGCTGCGCCTTGGCATCGAAGCTGTAGCGGGTCAGCGAAGCGGCACCCGCGGCCGTCTTGCCCGGGGCGGCGCTGACGATGTACAGGTGCTTGCCGTCCCACAGGCAATCCGGGTCGGAGCGGGTCCGCGCATCGACCAGGGTCCCGGTGTCGCGCCAGGCTTTGCCTTGTTCGACCAGCTGGTAGATGTGATAGGCCATCGAGGTCGGCTCGAGCATCGCCGCCCACCAGGATCCGCCTGCAATCCAGATCCGGGACTGGGTCTTGCTCCCGGTTGGCCAGGGCGGCGGGTTCGCGCCAAGGGCCTGGTCGATGTAGGTCCGGGCAACCGGCTCGGGCGGCAGCAGCGGCTGGGCCGTCGCGGTCGGAGGCGGGCTGGCGCTGACATCCGGTCCGCCGTCGGGTCCGGATACCGGATGGGTCGCGGTCCAGACGATGGCCACGGTCAGGGCCGTGATCGCGAACAGGCCGAACGCCTTGAGCCGGTTGAACATGCGCTCCGATCTCCGGGCCAGCCGGCCGAGGGCGGTCCGGACGATGGCGGCGGCGAGTATACGATCCATCTGGCCAGCCCCCATCCGACGGGCGACTGGTCCACCGTGCACCGGAGGTACTCGGGCGACCTATCATGGCCCGGTGCAACAGGTGCTCCTCTTCGCGGGGATCCTCGGCCTGCTGGGCGCCCTGGCCCTGGTCACCTCACGCTGGACGTGGGGCACCGCCACGATCGCCGGGCGACTGGCGATGGGCGTCATCCCGGGCATCGCGGGGGCCGTGATCATCGGCGTCTGGCAGCTGGACCTGATCCCCGATGCGATCGAGACGGCGCTCCTGCCCGTCCTGCTCGGGATCGGTTCCTTTGCCATGGGGCTGCTGGTCCTGCTCCACCTCCAGGCCCGCTGACGAGGCGTCCGCCGCGATGACTGAGCGCCCCGCCGCACCGCCGGCGGAGTTCGACCTGCATGGCGTCGTCGGGATCCGCCTGGTTGGCGCATCGACCACCGACATCGCCGCCGTCCGGCGACAGCTCGGCCCGATCGAGCGCCCGCTCGAGCGCGAGCCGGAGATCGAGATCGCCTACGTCGACCGCCTGTCGAGCGACGGCCCGCTGCGCGCGATCGGCCGCGACGAGGCCGCCTTCGACCGATCCTCGTTCGTCCTTCTGCGGGGCCGGTTCAAGGTCGCGGTCCGGGTGGCGATCCCGTTCGATTTGGTCGGCGGCCCGTGCCGGATCGTCGCCGAGCGGGGCGTCGGGCCGATCCCGCTGCTGGTGGCCCTGGTCAACCTGACCGCCCTCGAACGCGGCCTGCTCCCGATCCACGCCTCGGCCTTCGTTCATGACGGCCGGGGTGTCCTGGTGACCGGCTGGGCGAAGGGTGGCAAGAGCGAGCTGCTGCTGGCGTTTGCGGCGCGGGGCGCCTCGTACGTTGGCGATGAATGGGTCTACCTGGCCGATGGCGGGGCGCGGATGGTCGGTCTCCCCGAGCCGATCCGGCTGTGGGACTGGCAGCTCCGGGCGATGCCCGAGTTCGGCGCCCGGATCTCGCGCGGCCAGCGGGCCCGGCTGACCGCCACCCGGGTCCTCGGCGCGGCGGTCGGTGGCGCGGCCGAGGTACCCCTGGTCCGGCGCACGGCCGGTGGCCGGACGCTCCGTCGGGCGCGGCCGTACGTCGATCGCCAGCTCGACGTCCAGGTCCCCCCGGCCCGCCTGTTCGACGGACGGATCCTGCTCGAGTCGTCGGTCGATCGGGTCGTCTTCGTCGAGAGCTCCGACGATCCGCGGATCACCGTCGAGCCGATCGACGGTGCCGAGGTCGCCCGTCGGATGGTCCACTCGATCCGCCACGAGTGGCTCGACCTTTGGACGGCCTATCTCCAGTGGCGCTACGCGTTCCCCGATCGACCGAACCCGATCCTCGAAGGCCTCGAGACGCGACTATCGGAGCGACTTCACGAGGCGCTCGCGGGACGGCCGGCGGTCAACCTCCGGCATCCCTATCCGCCCAACATCCCGGCCCTCGCGGACGCCCTCGCGGCGCACCTTGAGTGACGGCCCGGTTCGGTGACGCGTCGCACCGGTTCCTGCCCGAAAGGCCCAGCCGGGCCACTCCGAAGGTCCCATCCGGCGACCGAATCCGTACACTGGTCGCTCCGCGCCGCCATTCCTCCAGTCATCCGGCGCGGGAACCAGGGGGTACCGTTGGTCAGCCTTCGGCGGACATCGAGCGCGCGCCGTCAGCCTGACGGCGAGGTTCGATGGTGACCGTCGCGCTGGTCGGTCCCGATGGCGCCGGCAAGTCGACCGTCGCCCATCAGGTGGTCGCGGCGCTGCCGTTCCCGGCCCGCTACGTCTACATGGGGGTCAACCTCGAGGCGAGCCGGACCATGCTGCCGACGACCCGGCTGGCCCTGGCCATCAAGCATCGCCGAGGCGGCCGAGCGGACATGACCGGGCGGGTGGGCGCGGGCCCGGGTGACGCGACCCGCCGCAAGCGCGGTCCCATCGCCGGCCTCAAGACCGGCCTCCGGATGACCAACTGGATCGCCGAGGAGTGGTATCGCCAGGCGATCGCCGCCGTCCAGCAGCGCCGAGGGCGGGTGGTCGTGTTCGATCGCCACTTCTACTGCGACTACTACGCCCACGACGTCGCGCCGACCGGATCGGATCGTCCGCTGGCCGGCCGGATCCACGGGTTCAACCTGCGCCGGCTCTATCCGAAGCCCGATCTCGTCGTCCTGCTCGACGCGCCGGCCGAGGTGCTCCACGCTCGCAAGGGCGAGGGCACGGTGGCATCGATCGAAGCACGCCGCCAGGAGTACCTGGTCCAGAGCGATCTGTTCCGGCGGTTCGTCGTCATCGACGCCCGCCAGCCGACCGAGGCCGTGGTCGCCGAGGTCCGTGATCGGATCGTCGAGTTCGTTCGCGGGGTCCCGCCGGTGCGGGCCGCCGCCGTCGTCCCCGGAGGTGGTCAATGAGGATCCTCGTCGCCAGCCAGATCGACGCCGACGCCCTGGAAGAGCTGCGCACGCGGCACGACGTCGTGGCCGCCTTTGGTGCGCCAGAGGAGGAGCTCCTCAGGCTGGCCGTCGACCGCGAGGCGATCGTGTTCCGGAGCGGCGTTTCGATCAGCTCGGAGGTCCTGGCTGCGGCCACCGGCCTGCGTCTGCTGGTCCGGGCCGGGTCGGGGCTCGACAATCTCGATCTCGACCAGGTCCGCCGACGCGGGATCGATCTCCGGCGGATCCCGGGTCCGGGCGCCCAGGCCGTCGCCGAGCTGACCTTTGGGTTGATGATCAGCCTCGCTCGCGGGATCACCCTCGGCGACCGGCTCCTGCGCCAGGGACACTGGGCCAAGTCCGAGCTGGTCGGCTACAACCTGACCGGCAAGACCCTCGGGATCGTCGGGCTCGGCTCGATCGGGTCGCGGGTGGCGGCGCTGGGTTCGGCCTGGGGCATGCACCCGATCGGGGTCGTCGACCGGCCAAGCCCGGAGCGGACCGCCGAGTTCGCCGCCCGTGGGATCGAGCTGACCGATCTCGACGGGGTCCTCGCGGTGGCCGACTTCCTGACCGTTCACGTCCCGATGGGTGAGGCTACCCGGGGGATGATCGGCGCGGCCGAGCTGGCCCGGATCAAGCCGGGTGCCTTCCTGGTCAACGTGGCTCGCGGCGGTGTGGTCGATGAGGCCGCGCTGTACGCCGAGCTCCAACCGGGCGGTCGCCTTCGCGGCGCCGGCCTGGATGTCCATGTCAATGAAGGTGAGGGCAAGGTCTCGCCCCTGGCGGGGCTGCCCAATGTCGTCCTCACTCCACACATCGGTGCGGCGACCGTCGACGCACAACGAGAGATCGGTCGAGAGGTCGTCGCCATCGTCGACGGCGCCGAACCGGCCAGGGAGGGATCGGTCATGGGCCACACCACCACCGGGCGGGAATGAACCGCGCGGATCGCAAGCGAGCGGCACTCCGCGCCGGGCTGGCTGAGAAGCGGGCGGTCGTCGCCGTCGGCGCCCATGACGCGCTGAGCGCGAAGCTCATCGGCAAGTACGGGTTTGACGCGGTCTGGGTCAGCGGGTTCGGGGTGGCCACGATGGCCCACGCCCTGCCCGACCTCAACCTGACCACGATGACCGAAGCGCTCGCGGCGGCCGTCGCCATCGACGCAGCGACCGAGCTGCCGGTCATCGCCGATGTCGACAACGGCTTTGGCGGGCTGGGCAACGTCGTCCGAACGCTGGTCGACTACGAACGGGCCGGGATCTCGGCGATCTCGCTCGAGGACAACCTGTTTCCGAAGCGGAACAGCCTGTATACCGGCGAATCGAAGCGCGAGCTCATCCCCCGCGTCGAGCAGGCCCGCCGGATCAAGACCGCCAAGGGTTTCCAGGACGGCGAGGGGTTCATGCTCATCGCCCGCGTCGAGAGCCTGATCGCCGGGCACGGCGTCGAGGACGCCTGCGCGCGAGCGGATGCCTACGTCGAAGCCGGCGCGGATGCGATCCTGATCCATTCGCGGGACAAGACCCTGGGCGAGATCGAGGGCTTTCTCGGAGCATGGCAGGGTCTGGGGTCGGTCCCGCTGGTTGCCGTGCCGACGCTCTTCCCGACCTACACCTCGGAGCAGCTGTACGGCAAGGGCTTCAACCTGGTCATCCTCGCCAACCACCCGATGCGGGCGGCGGTCAAGGCCATGGAAGACACCCTCGAAGGGCTGTCCCGAGCCGGCCGCGCCGCCGACGTCGACCCGCACATCGCGACGGTCGATCACGTCTTCGACCTGGTCGGCACCAAGGAGGCCATCGCCCTCGAGGACGAGGTCGGCTGAGGCGATGTCGGGGCGATCGATGAACCGCGCCACCCACCCGGCGGTCGTCGTCGCCCTCGACTGCATCACCGGCCTGCAGACGGCTCGAATCCTGGCCGCGCGGGGCGTTCCGGTGGTCGGGATTGCGGCCGACCGGCGGCATTTCTGCGCCCGGACTCGGGCCGTGCGGCGGGTCGTCGAGAGCCCGACCGGCGGTGACGCCCTGATCGCCACGCTCGCCCGTCTCGGGCCCGAGCTGGGCGATCCGGACGGCGGAGGTCCCGCGGTCCTCATTCCGTGCTCGGACGCGGCCGTCCTGGCGATCTCGGCCTCCCGCGACCGACTCGCGCCGTGGTATCGGTTCGTGCTGCCGGCGCACGAGATCGTCGAGACCCTGATGGACAAGATCCGGTTCACCGAGCACGCCCAGGCCCACGACCTGGCGATCCCCCCGACCCGGATCCTGCGCAACCGGGCCGACGCCGAGGCAGCGGCCGCGGACCTGACCTACCCGGCGGTCGTCAAACCCGGCCTCAAGACCGCCCGCTGGCAGGCGGCCACCACGGCCAAGGTCTTCCGGGTCGAGACCCCGGCCGATCTGCTCGAGACGTACGACCGCTGCGCCGCCTGGGCGGATGTGCTGATCGCCCAGGCCTGGGTCGATGGCGGCGAGGGCGACCTGTTCTCGTCGAACGTCTACTTCGACCGCGCGTCGACGCCCCAGGTGACCTTCATCGCCCGGAAGATCCGGCAGTGGCCGGTGACCACGGGAACGAGCTGCCTGGGCGAGGAGGTCCGCAACGACGCGGTCCTCGACGAGTCGGTCCGGCTGTTTTCGAGCGTCGATTACCAGGGCCTGGGCTATCTCGAGATGAAGCGCGACCCGCGGACCGGCCGGCACTACATCATCGAGCCAAACATCGGCCGGCCGACCGGTCGCTCGGCGATCGCCGAGCGGGGCGGTGTCGAGCTGATCATGACCGCCTACCGCGATGCCCTCGGCGAACCGCTGCCCGGGGCGCGGACCCAGGGCTACCGGGGCGTCAAGTGGATCTACTGGCGCCACGACCTCCAGGCCTCGCTGGTCGCCGTCCGACGCGGCCAGCTGTCGTTCGGCGGCTGGTTGCGGTCGGTCCGCGGTCCCAAGGTCGAGGCGGTCGGGTCGTGGCGGGATCCGGGCCCGTTCGTCCTTGACGCCTGGCGGACCCTGGTCGCGGTCGGCGGCCGATTGCGCCGCGGGCGGGCGGCTCGGCCGGCCGGCACCGGACCCGCCCATGGCAAGGCCTGAGGTGGCCGGCGCGCGGGCCGCGGCGGTTGCCGTCGCCGCAACCTCGGTCTTTGGCGGGTTCGTCCGCGCTCTCGAGGCGGTCGACCGCGAGCGTGAGGACATTCTCCCGGTGCTGACCTATCACCGCGTGGCGGAACCCGACGACGACCACGTTCCGGGGCTGATCAGCGCCAGCCCGACAGGGTTCGCCGCCCAGATCGAGGCACTCGGGCGACGATTCTCATTCGTTGGCCTCGAGGCGCTCCTCGGGCGCGCGGATGGCGGCCGAGCGATCCCCGCCCGCTCGATCCTGCTCACCTTCGACGACGCCTACTGCGACTTCGCCGATGCCGCCTGGCCGATCCTGCGCAGCCACGGCATCCCGGTGGTCCTGTTCGTCCCGACCGCGTTCCCCGACACGCCGACGCCCTTCTGGTGGGACCGCCTCTACTCGGCCCTCATCCGGACGCAACGATCCGAACCGCTGTCGGTTGCCGGGATCGACCTGCCGCTCGGGACGCGCGCCGAGCGGACCGCGGCCTACCGCGCACTGCGGACGCGGCTCAAGGGACTCGGCCATGGATCGGCGATGGCCGAAGTCGATCGGGTCGTGGACGATCTCGGAGGCACGCCGATCCGATCGTCCGTCCTGGGCTGGGCGGAGCTGCGACGTCTGGCCGGCGAGGGCGTCACGCTCGCGCCACATTCGCGCGTCCACCCGCTGCTCGCGCGGGTCGACGGCCCCGAGCTCGATGGGGAGATCGAGGGCTCGAAGGGCGACCTGGTCCGCGAGGTGGGTTCCGCTCCGGCGGCGTTCGCCTATCCGAGCGGCAGCCACTCGGATCTCGTCGTCGCCCGGGTGCGGGCGCTCGGGATCCGGGCCGCATTCACGACCGTTCGCGGGGTCAACGACCTTCGGCGAGCGGATTGGCATCGACTTCGACGGATCAACGTCGGCGGTCGCTCGAGTCCGGCGCTCATTCGGGCGCAGGCATTGGGCTGGCTGGCTCGATGAGGGGACCAGGAACCACTTGATGGTAGGCTGCGGACCCCGTCACCCGTGTTCGCACGGCTGGCGGCGCTCGCTCGATGGAGGAACGTAGGTGGAGCTCTCAGGCTACTTCGCGGTCGTACGCCGCTGGTGGTGGACGCTGCTGGTCGCCGCCTGGGTAGCCGGCCTGGCCGGCTTCTATGTCGCGAGCCGGATCCAGCCGTCCTACGAGTCGTCGGTCAAGCTGCTCGTGGCACCGCTCAACACCGACGCCGATACCCTCCGATCCGCCGGCCTGCTAGTCCAGACCTACGCCCAGGTGGTGACGACGTCGCCGATCCTCGGGCGGGCGGTCACGCAGACGGTCACGCCGACGAGCATGTCGGCCGACGAGCTGGGTGCGAGCACCCGCGTCGTTGCCAACGACGTCACCCGGGTCCTGACGATCACCGTCCGAACCGGCGACCCCGCTGAAGCGGCGGGCCTCGCGAACAGCATGGCCGATGAGATGGTCACGCTGGTCAAGAGTGGCGTGTCGCGCCCCGAGGGCGCCCTCCAGATCATCCAGGCGGCCCAGCCGGACCCGCGGCCGGTGGCGCCCCAGATCTCCCTGATCGTCCTCCTGGCGACCGCCGCCGGGATCATCGCGGCGCTCGTCCTCGTGCTCCTGATCGAATACCTGGGCCGGAGCATCCGGAGCCGCGACGAGCTGGCCCGGTTGATCAACGGCTCCGTCCTGGGCTCCGTCCCCGCGCCATCCCGCGACAGGGCAAATCCGCGCGACCTGGCCGGCGACGGTTCGGCCGCGTCGACGGTCTATCGGGTCCTGGCCGCCCGGATCGTGTACGGCGACCCCGAGGAGGTCCTGCACAGCCTGGCGGTCGTGGATTCGGAGTCGGACACCGGCTCTGCGCTGGTGGCGATCAATCTCGGTCGGGCCCTGGCCAAGCTCGGCCGACGGGTCGTGGTGATCGACGGCGGCGTCCGCAACAACCTGGCCGCCCTGTACGGCGTGGAGCCGGTCCCGGGCATCCGCGATGTGCTCAGCCGAGAGGTCCAGCCGCGGGCCGCAATGCGCATCGTCGGCGAGCGGCTGGCGCTCATTCCGGCCGGCTTCGAGGGCAGCGAGCTGGTCGATCCCGATCGGGCCCGGGCGGTGGTCCAGGAGCTCCTCGCCTCGGCCGATGTCGTAGTCGTCTGTGCGCCGCCGGTTCAGGCCGGCCCGAGCGCGCTGTCGTGGGCTCGGGCGCTCGACCGAACCGTCCTCGTGGCTCGCCGGGACCACGCCCGGCGCGACGACGTGTCGGCCGCGGCCGAGACCCTCGTCCACGTCGGCGGGCGGCTGAGCGGGGCGATCCTGACCGAACGGCCGGCGCCGCTCGCCCGCCTCCTCGGACGCGGTCGGTCGGGTTCGGCCAAGACAACCAACGTGCCGCCAGCGAGGATCGCGCCAGCGGCCAGCCCGATGGCCAGCCCCATCGCACCGATGGCGACCAGCGGCCCGGCACCGACCCTGGTGCCGTCGGCCGCACCGTACAGCGCCTATCGGCCAAGCCTGATCCCGAGCGCTTCCAGCGCCCCACCCATCGGGTCGCCATCGGCTCTCCGCCCGACGATCATCCGGGCCAGCGCGCCGACGCCCCTGCCCCCGCCGACGATCGTCCCGCCCCCGCCGGCCGAGCCTCCGGCCAAGCCTCCGAGTCCACGCTCCAGCCGGTCCGGATCGACCCGGTCGACCACCCCGCGGCCGCGCTCCACGGGACGCTCGACGACGTCAAGGGACGACCCGAGCGGCGCTTCCTGAGGTCCCGGCCGTGCACGTTCTGGTGACCGGCGGGGCCGGTTACATCGGGTCCGAGACGGTCCGGCTGCTCGCGGCCAGGGGGCATCAGCCGGTCGTTCTCGACACCCTCGAACGCGGCCACCGGGCTGCCATCGACGGCGCCCCGCTGGTGGTTGGCTCGGTGTCCGATGGACCGCTCGTCGAGCGAACGATCCGCGAGCACGGGGTCGAGTCGGTCATTCACTTCGCGGCCCTGAAGTCGGTCGAAGAATCGTTCGCGGACCCAGCCGCTTACTTCACGACCAACGTCGGCGGTTCGTTCACACTGCTCGGGGCGATGGCCCGCACGGGGGTCGACCAGCTCGTCTATTCCTCCTCGTGTGCGGTCTACGGGACCCCGTCCGACCTGCCGGTCCGCGAGACGAGCCTGCTCCGCCCCGAGAACCCGTATGGCGAGACCAAGCTCCTCGTCGAGCGGGCCCTGCGCTGGTTCGACGGGGCCGGCATCCGGTCGGTCAGCCTGCGCTACTTCAATGCCGCTGGCGCCGCCCTCGACGGCCGTCACGGCGAGGACTGGACCGATGCCCCGAACCTCGTCCCGGTCGTGATCAAGGCGGCCCTCGGTCGCGGCCCGGCGGTCCGCATCCTGGGCACGGACTACCCGACCGCCGACGGGACCGCGGTTCGTGACTACATTCACGTGGCCGACCTGGCCGAGGCCCATCTGCGCGCCGTCGAGAAGCTGGCCGATGGCCTCGGGACGACGGTCCTCAACCTGGGTACGGGTCGCGGCTCGTCCGTCCGGCAGGTGATCGATGCCGTTGCCGGGGCCGCCGGGCACCCGGTCCCGACCGTCGAGGCGCCGCGACGAGCCGGCGACCCGGCCGCCGTCTGGGCCGACCCCGAGCGCGCGGCGGAGACGCTCGGTTGGCGCGCGGAACGCGACCTGGGATCGATCGTGGACAGTGCCTGGCGCTGGCACGCGAGCCATCTCGATGGGTATGGCGGGGGGGACGCGACCGCGCCCGCCCGCGGGCCGGGGGAGGCGGCCGGAGCCCCCCCCCCCCGGCCCGGCCCCCCCCCCCCGCCGCCCGGGCGCACGGCGGAGCACCCG
>Ga0080064_1005765_pt1 | contig 14099 bp, 11 predicted proteins | sample Subgrocontami54m_FD_69260 | JGI IMG/M metagenome (GOLD analysis project Ga0080064, IMG submission 69260) | Subsurface groundwater microbial communities from S. Glens Falls, New York, USA - GMW46 contaminated, 5.4 m (SPADES assembly) (version 2) ...
GCGGCTCAGGTCGACTTGAGCCGGGGTATCAAGGCCAGCGCGTTGTCGCGATCGATGGCGCGCAGATCCGCAGCACTGAAGCCGTACTCCGTCAGGCCCTTGACGTGGTCCAAAGACGTGCGGAAGGGGTAATCAGTTCCGAAGACAACCTGCGAGACCGAAACCAGTTTCAAGAGCGAGGCCAGCGCCATCGGGTGCGCCGCCTGTGCCGTGTCGTAATAGAATCGCTTCAGCTCCGGCAGCACGCCCTCCGGAACCCGGGCCTGGAGGCTCTTGTCGATAATCGGCAGGCGCACGAACCGCTCGGTCAGGAACGGCATGGTTCCGCCGGCGTGGGAGAAGATGAACTTGATGTTGCGATACTTGTGCGCCCCGCCGCTGAACACGAGGCTGGCGATGGTGCGCGTCGTGTCGGTGCCGTATTCGATCACGGGGTCTGGAATGCCCGGGATGAGATTGCGGCAACAGTCGGCCGTCCGCGGGTGCGTGTAGACGACGGCGCCGCGCCGGTTGAGCTCGTCCATCACCGGGATGAAGGCGGGATCGCCGAGCCACTTGCTGCCATAGCTCGTGAACAGCGACACACCGTCCGCCTTCAGCACGTCGAGCCCATGGGCAAGCTCGGCCAGGCTGCCGTCGATGTCGGGCAGCGGCAGCATGGCGAACATTCCAAAGCGGCCCGGATGATCGACCGCGATCTTCGCCGCGTACTCGTTGCATTCGCGCGCGAGCCGACGGGCCAGCGCCGTGTCGGCGAAGTACAAGCCCGGGGTCGTCACCGATGTAATGGAGGTGGCAACCCCCGCCTTGTCCATGTCCTCGATGGACTTGGCGAGCGTCCAATTGCGCGTCGGCGGCGCGATCAGGTTGCGCCCGGCGATCTCGGTGACATAGGTCGGCGGGGCGATGTGATGGTGCACATCGATGCGATGCGGCTTGGCCGCCGCTCCCGGCTGCTGGGCAGCCGCAGACCGAGCAAGGCCAGCCCCCACGATCGCGGCGAGACCGCCGCTCAGCACGCTGCGCCGGCTTGTGCCGCCACCTCCGAAGTCAATGCATTCGCCACTATCTAATGTTGCGCTGCGCTCCCGTGTCGGCATGGCGATACCTCCCACTGCACAAAATATTCGTTGGCGCCGCCCTCATCGCGGCCTGTCGCCGGCGAGCTGGGGCGGTGCACCCCACCTTATCACGGCCTTCGCACATGAGGAGCCCGTTAGGAGCCCGTTGCGCACCGCCGGATCAGGCTGCTGCAAGCCCTGCCAGCTCCAGGCTCAGCTTGCGCAAACGTTCCCGCGCCGCCTTGTCATAGGCCTGGGCGTTGGCGCGCGCTTCCTGCTGGCGGTTGAAGTAGAGGCCGCCGCGGCCGTCGAGCTGCGGCGAGACGGCGAGATTTAGGATTGCATCCGCGCCTTCCTCGACCGTGCTGACGGGCGACACGCCGGCTTCGCGCACCATGGTGGTGGCTATGTAGGTCGCCGGATGCAGGCAATTGGCCGTGACGCCCGAGCCCGCCAGCTCCTCGGCCAGGTCGAAGGTGAACATGATCTGGGCGAGCTTGCTCTGCATGTAGGCCTGGGCGCCGCTGTAGGCCCGCGTGAGCATGACATCGGCGAAGTCAATCGGCGCCTGGCCGGCGGAGGCGACGTTGACGATGCGTGCGGGCGTGCTGGAGCGCAGGAGCGGCAGTAACAGCCGGGTGAGCAGGAAGCCCGCCAGATAGTTGACCGCGAAGCGCAGCTCGTGGCCATCGGCGCTGGTGCGGCGCTGCGGGCCGCCGCTGCGCGTGCCGATGCCGGCGTTGTTGATGAGCACGTCGAGGTGTGCGTGATCCTTTCGGATCGCGGCAGGCAGGGCGCGCACCTCGACAAGGGAGGAGAGATCGGCCGGGTAGAACGAGGCCGTTCCCCCGCCGCTGGCGATCTCTTCGATCACCTCCTGTGCTCTCTGTTGGTTGCGTCCGTGGACGAGGACCTTGGCGCCCTGCCCCCCGAGCTCGATGGCTACCTTGCGTCCGACGCCGTCGGTGGCGCCCGTGATCAGGATGGTCTTGTCGCGCATCTGCATTTGCGTGAACCTCGGTCCAGGAGACCAGATCCGGACTCATACCATGGCCCAGCCAGCTGCCCGCTTCGATGCGGTGGTGTTCGACCTTCTGACCGCGCTGCTCGATTCCTGGGCGCTTTGGAATAGCGTCGCCGGCTCGAGCGAGGATGGCCTCAGGTGGCGCCGGCGCTACCTGGAGATCACCTATGCGTGCGGCGCCTATCGGCCCTACGAGACGCTGGTGGCCGAGGCCGCCGCCGATGCCGGCCTGCCCTCCGCGTTGGCGCAGGACCTGGTGCGCCGCTGGGACGAGCTGCAGCCGTGGACGGAAGCGCCGGGCGTGCTGCGCCGGCTTGCCGGTCGTGCGCCGCTTGCCATTGCCACGAATTGCTCGGTGCACCTGGGCCAGGCCGCCGCCAGGCGCGCCGGCACGCTTTTTTCGCATGTGGTTACCGCCGAGGACGCGGGTTTCTACAAACCAAGGCCGGAGCCCTATCGCGCGGTGCTGCGGGCTCTCGGCACCCTCCCCGAACGCACACTGTTCGTGGCCGGCTCGGCGTCCGACGTGCCCGGTGCCCAGGGCGTGGGCATGCCGGTCTACTGGCACAACCGCCTCGGGCTGCCATCGCGCAATGGCGCCCGCGCCGATTGGACCGAGCCGTCGCTCGAGCAATTGCCGGCCATCGTCCTTGGATGAGCCGAATGCAGGTTTCTTGCAATGCGCGCACGTCGTGCTAGGTTTTGGCCGCCACAAGCCAAAGATGCATGGGAACGGCAACTCCGCGCATCCCTCGGTGTGCGAGGTTTCCCATCGGCGCGTGCCATAGGGTGGAGACGAGCGCATGAGCGCAGAGCGCAAGGGACCCCTGTCCCGCTTCAAGGTCATCGATCTGACGCGCGCCCGCGCCGGCCCCACGGCGGCGCGCCACTTCGCCGACTGGGGCGCCGACGTGATCAAGGTCGAGATGCCGGTGGAGGGCGAGGAGGACCCCATGGGCGGGAGCCGCGACGGCCCCGACTTCTTCAACCTGCACCGCAACAAGCGCAGCATCACGCTCAACTTGAAGAAGCCCGAGGGCGTCGCCGTCTTGAAGAAGATGGCGGCCTGGGCGGACGTGCTGATCGAGAACTACCGGCCCGATGTCAAGCGCCGGCTCGGCATCGACTACGAGACGCTGCGCGCGATCAACCCGCGCCTCGTCTACGTGAGCCTGTCGGGCTTCGGCCAGACCGGTCCCTACGCCAACCGCCCCGGCTTCGACCAAGTGGCGCAGGGCATGGGCGGCCTCATGTCGATCACCGGGCTGCCGGGCCAGGGGCCCGTGCGCGTCGGCATTCCCATTGCCGATCTCTCCGGCGGCAACTACGCCGCTTTGGGCGCCTTCGTGGCGCTGCTCGAGCGCGAGATGTCGGGCGAGGGTCAATGGGTGCAGACCTCGCTGCTGCAGGCGCAGATCTCCATGCTCGACTTCCAGGCCGCGCGCTGGCTGGTCGCCCGCGACGTGCCGGGCCAGGCCGGCAACGACCACCCGACCTCGATCCCGACCGGCGTGTTCCCCACCAAGGACGGGCACATCAATATTGCCGCGTCCGGCCAGCATATCTTCGCTCGCTTCTGCAAGGCGGTCGGCGCCGAGCAGTTGCTGAAGGACCCGGACTTCACCACCGGCGAGAAGCGCTCCAAGAACCGCAAGCGGCTCAATGCGGAGATGGCGGAGTTCACCAGGCGCTACGACAGCCAGGGGCTCGTCAAGCTGCTCAACGAGGCCGGTGTGCCTTCGGGCCCGATCTACACGATCGACCAGATGTTCGCCGACCCGCAGGTCAAGCACGTCGGGATGGCGGTGCCGATCAAGCACCCGACCCGCGGCGACGTCGCCATCGTCAACCAGGCGGTAGCCCTGTCGCGCACCCCCTGCGTGCTCGACCGGCCGACACCGGCGCTCGGCGAGCACACCGAGGAGGTGCTGGGCGAGCTCGGCTACGCCGCCGGGGCAATCGCCAAGCTCCGCCGCGACAAGGTGATTTGAACTCCCTCTCCCCATGCCTTCTTCAGGCATGGGGAGAGGGGACTGTGGCCATCGACAGGAGCAAGAGACCGTGGACCTCGGCACGACCAAGATGATCGCCCGCAAGGAAGGCGGCATCGGCTGGATGATCTTCAACCAGCCGGAGAAGCGCAACGCCGTCTCCTACGAGATGTGGCAGGCAGTGCCGAAGATCATGGCCGCCTACGAGGCCGACCCCGAGGTGCGCGTGATCGTGCTCGCCGGAGCGGGCGAGCAGGCGTTCGTGTCGGGCGCCGACATCTCCGAGTTCGAGAAGAAGCGCGGCAGCGAGGACGCCATCAAGGTCTACGATGCCGCCGGCGAGGCGGCGCACGCGTCGCTCGTCGGTGCGTCGAAGCCCACCGTCAGCATGATCCGCGGCATCTGCATCGGCGGCGGGCTCGGCATTGCGCTCACCACCGATTTGCGCATCTGCTCGTCGGACTCGGTGTTCGCAGTGCCCGCCGCCAGGCTCGGCCTCGGCTACCGCTACAGCGGCATCAAGCGGCTGGTCGACGTGGTCGGCCCCGCCTTCGCCAAGGAAATCTTCTACACCGCGGGCAAGTTCACGGCCGAGGACGCGCGCATCATGGGGCTCGTCAACCGCGTGGTGGCGCCGGCCGAGCTAGAAGCCCGCGTGCGCGCGCTGGCCTCCACCATCGGCGCCAATGCGCCGCTCACCATCAAGGCGGCGAAGATGGCGATCAACGCCGCGGTCGAAGACCCCGAGCGGCGCGGCTTCGAGGCGATCAATGCCGCCATCAAGGCGTGCTTTGCCAGCGCCGACTACATCGAGGGGCGCCGGGCGTTCATGGAGAAGCGCAAGCCCGTCTTCAAGGGGCAATGACGCTGTCATCCCGGCGCTTGCCTGCCCCGGCGAACCAGCCGGGGTCGCCGGGATCCACTCTCCAGCTTGCTCCGGCGCGCGCGGATGGGTGGATACCGGGGACAAGCCCCGGTATGACACCGTTGCCCTGTCCGAGCACTTTGCGCATCATCATGGGCCGCTCCGCCGCAGCTATTTCCGTCACCAGCTTCTTGAGAACCGCCTCGGTGAAGGTCGCGTAGGACTCGGCTGCGATCACGAAGGCGCCCGGCCCGCCGATGACGTTGTCCTTGTAGTAGTGGTCGAGATTGGGCTCCAGCACCAGGATCGGCAGGCCGTTGATGCCGACGCCTGCGCGCACCGCGTCATCGCGCGCGTCTGCGGCCGGGCGGCCGCGGTTGTTGACGCCGTCGCCCGAGACGTCGATCACGCGCCGCGCGCCCTTGAGCTCGGTCGTGGGGAACAGCGTCATGGCATGGTCGATGGCGCCGCTGATCGAGGTGCCGCCGCCGAACAGCTGGCGCGGTGCCGCCGCGATGGCTCCCGCCACCGCCAGCATCGAGGCCTCGTCGTTGATCAGCATCCAGGGCACCACCTGGATCTGCAGCGCCGGCCCGGTCCATTGCGTCATGGTGACGGCAATCGCATTCGCCCGGCCGGAACCGATGGCGCGCAGCAGCTGCGGGCTGCGGAACGCTGCAACGTAGCCCTGCTTCTGCAGCTCGAAGCGCGCCTCGCTGACGCTGCCCGACGCGTCGACGGCGAGCACCAGCTGCAGATCGACCGCGGTTTCAGCCGCTGCGGGCTCGCACTTGGCCATCCCCAGCAGCAACGCCAGCGCCAGAAACACCGCGCAGCCGAAGCCGCCGATCCTCGGCAAAGGACCGATCCCCGCGCTTTTCCCGGAAGGATGGCCGGAGAGGATTGGGGGAGGAAGCAACCGATTTTCCTGCTTCCCGCTGCCGTTGGATGCAGCGGCCTATTCAGCCTTTGGGCAGATACGAGATTGCCCCTGCCACGTCGGTGTCGTCGATGACGTGGAACCGGCTGACGCTCCCGGCTTTGCGGGCGGCTCCGAAGGGTGCGTAGGCCGGATCGCCGGCAAAGGCCTCGAGCGCTTGCATCGAGGGAAACTGCAGCAGGGCGATCACGCTCGTGTCCAGCGGCTGGCCTTCGATGGTCTTGATGTTGGCGCTGCGCGAAAGGTATTTGCCGCCGTGCTTGTGCACGATATCGGGGACCTTGGTTGCATACTCCGGCACCCAGCTGTTGTCCGTGATCTTGATGTCGCAAATCACATAGACCGCCATTTCTTCCTCCAACGATTACCTTTCGACATTCACGGCGCGAGGGTGCACGCCTACTTCCAGAATTGCTTGCTGGCGATGCGGGCGCCCTCGGCCATGGCGGCGAACTTGGCCCACACCACGTCCGGGTCGACGGCGGCCTGGCCGACCCAGGTGCCGTAGCCGCAGTCGCTGCCGGCGATCACGTTCTCGCGGCCGACCAGGTTGGCATAGCGCGCGATGCGCTGGGCGATCAGCTCCGGATGCTCGATGAAGTTCGACTTCGATTCGATCACGCCGGGGATCAGCACCTTGCCCTCGGGCAGCTTCACGGTCTCGAACAGCTTCCATTCGTGCGCGTGGCGCGGGTTGGCGGCCTCGAGCGAGATGGCGTGCGGCTTGGCCAGGAAGGCGATGTCGATGACGTCGGCGAGCGGCACGTCGCAGTGGTGCGGGCCCTCGTAGTTGCCCCAGCACAGGTGGACGCGCAGCTGCTCGGCGGGGATGTTGGCGAGTGCGTGGTTCATCGCCTCCACGTGCATGCGGGCGCGCTTGCGGAACTCGGCGAGGCTCAGGTCGGCATACTGGATGTGCCGGCCCATGCCGAGGTCGGGGCAGTCGATCTGCAGCACGATCCCCGCCTTGGCCACCGTCTCGTATTCGTGGCGCATGGCCTCGGCGATGGCGTGAAGGTAGGTCTCGTGGTCCTTGTAGTGGTCGTTGCGGAAGAATAGCGAGACCACACCCGGCGAGGCCGCACTCATGAACGCCTCGGCGGCCTTCGTGCCCTTGATCGCCGCGTTCAGGTTGTCGGCGTCGGTGCGCGCGGCCTCGGCATCGCGCACGCTGATCGGGCCGTTGCAGGCGGGCGTCTTGCGCCGCGAGCGTCCGGGATCGCCGAACACGCGCTGCGCCAGCCGCGGGAACTGGGCGAGGTCCTGGTAGACGAAGGTGTTGCCGGTGCCGCCGAAGCCCGCGAGCCGGTCCTTGACATATGTCGCATAGCTCGGCTTCGACATCTCGCCGTCGTTGACGAGGTCGATACCGGCGTCCACCTGCTTCTTCACCACCTCGGCCACGGCCTCGCGCACGCGGCGCCCGAGTGCGGCGCCGTCGACGGGCACGCCCTCCTCCTTGGCGTACATGGTGCGGATCAGATCGTCCGGCCGGGGGAGTGAGCCGGTGTGGGTGGTGAGGAAGCGCTCGGAACTGCGTTTCATGCCCGTCCCCTCGGTGTGATCGTCGCGCCAGCTTGCGACGTTCCGGCCGCATCGGCAATGGCGATTAGGGGCCCGCGTGGCGCGTGCGCTTGGTCTGAGCTACCTTCGGCCAGCCGCTGCACCAACCGGAGGGCAGGACCCATGTGTGCGGACCGCAGCCAGCACCCGATCGTGCACCTCGTCGGCAGCATTCCCCTGCCCGATGCCGAGACCGTGTTCCGCGCCCTGTCGGCCGCCGTTGGCCGGCACCTGATCCGCGTTCCGGACGGCGAGACCGGCATCCGCAAGACCTGGATCAAGTTCCTGCAGGACGTGCTGGCCGAGAACCCTGCGATCGAGGTCGCCAGCGACGTGCCGCCGTTCAAGTTCGTGCAGTGGGAGGGCAAGCTGATCCGCGAGATCCCGCGCCTGCGCCTCAAGCCCGGGGCCAGGCCCGATCCCGCCAGCTTCAAGACCGGCTATGCCGAGATGGCGATCCAATCGTGGGGCCTGTTCGAGCGCCTGCAGACGGCGGGCGTCATTCCGGCGGGCGTGAAATTCCAGATCTGCCTGCCGACGCCGACCGCGCCGATCTACAACAACATGCTGCCGTCCGACCGCCCTGGCGTGCTGCCGGCGCTGACGCAGCATTTCATCGCCGAGGTGGCGAGGATCGCCGCGGCCCTGCCCCACGACCGTATCGCCTTGCAGTGGGACGTGTGCCAGGAGGTGCTGGCCTGGGAAGGCTATTACGAGAAGGGGCCCGTCGACTTCCGCACCGAGACCTTGGGCGTGCTCGCAACGATCGGCAACGCGGTGCCGGCCGGCATCGAGCTCGGCTTCCACCTGTGCTACGGCAGCCCCGCCGACGAGCATCTGGTGCAGCCGAAGGACATGGGGCTCATGGTCGAGATGACCAACGCGATCGTCGAGGGCGTCAAGCGGCCGATCCAGTTCTTCCACATGCCGGTACCGAAGGGGCGCACGGACGACGCCTATTTCGCCCCGCTGGAGCGCTTGCGGCTTGGCCCCGAGACGGAGCTCTATCTCGGCCTCATCCACCACGACGATGCTGCAGGCGATGCGGCGCGGCTCGCCGCTGCCAGGCGCCACGCGCGCGTCGATGGCATCGCCACGGAGTGCGGCATGGCGCGCGGCGATCCCGCGCGGCTACCCGCGCTGCTCGCCGCACACGCCCACGCCGCGGAGGGCGCTGCCTGACAAGGCGGCACCTGGTTGCCCCTCAACGGTTGGCGACCGCGCCGCCGTTCACGACTTGCACGCGACGGTTCATGGCCCCAAACGGCTCGTTGGGGAGTTTCAGGGCGGTTTTCCCGCGCCCGTAGGCGGTGAGGCGGGCCGGGTCGATGCCGAAGGCCTGCATCAGGTGCTCACGCACCGCCGCCGCGCGCCGCTCCGACAGCGATTGATTGTAACCCTCCGACCCTTTGGCGTCGGTGTGGCCGACCAGCACGAAGCTGTTGTCGGCCAGCCGCGGGTCCGTCAAGGCCCGCCCGAGATTGTCCAGCAGCGTGCGTGCCTCGGGCAGCACCTCCGCCGAATTGTAGTTGAAATAGACCTCGAGGTCGGTGCTCGGCAGCCCGCCGTCCTTCACGCGTTGCTCGAGCTCCTTGCGCCCCTGCTCGCTGGCGGGCTCGAAGGTGAAGCTGCGCTTGGTGGGGCCACTAAGGCCGCGCGTGCGCCGCCGCGGCTCGGGCTGGCAGTCCTGGCCTTCGCGGCACTGCAGATCGCGCACCATCTGCTCGGCGGAGGGGGCCTGCGCGCTTGCCGGCGCGGCCGCGGCTATCAGGAAGGCTAGCAGGGCCGCGCAGGCCCCGAGCCGTTGCACTGCAATGCTGGCAGACATGGTTCTCACTCGCTCTCTGATTGCGACGGCGGCATGGGACCGCTCATTCGACCTCGTAGGTGACGGTGGCGCGCGCGAGCTGGTCGCGATTTATCCTGTTCAGGAGCTGCTCCATCGTGAAGGTGAAGCTGCGCTTGCCCTCCTGCGCCGGCCGGCGCAAACGCGTCTCGCTGATGCCGAGCTTCTCGAGATCGTCGCGGCTGCACACGGCGCCGATCTGGTAGGGACCTGCCGGCGGGTTGATGCGCGCGCGGCCGGGCGCCGTGCCGACCGGGATCTCGCGCCGCTCGCCCGCCTTGAGCAGCGGATCGCCCATGAAGGCGCCCGAGACCTTGGGATCGTGCAGCTCGACCTTGTCGGTGGCCGACACCGTGTAGACCATGAAATAGCAGTCCCTGTTGGCCCGGACGGCGAACGAGAAGCTGTCTCCCACCCTGAACCGCGTGCGCGGCAGCTCGATCTCGACCTGGAACGGGTTTTCCGGCGGGGTCGACACGTTCGTGGTTGTCTTTACGGTCGTCGTCGCCGTTGCGGCCTTCGGCACGCCGGGGCTGGCCCACATGGCATAGAAGAGGGCGCCGGCGGCCAGTACGACGGCGACCACGCCCCAGAGGGCCATTGCTTGGGGCATGGACCGCTGCCTGAGGAGGGCCGCGGTACGGTTGATGGCCAATGGTATGGTGGAACCGGCCCGGTAGTCCGAGTCGCCCGCCAGGACCTGGGTCGCTTCGACGCCGTTGCCGAGGCGCGTCGCGGCCTGATCGGCAGCGATGGCGCGCTGGCCCGTGCGAACCCCCAGCCTGTCGTCGATGGCGAGGCCGGGCGATGCGGCGCGCAGGGCGGAGATGATGGTGCTGGCGACGTCCTCGCTGTTGACCGTCCCACTGAGCTCCAGCGTTCCGTCCGCCCGCTCGTTCCAGGCAACGTCCTTGGTGAGGTCGCTCGCCTTCAGCCGGTCGAGCTCGGCCCATACGTTGCGCACGGCCTCGATCTCGCCGCGCAGCTCCTCCGCGCTCCGTTGGCGGGAGGTCGGATCGACCGCAATCGCCCTGGAGATGATCGGCACCAGCAACTTGCGCTCGAGCTGCGGGAAGCGATCGGCCCAGCCCGCGACCGGATCGTCGGTCAGCCGATCGACGGCAAAGGGCGGGCGCTCCCCGGTCAGGCAGCGGTAGGCGATGCAGCCGAGCGCATAGATGTCCGAGTAGGCGCCCTGCTCGCCACGAAAGTCGTATTGCTCGGGCGGGGAGTAGCCGTCGCTGCAGACCTGGGCGATGCTGTAGCTGCGGATGGCGTTGGCGTGGCGGGCGGCGCCGAAGTCGATGAGCACGGGGGAGGTCAGCTCGCCGCCCCGCAGCATGATGTTGTTGGGCGTCAGGTCACGGTGCAGCAGCCCGCTGTCGTGCACCACCTTGAGGGCATCGAGCACCGGCAGCAGCAGCGTGACGAGCTCGGACGGCTCCAGCACCCCTTGCTTGCCGATGCGCCGCCCGAGCGTGTCGCCCTCGACGCACTCCATCACCAGGTAGGCGGTGCCGTACTCCTCGAAGAAATCGTCGACCTGCACCACATTGGGGTGCCGGCATTGGATGAGGCGGCGGCCCTCCTCGATGAAATCGGAAAGGCCGCGGTCAAACATCTCCTGCTCGTCCTCGGACAGGGGGCGCACGACCCCGTCGGCGCCGCGGGCAGCCAGCGAGATGGGCAGGAACTCCTTCACCGCAAAGGCTTTGTCGTACTCGCCGGCGCGGCAAAGATAGGTGATGGCGAACCCGCCGCGGCCGAGCGCCCGCTCCACGCGGAAGCGCGACCCCAGAATCGTGCCGGCAGGATGCGCTCCTGTAATGGTGTCGGTCATCGACAACCCTCTCCAATCCCGCGGTGCTCAGTCGCCCAGCGACATCGAAGCAGACCCACGTTAAGAGCCTTGTAATCCGACCGTCAAATGCTGCGCAGTTCCCCAGGTAACAGCTCACGCTGTCGGAACCTTGCCCCTGGCAAGCGGTCTGCGCGATCGGGCCGGGGCTTGCGGGCGCGGTTAAACTTACCTCCCAGTACGACATCGGCGAGCAACGTTCGCAAACAATCCGTTATTCGGACCATCTGCAACTGCCGGCAAGAGCCAAACGGGTCGTGCCGGCACCTAACCCTCGCCGACCACCTGGAAGGGGGCCCAGAAGGCGGGGTAGGCGTTGCGCGGGTCCGATGCGTCGCGCATGTAATCGAGCATGGCGCGGCGCAAGGCTTCGGCGCGCCTGACCTTGGCGTCGCTCTTGATGATGTCGAAGGTCGAGGTGGTGAGCCGCGTCGCCGCCTCCGAGTCCACCGCCCAGTGCGAGACGAGCAGCGCGCGCGTGCCGGCATAGAAGAAGGCCCGCGCGAGCCCCGACAGCGCTTCGGCACCCGGCTTGTCGCCGGCAATGGTGTTGCAGGCCGACAGCACCACCCATTCGGCGTTGAGCTTGAGCTGCGCCACCTCGCTGGCGGTCAGCAGGCCGTCATCGAGCTCGGTCGGCACCTTCGGCAGCGAGAGCACCAGCGAAGGCTCGGCCAGGCCCTTGACGTCGCCGGCGACCAGGCCGTGGGTGGCGAAGTAGATGACGTTGTAGTCGGCGAGCGGCAGGCGCTTGACGTTGGTCTCGCTGGCCGCCGCGCGCAGGTAGATGTCGCTCATCGGCGCGCCCAGCCGTTGCGCAACCGCTTTTAGCTCGACTGCGGACTCCGGCAGCCGCTGCAGGCCCTGCGCAAGCTTGGCCCGATCGACCCCCGCGCCTTGCCAGTAGTCGGCATAGCCGCGGGTCCTTGTCGACGCCTTTTGCTTGGAGCGAGACGACGAGGCGACCGGAATCGCCGCGTCGGGATCGAAGATCGGATCGCCGAAGCCGATCATCGGCTTGCTGCCTTGGCCGACCTTGGCGATCGAGCGCAGGGCCTTCAGGCTGGCGACCGACGGCAGCATGGTGATGGCGTGCCGCTTGATGAGCCAGGCCGCCTCGCCATAGGCGGCAAAGTCCTTGGCCTCCCTGATCGGCGGCACGGCGGCGGCGGGCCTCTCGGCGACCAGCAGATGAAACGGCAGCGCGGTCAGTGCGCCCGAGGGCACGACCAGGAGATGGTGCTTGGCGCTGACGAGCGCATCGAGGGGGCCGACCAGCAGGGTGTAGAGCTCGTGCGCCCTGCCGAGATCGAAGAGCGCCTGCTTCTCGGTGCCCGCCTTCCCGCTTCTCGCATTGACCAGCGTCCGGTCGACCACGTCGACATCGAGCCCGCGGCGGAACTCCGCCACCTTCAGCGACAGCGCCTTGCTGCCGAGGGGGATCTTCTTGTGCGCGTAGCCCTCGCGGGTCAGGGCGAAAACGTAGCTTTCCTCCTCGCCGAGGTGATAGAGGACCAGCGCCTCCTCCGGGCCAATCAGCTTCTGCACCTCCGGCGGCGACATCGGCTTCGGGCTGACAAGCTCGGCGTATCGCGGAAACTCGCCGGCCAGGCGCGCGGCGAGCTTCTGTGAGCGCGCGTCGATCTGGCTAAGCTTGCGGCGGATCTGGTCCTTGCCCTGCTGCGGGCTGGCCGGGTTGGAGAGTTCCGCCAGCAGGCTGCGGTCGAGGGTGCGCCGTTCGAGCGCCGCGTCCTGCTGCTCGCGCACGACGCGGGCCAGCGCATCGGTGCCGGCACCGAACCGCGCCGCCATCTGGATCACGGCGGCGGCCGTGGAGGACTGGTTGCCCCATTGCGCCATCGCAAAGCTTTCGGCCGCCATGTTCTCGCCGGGCAGGCGCGCGCCCATCGCCCGGTCGAGGATGGCCAGGCGCTGGTCGAAGTAGCCGCGGATTGCCGACACGTCGGCTCTCGCGCTCGAATCGAAATCGCGCGTCAGCCGGTCGACGACGATGCTGACGGCGCGCTGCGACAGATCGAGCGCCTCGCCCACGTGTCCGGTCTGCAGCTTCAGGCGCGCCAGGTCCCTGAGCGTCGCGGCCACCTCGGCGTGGTTCGGGCCCAGCTTCGTCTCGCGGATCGCCAAGGCACGCCGGTAGTAGGGCTCGGCGTCGGCGGGGCGGCTCTGGCTCATGTAGGCATTGGCGAGCGGGATCAGCGTGGAGGCCACCAGCGGGTGGTCCTTGCCGAAGGTCTTCTCGACGATGGCAAGCGCGCGCTTGGAGTAGGCTTCCCCTTCCGCCGCGCGACCGAGATTGCGACAGGCGACGGCGAGGTTGCTCAGGCTCTGGACGAGATCGGGATCGTCCGGACGCATGGCCTTTTCCTGCAGCGCCAGGGCCCGCTTGAGCAGTGGCTCGGCTTCCGCCCAGCGATCGAGCTTGAAATAGACGGTGGCGAGATTGTTGAGGTTGATCGCCATATCGCGATCGTTGGCGCCGAGCGCGATGGCGCGCTGGTACAGCGGCTCGGCGTCGGCGTAGCGGCCGAGGCTCCAATAGATGCTGGCGAGATTGTTGAGCGCGCCGGCGATCTCGCGCTGGTTGGTGCTGGGGGCCTTCTGCCAGATGTCGAGCGCCTGCTTGATCAGCGGCTCGGCGTCGGCGTAGCGGCCCGACCGCCGGTAGGCCTCGGCCAGCACATTGAGGGATTCGGCCACCTCGGCATGGTCGGGGCCCAGCGCCTGCCGGCGGATCGACAGGGCGCGCTTGTAAGCCTCCTCGGCGTCCTGGTAGTGGCCGAGGGCCAGGTGCGTCTTGCCCAGCGCAAACAGCGTGCGTGCGTAGTCCGGCGACTGCGCGCCAGAGCGCGACCTGACCTGGGCTTCGAGCTGTTGCGCCGCCTTCAGGGCCTCCGCGTAGTGGCCCGTGTCATGCAGATCGCGGTAGCGCT
>Ga0080064_1005766_pt1 | contig 14096 bp, 14 predicted proteins | sample Subgrocontami54m_FD_69260 | JGI IMG/M metagenome (GOLD analysis project Ga0080064, IMG submission 69260) | Subsurface groundwater microbial communities from S. Glens Falls, New York, USA - GMW46 contaminated, 5.4 m (SPADES assembly) (version 2) ...
GACGCCCCACCCCGGCACGGTGAAATGCCAAGTGGCGATCGCCCTCCCTCGCCCGCGCGACCCGCTCAGCGTCGAATTCCTGGACTATCAGAAGGAGCTCTTGCGCCATCTGGGCAATCAAGCCACGCAGGCGTGACGAAGTGCGAAAAATCTGAGGAGGAAACGATGACTATCGGTCAGGGACTAACCCGGCGCCAATGTCTCGCCACCGCCGGCGCCGCCACTCTGTCAGCGAGCCTCGGCTTTTCACGCCCCGGGGCCGCCCAGGCCGCCGTCATCCGCCAGGGCTACCAGACCAACGTGTGGGGCATGCCGACTTACTACCTGCTGCGCTCCGGCGCGATGGAAAAGCGTGGGCTCAAGTTCGAGGAGTTCGCCGTGCCCTCCGGCAACCTCACCATGCAGCAGATGGTGGCGCGCCAGGTGGACCTCGGCACCTACGCTGGCCCCTCCTTCATCCTTGGCCACGACAAGGGCGGCCTCGTCGGCATCGCCGTCATCGAGCAGGTCGGCCGCACCACGCGCATCATGGCGCGCAAGGACCTCGGCATCACCAAGGTCGAGCAGCTCAAGGGACTCAAGGTCGCCAACCAGACCGGCTCCTCCGTCGGCAACATCTTCGTCGACCAGATCGCGCCTGCAGCCGGCCTCAAGAAGAGCGACTACCAGGAAGTGCGCATGGATGTGAACAACATGGTGGCCGCGATGGCCGCCAAGACCGTCGACGCCATGGTCAACGTCGAGCCCTACAACGCCATCGCGGAGGCCGACGGGCTCGCCACCACCATCATGGACTACTGGAGCGTGGACAAGATGCCGGTGTTCATGGCCGCCACGCCCGAGTTCGTCGCCAAGAGCCCCGACACCGTCGTCGCCTATCTCAAGGCTTGGCTCGACGTGGCGCGTGACTTCAAGGAGAGCCCCAACAAGGTGGCCGACGCCATCTACGGCTTCTACGTCTCCAAGGGCTATTCCATTTCGCAGGAGACCTTCCGCAAGGCGCTCGCCACCGTTGATGTGAGCCCCGGCTTCCCTTCCGATCTGCGGCCCTACATGCAGCAGCACGCCGAAGTCCTGCTCAAGGAAAAGAAGATCGGCGCCATTCCCGACTGGAGCAAGGCGCTGCGGCCCGAGTTCATGGAGCGGGCGCGCAGCTAATGCCATCCCAGGCTGTTCTGGCATGAGAAGATGGACCCGGGCCAACTGTCGAGGGACTGCACATGTCCGCGGTTGCCAAGAGCGCCTACGAACCCGTAGTTCGTAACTTCAAGCTCATCGCCCATCATGGGCTCAACGGCTTCGGCGGCATGGGCGAGGGCATGTCGATCCAGATCGCCAGGGACGGCCGCCGCATCCTGTGGCTGGCGCACGAGAGCGCGCCCAAGAACTTCACCGCCGTCGATGTCTCCGACCCGCGTGCGCCCAAGGTCGTGGTGCAGACCGATCTCCCCGCCAGCCACATGCGCTCCAATTCGCTGGAGACGGTCGGCGACGTCATGGCCGTGGCCTACCAGACCAAGAAGCACGGGCAGCAGCCGGCGGGCTTCGAGCTCTTCGACATCTCGGTGCCGGAGGCGCCCAAGTCCATCGCCTTCGTCGACGCCTCGGGGCCGGGCTCGCGCGGGGTGCACCAATTGTGGTTCTGCGACGGCGAGACCGTGCACATGGCGGCCGGCGCTCCCGACTTCGTGGCCAACAACCCGCTCGACGACCAGTTCTACCGCGCCTTCGATGTGCGCAATCCATCCAAGCCCGTCGAGGTGAGCCGCTGGTGGCTGCCGGGCACGCGCCAGGGCGATGCCGCGCCGCCGCCCACCCGCCACAAGCCGCCGCGCTACGACATGGGCTTCCGCGCGCACAACACCAACGTCTACCCTGAGCGCCCGGACCGGCTCTATCTGGGCTACATCGACGGCGGCATGTTCATCCTCGACATCGCCGACAGGGCGAGCCCCAAGCCGCTCTGCCGCTGGGACAACTCGCCCCCGTTCTGCGGCTTCACGCACACCGTGCTGCCGCTTTTCCAACGCGAGCTGTTGATCGTGACCGACGAGTCGGTGGTCGACGACGCCAAGGACTGGCCGAAGCTGATCTGGATCCTCGACGGCCGCGAGGAGACCAATCCCGTGCCGATCGCCACCTGCCCCGTCGCAAACGTCGAGGACTACGCCAGGCGCGGCGGCCGCTTCGGCGCCCACAACATCCACGAGAACGTGCCGCGGCCGACCGCGTGGCATTCCGACCGGATCATTCTGGGCACGTTCTTCAACGGCGGCTTGCGCGCCTACGACACCGCCAACCCCTACCAGCCCGTGGAGGTGGGCGTGTTCGTGCCGCCCGCCCCGGCCGGCGCGCCCACCAACGCCATCCAGCTCAACGACGTGTTCGTCGACGAGCGCCAGGTGGTGTACGCGGTCGACCGCCATGCCGGCGGCCTCTACATTCTCGAGATGGGGTTCTGACGAGTAACTGCGCGGTCTTGGCGCGCGCTAGCAGTTTCGCTGCTCTGTCACACATCCATGATAGCCAGCCGATACCCAGCACTCTGAGTCCCGCCAGGGGCCAACACAGACCACGATTTGCACTTTTTTACCGGCTGGGACTAATGTCCTGCTGGGCTGAGCGTCACGGGTCAACCACGCGGGCTGCCCCCGGAGCACGACCGTTCCCAGCCGCGTCTGTTTGCCGACAACGTCGGAGGATCGCCCATGACCAGTTCCCCCCAGCTCCGCCCGCTGGGCGAGCCGCTCGGCACCGAGGCGTTGGGCATTGATCTCTCAAGGCCGCTCGATGAGGCGACCTTCGCCTGGATCGAGCGCGCATTCGCCGAACATCCGGTGCTTGTGTTCCGCGACCAGAATCTCGGCGCGGCCGAACTCGCCGCGTTCGGCCGCCGGTTCGGCTCGCCACGCATGCATGCGCTGGTCAAGTATCGTCATGCCGAATATCCGGAAGTGTCCTGGCTTACCAATGTCGAGGACGATGGCAAGGTAGATTGGTATGGTGTCAAGCGTGCCACCGACTGGCACACGGATTCGACGTTCGAGGCTGATCCGCCGATCCTCGCTATCCTGCACGCGAAGGAGATCCCATCTTCAAAAGGCGGCACCATGTTCGCCGACATGCGTGCTGCCTATGACGCGCTGCCGAGAACCATGAAAGACCGGCTCTCCACCCTGGTGGGCCTGCACGGCCGCAGCACCGGACCTGCCGGTGAGAAACTGTATGGCGACGACAAGGGAAAGACCGAGAAGGTGTATCACGAACTGCAGCGGCCCGCGGTGATCGAGCACCCGGTGAGCGGTCGGTCGATCCTGTTCGTCAACCCGATGCACACGCATGGTTTCGTCGGCATGACGCGGGAGGAAGCCTGGCCGCTGATCGAGGAACTGGCCGAGCACGCGACGCAGGATCGCTTCGTGTATTACCATCACTGGCGCGTCGGCGACGTGCTGATGTGGGATGAACGGGCCACGATGCACCGCGGCGCCGGCGATTACCGCCCCGACGAACGCCGTGTCATGCTGCGCACGATCGTGTACGGCCACTGAGGTGCCGGCGACTGCCACGCTCTTCAATTGAATGGAAGGATGCGTTGACCAGCCGATCGCACAGTTCCTTCGGGAACAGAGTGGGGCTTCGACCGCGGGCCTGCGGACTTGGTGCGAAGGCGCTGCTCGGCTAATTCGGGCGGGAGATGCGCGGTGTGGAGGCGCTGGCGTCGAGCGGCTTGCGCGCCGGCTTGGGGCCGAAGAGCTGACGTGGCGGACTGCACCAGATATTGCTCAAGTCGGCTAGCAGCCACGACACCGCCACTGCGCATACCCCGGCAAAGGCGAACGTCGCGCCCATCCAGAAGGCCCGATTGCCCACCGCCGCAGTCGGCGCTTCACCACTGACGCTCACGGCAAAGACGCCGATCACGAAAAAACCCAGTCCGAGTGCCGTCCCGCCGAGTCTGATGCCGACGTTGCTGGTATGGAGCTTCATCAGGTGCCCGCAGTGTCATAGGATGGGGGCCGGCATCTTCCCACAAGGCGCGGCAGCGTCAAAGCCGGCTGCCAGGGTTGGCGGACGAGGAGGTTTACGCGATGAGCACTGCAGACCCCAATCTGGTGATCCTGACCGGCGAGAACCCGTTCATCCGGCTCGCGCCCGTCGACAGCGACAACTACACCAGCAACGCCAGCTTCTGGCGCATCATCTTCTCTCCCGCCGGGCCCGGGCACGTGCTCTACCTCAAGAGCGAGCTCACCGACAACCGCTGGCGCATCTGGGCCGACAATATCGCCATGGCGCGCTGGCTGCAGACGACCGTGCAGGGCATGCTCAACGCGGAGCTCGGCGACACCACCATCCCCGTCACCGACGCCGAGTTCAGCAAGTCGGGCGATCCGCGCTATTTCTGGACCGAGCGCATCGTCGCCGGAGCCGAGGAGATCACGCTCACCTGGTACGACATCGGCGATCCGCTGCTGATCCACACGCAACCGAAGGCGGTGCCGGGGCGGCCCTACGGGGTGTGCACGGTGCTGGTGCCGGCGCTGGGCGCGCGCCTGTCGCGCAACGGCGTCGAGGCGGCAGGCAAGCCGTGGAAGCGCGAGCGCGAGGGCCGGCCCTTCAGCACCAGCGCGCTGGCGTTCTCCGAGAGCTGGACCGACACGCGCTAGGCTTCGGTGACGGCGCGGATCAGCCGCGGGGGCGGGGCCGGCTCGGGGCGGCGGCGATCTCCTTGATCAGCTTGGAGATCAGCAGCTGGTCGAACGCCTCGAAGCTTTCGGCCTCCACCACGAAGGCGCCCGGGCCGCCGATCACGTTGTTCTCGTAGTAAGCGGTGAGGCCGCCGGGGGGATGCGTGTGCAGTGGGTTGGTGGGCAGCGGCACCTCGCTCAGGATGACGAGGCCGTTGATGGTGACGCCCTGGGCGACGGCGGCATCGCGCGCCGCGGTCACCGGCCGGCCGCTGTTGTTGGTGCCGTCGCCGGACACGTCGATGACCCGCCGCGAGCTCTGGAACGGGCTCTTCGCCAGCAGCGCCATGGACAGGTCGATGGCCGCGCTGATCGAGGTGCGGCCCATGAACGCCCGGGGTGCCTCGCGGATGCGCCGGGAAATGCCTTGCGCGTCGCCCTCGCTGCCGATCGTGATCCAATCGACGACGATGATCTGCTCGCTGTCCGACGCCCATTCCATGTAGCAGAGCGCAACGCGGCCCCTGACGCCCGCCGTCATGGCCCGCACGACGCGGGGGTCGACGATCGCGGAAGCGTAGCCTTCGCGCTGCAGCTTGAACTTCTTCTCATCGACGCTGCGCGAGACGTCGGCCGCCAGCACCAGCAGCAGATCGACCTGCTCGTCGTCTGCCAGCGCCGGTCGCAGAGCGATGCCCGCCACCACGGCCAGGGCGGTCGCCATCGCCGTCATCCATTTGGGCATGCGCGCTCCCGGAAGCTGACCTCTGTCGTAGCGCAAACAGCGCAGAATAGGCGCAACCGGCGGCGCGGTCGAGACCCGCCACGGCGGGCAAAAAGCGAGGCTCGATCGGCTAGATCGTGTCGTTGCAGCGCATCAGCTCGGACTTGAGGAAGCCGATATTGCTCATGACCTCGCGATCGAGGTTGCCCTGGCTCACCCGGCATTGCGTCTTGATGAAGCGCAGGTCGACGTCGACGCCGAGCAGGCCCTTGATCTGCTGGCGCACGCTGTCGGGCAGCTCGCCGCCGACGATGGCGCTGCCCGATTCGATCAAGGTGCAGATCTGGCCGACGAACTCGGGGCCGGAGGCGCGCAGCTTCTCCATGGCGGCGACCTGCGCCTCGACCGACTTGACGTACTCCTTGGTGCACTTCGGCATCTTGCCGGGCTCGGGCATCGGCGTGCCGCCGAACGGCCAGGGCATTTGCGCGGCTGCCGAGCCTGCCAGGGCGGCAACGATCGTCAGCATCGCCATCGTCGGGAGGAATTTCATTGAAGGATCTCCGCCTGCTGCAACCCGTCTCCGCGCAAGCGGACATCACGGGTGTGTCCGGATCTGGGCAGATTCATTACCGGAACATTACCGATGTTGCTGGGCAGAGGGTGAAGCGCCAGAATGGCTGCGGACCATATCTCACAGAAGATACACAGAAGATACACAGAAGATACAAAGCAGGCCGTTCGATGCACCCACTGCAGACGAAATCCTCGTTCAAGCTTTCATCCTCGGCCCTTGGGTGGCGGCCATGACGTTCGCCGCGGCTACCCGGGCATCGGCGCTGGAGCCGGAGAGCAGGCTCTTCGCCGCGCGCGACTTCACCCTCGAGAGCGGCGTGGTGCTGCCGGAGCTGACGCTCGCCTATGAGACTTACGGGACGCTTGCCCCCGATGGCCGCAACGCGGTGCTTTCGACGCACGGCTATACCTCGAGCCACCACACCGCCGGGCGATACGGCGCAACCGGCGCCGGCAAAGGCCACAAGGCCGGCGATGTCGGCAGCTGGGACAAGCTGATCGGGCCGGGCAAGGCCATCGACACGGGACTGCTGTTCGTGGTGGCCTCCAACATGCTGGGCTCGTCCTACGGGTCGACCAACCCGGCGACCATCGATCCCAACACCGGCAGGCCCTACGGCCCCGATTTCCCGCGCCACACGGTCGGCGATGTGGTGCGGGCGCAGAAGGTGCTGCTCGACCACCTGGGCGTCAACCACCTCGTCGCCGTCGCGGGGCCCTCCTATGGCGGCTACCAGGCATTCCAGTGGGCGGTGACGTTCCCGGATTTCATGCACGGCATCGTGGCCGTCGTGACGGCGCCGAAGAATTCGGGCGCGCCGGACGCCACAAGCAAGCTGATCGAGCGGCTGGCCGAGGACCGCAACTGGAACGGCGGCTGGTATTACGACAACGGCGGCGTCGTTGGCGTGCTGACCAAGATGCGCGTGGCCACCCTCAAGTTCTACGGCATCGAGGCGCAGCTTAGCCCGCAGTATCCCGATGCCGCGCCGCGCGAGGCGGCGATCCTCCAGCTCGCCGAGCCGTGGGCGCAGAACTTCGATGCCAACTCGCTGGTGGTGCTGCGGCGCGCGCTCGAGACCTACGACACGACGCCCCAGTTCGGCCGCATCAAGGCGAAGGTGCTCTACGTCCTGTCGCGCACCGACAAGCTGTTCCCGCCGGCGATCGCGCCGGGATACATGGCGGCGCTCGGGGCTGCCGGCGTCGATGCGCGCTATGTGGAGATCGACACCGAGCTGGGGCACCTGGCGAGCGGTGCCGACGGCGACAAGTGGGCGCCCGCGCTGAAGGCCTTCATGGCCGAGCTGATGGGCCAGTCTTGAAGGCCGGGTGCGTCATCCCAGGAACGGCAGGCGCAGCGCCAGCGAGAAGCCGTTGAGCATCAGCAGGAGGCCGAGGCCGGCCAGGCCGCCGCTCAGGCCGAGCAGCCACAGGTTGCCGATGATCAGGTGCACCGAGGCCAGCACGATGGCGATCTGCAGCAGCGCCTGGCTCCAGTCGAAGTAGGGGTCCTTGCGCAAGGCGACGTCGCGGTCGACCTCCAGCGATTTCCCGCGCGCGAACAACTCGTCCAGCCCCTCCTTCTTCTCCGGGTCGGTGGTGAGGTGCTGATATTGCGCGCGATAGTCCTTGATCTTGGCGTCGAACTTCTTCCTGGCCTCCTCCGGCATGCCGGGCTGGGAGGCGAGGATCAGCTCCAGGTCGTCGGCGGCGATGGCGATGGAGTTGCGGCGGATGTTCTTGGCCTGGAAGAAGGCCCAGGTGTTGGCGGCCGCGATATTGGCGTGCGTCGCGTCCTTGGTGGCGTTGGCGCCGCCGACGTTGCAGATCGCCAGCAGCACCGCGAGCACGCCGATGTAGACGCCGATCCACTTGTTGCGCGCGTCCTTGTCGGCGGCGGCTTGCTCGGCAACGTCGTCCAGGGCCATGGCTCCCTCCCTCAGTTCTCTCGCCCATCCCTACCCGAGGGCTACCGCTTGGGCTTGGCGCCTTCGAGGCCGAGCACGTCCATCATGGAGAACAGCCCGGGGCCCTTGCCGCGGCCCCACAGGGCAGCCTTGACGGCGCCGCGGGCGAAGATGCCGCGGTCGAAGGCGCGGTGCGTCAGCTCGACGATCTCGCCGTCGGCGGCGAAGATCACCGAGTGCTCGCCGACCACGCTGCCGCCCCTGAGCGTGGCAAAGCCGATGTCGCCGACCCGGCGCGCGCCGGTGTGGCCGTCGCGCACGCGCACGGCGGCCTTGTCGAGGTCGACGCCGCGCCCCTCGGCGGCGGCCCTGCCCAGCATCAGGGCCGTGCCCGACGGCGCATCGATCTTGTGGCGATGATGCATCTCCAGCACCTCGATGTCGAAGTCGGCATCGAGCGCCTCGGCGACCTTCTTCGTCAGCGCGGTGAGCAGGTTGACGCCGAGGCTCATGTTGCCCGAGCGGACGATGGTGGCGTGGCGGGCGGCGGCGGCGATCTTGGCATCGTCCCCGGGCGTTAGGCCGGTGGTGCCGAAGACGTGGACGATGCGGGCATTGGCGGCGAGCCCGGCGAATTCCACCGTTGCCTTGGGGACCGTGAAATCGAGCACGGCATCCACCTTGGCGAACAGCTCGAGGGGATCGTCCGTGATCACCACGCCGAGCTTGCCGAGCCCCGCCAGCAGGCCGACATCCTGGCCGAGTGCGATCGACCCCTCCTGCTCGATGGCGCCGGCGACCATGCAGTCCTGCCGGCCGTGGACGGTACGGACCAGCTCGCGCCCCATCCGTCCGGCCGCGCCGGTCACCGCGATCTTCATCCTGTCCATGGGCTCGACCTCGACCCTTGCCGCACCGAAGCGGGTATAGCAATGCCCGGCCGCCCACGAAAGAGCGGCCAGCCGGCGATTCGGCGCCGATGCCGCCTCGGGATGTCTTTCTCCCGGCCATGGTATATGTCATTGCTGCGCCCCCAAAGGCCGGCTGGGCGGCCGGCAGGCTCTCGTCTCGACGGGAGGGAGAGGATGGTGCGTTCGCTTGCGCTGGTGACGGCCTTGGCCGGCTGCCTGGTGGTGGCGCTGGGCCAGGGTCCGGCGGCTGCCAACCGGGTGAAGAGCCTCTATACGACGGTCGACCTCAAGGCGTGCAAGCAGGTGAGGCGCCAGCGCGACGGCGGGGCTTGGCGCTGCAGCGGCCTTGCCGGCATCCCCGTCTACATCGCCGAGGGCGATCTGCGACAATTTTTGAGCGTCGGGGCCGACGCGGAGAAGCGCCGCGCTGCCACACAGACGCTGGGGCCGTTCAACAGCATCTTCGAGCGCGGCAGCGACCGCGCGACCATCGAGTGGCGCTTCGATCGTCGCGGCGAGCGGCAGGTCCCCTACGCCATCATCGTGCGCTTCCACACCTCGCAGGACGGCCGCAAGGGCGACGTGCTGGTGGTGTCGAAGGTGAGCGCGGCCGAGACCTGCCACATGGCCTACATCGATGCGCTGGCCAACAGCGATGCCATCGCGCTCGCCCGGCAGGTCGCCGACAGCCAAGCCAAGACCTTCGATTGCGGGCAGGAGCCGCACACGGAGGGGGCCACCGGCAAGAGCCCGATGTGAGGCCTCGGCGCCAAGGTGGGCGGTTGTTGCCTCGGCAAGAGCGTTGTGGTCAGGTGATCGCTTCCGGTTCGGGGATTTGTCAGGGTCGCAGCCATGGCAGACAAACGGTTCTTCACCTTCTTGGAGCCCGCCGAGGAGAGCGCTCTGCTCGCGGCGGCGGCGGTCAAGGTGTTCAGGCGCGGCGAGGTGGTGCTCGACCAGAACGTGGCGCTGCGCGCCATGTTCGTCATCGACAGCGGCTCGGCGCGCATCGAGCGCGACAACGGCGGGCAGATGGTGCCGCTTGCCATCCTTGCCGACGGCGAGCTGTTCGGCGAGATGTCGTTCGTGGACGGCGAGCGCACGAGCGCGCGGGTGGTGGCGCGGGAGGTGACGCAGGTGCGCATCGTCGACATGGGCGTGGTCGACAATCTGAACGAGGTCGACCCCACGTTTGCGAGCCGGCTCTATCGCTCGATTGCGGCGATCCTGGTCAACCGGCTGCGGACCACGTCGCTGGACCGGGTGTGAAAGCGGCGCGCGCTCACCAGCGCGCCAGCACGTAGTCCTGGGCGTCGCGGCCCTTGAAATATTGCGGCTCCTGCTCGCCCTTGAGCGACTTGGCCAGCTCCTCGACGCGCTTGACCACGTAGGCGGCGAGCTCCTTGGTGGAGACCTGCCGTTTGGCGTCGAGCCCGCCCTTGCCGTCGAGGCCTTCCACCACCGCGTAGGTGAAGAGGCCGTGGCCTAGCTTGGGGTCCTCAATCGCCTCCTGGTCGAAACGGGCGGCCGTGTAGGCGATGATGTTGGCGTGATAGGCGGCGTTGCCGAGGCGCTGGTTGTAGGCGTTGCCGGCGTGGCAGGTGTCGATGAACAGCACGCGCCGGCCCTTGGTCCCCTCGATTGCCGCCTGCAGGACCTGCCATTGCACGACGGTGGAACCCTTTATGATTCCCCCCGCGAGTTCCGCATTGGTCGGCAGGAAGCGGTAGTCGGGCCCGTCGTTGACGCCGTGGCCGGCGATGAACAGCAGCACCGTGTCGGTCTCCGTCGCCTGTTTCAGGAGGTCGATGGCGTCGAGGATGTTGGCGGCGGTGGGGTCGTTGCCGGGGCCAGCACCGTTGACGAGGACACGTTTGACCACTTTGTTGTGGGCCGGCCCCAGCCGCTTCTCGACCGCGGCCACAAGAGCCTGTGCGTCGGCACCGGAGAACCGCAGGTCGCAGCTCGACTTGCCATTGTTGCCGCAGGTGTTGCCGAGACCTTTGTACTGGTCGACGCCGATGGCCAGGATGTACAGCGTGCCGCGCTTGTCCAGCGCGCCCTCGCCCTCATGCGTGAGGGAGAGGGTCTCGGCCTTGTCGCCGATGGCGTTGGCGAGCGTGATGCGCACCTCGTTGCGGCCGCTGCCGAGCGGCACATCCAGCACCTCCTCACCGACCTTGAAGCCGCCGGAGCCGATGTCGGGCGTGCGCTCCTCGACCTGGCGGCCGTTGACCTGGACGCGGATGGCCTTGACGGGATCGGGGGTCGCCTCGAGCGCGATCTTGACGATGGCGCGGCCGCCGCGCTCGGTGGCGCCCGACGCGGGCGACAGGATCTTGAAGCGCGGCACCGGGCGCGCCAGCAGGTCGGCGAGCTGGAAGGTGGTGCCCGGAGATTCGCGCACGGCCTGCTCGGCAGAAGCGAGGATGATGGCCTTCTCGACGATGTCGGGGCGGTTCAGGTGCTGGCGCAACTGCTCGGCGCCGACATAGTCGGCGGCGTTCTCGGGCCCCTTGTTGATCTGCCAACCCACGATCTTGTCGGCGCCGGGCGAGCCCGTGTAGTAGCCCTGCGGCGTCCACATCACCCACTCGCCGTCGGTGCCGTGGAACAGCGTGACGATCAGCTCGCGCGTCTTGAGGTTCCAGAGGCGGACGGTCTGGTCGGAGCTGCCTGAGACAAGTAGGCCACCGTCGGGCGAGGGAGCCACGGCCCAAACTTCGCTGTCATGGCCGATGAATTCCCCAAGCTTTCCCCCCTTTAGGTTGTAAGCGATCAGCAACCCATGCCCGCCGCCAGAAACAATGGTCTGTCCGTCGGGCGTGAATGTATAGGAACTGTGTCGATAGCCGTCGGCTGGCTGCCGCTCGATGGACACGAGCGGCCGTCCGCGCTTTGTGACATTGAGAATTGCTTCATGACCATAGGCGCCGCCCTTCTTGTGAGCGAGGTCAAGTTCCCCGTTTGTGGGCCTAGCTCTTACGAAGGCTTTCGCGCTCGTAGCATCTATCGGACGTGGCGTACCAAGACCGGAGTGACGACTGGGCAACATTATTTCGAAAGCGAGGTCACCTCGATCGTTGGCCGTCCTGCCGGGCTTTGTCTCGGTTCCCCATCCTATTCGCTGCCCGTCCGCGGAAAAACCCACGGCGCGAACTGTCTGGCCGGTGCTGGCAAGAATATGCTGCGTCTCGCCCGATAGGGGGTTCCATAGGTGGACGTTACCATCGCCGCTACCGGTGGCAATGAGACGACCATCGGGGCTCACAGCCGCGGCGATTACGACGTTGTTGTGTTTGGTATAGGTGGTGATCTCTCTCCCGGTCGCCACTTCCCAAACGTGACAGTGGAAACTGCTCGTGCCGGTCGTGCCCACACCGGACAGCAGCCATTTGCCATCCGAGCTGAAGCTAAGGGCGCCAACTTCCCTTGCCTGATTGGCAAGAGTCCGCAGGAACTTGCCTGTGTTGCTATCCCACAGGCGAATCTCGCCGTCTCGGCTTCCTGACGCGATGATGCCTGATGCCGGCGAGACGGCAAGTGCGCGCACCCTCTCACTATGGCCCGCGAGCGTCGCGATTTCCCTTCCGTCCTTGACCGACCACAGCTTCAGCGTTCTGTCGTTGCTGCTGGTGACCGCGCGAGTTCCGTCCGGTGTAAAGCCAACGCCGTACATGTAATCCTTATGTCCGGCCAGGCGGTGAATCAGCTTCTGATTCTCGACGTCCCAGAGCATGGCCGTCAGGTCAAAGCTGCCGGAAATCAAGTGCTTCCCGTCTGACGAGAAGGCAAGCCCGAACACACCATTCTTGTGACCCTTGAGCGTGGCCGTCAACCGCCCGGAAGCGAAGTCATAGAGGCGAATAGATGTGGAGCCGCGTTCGCCAGGCGTCGATAGCCAACCGCCAACCGCCAACCAGCGGCCATTGGGTGATAACGCCAAGGCAAACACCTTGCCCTCGTGGCCCGAACCGATCTGCCCACGGATGGTGCGCACCACCTTGCCTGACTGCCAGTCCCACACGCGGATAACCTTGTCTTCACCGGCGGTGACGAGCTGCCTGCCGTCAGTCGCGAATGCTAATGTCCAGACCTGGGCCATATGTCCGCCGGTGTCGAGCATGAGCTGCGGCTTTGCGTCGGCTTCGGCAGTCTGCGGCTTCGGTCGCTCGGCGAGCGTCACCGTGACGGGCCGCTCGCGCCCGCCGGACAGGACCTGCAGGCGAACCTCGGCGCCGGGGCGCTTGGCGGCGATCGCTGCGTCCACTTCCGAGCTGGTGTCGAGCATGGTGCGGTCGACGGCAACGATGATGTCGCCGGTCTTGAGGCCCGCCTTGTCGGCCGGCGAGCCGGATGCGACCACCCCCAGCTTGGCCCCGTGCGGGGTGTCCCAGCCGAGCTTGTCGGCCTCGGCCTTGGTGACGTCCTGCACGTCGGCGCCGAGCCAGCCCTTGGGCTCCTCCGCCGACGCCACGCCGCCGATCAGCAGCGCGAAGGCGATGACCAGCAGACGTAGGACACGCATGGATGGCACCCCGACATCGAATGGGCCCGTAGGGCGCAAGAGGCGAAGCCGTATTGCGCCGATCACCGCCAGGTGAAGGCGACCTTCTCGAGCCGGGCGCCGCCGATCTTGGTGTAGGCGCTGGCGATCGGCCGGCCGCCGCGGCGCCAGTAGAAGTCGCACGCCGCCGTGTTGTCGACCAGCGCCCACACGATCAGCCCGTTGAGCTTGCGCATGTCGAGCGCGTGGCGGCAGCCCTCGAACAGCAGCTCGCCGAAGCCCAGCCCCTGGTAGACGGGATCGAGATAGAGCTCGTAGATCTCGCCCTGGAAGGCGCCGCGCTGGCGCGAGCTGCCGATGGTGGCATAGCCCGCCACCGTGCCCGCCATCTCCAGCACCAGCGTGCCCTCGGCGGACTTCAGCGCATCGCGCCACCATTCGGGCGTACGCTGGCGCACCATGCTTTCCAGATGCAGATGCGGGATGATGCCGCGATAGGCGAGCTGCCAGGCGTCCTTGAAGATGCGCGCGAGCGCCTTGGCATCGGCAGGCTTGCCGCTGCGCACGCGAACCTTCGAGCCGGACCCCAACATGGGGCCACTATAGCCGCTCCGCCGACGTTGCGCTCGCGCGATTTTTGGCTTGACGCCGGCGCACGCTACGAGTCAGCCGAGCGGCTCGAAGGTATGGCGATAGCCGGTGGCGGCCGTATCGAACAGGATGGCGGAGGGACGCAGCTGGCGGGGGAGGGCCAGGGCCCCCAGCGGCCCGCCGCGC
>Ga0080064_1005773_pt1 | contig 14080 bp, 10 predicted proteins | sample Subgrocontami54m_FD_69260 | JGI IMG/M metagenome (GOLD analysis project Ga0080064, IMG submission 69260) | Subsurface groundwater microbial communities from S. Glens Falls, New York, USA - GMW46 contaminated, 5.4 m (SPADES assembly) (version 2) ...
GGCTTCCGTCGTATTGCTTTAGTTCCTCTTCTGTAAAGACCTTCACCTAATAACCTCCTTATTTGTAGGGGAGGGGCTTGTCCCCTCCCGAGCGGGAGACCACAAGGGTCTCCCCTACTCTAAATACACCCCTGCTGCCTTGAAGTTAAAATCGTAATTTAATATGTCTAACCAGTCAATCCCCTGGCTGGTTGAACGGGTATCATCCGCATCGCCATAAGGATTGCCGGGGATATAAAACCAATTCACGATCGCATCCTTAGACTTTCTAAAAATTATCCAATAACGGCCGGGCGTCAGGACAGGATTATCAGAAAGCTCCTTAGCAAATCTGAACGGGAACCACTGGTATCCAGGAGAATATTTCACGGTATCAAGATTGAGCGGAAAGCTCCTTATCCCTTCCATGCCCGGCTTTCCATTATCATCCTTAACAACATCTAACCACAGGCTCCCTGCCCTGCCTCCGAATTTGTGCATTGCAAGATTTATCTCCTCAAGTTTCATTTGCCTTGAGATAGTAAATGCCTGGGCGTAAGTGTATTCGGAGGTAACATATTCAGCCGTCTCTTTATCCAGCGTCTTATAACCCTCCTCCCCTCCTTTGCCTTTAACGAATATATCAACAAAAGAAGGAAATTCCATATTCCCAAACTCAACCCTTTCCATAACCTTTGCAGGTTTTGGCTTGGGCCTTTCAGGGGCCGGAATCTCTATAACAGGTTTTTCAACATGCGCGATAACTGCGTTAGTAAGGATATAATTGGATGGATTTGCCTTGATATCTTTAAATGAGAGTTTTATATCGTCTCTTACAAAGTTTGCCTGAATATCCTCTCTGAACGGCGGAAGCGTTGGTGAGGCAAGCCATGAGTCGTTTATGTCCTTTGCATCCCGTCCTGCTGTCTGTCTTATGTGCCTTGGACTTACAAAGAGATGGCTCTGTTGCGCGTCATACGGGATCCATCCGATATCAGGATAATATACCTCAAGCCACGCATGGCCGCCCTGTCCTATGCTCTGGACAAGGCTGCCTTTTTTAAGAGGCGCCTTCCATGATTTGCTTAGAGAGATGCCGCCCACAATCCTTGCAGGTATGCCAACAGCCCTTAAAAGCGCGATAGAGAGATGTGAAAAATTCTGGCAGTTCCCGGTTCCTGTATCCAGCGTATAGACAGCGTCATACTGCGGAGGATTGGTAGTATATTTAACATTATCAACCACCCAGTTTAAAATCTGGATTACTGCCGCTTCTTCTGTGGCAGCGCCTCTTGAAAGGTTATTTGCCAGTTCTTTAACCTTTTGATTATCTGCCTGCGTAAGCGGCGTAGAAACAAGAAACCTCTTTTCTTTTTCTGCTATATCTTTTAATGGGAATGGCGCTGCGCTCGCTAATTCTTTGAGGGTTATAAATAGCGCAGCCGTAAACTTCCCGCTTACAGAGGCATTCCTGTTTATATTAAGCCATGTAACCTTAGTGAATTTATTCCCGAAGACGTCTGTCTCTGTTTCTACGGATGCGGGCTTGGGATCATACGCAAGCGTATAATCTTTAATATTCTGGTTTACTGTTGAGCTTGTAAATGAAGACGGACCAGCAAAACGGAACACTAATTTCTTTAACCCTGAAGGCGGAACAGAAAAGCCTTGATTCTGCTCAATCTCTATAAGCTCATCCATGCTCCCTTCAAGTATGATTGTTGACGAAAAGGCAGCAGCAGGCAGGAAAGCTATCAGGAGGGATAATAGAATAATTTCTAATCCCCGATAAAAAATTTCTGGGACAAGGTTCCAATTTTCAATTTGCAATTTGCAATTCTTAATTTTCATGATTTCACCTTACCTTTAAAAAATGATCTAATCTTGTCAAGAACAGCGCTTGATGCAACCCTCTGCGCCTCAATCTTTTCTGCTTCTGTTACAATCTTTCTTTTGGTTGCTTCCAATTCAAGGGACCTGGCCGTAACTATCTTGCTGAGCCTTTCCATTAAATCAGGGCTCTTCTCAAACACCTCGCAGAAACTCCTTGAATCTATAACAATGAGCAGGGAATCCTCTTTTGCCCTAACAGTCGTCTTTCTCTCCTCACCTGTAAGAAGGCTCATCTCTCCGAAAAACCCGCCGCCTTGAAGCGTTGCCACATAATTCTCTTTGCCAGCCTCGCCTCTAAGAAATACATCAACAGCGCCCTCTTTGATAAAATAACATGTATCGCCCTTATCCCCTTGCTTAAAAATAATCTCTCCTTCACCGTAAACTTCCATCTTTGCCGCAGCAGAAACCCTCTTTATGTCCGCATCCGATAAGGGCTTAAGAAAATCCACGCCTTTGAGATAAACCTCGATATCCTCTGGCTTAACCATACTTATCGCTTTTTTATGGCGGTAGATTGTCCTTATCGGGAACGGTATCTCAATATTATTCCGCTTAAACGCATACCAGATATTATAATGCAGACCGCTTTTTATCTTTAAGATAGAGCCGTAGTCGTTTATCCAGACCCTCAGCTTATAGTGTATTGAAAAATCGCCAAATGCTGTAAGGTAGACCTCCGGGTATGGGTCGCGGAGTACCCCTGGCTCTTTTAATGCGACTTCAATAAGGACATCCTTTACCTTGTTGGGCGGGTCGTTATAGCTTGTGCCCACATCAATCTCTGCGACATGAAGCGGCGTGGGATATGTATAATTATCCACATGGCCTTCTGAAAGGAGTTTATTCGGCAGATACACATAATCATTGGAAAAGGTCATAAGCCTTGTGGTCCGCCACGTCACATCCATGACACAGCCCTCCTTGCCGGCTATATTCACCCAGTCACCTTTTGCCACAACACGTTCCGTATTTATCCATATCCCTGTAAATAAATTCTTCAATGTCTCCTGAAGGGAAAGAGCGATTATACCCGTAAGCACTGCGGATGTTGTAAGGAGGGGCGACAGATCTATCCCCACAAGGCGGTGCAAAAGATAGACAGCAGTTATGAAATAAAGGATGAGGCCTATAAGGGTCCTAAGCAGGGGAACGATGGTAAAGTGTCTCAGAAAAGCAAGCGGGGCGTCTGAGATAACCCATCTTACAAAAAACATCACGGCAAGGGCGGTAAACAATACAAAAGCGCCGTCTATTATCCTGGCGCCCTGCCCCGGCAAAACATCCTTGCCTATAATGAATATAATCTTAAAACCTGCGGCAACAAGAGAAAACAGAAGGACAAGTGCCAGCGGCTTCCAGATGCTTGCGCGGGTAGAAGACTTAAGATTGGCTGATGATGCTGGCTCGGATTTTATCATAAACAAATCAGCAAACAGTAGGGCAAGGCTTTAGGCATGCCTGTAGCAACCCTGAAAGGTTGCCCTGCATAATATAATCTATTTTGTCTTTGCAACATAAACGCCGTCCCAGTCAGACGGCGGAAGTAATTTAAGGTAATCTGCGCATCTTTGCGCATATAAAGCGCTAGGGCCGTCTTTAGGAAATTTATCAAGTATGGCGTCAAACCCGGACTTTGCCTCTTCAAACATGCGGCCTTTATAAAGAGATAAGGCTTCTGAAAAAGAATTCGCAAGTTCTTTCTTTAAGGCATCACCCGGAAGTAAATCCATTAATTCATAAATCGCCACAGGGTTTTCCTTTCCCTTTACCCTCACCAGATCAAGCTCCCTGAACAGGAAATCATTTTGTGTCAGCTTTTGAGTACTTTCTGTTGCAATTATAACTGTGCCATATAGTTTATTCATTCCTTCAAGCCGCGATGCAAGATTTACCGTGTCCCCAATGGCAGTATATTCAAAACGCAGATCTCCGCCCATATTGCCAGCAACTGCATCACCTGTATTGATGCCTACGCCTATGCCGAGCGGCTGGTGGCCTTCTTTCTTCCACTTTTCGTTCAACTTTTCCAATTCTTTTACCCATCTAAGGGCAATAATACACCCCTTCTTTGAATGGTCTGAAAGTTCAACCGGCGCATTGCAGATAACCATAATAGCATCACCGATATATTTATTTAGGTACCCTCCTTCTTCTAAAACTATTCTTGTCATAGGAGTCAGGTATTCATTCAATATAGAAACCAACTCTTCAGGTGCAAGTTTTTCAGATAAAGAGGTAAATCCTCTGATATCAGAGAACAGGATCGTTATCACTCTTTTTTCCCCTCCAAGTTTCAAGCTGTCAGGATTTTTCAATATCTCTGAAACAAGCTCCGGTGAAACATAGCTTCCAAACGCTTTTTTAAGAAAGCGCCCCTTGCTTTCAACAATGATATTCCTGTACGCCTCTGCAAGAAGATAAGAAAGTGATATGCCTATGAAAGGATATATGGCGCTTGCTACAATATTATATGAGGAGAAGAGATAAAAATTGACGGCAGTGTGAAACAGAAGAAATGCCAAAAATACAATAAGACTTAAGAATGTCCTGTGAATCCGCGTAAGGGCTAAAGACAGGCCGATAGGCAAAAGGATTATAAAAAATATATCAAGGGCAATAACCCTGTTGTCATGTATTAAAAACCTTTTCTGCAATACATTTGCCGCAACTGTTGCATGAACCTCAACCCCCGGATAGATGGGATCTAATGGTGTAACTCTTAAGTCATATATCCCTTTTTCTGTTGCCCCTACAAAGACTATCTTTCCTTTGATTGCCTCTTTAGACAGCCTCCCGTTTATAACATCCGTCGCTGAATATGTCTTAAATGTTCCGCCTTTGCCGTAAAAGTTAAGCTGAAAGCGGCCTCCCTCATCTACAGGAAGTTCCCTGTCGTTTATAGAAAGGCCGTCTATGCCGTAAGACGCAATCTGCAGGACAACATCGCCTTCCAGATATTTTCTTAGCGCCTCAAGCGCAAGGGAGGGATACATATCGCCCTTGTAGAGAAATATAAGCTGTGATCTTCTTAGAACGCCGTCATTTTCATCCGGGAATATATTAAAGAGGCCAAAACCAGAAGCATCTTTTCCTATTACAGGTATATTTGTCTCTATGCCCGGGAGATCAGCAATAGGGATAAAGGAGGTATTTTCAAGCATTTTTACGATCTTTATCTTTGAGCGGTCAAGTTGATTTACAGCCTTCTTATCAGGCTCGCTCGTTGCCTCTTCCCTTAAGAAATAACCAAGGACTACATTTCCTGCCTTCTTTACAGCGTTTCCAAGGGCATTATCCCTTTCTAATGTCTCAGGCTCGGAAAAAACTATGTCAAGGCCAACAACCTTCGCAGGCGCAAGATTATTTATAAGCCTTGCCATGGTTGTTCTGGGCCACGGCCATCTGCCAAGCTCATTTACGCTCTTTTCATCTATAGCAACAATAATAACTTCATCAGCAGTGGCAGCCTCCCCCCTCGCCTTAAATCTGGCGTCGCCGGCTGTTCGATCAACGCCCTCTATAAAAGAAGGCTTCGCCATATAAATGATCAAAGATAGTGAAGAGGCCAGAATACCCCAGAATAGAAAAACCCAGAATTTGTTGGCTACAAATCCTGCCCTTTCTTTCACTGTTTGCCTTCTTCCTTTTCAAGTTCTTTGATTAGTGTTTCCACAGTGGATGTATGCTTACCCTGAGGATACTGCTTAATATATCTTTGCAGATATTCTCCTGCCTTTTCCTTTTCACCCATATCCTTGTATATCATGCCAATGGAAAAGAGGGCATTTTCAGCCTGCGGCATTTGCGGATATTTGTCCAGCACAGCCTGATATTCTTTCAGCGCCTCCTGATAGAGGCTTAAATTCCTTGAATAAACAGTGCCTCTCTGGACGCGGCTCTCAGCGACTATCTCAGGTATATCGGTCAGATCCGCCGCAATCTGAAAAACCTCAAGGGCCTCTTTGTATTTGCCGCTGTCGGCAAGATAGTGGCCGTAATTCATATTCCATCTTGCAAGGATTTGCGGGAGTTTTCCCGCCTCCTGCCACTCCACAGGGGCATCAACATTTGTCACTGCCTCAAGTTGTTTCCTTGCGTCTGCCAGAGGTGTGTTTGGCTCTATCTTAACAGGGGCAATCGGCGTATGGCCTTGCGTGTTCTCTGTCATTGTATCGGGTAACAGCGATACTGATGCTTTATCATTACCCTTAACCTCTACAGTTCCTTCCTGGCCGAACAAGACATTTGCCTTGCCTTCGTTCATCACAATAAAGTCAGTTCCTTTTACACCTGCAACCGCTGTAGGGGTCTTAACCCACATATTGGTCTTACCTAAAAATTTTGCAATAGCCGCCCTTAACTTTCCCTGAACAAATATGGTTGCGCTGCGCCTGTCTTTATCCAGCAAAAATCTTGTTATCTCCATCTCTGTATTATTTCCTATGGTAAGCCTGCTGCCGTCCTGCAGTAAAAGCTCAATCCTCCCGTCGCTCCCTGTCTTTACCCTGTCTCCTTCATTTATATCCATCCCTGCTGATGCGGCAGCCCATTTTTTTTCTCCCTTTACCTTGAAATAAATTGCGCCGCTGCCTTTTGATAGATTGCCTATACCTGCAATAGCAGCAACAGGAAATAAAAACAGAAGTGCAACTGACAAAACGATATTCTTCATAAGAACCTCCCGAATCCCCTCGGCGGGAGCAGGTTTGCAACCTGCTCCCTAAAATTCGTATTTGCCTCACACGAACCATTTGGGTTCAAGTTGCAAACTTGAACCCGCGAGAGACTTTTGTTTTTTTACTACTTACTCCTTACTGCCTACTGCTTACTTATTTAAGCTGCCATTCCAATGCCGCGCTTCCCACAACGCCTGTAATTATAAGCCTGAAATAATTAGCATCCTTTTCGGGGAGCGGTTTTTCTCCACCTACCATATACTTTGGAAATCTTATGACATAACCCGAACTCCACAGATCAAGATAGGGATAAAACTCTCTTATGAGGGGGCTATTTACATCCACCTTTTTAATCTCGATCGGAGAGGCCCTGTCACCCTTTTCATCTTCCAGATAAATCTTCCATATAGATTCAGGTGTATTAAAATCATTCCACCTCTCTTCGGGGGTATATACTGCAATGAAGAATTCGTTGAACTTCTCATCCATCTCCATTTCTGCCTTGGCAAGTCTATCCTTCTGGTGATCATCCATCTTGTACCGCCTTGCGTATTCGTCAATATACGCCTCTCTCAATGCAAGGCTTTTATAGGTCGCATACACAAACAGCTTGCTCTCAAGACGGTCTATGACTTTTTCATGTCTTGTCATCCTCTGAAGACCAGCAAAATAATCCTGTACAGGCTGCGCAACATCCGCATTTTTTGCAGCACAACCTGTAAAAACAGTCATGAGTGATAAGTTGAAAGTGATGAATAAAAGCAGAAATAAAAGGCCTGTAAATTTTGAAATTTGAAATTTGAAATTTGAAATTTTCCTCATCCTATCCTCCAACAACATCCCTTTTTGTAAATATCGCTTTAAACTCATAACCAGCCTCTCTTATCTTTTCTGCACCGCCTTCTTCCCTGTCAACCACGGCAAAAACAGCAACAACCTTCAAGCCTTCCTCTTCAATCCTCTTAACTGCCTGAAGCGATGACCCGCCTGTTGTTACCACATCCTCAACTATAGCAACATTTGCGCCCTTTTCAAGGTTTTTCTTCCCCTCTATCCATTGACCAAGGCCGTGTTTTTTGGGCTCTTTCCTTACAATGAACGCAGGCAGGGGATTCCCTTCAAGATGGCTTATAATTGATATGGCGGTTGCAATCGGATCAGCGCCCATCGTAGGCCCGCCAACAGCCTCTATTTGTAAACCCGATTCCTTTATCATAGCGCAAAGTATCTTGCCGACAAGATATGCCCCCTCAGGGTGCAGTGTCGTCTGGCGGCAGTCTATATAAAAATCGCTCTTTTTGCCTGAGGCAAGGACGACCTCTTTTTTTTCATAAGATTTTTCTTTAATGATTTGAAGAAGCCTGTCCCTGCAGGCCTGCCCTCGAATGTCTCTATCGGGGGCATTAAGCAGGGAACGGGATTTTAAATTATTCAGGTCTTTTATCATTTCTTTAATCTCTCCACATCTTTGCAAAGTAGTAGAGACACGCCATTGGCGTGTCTCTACTACTACCTTTTCAAGATATACACAGTTGTTGCCTCTGCCCAGTCGGAAGGTTCAAGCTGATTAAGCCTCTTTATCAAGTCGCTTATCATGCCTGTTGATTTCGCATCGTAAACCTTGAAAAAACCTTGCTGAAATCCGAGCGGTATTATATCCTCTTTCTGCCTCGTTGCGATAATCTTTATTTTCTCCTCTGCTGTCTTTTCCTTATACTCCGGCAGAAACTGCACCTGCAATTTTATTTTTTCATCAGAAGGAAACTGATAGCTCTTGCCTGCCTTGACTATGTTATCCTGATTTATTGAATTGGGCAAGAGCAGCGTCACAGAACCGTCTGCTGCGACTGAAAAGATATAAATATAGCAGTCGCTGCTTGCCTGATAAAATATCTTTACTTCCTCGCCTTCTTTTAAATCAGTCTTTGAAAGAGATAATTTTATGGATATGCCCTCGCCTTTTTCGGGATAAACAGGTTTGATAAGGGCCTTGAGTTTTACCCTGTAAAGATTTCTCTCCTTTTCATCCCACCCGTCTTTAATTATCTCAACCTTATCTATCTTTCCTCTAACCGCCGCATAAATCAAATCCTCCGCAATCTGATAATTTGAAACGAGGGTATGGGATTTTATAAATGTCCCAACCGCCTTTCCAATAGCCTTATTTTGCGCATCTATCTTTGCCCGTTCTTTTACTTCCTTCTGCGTCTCAATCTCACCCATATATGCCTCGCCATCGGCCTCAACCCAGACCGGGTTTTCAGAGGCATGGGATAAAATCGGGATAAGTAGGAGCATTATTATTAAAAACTTTTTCATTTTCACTTCCTCAACCCAAACCTTCCCTTCAATTTCTCAACATCAGGACTTATGCTTGGGCTCTGCTGGACGTTCAAGAGCTTTGCCTCGTCCTCAACAAGCGGTTTTATGTATTCGTAAATTTCTGCGATGTTTTTCTTGCCATCCTTCAAAGCCTTGAGGAAATAATATGTGAATATCCCATGCCCCTTTTCAGGAGAGGATGAAGAAATCTGCGTTCCTTGCGTTGCCGAAAGAACAGCCATGTTTGATGAAAGGACAGACACATCCGCCATCATCACCAATGGTCTTGCGCCTTTTGCAAGCACAGATCTGCCGCCTGCGCCTGAAAAACAGGAGTCAAGAAGAACTACGACTTCACTTGCCTCTAATTTGCCGAGTTTATCGTAAAGCCTTTTCAATGGATAGCCTGTATCCTCAAGATAATTCGGGTCGCCATCAAAAGGAACAATATAGGCATCTCCTGTTTTTGCATCAGGCGCTCCATGGCCGGAATAATAGATTACTACCTTACTGTCGCTCTTGATCCTGTTTGGAAGCCATGTTTCTACAGTTTTCTTTATGCTTGACTGCGTTGCCCTTTCATTCAGGAGAAGTTCTATATTCCTTTCCTTGAAGCCCAACGATACAAGATACTCCTTCATAAGCTTTGCATCGCTGGAAGAATAATCTGAAGCAGGCAAATCCTGATATTTCTCAACACCTATAACAACTGCCATGTCATTATCTCCCATTATTTTATCGGTTACACCAAAAAAAGGCTTATCAATATCGGATTTGACGATGGGTAATTCCTTTCCGGACGGCTTCGAAGCTATAGTTTCGGATACTCCTTTTGTAGAAACAAATGTATGAATCTCACGTGAAGAAGTTATAACTTTAGCGGCCTCTTGCAAAGCAGCAACTACTGATTCTGCGGCTGCACTTCCAGTCGCTTCCAAAAACTTATTCCCATCCATGAGTGAATATGTTTTTTCCTGAACTCTGGGTGAACTTATTATTCCTTCCCATACGAGCTTTCCTTTCATATCATAAACAGCAAGTTTAATAGATATTTTTGCAAGAGCCTTTCCTGTGAACGCACCTGCACTGTCATACCAGTGCTGGAATTTTTCAATCTTTGGGATGACGATGACATCAATGTCTTGCGGATACGGTTTGCCTTTCACTAAAACTGCTTTATTAAAAGAAGGAGATAAAATATCAAAAACATTCTTCTTGATCATCTGTCCAAAGGGAAAAGTATATGTTCCATACATGGATGATTCGTTTGCTTGTCCAGTGAACGTATAATTTTCCATCTGGTCGGTTATAAGAATTGCTGCATTCAATGGTATTTTTTGGACAATGTCAGGCGGGGTTGCAGTAACATCTACCATAGGGACGTTGTAATGGCCCGCACATCCCACAGTTAAAAATGATAATAAAAATATAATAAGTACTCCCAATCTTTTCATAACCCCGCCTCCCGTTTAGCGTTATTCGTAGCCGCCGACCTTTATGGTCGGCAGTCTTGGCGAACCTAAAGGTTAGCGGCTACATTCTCCCCGTAGTTGCCGACCTTTATGGTCGGCCATTCGGCGGACATAAATGTCCGCAACTACATTTTATTTATATCAAAAACCATTGAACCTGAAAATGGATAATCTCTAAAATCATTGACCAGCCCTTTTCTAACAGGGTTTCCTAATATATATCGGCTGATTCCCTCAATAGCCTCATCCTTTCGTAAAACATGGTCATAATAGCTTCTTTGCCACAGTGCTTTTTGTCTATTCTTCTTAAAACACCATTCTGTTTTTTGTTTGAATATCCTCATGAATTCTTTTAAAGAAGAATCTTCTTCTCCCTGCAATAGGATATGAAGATGGTCTGGCATAAAACAATAGGCAAATATTTTAAACCTGTAATCAGATGCGCAACCTTTCAAAAGACTTAATACCGCTTCAACAGTTTCCTTCTCAACGAAATACTGGTTCTTAAAATTGGTGCAAATGGTAATGAAATATGCGTAAGGACCTTTATAATCAAACTTTTTAAGTCTTGGAACTTTTGGGAATAGCATTTTTGTCTTCTAATATTAGCGGACATAAATGTCCGCAACTACATGTATCTTTTTCCGTAGCTGCCGACCTTTATGGTCGGCAGTCTTGGCGAACCTAAAGGTTCGCGGCTACATTTCCACGTAGCTGCCGACCTAAAGGTCGGCAATAAAGATTAGCGGACACGAGAATGTACGCATCTACTTAAACAGCGCCAACTGCGGCTCCCGGCCCTCGGTCGGGAATTCTATAGGATATTTTCCGGTAAAACAGGCGTCGCAAAAATTTCCGCCTGCATCGGCAACGGCCTTATACAGGCCTTCTATGCTTAAATATCTGAGGGTGTCTGCTGTAATGTATTTGGTTATTTCATCTATATTATGGGAGGAGGCAATAAGTTCATTCTTGGTGGGCGTATCTATGCCGTAGTAGCATGGGCAGACAGTGGGCGGGGAACTGATCATCATATGCACCTCTTTTGCTCCTGCGTCTCTTATCATCTTTACAATCTTTCTGCTGGTAGTGCCCCGGACAATGGAGTCGTCTATCACAACAACTTTTTTGCCTTTAAGCAGTTCTTTTACCGCATTAAGTTTTATTTTTACGCCGAAGTGCCTTATGGCGTCCTTTGGCTCTATAAATGTCCTGCCCACATAGTGGCTTCTGATTAAGCCCATTTGAAACGGTATGTTAGATTCTTCTGCAAACCCTATTGCAGCAGGAACGCCTGAGTCTGGAACAGGAATAACAATATCCGCATCTATAGGATTCTCTATGGCAAGTTCCCTTCCAAAATTTTTTCTCACAGCATATACATTTGCCCCGAATATATTGCTGTCAGGTCTTGCAAAATAGATAAACTCAAATATGCACGGTGTATATGAGGCTTTATCAAACGGCCTGAATGACCTCGGGCCGAGCCTGTCAATAAGAAGTATTTCGCCGGGTTCAATATCCCTGACATATTCCGCCTCAATCAGGTCGAATGCGCATGTCTCAGAGGCAACCACCCATCCGTCTTTCAGCCTGCCGAGGGCAAGCGGCCTGAAGCCGCTCGGGTCGCGAACAGCAACCATCTGAGTCCCTGTAAGAAATACAAGGGAGTATGCGCCTCTTACCCGTTTCAGGCTGTCGGCAATCCTGTCTGTCAGAGTATTGGCTTTGGATTGAGCAATGAGATGGACAAGAACTTCCGTATCCGTGCTTGATTGAAATATGGAGCCGTATGCCTCCAACTCATCCCTCAAAATCCGGGCGTTAACCAGATTTCCATTATGGGCAACAGCTATCGTGCCTCTGGAATAGTCAACAACAAACGGCTGGGCATTTTTGAGATGGCTGCCGCCTGTTGTAGAATAGCGCACATGACCGATGGCAGCCTGGCCCGGGAGTTTTCTCAAAACATCCTCTCTGAATATGTCGGCTACCAGGCCCATTGCCTTGTGGGAATAAAGCTGGCTTCCGTCAGACGAGACAATCCCGGCGCTCTCCTGGCCTCTGTGCTGAAGTGCATACAAGCCCAAATATGTCATATTTGCAGCCTCGGGATGATCAAATATGCCGAAGATGCCGCACTCGTCTTTGTATTTGTCTTTAGAATTATAATTTTTCATTTTTAATCCATCAACCTGTTCCCCTGAATCTATTCTGAAGTTTAATAACCTTTTCACTATATATCCTTTTCTCAAGAGGTTTCCCAGGTATAACCACTGGAGCCTCAATTCAGGAGGTTTTTCCTGATACTGTTTTATCATCTCCCTGCTTAAATAATAGTTAAAACCCTGCGTTTAGCTTTTCTAATTTTTCAGTTTCCTTAAATATCTAATCACTTCCTCAAATCAAACCTTCCCTTCAATTTCTCTACATCAGGACTTATGCCCGGGCTCTGCTGGACGTTCAAGAGCTTTGCCTCATCCTCAACCAGCGGCTTTATGTATTCATAAATCTCAGACACTGTATTCTTCCCATCCTTCAAAGCCTTGAGGAAATAATAGGTGAATACCCCGTGCCCCTTTTCAGGCGATGATGTGCTTATCTGCGCGCCTTGCGTTGCTGAGAGAACTGCCATGTTTGATGAAATGACGGATACATCCGCCATCATAACCAGAGGTCTTGCACCCTTTGCAAGCACACTCCTGCCGCCCGCGCCGGAGAAACAGGAATCAAGGAGAACAACAACTTCCTCAACCTGCAATTTGCCGAGTTTATCGTAAAGCCTTTTCAGTGGATAGCCTGTAACCTCAAGATAATTCGGATCTCCGTCATAAGGCACAAGATACGCGTCTCCTGTCTTTGGCTCAGGCGCACCGTGACCTGAATAGTATATAAAAACCTTGCTCTCCTTCTTTACCCTGTTCGGAAGCCATGCCTCAATGGTTTTTTCAATGGCTGATTTTGTCGCCCGTTCATCTGCTATAAACTCTATGTTCCTCGCCTGAAAACCCAGCGCCTTGAGATAAGATTTCACAAGTTTAGCATCGCTTGAGGAGTACTCAGATTTAGGGATGTTTTGATAATTCTCAATACCTATGACAATTGCAATATCATTCTGCCTCGGAACTGCCTTAAAATCAGGGATGTTGCGGATATCTTCAAGGGGAATTTCTTTAATCGCAAATTTAGGTTCTTCTTTTTTTAAAACTTCCCTAACTATTTTCGTTACGCTTTCTGTCGATCTTGCTCCGCTCACCGGACTCTTTTTTATAGCAGCTTGAGCAATAGAAAGCGGTGTGTCAGTTCCCTCTATTTCTGCAATCTCAACATCGGGAATAATACCGCTTTGAATAGGTCTACCCGAAGGTAAGTAGTATTTAGCTGTAGTTAATCTTATAGCTGAACCATCATTTAATGGTATAATTGTCTGTACACCTCCCTTGCCAAATGTTCGTTCTCCCAGTATCACAGCTTTGTTAAGGTCTTGTAGTGATCCGGCTACTATTTCAGCTCCGCTGGCAGTTCCTCCATTTACCAGCACAATAATAGGGTATATGAGATGTGTGCCGAAGGTTTTCCCCTCAAATTTCATGTTTGAACTGGGAATCCTACCTTTTAAAGAAACAATTAGATCAGAATCAATAAATTTATCCGCAACATCTACTGCAACAGAAAGCAAACCACCTGGGTCATTCCTCAAATCTATCACAAGCCCTTTTAACTTCTCATCTTTTG
>Ga0080064_1005774_pt1 | contig 14079 bp, 15 predicted proteins | sample Subgrocontami54m_FD_69260 | JGI IMG/M metagenome (GOLD analysis project Ga0080064, IMG submission 69260) | Subsurface groundwater microbial communities from S. Glens Falls, New York, USA - GMW46 contaminated, 5.4 m (SPADES assembly) (version 2) ...
AAGACTTCGAGGCCACCATCGCCAGCGCCGTCGCCTGGGTCCTGCTCGCCCACATCAGGCTGTTGACGCGCCGCATCGTACGAGCCTGAATGCGTGAGCTTCTTTTCGAGTCAGACTCTAAATCGGAAATTCGAACAATTTTATATGATCTGTGCCGAGGTTGTATATAAGCTTGGAGTCTTTCCACCGGGTTTTCTACATCCCACGGCCGCGAGAAGCCCAGAGTGACAGACCAGATGTTCCGAGTTTCTTCAAACTCCACTTCTTCTAAACCAAGATCAAGTATTCTTTCGTCGGAGAATACGGTTTTCAGGTATGTCTTCGCCAGTGCCACGGCCTCCTTCACGTCCATTTCATTTCCTCGCTAGAAACGCATTTCCTCACGAGCCGAGCCGTCCAACGCATCATCGATGATGCGACCCAAAAGTCTAGCCGGTTCCGTGTCATCGCATCAATTCCCACATGCCTGTGGATTGTGAGCGATCAGATGCGCGCGGCACTCTTGTCACAACATGCCGAGCGAACTGCGGCGTTTGGGCGGCGGAAAAGCGCGATCGAGCGCGGCGAGGTCGTCTTCGGTCAGTTCGAGGCCGAGCGCGCCGAGATTCTCGCGCACATGCGCGGCCTGCGTCGCCTTGGGAATGACCATCATCCCGTCCTGCCGCAACAGCCAGGCGAGCGCGACCTGCGCCGGGGTCGCGCCGTGCCTGGCCGCGACCTCGGCGAGCCCCTTATGGCCGAGCATCCTGCCCTGCTCGATCGGCGAATAGGCCATGATCGTGACGCCGCGCTCGCGGCACCACGGCAACAAATCCCATTCCGGGCCGCGCCGAGTCAAATTGTAGAGAACCTGGTTGCTGGCGACCGCCGCGCCGCCGCCGAGCGCGACCCATTCTTTCATATCGTCGATGCCGAAATTACTGACCCCGTGATGCCGGATCTTGCCGTCGAGTTGCAATCGCGCGAACCCGGCCAGGGTTTCGGCCAATGGCACTGATCCGCGCCAGTGCAGTAGATACAGGTCGATGCGATCGGTCTTGAGCCGCCTCAGGCTGCGCTCGCAGGCCTCGATCACGCCCTTTTGCGAGGCGTTGTAGGGCAACACCTTGCTGACGATGAACAATTCGTCGCGCAGCCCGGTGGCGGCGTGGGCGACGATCTCCTCAGCGCGGCCGCCGCCATACATTTCGGCGGTGTCGATCAGGGTCAGGCCGAGCTCGATACCGAGGCGCAACGACGCCTCCTCGGTCTCGGCCAGGCCGCGGCTCTCGCCCATGTGCCAGGTGCCCTGGCCAAAGGCCGGCACGGTCTCGCCGCCGGGGAGGGTCACTCGCGGCAAATCTTGGCTCATGGCTTCTCTCCATCGGCGGCGGGCGCGCGCCGCAGAAACACCAGCCGAGCGGCGCCGTAAACCCGCGCATCGACCAGCACAAATCCGGCCGGCGGGTCGAATGCCTCGCCGGCGGCGGTCTCGACCACGGCGAGCGCCCGCTGCGTCAGCCAATGCGAGGCCGCCAGCGCGATCAAGGCCGGCCCCGCCAGCCCGCTGCCGTAAGGCGGGTCGAGAAACGCCACCGCGCACTCGAACGGTGCGCGCGGCGGCTTGGTCGCGTCGCCGCGCACGACATGCGCCTGCTCGTCCTCGTCGAGGGTGGCGATGTTGCGGCGGAGGGCGGCGAGCGCGTCGCGGTTGTCCTCGATAAAGGCGGCCTCGTCGGCGCCGCGCGACAAGGCTTCGAGGCCAAACGCGCCGGTGCCGGCAAAGGCGTCGAGCACCTTCTGCCCGGCGAAGGGCGACCCGTTGGCGGCGAAATTTCCGTGCGACAATATGTTGAACAATGCCTCGCGAGCGCGGTCGCTGGTCGGCCGCACCGCCTCGCCGGGCGGCGCCTGCAGCCGCCGGCCGCGGTGCCTACCGCCGACGATCCGCATTCGCCCGGGGCAAATTTGGCCGAGGTGGCTTCGGCCGCGGCGCATTTGGTCGAGGCGCCGCGGTCTCGCCCTTGCCGAGCTGCTCGCGGAGCACCTTGGCGGGGACCTCCTCGATCATGCCGCGGGCGAGGTTGCCGAGCTGGAACGGGCCGTAGGAGAGGCGGATCAGCCGGGTCACCGCGAGGCCGAGATATTCGAGCACGCGTCGCACCTCGCGGTTCTTGCCTTCGCGCAGCGCCAGCGCGACCCACGCGTTGGAGCCCTGCTGGCGTTCGAACTCGGCGCGGATCGGCCCGTATTTGACGCCGTCGATGGTGACGCCCTTGGCCAGCGCGGCGAGGCGCTCGGGCTCGACGATTCCGTGCACCCGCACCTTGTAGCGGCGCAACCAGCCGGTCGCCGGCAATTCGAGCCGGCGGGCCAGGGCGCCGTCATTGGTTAGCAGCAACAGCCCCTCCGAGTTGAGGTCGAGGCGCCCGACCGAGATCAGCCGCGGCAATTCCTGGGGCAGCGCCGCGAACACGGTCGGCCGGCCCTTTTCGTCGCGATGCGTGGTTACCAGGCCGGTCGGCTTGTGATAGCGCCAAAGCCGCGCCCGGTCCGGCTCGGGCAGTTTCGCGCCGTCGACCCGGATGTCGCTCGCCGCGGTTACGTTGACCGCCGGGCTGGTCAACACCGCGCCGTCGACCGCGACCCGTCCCTCGGCGATCCAGCGCTCGGCGTCGCGCCGCGAGCACATGCCGGCGCGCGCCAGCATCTTTGCGATTCGTTGGGGGGCGCCGCCCTGCGCCGCCTCGACTTCGGGCACGGCGGTGCGGGTCATCCGCCGATCGCCTCGACAAAGGCGCGAAAGATGCGGCGGTCGCCTTCGCTCAGCAGATATTCGGGGTGCCACTGCACGCCCAGGCAGAACCGGTAGGCGGGATGCTCGATGCCCTCGACCACGCCGTCGCCGGCTACCGCGTCGACGATCACCCCGGGCCCGGCTTCCTTGACCGCCTGGTGATGGGCGCTGTTGACCGCCAGGGTCTCGGCGCCGGTCACCCGCGAGAGCAGGGTGCCGGCGACGATACGGACGTCGTGGCCCGGCTCGGTGCGCGGGTTGGGCTGCCGGTGGGCAAGGCAATTCGCCACCTCGTCCGGGATGTGCTGGATCAGGGTGCCGCCGAGCACGACGTTCAACAATTGCTGGCCGCCGCAGATGCCCAATACCGGCATGTCGCGGGCGAGCGCGCCCTTTGCCGCGGCCAATTCAAAGGCGGTGCGCCGGTCCTTGGTCTTGACGGTTTGATGCCGAGTGGTCGCGCCGAACAGCAAGGGATCGACATCGAACCCGCCGCCGGTGACGACCAACCCGTCGATGCGGTCGAGATATGCCGCCGCCGCGTCCGGATCGTGCGGCAGCAATACCGGCAATCCACCGGCCGCGCGTACCGCCTCGCAGTAGTTCTCGCGGATCGCGTACCACGGGAATTTGGCGTAGCCGCCGGGCGGCTCGTGATCGAGGGTGAGGCCGATGGTGGGTTGTGTCATGATGAACACGACATAGCGAGCGATCGGACCGCCGGCAACAGGCTCGGATGACGGAGCGTGAAGATACCCCGATGGCGCTCGCGCTCGCGGTGGCCGCGGCAGCCGGCGCGGCCGGAGACGTGCCGGTCGGCGCGGTGCTGGTGGATGCCGCGGGGACAGTCGTCGCGACCGCCGGCAACCGGGTCGAGCGCGACCACGACCCGACTGCCCATGCCGAGATGCTGGTGTTGCGCGAAGGCAGCGCAGGGCTAGGGACCAAACTGCTGGCCGGATGCGATCTCTATGTGACATTGGAGCCGTGCGCGATGTGCGCGGCGGCGATCGCGCTGGCCCGAATTCGCCGGCTCTATTTCGGCGCCTATGACGCCAAGGGCGGCGGCGTCGAGCACGGCGCGCGCATCTTCGACCAGCCGACCTGCCACCACCGGCCGGAAATCTATGGCGGCATCGCCGAGCGCCGCGCCGGGTCGCTATTGCGCGAGTTTTTCAAGGAGCGGCGATGAACCGGTCGACTCGCCACCCGGTCGACGGCAACTCGTACAGGCGCTGCAGTTTGCCAAAGCCGCGCAATTCGTAATCGCCGATCTCGCGCATCGGCTGTTTGAGGGTCGCGGCGAATGCCTCGGACATGATCAGCGAGCGGTCGAGCTCGCGGCACAGCCGCTCGATCCGGCTGGTCAGGTTCACATCCGGCCCGATCACGGTGAAATCGAGCCGGTCGCCGGTACCGATATTGCCGTACGACACGGTGCCGTAATGCAATGCGGCTCCGGCGTTGAGCTCGGGCGCGTTCGACGCGCGTTGCCGGTTGCGCTCGGTCAAGGCCGCGAGGCCCTCGCGCGACGCGGCGAGCGCGAGCTCGCAAGCCTCGCTGGCGGGGCGGTCCGGCCCTTCCTCGAAGATCGCGAGGACGCCGTCGCCCATGATCTCGACGATCTCTCCGCCATGCTTGCGCACCGGCGGCATCACGCAGTCAAAATATTCGTTCAGCATGCGGATCACCGCCCGCGGGCTCATCCGATCCGACAACAGGCTGAAATCGCGCAGATCGATCTGCATCAGCGACGCGGTGATCGTGCGGACATCGCCGCGCCGCACCTGGCCGCCGAGGATCAGCCGGGTCGGCTCGCGCCCGACATAGGTGGTCAGCATGTTTTCGACAAAGCGGCGCAACGCCTTCAACTCGACGATCGTGGCATAGACCGGCAGGATCTCGTTGAGGAAGGCGAGATCGTTCGCGGAGAAGCCGGCGGCCCGCCTGGTCGCCCACGACAGCGTGTTGACCTCGCCCGAGGCGTAGATCAGCGGCGCGATCACGTAGTGGGTGAAACCCTGCTCGCGCAATTCGGCGAGGATCGGGAACGGCAAATCCTCGCTGGCGCCGAGGCGCCATTCCAGGCGCTCCTGTCCTTCGACCACCGCGGGCACCGGGCCCTGCCGATAGGTTTGGGTGCCCTCGTGGCGGTGATCGAGGTACCGCTCCTCGAGATCCAAATCCGGCCGCCAGGTGCGCAACACCCCGCGATAGCGCGGATGCAGCCCGCGCAAATGCAAGGCGGCGCGGTCGAGCGGGATCCCGGCGGCCACCAGTCGCTCGCAGAATTTCGGAAACAAGTTGCTGTTGCTTCTCAGCAACCGGCCCCGGCGGATCAGCCAATGGGTCAGGCGGGTGACCTGTTCGCGGCGCGCCGTGTCGACCGCGCTCGATGGCGACCGGCGACGCGCCGGGCGCGCGCGCGGCGCCGGCATCGGCTCAGTCGACACGGTATCGGGTCAATGCCGCGCGATCGATCTCGATCCCGAGCCCGGGGCCGTCGGGGATCGCGACCCAGCCCTCTGTCTGGTCGATCGGGTGGGTCAGCACCGCCATGCGCAGCGGGTGCTCCGATCGATCGAATTCCAAGAGCGGCTCGATCGGATGGAGGCCGGGCGGGTTGTGCGGCAACACCGCGATCAATTGCAACGCCGCCGCCAATGCCACCCCGGTGCCCCAGACATGCGGGTTGACGCGGATGCCGAACGCGCTCGCCATGTCGGCGATTTTCTTGCACTCGGATATGCCGCCGGCCGCGCAGACATCGGGCTGCAATATGTCGACCGCGCGATCGACGATCAATCCACGGAAACCCCAGCGGGTGAATTCGGCCTCGCCGCCGGCGATCGGGATGCGCAACTCGCGCCTGACCTCGCGATAGCCGGCGAGGTCCTCGGGCGGCACCGGCTCCTCGAACCAGGCGATGTCGAGCGCCTCGATCCGCCGCCCGAGCCGAATCGCGGCGGTCGCGTCGTAGGCGTGGTTGGCGTCGATCATGATCGCGATGCCGTCGCCGATCGCTTGGCGCACCGCGTGGCACAGCCGTACGTCGTCGTCGAGGCCGAAGCCGAGCTTTAGCTTGATCGCCTTGAAGCCCTGTGCCACCCGCTCGTGCGCCTCCTCGACCAGGTAGGCGAGCGGATCGCCCTGGTTGCGGCGATAAAACCCGGTGGCGTATGCCTCGACCCGATCGCGCAATCTGCCGCCCAGCAGCGTGTGGACCGGCACCCCGAAATGCCGCGACTTCAAATCCCACAGGGCGATGTCGACCGCGCTCAGGGCCTCGATCGCCAGCCCCTTCTGACCGTGATCGCGCAGACGGTTGTAGAGCGTTTGCCAATGCAACTCGGTGGCCAGCGCATCGCCGCCGATCAACAGCGGCTTATAGAACTCGACGATCGGCGCGGTCAGCCGCGCCGGGCCGAACGCCTCGCCCCAGCCGCTATTGCCGTCCTCGCCGACGATTTCGACCAGGCACGCCCCGCGCCGTTCGTACCATGCCTGGGAATAGGCGAACGGCTCGGCCAACACCGCCTCGAGCACATAGACCCTGACGTCGCGGATTTTCATCGCCGTTCAGCGCCGAAAATCTTCGTAGATCAGCCCGGTCAGCAGCATGTCGATCCGCTCGCCGTCGGCCGACAACGGCAGGACGAGCACCTCGTAGCGGTGTACTTGGTCGTCCATCACTCGCTCGTTCAGGCTATGCACCGGCTCGCGGGTGCGGACGGCCTTGGCGAACGTCCGGCGCGACAATTCACGGAATCCGGGTGTCGGCATGTCGTCGAGCATCTTGCCGGTTAATTCGTAGCCGACGCGCTCGGCCAGATTGGTGCCGTGCAGGCGGATGCGAAATTGCGGCGGTGTGCCTTCGAGCACGTCGATCAGGATCACGTTGCCGATGATGAAGGCCATCTCGACCGGATCGAGATCGGCTCGCGACGGCAGTTTCCTGTCGCCGCGCTTCGTCGACCAATAGTCGTAAAGGCGCCGCAATTTGGGATTGGAGATGACGGGCATCGCCTCGGCAACGTCCAAACCGACCCGGCCTACTCGGCGGCGGCCAGTTTCGGGCGCCTTCCACGCAGCTCGGCGACACGCGCCTGCGTATACAGATCGGTCCAGTTGGTCAGCGCGAAATCGGTGACCTGACGCGGGTCATAGGGGCGGTCCGGGAGGCGGATCTCCTTGCCGGCGAGGTGAACCGCCTGCAGCCGACGCCTGTCTTGCAGGATTCGGATGTCCGCGAGCGGAGAGCCGTCCCAGACGATGAAATCGGCGGTGCGCCCGGCTTCGAGGACTCCGATGCGGTCGCCGCCGTTCATGAACCGGGCGTTGGTCTCGGTCGCCGCTCGGATCGCCGCCGCTGGGGAAAAGCCCAGATCGTCGACGAACAGTTCGAGTTCGCGCGCGTGCCACTCGCCATACGGGGTGACCGCGAACCCGCTGTCGGTACCGGTCAGGAACGGCACACCGGCCGCGATCGCTCTTTTAAGATTGGTGCAGCCGCTCCGGTAGCGTTTTTCGGTTGCCTCCGGCCGGCCCTTTTGAGCGGCGGGTTCGTGCGGCTGGGTAAAATCGATCACGTTGCGGGGCTGGGTCAGGGTCGGACACAGGGTACTGCCGGTCTTCAACATCGCCGCGATGCATTCGTCATCGAGTTGGAAACCGTGAAAGATCAAATCGACCCCGGCGCGGGCCGAATACAATGTCGCCTCGCGCCCGACCGCGTGGGCCACCGCCTTTCTGCCTTGGCGGTGGATCTCGCGGACCATGATGTCGGTCTCTTCCTGGGTGAAGGCGGCGATCAATTCGCCGTCCGGACGGCGCTGGATGCCGTCCATCGCGATCTTGACGCAGTCGACCCCGTTCTTGACCTGCCAGCGGATTTCCTCGACCGCCTCGGCCGCGGTGGTGACGAGCCTGCCGATCGAGGTTGTCGGCGCGCCGATCCAGGTCGGGTACCAGTCGGTCAGCCCCTGATGCGTCGTGATATACGGCCCGGCCGCCATCACGCGCGGTCCGTCGAACAGCCCGGCATTGATCGCGTTGCGGATCGACAGGCTGATCTGGCCGGCATCGCCCGGCGAGCACAGCGCGGTATAGCCCGACGCCAGCACCTTCTGCGCGAAGAACATGCCGCGCAAGGCGCGGAATTCGAGCGGGCTGTAGAGGTCGATATCCTCCTCGCTCTTGGCGTTGCCATAGGCGAGGTGGGTATGCACGTCGATCAGCCCCGGCATCACGAAATAGCCGGAATAGTCGATCAGGCGGTCGGTTTTTCCCCGGCGCGGCGCGCCGGGCTCCGCGCCGACATAGAGAAGTTCGCCGGCGCCGTCGTGGACGAGCACGGCGCCCTTCTCGGCCTCGTCCTCTTGTCCCGTGAACAACTGGCCGCAACGGACGAACGTTTTCATCGGAGGCTCCTCAAATACTTACCGTCGTTGCGAGCGTAGCGAAGCAATCTCGTGCCGGCCGAAACTTCGCGGATCGAGATTGCTCCGTCGCCTACGGCTCCTCGCGATGACGGCAATCGAGATTTGGTTCCAGCTCAGCGCACCGCGTGGCCCATGAATTTCGCCGGGATCGGGTCGCCCCACAGGCCGTTGAGCTCGCCGCGGCCCCACAGGTTCGCCGGCACGCTGGCGTTGAGCACGTCGGTATCGGCCCAGTGCTCGTGCACCCGGCCCCACGGATCGCCCCAATAATCATACACTTGGCTGCCGAGCGAATGGCGGCCGATGCCCCAGAAATGCTCGTAGCCCTTTTCCTTCATGATGTCGTGGCCGATCATGATGTCGTCTATGTCGGCCGCCTCGTAGCTGAGGTGGTTGAGCCCCGACTTATCGCCGCGAATACAGAAGAACACATGATGGTCGACATACCCGTCGCCGCGATCGAGCCGGTTGAACGAGCCGACGATGTTGGTCTTCTGGTCGGCGTAGACCTCGTCGGAGCAACGAAAGCCGAGCATCTCGCGGTAGAAGCCGAGCATCTTGTCGAAGTTCGGGCTCATCACGACGAAATGGCCGATACGCTTGACGTGGCTCGGGCCGCGCTCGACCCGGTAGAGCGCGTTGCGGCGGCGGGTCTTGTCCTCGCCGATGTTGACCGCCGGGCGCACCACCGGGATTTTCGGCAATTGCTCCATTCCGTGGATCACCTCGACCTGGTATCCATCGGGGTCGGTCAGGCGCACGCGCTTGCCGCCGCCGGGCTCGTCGATGCTTTCGATCGGCGAGGCGCCGGGCGCGCGGGCGAGCTTTGCGAGATCGTCGAGGCTCTCCGCGTGCAGCGCGATACCAACGTATTTCGGCTCGCCCAGCTCGGTGACATGGATGTGATGCGGCGAATCCGTGCCGCGCATGTACAGCGCCTTGGATGTCCGCTCGGCGCGAACCATGCCGAACGCGGTCAGAAACTCTTCTTGTTTATCGAGGTCGGGGGAGCGCAGCCGCCCGAAAGCCAGGTCCGCTACTTTGATGACTGCCATGATAACCTCCCGGTGCAGGATCAGCTCGGCAACAGCGATATGGTGCCGCTTGGTGCGCCACCGCAAGCCACTCCGCGGCGGCCTTTGATCGCGCATGCTGCCCTTGTCTCGCGTCGTGGGCAAGCCAATCGCGCGCGCCGGTCTCCAGCCCAAGGGCAGCGGGAATTGTGGGGCCGCGGGAACGTTGTTCTCACGACGGCAACCGGCTTTGAAAGACCGGCGAATACGCGATGCCGGCTGCTCCGGCTCGGTGGAAGGGCACAGCGATTATGACGCGTGACATGACGAGCTTTCGCCGCCGGCTGATGACGGGCGTGATGCCGTTTCTGCTGGTCACACCGAGTTTCGCCCAGGCCCAGCAATTCCAGCCGCCCTCCGCGGCCGAGGCCGGCGCGGCATTGTCGCCGCGCGTCCCGCACTACACCCGGCAGCAGCTCGACCAGATGCTGGCGCCGATCGCGCTCTATCCGGACCACCTGCTGACCCAGGTGTTGATGGCGGCGACTTTTCCGCAGCAGCTGGTCGATGCCGGGCAGTGGCTGCGGGACCCCGGCAACGCCGCGCTGACGGGAGACGATCTGGTCGCCGCCTTGCAGAACCTGCCGTGGGACCCGAGCGTCAAGTCGCTGGTCGCCTTCCCTCAGGTCATCACCCTGTTGAACGATCATTTCGATTGGACCCAGGCGCTCGGCATCGCCTTTGCCAACCAGCAGGTCGAGGCGATGGCCCGGGTGCAGTCCTTGCGCCAGCGCGCGGTCGCCGCCGGCCGGCTGAATTCGACCCCGCAATTGAGGATCGAGCGCGACGGTCCGGAAATCCTGATCGAGCCGGCCGACCCGGCGATGCTCTATGTCCCGGTGTACAACCCGGCCGAAATCTACGGCGACTGGCCGGATCGCGACTACCCGCCGGTCTATCTCCCGCCGCCTCCGGGGTTCGCGCCGAGCGGCGTCGCCCTCGGCGTCGGCGCCGCGATCGCCTTTGGCGTCGGGGTCGGGATCGTTCGGCCATTATGGGGCTGGGGCCGCCCAGACTGGCGCCGCCATCGGGTCGTGGTCGACCGAGCCCGCTATTCGGGAATCACCAACCCCGCCAACTTTCCCACCAACAACGTCGTCATTCGCAACAATACCTGGCGGCGCACGGCACCGGTCGCGCAAATCGCTCCGGCTGCGCGGCCCCGTCCGGCCGTCGCCTCCGCCCCCGCGACCGCGCCTCCGGCCGGCACGGTGACTCCCGCGGCCGTGGTCGCGCCGAGGCCGCCCGCCACCCGTCCACCGGGTGCCTCCCCCCGTCCGCCGGGGGTCCCGCCGGCGCCAGGACCCGCCGTGGCTCACCCACCAGGTCCCGCTCCGCGTTCGCCGGAGCCAGGACCTGCCGCGATCCGGCCGCTGACCCCAGCACCGACTCCGGCGCCTGCCGTGACCCGCCCGCCGGGCCCGGCGGCGACACCGGGACCCGCCGCGATCCGACCGCCGACAGCCGCCCCAGCACCGACCCCGGCCCCAGCCGTGACCCGGCCGCCGGGGCCGGCGGCGACACCCGGGCCCCCCCCAAGCCGAAAAGGATAGGAACGCCCCCCACACCCCCGCGGCTCCAGCGCACCCCACGAACGTTTCCGCCCTTGCTGTGCTTTCCCCAACGCCTTCGCCTGTTTCGTCCGCCCCAGCAGTAACTACGCCCGTCAGCCCGGCTGCCACACCGCCGGTCAGCGGCGAATCCCTGGATAGACTCATTGCCCAAACGCGGGACCCGGACTGGAAAACACGTTGGGATGCGGTGAATGCACTGGGGGAACTTCAGGATGCAAGGGCCTTGCCCTCCTTGGGGGAACGGGCGATGCGGGATGATAACTCACATCCCCGGTGGCGCAGCTTGTGGGCCATAGGGAATATTGAAAGCACAGGGGCGTTCGTCAAGCCGCTGTTTCTCGCGGGATTATCGGATGCGGACCCGATGGTCGTGCGGAATAGCGCCATAGCCCTGGCCTTTTATTACCAGCCGGAGGGACAGGAAGAGTTAGTGAAAGGGCTGAGCGACCCGGACGACTATCGTCGCTGGGAAGCTGTCTTCAGCATTAAGAACGTGCCGGGCCCAGAGGTGGTGCGGGCCCTTATTGTCAAGCTGAACGCCCAGCAAGAACCTACCGAGACCGTGCGTTCAGAAGCCGCTCTTTCCTTGGGTGACATGCAAGCAAAAGAAGCCATCGGCCCGCTGGTTACGCTTTTACAAAGCGATCCTTCTTCAAGCGTAAGACTCAGGGCCGTCTTGGGGCTTTCACGCATGGGCGACCGGTCCGTTGTGCGCGATCTGAGGCAGGCCCTGGACAGCGAAAGCAACGCACAAGTGAGGGCAGCCCTTCAGGATGCCATTGCCTCGCTTGACCTGGCGTAACTGTCGTTGCGTTTCGCTGAACCAACACCGACACTCACTGTGAGCAATACTACTAGGCAGGAGATAAGAACGATGCATCATAACCGTTACCAAATTGGCAAAGGGAAGGCTTCTTTACTTGGACGCCTGGTTGCCGCGGTAGGTGTTGCCGCCATGCTTGGGGCGCTGTCCAGCGCGTGCACTAGCGGCGCGGCAGCGCCATCGCCAACGCCCGTGACGAGTCCAACGCCCCCTGTGGAGGAAACGGTCAGGACGAAGCGACTGGAAGTCGTTGACGACAGCGGAATCACGCGGGTGCTCATCACAACGTTGGCGGACGGAAGGCCGAGCTTAACGTTTGTTGACCAAAAAGGTAAGGACCGGGCGTGGCTGTTCCTGGGACAAGACGGCGCGCCTAACCTGGTGCTTATTGACAATCCCCGGACGGCGTTTCTAGACGGCAAGGGGGAAATTCGCTCAGCACAGTACATAGACCAGGGCGGTTCGGTCATCCTGAGTTTCATGGACACGAGCGGGAAGCTACGGGGCAAGATAAGCGTTGGGCCGGACGGTTCGCCGCAGGTGCAACTCCTGGACGAAAACGGCGCGCCCGTGTTTCTTGCGCCGGGGACCTCGTAGGTACGCCGGCTTGGGTCTTGCACAGACTGTAGGCATGAGTGGCAAGGCTGTGCCGACTGCGTGTGCAATCGGGCAAAGAAGGGGGTAAAAGAGGTAAGGTACTACACTCAATTACAGGTGCGTCTGACTGTCGTGGGCACGTACCAAGGTATAGATTAGGTATCAACGGTCATGGAGTCGCAATGTGGCGCTACACCGTCTGGCCTGGCATAGGCGGTGCGCACCCATCGTGCCCGCTTACCGGGGGACGACAGCAGAGGTATATTAACCTATGAAAAGGCGCATGTTTCACAAGAGGCGCACACCACTTGCGGGTATCTTCTTGGTGATTGCGGTGGCGGGCCTGCTGCTTTTGGGCATCACCGGCTTGGGCTGGGCCCCCGAATACACCTACGTGCCTGTGGTCGTCACGGATCCCGTTACCTACACCAGCTACAGCCAGCCCTGGTACCTGGCGGACAACCATAACGGCGAACCGAACGCCGTAGTTCTTGTCCCAGTCTATGATCCTCTTGGCAACGTGGTGGCAAGCAGCAATCAGAGCGCCTCCAACATCAACACCAACGTCAACGCCAACAACTACCTCATCATATCCGGCGACGGTGCAGCGGGCGGCGATTTGGGGTTTGGACTGACGGTCAATCAGGCCACGAACGTGGGCGTCAGCGTGGAGGTACAGCAGGAGCAGAGCAACACAGCGCCCGCGTCTACGGACGTGCAGACGCCGCTCTACTACGTGCTGCCGGTGTTGGTCGTCCCTGTGCCTGAGCCGACGGCTACGCCTACGCCCACGCCATTGCCGACTGCAACGCCTACGCCGACACCCGTACCTACGGTTACCGGGACGCCAACGCCTACACCGACGCCTCATCACGATGATGAGGATGGGCATTCACATGACTGGCACCATTCCTGGTGGTCCCACTGGTTCAACGGCCACCACGACCACGACGATCATCATGACGATGACCATGACGATTAGTCCTTCTGGGAATGACCTGGCCATTGGCGCGTCACGTAATACCCCAGCATTGTAGGGGCGTCCCGATGCATCGGGACGCCCCTACGTTCTTTCGCCATGTTGCAAGGGATAGGCCGATTTCCGAGACAAGCTCCTGATGTAGTCCCCATCAGGCGGCGGCCTAATATAGCGGCGTTTCCGGGCCGATGGCTTCCAGCCTGCGCTTGAGACTGGAAAGAAAACCTGTGGCTTCAGCGCCGTCCATGACACGGTGGTCAAAGGAGAGGCACAGGTTCATGATGGAGCGCACGGCAATGGCGTCCCCGGGAAGCACAACGAGGCGCTTCACGATGGCCTCCGTGGTGAGGATAGCAGCCTGGGGCGGGTTCACCAGGGGCTGGGACAAAACGGAACCCAGAGCGCCGGTGTTGTTGACGGTGAAGGTCCCGCCCTGGACATCCGCCAGGGTCAGCTTGTTTTCTCGTGCCCTTGCCGTCAGGTCGCGACATGTCTTGGCCAGGGCCGAGATGCTCAGGTGGTCGGCGTCGTGCACCACCGGCACCACCAGCCCGTGGGGCGCGGCCACCGCAATGCCGATGTGCATACGTTTCTTCAGGATGATCCGCTCGCTGCACCGCGCACAGTAATGGACGGCTGATCCCATATCCCATAAATGATACACTTTTTTCGAAATTCGTTCCAGAGAATTCATACCATGTACCAGATTGCGGCGGCGGCTTCGCCGCTGCCGCACTCGGTACATGGCCGGCCTTGGGCGTTTTAATCGGTGCCCAGTTTGCGGAGTTCGCCGGCCGCGAGGGGGGCGAGGGGGGA
>Ga0080064_1005775_pt1 | contig 14079 bp, 10 predicted proteins | sample Subgrocontami54m_FD_69260 | JGI IMG/M metagenome (GOLD analysis project Ga0080064, IMG submission 69260) | Subsurface groundwater microbial communities from S. Glens Falls, New York, USA - GMW46 contaminated, 5.4 m (SPADES assembly) (version 2) ...
TACTGGCCGCTCCCACCGGGCTGCTCGCCCTGGATGCCCGAGTGGTCCTCTATGAGACCGGCGCCGAACTACCCCGGCTCGCCGTACGCCCCTACCCGTCGCAATACGCCGGGACCTATCGAACCAGGGATGGGGAAGATCTCATCATCCGGCCCATCCGCCCCGAAGATGAACCTATGATCGTCCGTTTCCACGAGACTCTATCGGACCGAACCGTCTACTTCCGCTACTTGCAGGCCTTCCAACTGGACCAGCGCATCACCCATGAAAGGCTGACCCGAATCTGCTTCATCGACTATGACCGCGAGATGGCGCTGGTGGCTGTGCGGGATCGCGAGGGAGAACCGGAGGTGGCCGGGGTAGGCCGGCTGGTCAAGAACCGCACGACGTCAGAAGCCGAATTCGCGCTCGTGATTTCGGACACTTTTCAGAGACAGGGCCTGGGCACCGAGATTCTCCGAAGGCTCATTGATGTGGCGCGGCAGGAAAAGATGACTCACGTTACCGCCGACATTCACGCCGAGAACAACGCGATGCAGGCAATCTGCATGAAATTCGGTTTCAAGATTCAGCGGCAATTGGGGGATCCCAGCGTCATGGCGGTGCTCGATCTGCAAAGCCGTTAGTGTACAGCGGGCAACGGAATCCGGCGGACCCCGTCCATCCCATAACAGGTGTCCTTCTCGCACACCAGGTATCCGACGCTCTTGCCGCCATAGACCGACGACATCCCCACATCGAGCATCAGCAGCCGGCCTTGAAACCGGGGCGTCACCTGCCGCGATGGGGTGATCGTGTGGCCCACTACCATGCGCGTAGCTCCATATTTGGCCAGCACCTGGGTGAATTCCGCATCGAGTGCCGCTTCGGGGCCCTCCGCCCAACCCCGATACCACAACGGCCCGTCGGTAGCCATCACCGCACCGTCTTGCAACAGGGCGAAATCGTTCAACTCGGCGCGAAGGCGATCGTTGATGGCCGGCAGCGAATCGGCGGCATACTTCAGGGTAAGTCCCCCGTGCAGGAACAGCGTTTTGTTGATCATGATTACCGCATCTTTTTCGCGGATCCATTTTCCGTAGGTGCCCTTGGGACCATAGGCAAGCCTGTGTTCGAAATAGCCGAGCGGATGCTCCTGATCCCACTTGGCGCGGTCCGGCGGACGCCCGCTGCCGGATGCTTTGCTCTCATCCATGGCCTGTTCAAAGAACGCGGTGCGGAGCTTATCCGATTCGGAATTCTTGAACTCGGCGTACTCCTCGGCTGAGACGTAGCGAAGGTCGCCGTAGACATTCATCGCCTCGTGGTTGCCCATCAGGGCATGCACCATCCCGCCCGCCTTCTTCGCCTCTTTCTCCAGTTTCATCAGCAGGTCCATAGCCTTGCGCGATTCGAAGCCGCGATCCAATACATCTCCGGTCTGCACCAGGTGCGCCTTTCCGCCAATCCATTTCTTTTTGGCGTCCATCAGGCCGGTGAGCTCAAGAATGTTGAACAGCTTGGCATAGTCTCCATGTATATCGCCAATGGCGATGATTCTCTCTACGCCGGTCCAGGTGTCATTGCCGGCCTCACCGGCTCCGGGGCAAAGACCGGGGAGGATCAGCAGAAGGGTAATGATCAGCAGCAGGTGGCGGTGTTTCATGACGATCCTTATCCGGCGGCCCGGACCCGCTTGGGCGCCGCCTTGCCTTTCTCCTTGGACAAAACCTCTTGCGGTACTCCGGCAGGCTCCTCTTCGGCCACTGGCGGCTTCTTCAGCGCCGCCAGACTGCTCTTGAGGGCTTCCATGATGTCGATGACGGGAGCCAGTTCCTGCGACGGCGGCGGAGCCACAATCTCATGCCCCTGTACCTTGGACTCGATCATCCCCCGCAGGGTTTCGCGATAGTTATCCTTGTATTTCTCAGGCCGGAAACCGGCGGCCAGGGCGTCAATCAGGCTGACCGCCATCTTCAATTCCGCGTCCTTGACAAGTCCGCTGTCGGTGCGGAACTCATCGGTGGCGCGAATCTCATCCTGGTAGTACATGGTGTGCAGGATGATGCCGGACCTGCCGGGGCGAAGCACCACCACATGCTCGCGGTTGTGCATCGTCATTCGCGCGATGCCCACATACCCGGTCTGCTTCAACGCCGCAAACAGCAGGGTGAACGGCTTTTCACCGGCATCCTCCGGTTGCAGATAATAGGAGCTCTCCAGATATACCGCGTCCATCTCTTCCTGTTTGACAAACTCGAGGATCTCCATCACCTTTGCCGTGCGCGGAGTAATCTTCTTGATGTCCTCCTCATCAATGACCACGTAGCGGTCCTTTTCATACTCAAACCCTTTTACTAACTCACTGCGCGGCACCGGCTTGTCTTCGGCCTGGCAGTAGAGTACTTGTTTGACACGCGAATGGTCGGACTTGTGCAACTGGTTAAAGCTGATGGTCTCGCTGCGGGCCGCGGCCAGCAGCCGAACCGGCAGTGAAACCAGTCCGAAGGTAATGTGTCCCTTCCAGATTGTGGCAGCCATGTGGCGGTATCGTCCCCCTTACCCATTATCATAGACTCTATCTCCATGTCTTCCAACCACCTGGATGAATACAGCCGGAAACGGAGCTTTTCAAAGACGCCGGAACCGGCTCCTGGCCAGCCCGCCTCGCAATCGGGAAACCGCTTCTGTGTCCAGCGCCACTTTGCGCGGAGGCTCCATTATGACTTCCGTTTGGAGATCGGCGGGACGTTGAAGTCCTGGGCCGTCCCGCAGGGCCCAAGCCTCGATCCGGCCGACAAGCGCCTCGCGGTCATGGTCGAGGATCATCCACTCGAATACGGCTCATTCGAGGGCAACATCCCGAAGGGTAATTATGGCGCCGGCAGCGTGATGTTGTGGGATGAAGGCGCCTTCGAAATGCTCGGCGAAAAGACCATGGTTGAGCAATTGGACCGGGGCGACTTCAAATTCCGCCTTCACGGCCGCAAGCTCTCCGGCGAGTTCGCCATCGTCCGCATGAAGAATCGGGGCAAGGGCAACGAATGGCTGCTGCTCAAGAAGAAGGACGCCTCGGCGATGCCCGGCTGGGATATCGAGAAGTTCGCCCAAAGCGTGAGCACGGGCCGCACACAGGAGGAGATCGCCCAGGACATGCCCGCTACGACTGCTCCGCCGCCGTCCCCGCAAGGCTCGGACCAGATGCCGGAGAGAATTACGCCCATGCTGGCCTACTCCTCCGACGATGTGCCCACGGGCGCGGATTGGGTCTACGAGGTCAAGTGGGACGGCGTGCGTACGCTCTGCCACGTGCGGGACGCGCGCACCACCATCTATTCGCGCAAGGGCACGCCCATGGATGCACAGTATCCGGAATTGAGCGTGCTGCATCACCATTTCGCCGCCACCACGGCCATTTTGGATGGCGAGGTAGCCGTGCTCGACGAGGCTGGCCGGCCGAGCTTCCATCGCATCCAGCCTCGCATCATGGCCACGGATCCCAACTCCATCGCGCACATGGCGCGCGCCAGGCCCGCCGTGTTTTTCGCCTTTGACCTCCTGTATCTGGACGGGAAGGATCTGCGGCGCACCCCGCTTGCCGAACGCAAGTCTTTGTTGGCCTCGCGCATTCGCCCGAACATGGTCCTGCGTTATTCCGAGCATTTTGATACCGGCGGGCCGGAACTGCTTGCACTTGCGCGGCAACAGGGGTTGGAGGGGATTGTCGCAAAGCGCGCCTCCAGCCATTATGTGGAAGCGCGGAGCCGCGACTGGATCAAGGTGAAGGTCTTCCACGAACAGGAGTTTGTCCTGTGCGGGTTCACGAAAGGCGAGAGGGACTTCTTTGGAGCCTTGGTGCTGGGCGTCTACGACGATAACGTCCTCCGGTTTGCCGGCGGCGTCGGAACGGGATTCGACCGCAAGCTGATGCAAGCCATTCATGAGCGGCTGCTCGCGGTGGCAGCGCCGGAGTGCCCGCTCGCGCCATGCGCGGATTTGCCGGAGGCAACCTGGACCCGGCCCGAACTGGTCTGCACCGTCCGCTTCCACTCCTGGACCGAATCCGAGGATCCGGTAAACAGCCGCCTGCGCGCTCCGGTGTTCGTGGGACTTCGGCCGGACTCGGACCCGCGCGACTGCCTCCGTCACCCGGCGCCGCCGCCGCAGCGCACCCCGCTGTTGCCCGCCGATAAAGATGAGGTGTCGGTCAAGGTGGAGGGTCAACTGCTGCGGTTCAAGAACCTGAACAAGATCTATTATCTGAAAGACGCCATCACCAAGCGCGAAGTGCTCAACTACTATGACGCGGTGGCGGATCTTTTGCTGCCGCACTGGACCGGTCGTCCGCTTTCCTTGCGCCGCTACCCGGACGGGATCGCACAGGAGGGCTTCTTCCAAAAGCGCGCCGATATCGGCGGCATGCCGGATTGGGTGCGCACCGAGCGCATCCTGGCCGAGGATCACAAAGAGCGTGAACAGGTGATCGGCGGCGGACGCGCGGATCTCTTGTATCTCACCAATCTCGGATGTATCGACCAAAATCCCTGGATGAGCAGCAGCGGAACATTGGATCACCCCGACTATGTACTGATCGATCTGGACCCCTATGAGTGCGGCTTTGACCGCATTGTCGAGGCGGCGCAACTGGTGAAGCGGCAACTCGACAAGATCGGCCTGGCCGGCTATCCAAAGACGACCGGAGGCGACGGAATGCACATCTACATCCCGCTGGAACCTGTCTACAGCTATGAGATGACCAAATCCTTTGCCGAAATCCTGGCGCGGCTGGCCGCCGCGGAGCGTCCCGATCTGTTCACCACTCCGCGCACGGTGGCCCGGCGCGAGAAGGGCAAGGTTTACTTTGATCACCTGCAAAATGGGCGGGGCAAGACGATCTCGGCGCCCTACGTATTGCGCGCCTACGATGGAGCACCCGTAGCGACGCCGCTGGACTGGCGTGAGGTAAGGCCGGGCCTGCATCCATCGCAGTTCCACTTGCGGAATGCGCTGGACCGGTTTGAGCAGACGGGGGATCTTTTTGCGGGCGTGCTCAAGAACCGGCAAAGGCTGGAGTCGGCGATGGAACGGTTCCAGGCGCTGCTGGGTTAGTGTTTTTCGTTCAGGGCTTCCTGTATCGTGGCCGCCAAAGCGTCGGTGTCAGGGCCGGAGGGAGCTTTACTCACAGCGATTTTGGCCTGATAAAGCAGGGAAGCGTAACGCTGCTGGTCGCCAAGGTGGCTTGGGCTGAACAAGGAACTGGCACGATACATCCCGGTCGCTATGCCGAGTTCGAACACGGCCCGGGGCAGCCGCACGGGCAGGGTCTTATACAATTGCCTTGCTTGCACCAGGTTGCCGGTCGTTCCCGCGGTTTGGCAAATCGCCTGAGTGATGCCCCACTGCAGCACCGCTGCCTCCATGGATTCGGCTTGGGGACCAGTGGAAGCAGCACCGGCAGCCACCTGCTCCAGCGCGGCAGGCAGTGTTGTGGTGGCGTAGGAGGGTATTGGAAAAGGCAAAAGAACTTCGCCTTCCGGATGGGCCTTTTGGAAGTCGGCGTAGGATTGTTCCAGCGTAAACCCCAGCCTGCTGGACACTTTTTTCAGGGCCTCAAAATCCCGCTGGTGCTGCATCGGATCCGGCGGCTTGCCGGCGGCAGCCTTCCGGTTGCGATCCAATAGTTCCGCATAGCCCTGCGTCATACCCGAAAGCAACACCAACCGCCAGCTTCGCGCCTGCTGCAGGTACTGATTGTCCGTTTGCGTGAGCCATTCCAGATGCGCATCGGTCTTCTTGATTTCACCTTGGGCGAATGTGGTTAGCGCGGCTTTCCACCGCTGGTCGGGAGCGTCGACGCTGGAGGCATGCTTGTTTCCTATGCAACCGGAATAGAACAGAACGGTTAGCGCCAGGAAGGAGACACGGAGCCAAATCATGACAAGAATTCACATTGTACCTTTAGCGCGGCCTCCAGTTGTTGCATGTAGATTTCATGCGGGACTTCCAGAACACCGAATTGCTTCAGATAGGGGGTAAGGTATTGAACTTCCAGCAAGCGGAATCCGCGTTCGCGCAACCGCTCCACCAGGTGCGCCAAGGCGACCTTCGACATATCGCGAACCCGGTGGAACATGGATTCAGCAAAGAAGGCGCCGCCGAGATGTACACCGTAAACTCCGCCCGCCAGCAGGCCATCCATGAGAACCTCCACCGAGTGGGCCTTCCCTTGCCTGTGCATTTCTCCGTAGACGTTTCGGAACTCCGGGCTGATCCAGGAGCCTTGCTCGCCTGATCGCGCACAGGCCGCCATCACCGCGTCAAAGTTCTGATCAAAGGCGACCTCGAAGCGCCGCTGCCGTAGCGTGCGCGCCAAGGACCGGGAAATGTGAAAGCCGTCCAGCGGGAGTACCGCCCGGCGCCTTGGGCGATGCCATGTGACCACTCCGGCCTCCGTGTCTGCCATGGGAAAGAGGCCTTCGCGGTAGGCGGCCTCCAGCATATCGAGAGGAAGGGATTTGGTGACTGCCTTGATATCCATCGATTGATATCCATCATCAGTAAAGGAGGCGGTGATAAAGATCCGAATATGCCTTGGCGGATTGGTTCCAGGAGAAGTCGCGCGTCATCGCGGCTCTCATCCGTTTGGCCCACAGTTCCGGTTGACCGTATTCGTCGATGGCAGCGCGAATGGCCTCGTACAGATCGGTTGGGTCTGTGCCGGAGAACTTGAAGCCCGTGGACGCGTCCACGGTGTCATCCAGGCCCCCCGTGGCCCGGACGACGGGGATCGTTCCATAGCGGAGACTATAGATCTGGTTGAGGCCGCAGGGCTCAAAAAGGCTGGGCATGAGGAAGATGTCCGCCCCGGCCTCGATCTTGTGCGCGAGCTTGTTGGAGTAGCCGATATGAACCGCGGCACGGAAGGGGAATCGAACGGCAAGGTCCAGGAAAAAGTCCTCGTAAGATGCCTCGCCTGCCCCCAGCACCACCAGGGTGACGTCCTCTTCGAGGAGTTTATCGGCGATTTCGGCCAGCAGTTGAAAGCCCTTTTGGTGGGCCATGCGTGAAACGATTCCGAGCAATGGCTTGTCTACCCGCTCCTTGGGCAAGCCAAATTCGGCCAGCAGATCGCGTTTGCAGGCGCGCTTGCCCGCCAGGTTTTCGTGGGAGAACGGCGAGGCGGTAAACGGGTCCGTTTCCGGACTCCACTCCGAGTAGTCAGCGCCATTGAGGATCCCCTGAAGGCGGCTGCTGTGTTCGCGCAGCAACGCATCCAAGCCGAACCCGAACTCCGGCGTTTGTATCTCCAAGGCGTAGGTTGGACTCACCGTCGTGATTGCGTCGGAAAACAGGATGCCGCCCTTCATGAGGTTGACGTCGCCAAAAAATTCGAGGAAGGCGGGCTGGAAGAGCGAAGCGTCCAGATCCAGATCCTCAAATGCGGGCCGGTGAAAGCGGCCCTGGTGTTCCAGGTTGTGAATGGTAAAGACAATTTTCACATTCTGGAATAGGGGGTCGCGATGGAATTGCGTGCGCAGGAACGGAGCCGCCAGCGCCGCCTGCCAATCGTGCAAATGAAACAGTGGGGTGTGAAACAGGTGCCGCGCCACCCCGATCGCGGCCTGGCACAACGCGGCAAAGCGAATATGGTTGTCGGGGAAGGATCCGGCGGGAGTACCGTAGATTCCCGGCCGGTCGTAGAGCCATGGACAATCCACGAAGTAGAACCGGACTCCGCGCTCCACTCTCTCATAAATGGAGCAGTGTACATCGTTGTTGCCGAGCGTGAAGAACAGATGGTCCCACACCAGGCGCACGCCGTCCAGGGGGATGCCTTGGTAGCGGGGAAGAACCACGGCGGGTTCCCAGCCAAGCGGCACGAGGGCTGGAGGAAGAGCGCCGAGCACATCCGCCAAACCGCCGGTTTTTGCGAACGGAGCAGCTTCCGAGGAGACCATGAGGAGGCGGGGCATGCGTCTCCCCATCATACTCAGCAAAGAGGCGAGCGGGCAGCGCCCGTGTTAGGATGGCCGCTAACATGCGATTTATCATTTTCCTCTTCGCCGCCATGGCGTTCGCCCAGCAGGTGCAGCAGTACCACTCCCACGACTTCTCCTTTCGCGCTCCGGTTTCCGGCAATCCCTTTGACGTGGAGCTGTGGGGGGAGTTCGCCGGACCCGGCGGAGCCTCGCTTCGCGTCCCGGGATTCTATGACGGCGATGGCGTCTGGAAGATCCGCTTCTCTCCCACCCTCACCGGCGATTGGACGCTAAAGACGCTCTCCACCCTGCCTGCCCTCAGCGGGCAAACGGCGCGCGCCCAATGCGTTCCGAACACTCACCCCAGGATTCACGGCGCTTTGCGCGTGGATCCTCCTCATCCCTATCACTTCATCTATGAGGACGGCACGCGCTACTTCCTCCTTGGATACGAAGCGGACTGGCTCTGGGGCATCGACATGAAAGATCCGGAGCGCAGCGAACAGAAGAAGTTGATCGCCCAAATGGCTTCCCGCGGATTCAACCATGTGATGGTGAACGTCTACGCGCACGATACCGGTTGGAGTCCGGGGCGAAAGCACCAATGGGACATCGGCCCGCCGGACATGTACGCCTGGGAAGGGACCAACGAAAATCCGGACCACACCCGTCTCAATGTCCGGTTTTTTCAGCTCTACGACAGGATGATGGTCTCGCTGCGGGACTCCGGGATCGTCGCGCACGTCATGCTCAAGGTCTACAACAAGAAAGTCCATTGGCCCGAACGCGGCAGCGCCGATGAGTTGCGATATTTCCGCTACGTGACCGCGCGTTATCAGGCCTTCTCGAACCTGGTGTGGGACTATTCCAAGGAGTCCTACAACGAAAAGGACGACAATCTGCAAGCGCGGCTGCTCGAATACGTCCGCTCGCTCGATGCCTACCGCCATCTCACCACCGCGCATGACGACGATGCCTATGAGTGGAACCCTGCCTACGCGCACACTCTCGATTTCCGGACCGACCAGCAGCACACCGATTTCGCCGCGATGGTCGCTTTCGATCGCGCCATGCGCCCGCGCCCCATTCTGAATTCGGAGTTCGGCTATGAGCGCGGCGTGGACAAGATGCCTTCCTACAAAACGGAACACGATTGGGAAGAGCAGCTCCGCCGCGCATGGCTGGTTTACCTGGCCGGTGGATACGGCGTCTACTACTATCACAACACCGCCTGGGACGTGGTGAAGATAGAGCCCGAGCCGCCCGGCATGAAACGGTTCCAACTGTTAAGGTCGGTTCTGGAGGAATTGCCGTATTGGAAGATGGAGCCTGCCAACCATCTGGCGGCCGGAGGTCCTTGCCTGGCCTTGGCGCGCGAGGTCTACGCCGTCTTTGTCGAGGGCAAGAATGTGGCCGTGAACCTGTCCGGGATGGACGGCGCGCTCCGCGGCGAATGGGTGAACACTTGGACCGGCCAGCGTGTGCCCCAGCCGGTGCGCGCGGGCGCGGCCGTGAAACTGAACCGGCCGGAGTCCTTTGAGGCGGCGCCCGCCTTGCTGATTATCAGAAAGCAGTAATCAGCCGCGCGATGTGTTGATTGGTGGGGGCGGCCGCGCGCCCCGGCTCGTGCTTGCCCCACTCTCCCAGCGCGCAGACCATCACCAGTTGTTTTTCCGGGATCATCACCGCGCAGTTGCCGCGCGCTCCGATGCTCATGAAAGTGCGCGGTGTGGCGTCCGGCCATGTTTTCGAGGATGGATGAAGCCGGCCCGTCCCATTGAACCACCAATTGCAGCCATAGATGCCCGCGCCGAACTCGGTGAAGTGATCGCGCCCGCCGCCGTAGGTCCCAATCCCCAGGTAGTCGTTGTCGGGAGCCTTCCGGGTGTGCGGCAGCCCGGGGGGTGTCTGTGCGCGGCAATACTCCTCAAAGCGCAAAGGGCGCCGTCCGCGCCCCCAAACCAATTGCTTTCCCCGCGCACGGCCGCGCTCCAGCCAAAACTGTCCGATCCGTCCGAAGTCGCGCACGGTGGCTGACAACCGGCGGTTGGCGGGCCGAAATTTCAGGCCATCCTCCAAACCCAAGGCACCCAGGCGCCGGTCCGAGGCCCGTTCCGGATCATCGCCCAGCACACGGTCAAACAGAGTCTTCTGATACAGCATGATCGCGAAATCGTTGTACGCCCATGCCGCCCCGGGCGCATCTGGACGGGCGTAGCCGCTCGTCATGTTGGTCAACTGGCGCGAGATCATGGTCCGGTCTTTCGGAATCAACGCCCACCCGAAATCGGTCAACGCCTGGTCGATCGATTTGGTCTTGCCCTCTGCGAGCGCGAAAAACAGCAGCGTGCTCATCACCGGTTTCGCCGACGAGTACCAGTCAAAATGCTGGTCCTGCCGCCCCCCAGTCATGGACCACTTTGCCCTGATGCAATATGCGCCGGTGACCGCCCAAGGCCGCCGCCAACTCATTCACCTTTTCACGATTCGGGCGCGCAAACGCGAGCAGCAATGCGTGCCGGCGGCTGAGTTCGTCGTTGGGGGAAGACATCAGGATCAGATCACGACGCGGAGGTCTTTGCAAGGCAGCTTCTGTGAACTGGCCACTGCCTGGCAGGTAATGTGGCCGTGGTAGGTGTTCACCCCAAGCCGGATCGCATCGGACCTGTCGCAAGCCACCGCCAGCCCCTCGTTGGCTAGCTGCAAAACATACGGCAGTGTGGCGTTGGTGAGCGCCATGGTCGATGTGTGCGGAACGGCGGCCGGCATGTTCGAGACACAGTAGTGCAGCACACCTTCTTCAAAGTAGATCGGGTCCGTGTGCGTGGTGGCGCGCGAGGTCTCAAAGCAGCCGCCCTGGTCGATGGCGACGTCCACCGCCACCGCGCCCGGTTTCATGTCCCGCAGCATCTGCCGCCGCACCAGGCGGGGCGCGGCCGCTCCCGGGATCAGGACGCCGCCAATCAGGAGATCGGCCGGGAGCAGCGCATCGCGAATGTTCCAGGTGTTGGAGGCGAGCGTGACGATCTGCCCGTTGAAGATGTCATCGAGCTCACGAAGCCGGTTGAGATTCCGATCAATCACAACTACGTGCGCGCCCAGGCCCAGTGCGATTTTGGCCGCGTTGAGGCCCACCACACCCCCGCCGAGGATCACGATATTGGCTGGCGCAACTCCCGGCACCCCGCCCAGCAGAATCCCGCGGCCGCCGTTGGGGCGCTCCAGGTATTGCGCGCCCACCTGCACCGACATGCGACCGGCCACCTCGCTCATCGGAGTGAGCAAGGGAAGGGATCCATCACGCTCCCGAATCGTCTCGTAGGCGATGGAGGTCGTGCCGGAGGCCAGCAGCCGCGCGGTGAGTTCTGGAAGCGGAGCCAGATGCAGATAGGTAAACAGGATCAGATTCGGGCGGAGCAGGGCGAACTCGGAAGGCTGCGGCTCCTTCACCTTAATCACCATTTCCGCCTGCGTCCAGATGTCGCCGGCCGAATCAAGCACGGTTGCACCGGCGTGCCTGTACTCCTCATCGGGCAGCGAACTGCCCACACCGGCGCCGGATTCAACCAATACTTTGTGACCGGCCTCCACCAGTTGATGCGCGCCGGAGGGTACCACGCCCACCCGCGTCTCGTGGTCCTTGATCTCCTTCGGGACGCCAATGATCATTGGGGTGGAGCCGGTGCGGGAGGCGTTGGCGCGGAGAGAGCTTGTTGGGCCGCGCCGCGCTTCGGGCCCAATCCCAGCGCGATGAGCGAATGCGAGGTGATTTTGCCGTCCGGCTTAAGGTTCTGATCCTGCTGGAAGCGTTTCAGGGCCTCAGTGGATTGCTCATTCCAGGTGCCTGTGGGCTCCGATTCCAGGTAGCCCTTCCTGGCCAGCGCGCTTTGGATTTCCGAATATCGCTCCGGTGTAGGCTTCTGCTGGCCGGAGCGGAAGGAGGGTTTCCTCCGGCGTGAACTGGTGGTGCGCGTGCGGGACTTCGTTGTCCCGGACTTGGAGGCGCTCTTGGTCTCGGATTTTGGTTTCGCGGGAGCGGCTTTAGCCTTGGTCTTGGAAGCGGTCCTGCTTTTCGTGGAAGCAGTCTTGCTTGGCGCGGAAGAAGTCTTGCTTGGCGCGGAAGAAGTCTTCTGGGCAGCGCCGCCAGGGGCTGACGCTACCCACAAGAGCAGAGCGGGAACCAGGAGCCAGGAAAATCTCAGCACTCTATGGAGTTTACCTGGGTAGGGTCCCGGAAACAAACATCGTGTTGTACTGCGGGCCCGATCCGGCGCCGCGGCCGGCAAACGGGTTGGCCCGCATCACCCGGAATGCGACCGGGTCGCCGGGTTTCAATGTGGACTGGACCTTGCGTATCCCCTCCACTGAATTCACCGGCATGCGGTTGATGGACAGGATCACGTCCTTTTCCTGAAGGCCGATCTCGGCGGCGAAGGAACCCTCGGTCACCCGCGTGACCGCGACGCCCTGCCCGTCGGTAATTTTCATCTCTTCGCGTTCGGCGGCCTGCAGGCTCCGAACGTAGATGCCGAACTTTGCTTCGGCGCCTTCCGCGTGAGCCGGCTCGTCGGGCTGCTCGCGGTTGCGGCTGAAGCGCGGATCATCCTTGAAGACTTCGGCGCGGTCACGGACGGTCACCGCAAGTTCCATGCGCTTGCCCGCCCTGTCCACCGTGAGGTTGAGCTTTTCGCCCACCGGCGTATCGGCCACGCGCGCGACCAGGTCTTCGCCGTCCTTGATGGGTTTGCCGTTGACCGAGAGGATAATGTCCTCGGTCTTGACGCCGGCCTGCTCGGAGGGTCCACCGGGGGTTACCAACTCGACAATTACACCGTGGTCGGCCCCAAGTGCTTTGAGAAGCTCAGGCTTTTCCTGCGCCTTGGACCAGCTGATGCCGATCGAGCCGCGGGTAACCTTCCCGTCCTTAATAATCTGGTTATATACCTTCACCGCCATGTTGACTGGCAGTGCGAATCCGATGCCCTGGTAGCCGCCCGAGTTCGTCGCGATCATGGTATTCACCCCGATCACCTCGCCGCGAATACTGAGCAGCGGTCCGCCGCTGTTGCCCGGGTTGATGGCCGCATCGGTTTGTATGAAACGCTGGAACTGCTGCGCGCCGATGTCGCGGCCCTTCGCGGAAACGATTCCGGCGGTGACGCTGGCTTCCAGGCCAAACGGAGAGCCGATCGCAACGGCCCAATCACCCACCTGAACGCCATCGGAGTTGCCCATTTTGGCATACGCCAGTGGCTTGCCCGCATCGATCTTGATGACGGCGAGATCGGTTTCGAGATCGACTCCGATCAGCTTGGCCTTATGCTCGGTGCTGTCGGTGTGGAGCTTCACGATGATCTTGTCCGCCCCTTCCACGACATGGTTGTTGGTGATGATGTAGCCCTTCGGGTCGACGATGAAACCGGACCCGGTGCCCTCACGCCGTGGGCGGGGACCCTGCTGGTCCGGTACCGGGCCTCGGAAGAAGCGCCGGAAAAACTCCATGCCTTCCTCATCACCTTCCTCCGGAGCTGCCTGCGGCGAGCGGCGCCTGGAAGCGGTCGCTTGCTTCGGTTCGGCGGAGGTCGAGATGTTGACCACGACGGGCTCCATTTTCTTGGCCAGCGCGGCAAATTCATTGCCGATCGGAGTCGCACTTCCCAATACCAGCGGAGTCGCGTCCGTGGCTTGGGCCTTGTCGGCCTTCACTCCGGTACTGATCAGGGTCCCGATCACGATACCCACAACAAGTGTGGATAGGATCAGGACAGTGGAAAATGCTTTCGGTTGTTTCAATTTTTCAAACAGATTCATGGTTGGAATGCCTCCCCAAAAGGCTCTCTAGTGTTAATTATAGTGCGAATTTCGCTCATTCTGTAGACGCGGATGGCCGAGGAAGGGTTTCAGCGGCAATGATACCGGCCAGGATTAGAAACGCGCCTACCCCGGCGCGCGCGGAAAAGATCTCCCCTTCGGCAAAGTAGGCCGTGGCTGCCGCTGCGACTGGTTCCCCCGCGAAGATCAAGGCGATTCGGGTCGGCGTGGTGTGCTGCTGCGCCCAGGCCTGCACCGTAAAGGCCACTGCCGTGCACACCAGGCCCGTAAAAACAATCCCCCCAATGGC